>Ga0187894_10006299_pt1 | contig 11689 bp, 4 predicted proteins | sample GBC1701081metaG_FD_136650 | JGI IMG/M metagenome (GOLD analysis project Ga0187894, IMG submission 136650) | White microbial mat communities from a lava cave in the Kipuka Kanohina Cave System on the Island of Hawaii, USA - GBC170108-1 metaG ...
GCACCGTCTCCTCCTCCGGCCGCTCCGGTGGTCGAAACCGAGGAACCGAAGCCTTCCGCCGAGGAACTCAAGGCTCAGGAGAAAATGAGAGCCAAAGTAGAGAAGAGCAATCGGGAGCTGGCCAAGGCCATTCTTCGAGAAGACGCGCGCCGAAAGAAAGAAGCAGAAGAAGCTGCGGCTAAAGACGCCAAAGAAGAAGCGCGCAGACAGAAGGAGGCGGAAGCCGAATCGGCCAAAGCAGCACGAGACGAGGCCCGCCGCAAAGCCAAAGCCGAGGAAACGGAGAAAACCGAAGCGGCCCAGCGCGACAAAGCAACCGCATCAGCTCGAAAGATCGATTCCGCCCCGATTCAGCGGCCCGCAGCCACGCCTGCCGCTCTGGAAAGCTCGGAACTGACACCAAAGCAACGCCGATTGGCCGAGTTGTATAAGGCTTACACCCGGGATAAGGATCCGATCAGCCCCGCCGAATACCACCGCGAGCGCGCGAAGATTCTAGCCGAGCCGTAAGACAGATTTCCACGGTTGGAAACTGTCGCAAGAGGGCAAAACCAAGTTGCCTGCTCGTTTTTTTGAAACAAAACACAGGCACTCAACACTCAATCCTCAACGCCCAAGACGGCGTATGGCCCACCTTCGATGTTCGGAGTTGAGCGGAAAGTGTTTCCTCATCATTTCGCTCCCGATCCCGCCAACACGGCAGGCACCGTGCGCCAGAGAATCTTGAGGTCGAGCCAGAGAGACCAGTTGTCGATGTATTCGAGGTCGAGCCGCACCCATTCCTTGAAGTCGCGCACGTTGTTTCGTCCGCTCACTTGCCAGAGGCAGGTCAAGCCCGGCTTGACGCTCAAGCGGCGGCGATGAGCTGGATCATCGAACCGCTGCACTTCGTCCACGGGTAATGGGCGAGGTCCTACTAGACTCATTTCCCCGCGCAGCACGTTCCACAGTTGTGGGAATTCATCCAGGCTGAACTTGCGCAGCCAGCGGCCAATCCAGGTGACACGCGGGTCATGAGTGACCTTGAAGACCGGCCCGCTCATTTCGTTGAGTGCCGCGAACTCATGTTTGCGTTGTTCGGCGTCGCTGGACATGGATCGAAACTTGAGCATCGTGAACGGGCGTCCGTTCAAACCGCAGCGCTTCTGCCGAAACAAAACCGGCCCAGGCGAAGTAAGCCGAATCAGCAGTGGAACGACAATCCACACGGGCAACGCGAGCAGAATCAGTACAATAGAGCCGGCCAGATCGATCAGTTGCTTCATCACCCCTTGCCAAGACGATTCCGGCACAGAGCGAAAAATCAGCACCGGGCGGCCGTGGAAGTCATCGAAGGTTGTCCGCGAAATCTGGGTCTGGAAGAAATCGGCCAGCAGCCAGGCTTCAACGCCTTCGAGTTCGCAAGCCTGAATGGCTTTCTCGATCTGCCCAAAGTAAGTGTGCTTGGCGGTGAGGATCACGCCGTTGGGCGAGCGTTGATGCAAAAGATCGACCAACTGCTGGATCGTGCTTTCGTTCAGGTCCAGTTCGCCGACGATTTCGATCTCGTCCCCGACCTTGGCCAGCAGTTCGGCGCGCGTGCGATGGGTGTCTTCCGGCGTGCCAACCAGAACCAAACGTTTCTTGAACTGTTCCTGGGCGTAACGTCGCCGGTAAACCGTGTTGATGATTTCCTCGGACAAGAACACCAAGCCAAAACTCAACATGCCGAAGAGGACAATCACTGAGCGGTTCATGTCCACGCGCTTGAATAGGAAGATAACCAAGATGACCCCAACAGTGACTATCGCGCAGCCTTTCAGCAGGCTCCATGCGGTTTCCAAGCGAGAGGTCAGGAGCGTGCGCTGGTAGAATCCTTGCGACTCCAACACGAGCGGCACGACGGGTAACAGCACGAGATAAAGCCAAGCAAAACTATCGAAGGCCCCGACGGGATGGCTGAAATTCGGAAAGAGATCCCAGCGCCAAAGGGAACGCAGGTAATGGGCCAGCCAGAGCGCCAGGGCGAAGAGCGCCGCATCCTTAATCTGGTGAATTTGCGTCCGCAGTTGGCGGTCACGTCGTAGCATAGCTTATCCGATCAATTTCCATCCGCTGAGCCGCGCGTCGCCACGGTCATAGCTCCCGTGGCCAGTTGAAATTCAGGCACCGCCGCGGCAATGAGTTTTTCCATTCGTGCGTACGCTGCGTCCTCTTGGCCCGGCAGGCACACTGCAAAGCAAGACACATAAGCCCAGCGTTGCAGCACTCCCTTCGTGATCAAATCGCGCGCCATCCATCGCATCCGTTCAGCATGGTCGGCAGTGATTTGCTGGTCGGCGACAAACCAGTAAACGTAAAGCCCGCTGACCTGCGTCTTTTGCCCATTGGCCATGATCATCTCTTTCGCCGTCGTCATCTTCACCACCGGCAAGTCGTAAGGATGGGGTTTCTGGATCGAAATCATGCGGCGCTCGGATTTCTGAACGGCAAAGCCTTGGGCGGGGAGACAATACTCGGGTTTGTGAATGCTGGTGCGGTCCGTGCCCATGAGCACCACGTTCATCAAGGCCTGGAAGCCATCGGGGTCTTGATAAGCGCGCTGGGAGTAGGTGGTATCCGGAGGCAACCAGGTGACGACGTTGGTACTGATCGGCATGTCCTTCGACTCGAAGTTGAGAACCTTTTCCGGGAGCGAGATAGCATTGGTGCCGATGACGCTGCCGCCTTCGGCATAGACGTTTTGCGCCACCAGCCGCAGGCCGGGCTGGCCCAGTTTTTGGAAAGCCTGCATGCGGCCCAATACCGCGGCGGTCAGCCCCATCAGCAAGAGGCCAACGCACAAAGCGAATTTGCCTTGAGTGGTCATGCTTTTCCCTCAGTTCTCGTGAGCAATATCGGTTCGGGTTGCGATTCATGCGCCCGATCTTCGCGCAACAAGCGGCCCAGCAAAAATGTTCCCGCCAGCGACGGAACATAAGGAGCGAGGCTAAAAAAGAAACTCTCATGGACGAAGTTGCCCGCTTCTCGCCCGAAGGCTTCCGAGGCCACGATAATGAGCGCCAGCCGAAATACGTTGCCGGCCACTGCGAGTGGAAAAGCCGAGGCCGCCAGCAGCAATCGGCGCCAGTTGGCCTTGAACAGCACGTAGCCGAACACCATCGTAAACGCCAAAATCGCCGTCAGGCTGCGAATACCGCCGCACGCTGCCGCCACTTCGTATTGGTAAGCACCCGTTGGACTATAAATCTGCGTGCCATCCTGAATCACATTGATTCCCAGGATCGACTGGCACAGCACGCCAGTAATTTTGGTAGCCAGCAACCGCAGGGGAAACGTGATCGGTTCCGCGGAAGGTCCGAGCGGCACAAAGAAGGCAAACAACGAAAACGGAAACACCGTCGCCCGCAACCACGGCCAACCCCAAAGCAGGCTCGTGATCCCATAAAGACCGACAAAGAATGCCCCCAACGACAGGCGGGTTTGTTGCACCAAATACCCGGCCAGATGAATGGCGATCGCGCACACGACCAATCCTAAAGCAGGCCACCAGACTCGCTTGGGCAAAGCCACCAATTCCTCGCGCCGATACCATAATAGTCCCAATACTACCAGCGGCACAAACCAGGCATGTTGTTCCTCGCTGTTGCCCATCACCCATCGCCACCACGCGAAGATGGACCGCGTGTTGACGTAGCCGAGGGTGGAATTGCCTAGGAAATGAAACAGCGCCACCCAACCCGCGAGCAGACAAAGAAAAGCTGTCCGGTCTGGAAATCGTTGCCACACCGCGCGGATTTCCGCCAGCAAAGGACGCAACCCGGACGGCGGGTTACTCGGCACTTCTGATGACATAGCTTGTCTGGAAGCTTCTGACAGTAAACGCCCCGGAATGCTCAATCAATCCCGTGATTCACCGGCCCGCCGCCACGTAAAACCACGGAAGCCGCACCCGCAGCGAGGCGCGCTCTCACCTACGCTTGGAGTGCTCTGCCATTCGTTCTACTTCATTGCGGCATAGACTCGATGAACGTCGTCGTGATCGTCGAGGGCGTTGAGGAAATCCGCCACTTCCTTCCCTTGGGCTTCCGACAGTGCCGTGGCGTTCTTCGCCAAGTAACGGATTTCCGCCGCTAGGATGTTCCAACCGCTTGCCTTCAGGGCTTTGGAGACGGCGTCCAGGTCTTTGATCTCCGTGATGAATCGCGCTCCTTTTAAGCCGGCAGGATTTTCGTCGGTTTCGAACGGTTCGATTTCTTGAGCGCCGGCTTCGATGGCATCAGCTTCCGGGTCGCGGGCGGAATCCGTGTGGGTCGCCTCGACCACGCCAACGTGGTTGAAGAAAAAGCCCACGCTGCCCGGTTGGCCAAGCGATCCCGCCTGAAAGAGTTTCCGAATCTCCGGCGCGGTGCGGTTGCGGTTGTCGGTCAAGCACTCGACGATGACGGGCACCTTATGCGGCGCGAAACCTTCGTAAGTGATCAATTCATAAACCACCTTTTCATCATCCAGACCAGCGCCTTTTTTGATCGCCCGCTCGATGGTATCGCGATACACCGACGCCTTTTTGGCCTTCTCCACCGCCGCGGCCAGGCGCGCATTCAAGTCCGGGTCAGGACCGCCCAGCTTGGCCGCGACCATGATTTCGCGGACCAGTTTGACGACTACCTGGCCTTTCTTCTGCGCGTTGGCTTCGCGCCCGGCTTGTTTCCACTGTGCGCCCATAGGCGGAGCATTTTGCGCAACTCCGGCGCACAGTTCAATGAGATTGACCTCTCCTTGGCAGAGCGAGCGCGTCCATCACTTGGTGTGTTTGACGCTGAAGAGCAATGGTGGAATCGGCGGGAGTGAAGCGTGATCGAGACTGAAGGTGTTTGAGGAAACCCTTGAGATGATTCAAGCCATTCTTGGATTGCCTGCGATCAAACGCCTTGGCCGCCGCCTTCAATGAACTTTGAAAGCGCCGATGAGTAGTTCGGTCCAATTTGGCCTCATCGACCAATCGGCTAATTTCCTCAACCGCCTTTGATGCGGTGATAACCCGCACTTCGATGGCTTCCGCGTCCGATGCCGTTCCATCATCAACCAAGAGCGTGATTTGGTGCGAGCCGACGAATAACACGTTGGTAACGCGCACGCCAGACGCCGCTGGCACTGCCGAGCCGTCTATAGACCAAAAGTGTTCCAAGGCGTCGCCATCTGGATCGGATGAAAGCGAACCGTCCAATACGACCAATGCGTTGCTGGAATTAGCGGAGATAACGGTTAACTCCGTCGCGCCGGCATCGGCGATAGGCCGATCCGCGGCAGGCGCAATCTGAATTGTCACAAGCGCGGTTTGGGAATTGGTCACGCCATCGTGAACGGTGAAAGTGAAGCTGTCTGTTCCCGTGTAATCCGTATCAGGGGTGTAAGTCAGTTGCGGCGCTTGACCGGTTAATGTGCCATGCGCGGGTGCGCCGACGTTCCAGGTCAGCGGATCACGATCTACATCGAAAGCGCTTAATCGGATTGAAACTGGGGTTTCTTCCGTCGTGGACACGGTCTGTGATCGGGCGATGGGGCGGGCATTGATCGAACGCACGCTGATGCGAAAAGTTTGTACGGGTGAAGTGTCCTGCCCGCCGTGCTCGATGCCGCCGTCATCTCGCAAGGTGACTGATACCAGAGCTTCGCCGCTCACGCCCAAGGCCGTGCTGAAGTGGAGTTCCCCAGCGGGAGTAAGCATCGGGAGCGCGCTGAACAGCGAAGGATTGTCGCTGACGACGATGAACTGTGTCTGTTGTGTCGCTTCATCTGGAGGTCCGGCAGTAATTCCCGTAGCCCAGCGCGGCACGGATTTGGTGCATCCATTTTCCACGACCCATTGGTCGGGGCCGCGAATGAAGAATGGCGAATCATTCACTGGAAGGATTGTGATAGGAAACGCCGCTTCGCTCACATTGTTCGTTTCTCCATTCTCTTCGACCGTCACGGTCACGTTAGCCACTCCGGAAGCGTTTAAGGCCGGCGTGAAAGTCAACGTGCCATCGGCCTGAAGTTCTGGCGGACTCGCAAAAAGGGCGGTGTTGTCGGTCGTTACCCGGATTTGGAAACTTTGCGTTCCTTCATTCTCCGGCCCCGCCGTGATGGACGCCCAGGCCGTGAGGCTGTGAGGGCCGGAGTCCTCCAGCGCCACTGGGTTTTCGCCGAAAAGCAGCACGGGTGAATCGTTGACCGGCAGGACCGTGAGCAGGAATGAATTCGTGGTTACGAAGCCGGCCTGATCGGTGAGCGTGAGGTGAATGATCGCGCTGCCGTTTGCATCTGGCGCGGGCGTAATTGTCGCGGTTCGATTGGTCCCGTCTGCGCTTAGAGTGATATTCGCCAGCGGAACGAGATTCGTGTCCGACGATTGCGCGGATACCGTCAGGTTCGTTGCGGGACTTTCCGCGTCGAACACCGTGAACGGCACCACCACGGGCGTGTCCTCCAGCGTCGTAACGTCTCCGATGGGCAAAAGCACCGGCGATTCATGGTCCCAATGCGCTTCCGCGTAACCGATCGTTTCGGAAGTCCCGCCAAACACTGAACTGCCTTCGTGATGGAAATACCAGCGATTCAGCGCCAGCGAGAGACTGAACGCGCACATGTCACCCAGAAAATCGAACGTGGCGACGGTCGAGGTGAGTCCATCCGGCAAGCGCGTGCGCGCGATAGTTTGGAAATCCCGGACGTACACCACGTAGAGAAAGCCGCCGAATTGTTCGGCCACGCCCCAGTAAGCCCAATTCTCGCATTGCGAATGTTCCAGCGCGGGCATCAGGCCCAGGTCGGTCACTTGGCCTGACGGCAAATCCACCACGGAAACGCGTCCCGCGCTGTGTAACACGATCCGGTCGTAACCGGCGAAGATGCCCGTGTCCGTGGTTAAGGTAATCGACCTGGAAAAATTGATCCGATTTGTGGTCAAGGCGCCCGTCGCGCCGTCCAACTCGATCAACCCATTCACGATGCCGCCACTGCTCCCCAACGGCGTGGTGCCGTTGACCAGTGTGTAAATGGCTCCATTGCGCAAGTTGCCCGTCAGAGCATCCCGGATTTGGCCCAGTTCCGTTCCCCCGCTCAAGTCCGCCGCCTGAAAGCGCGCTGTGCTGCTGTCACCGGTGTAAAAGACGTGTGTTCTCGAAACGGCGATGCCGCCGCGGTCATCGCCGGTCAGGACATCATGGTCCACCACTTTGCTGCCGTTAGTGAGCAGCGCCGTGATGCGGAAATTTCGGGCGGGCGACAGCGGTGGCCGAACCGTTAAGGTTGCTGGGTTGCTGACTACAAAACCTAATTCGTTGGTGACGGCGACCGAGTAAGAACCCGTCAACGACGGAACGGCGTTTTCAATGGTCAAAGTGGCGTTCGTGGCCCCGGGCAGGTCCACACCATTGCGCCGCCATTGATACAGGAGAGGGCGGCTGCCCGTGACTGTGGCGCGAAACGCGGCGCTGCCGCCCTCAAAGACGGTTACCGACGTAGGCTGACTGAGGATCGCGGGCGGACGGGGTGGAGCGTTGAAGGCGAAACTGGCTTCGGCAAAACCCACGAGTTCATCGCCGCTGCCAATGATACCGCTGCCCTCGTAATGGAAATACCACCGGTCGTTCAGCGGTGAAACCGTGAGTGACGCGATGTCGCCCAAACTCTGGTAGTACAACAGGGTGCTGGTGGCGCCATCCGGAACTCGCGTCCGGGAAATCGTGAAAAAGTCCCTGCCGTAAACCAGATGAATCGCGCCGTCGAAAAACTCGGCTACGCCCCAATAAGCCCAGCTCTCCGAAAAACGGTGGGGAGGCGGCGGCATCGTCCCGAGATCCGCGACTGCTCCCGACGGGAGAAGAATGTTGTAAACACGCGTGCCGTTATGGATTACCACCCGTTCGTAGCCGGCGAATAGTCCCACGCGGCCATTGGCCGGCGGCAAAGGAATCGGAGACGACAACGTAACGCGGCGGCCCGTTGCGGCGCCCGTAGTTGCGTTTAACTCAATCAACGTGGTCACCGTACCACCCGCCGAAGTGATCAGTGTCGAGCCGTTGCCCAGGTTGTACACCGTCTCCGTTTTCAAATCGCTCACTAACGCATCGTAACGGTTGGCCAAAGCGGCACCGCCCGACAGGTCGCCAAGCGCCAGCCGGCCCGTCGTTTCATCGCCGGTTACAAAAACGCGCGAACTGGACACGGCAATGCCGCCCCGGTCATCGCCCGTGATCGGTTCATGGCCGACTCCGAAAGCACCATTGACCGACAGGCTGGTGATTTGGAACGGCTCCGTGCCGAGGAAAATGACTCGAACCCGCGCCGTCATGCTGGTGCTAACCCCGAAGGCGTTAGTGACGACGAAAGTATAGTCGCCAGTCTGATTGGTCTGGGCCGAAGGGAAACGCAAGGTGGCATTGGTGGCGCCCGCCAAGTCCACCCCATTGAATCGCCATTGGTAAAAAAGCGGGCGGGCGCCGGTGGCTGCCGCGATCAAAGAAGCGCTATTGCCGGCGGCGGTCGTGAAACCTTCCGGTTGTCCCACGATGGCCGGCGGTTCAGTAGAATCCGGCACGAGGAATTGGGCTTCCGCAAAACCAACCAAGGCACCGTCGCCTTGGCCGAATTGCGATTCACCAGAGTGCTGGAAATACCAGCGGTTCTCATAGATCGCTGCCGAGAAGACGGCCATACCACCCAAGTTGGCGAATGTCGCTAGTTCCGTGACGGCGCCATCCGAAACACGAGTGCGGACCACGGTGTTGGAATCGCGGACTGTTACCAGATGGAGCGACCCGTCAAAGAACTCGGCCAATCCGTTGTAGCCGAGGGTGCCGAAGCGACGGGGCAGAGGTGCTTCACCGAAATCCACCACTTGTCCGGAAGGCAGTTCGACACTGCGCACGCGAGTCTGTTCCTGAATCACGATCCGCCCGTAGCCGGCATAAAGGCCGAGCAAAGGGAAGCTGCCAGAATATTGAATCGGCTCGGAGAGGGCGATGCGCCGGCCCGTGGGCAACCCGCTCAGTCCATCCAATTCGAGCAAGCTCGTGATTCGCTGTTCATCGAAGTCGAACACGTTGGTGCCGTCGCCGAGCGTGTAGGCGGTTTCGGCGCGCAGATCATTCACCAGATAGTAATAATTGCGGTTCAGGAGAGTGCCACCGGACAAATCGTGGGCGGAAAACCGCGCCGTGTCGTCGAAACCGCTAACCAAGACACGCGCGGGTGTGACGGCGATGGTGCTTAAAGGGAACCCGGTCAGATTAGAATGCCCTGCCGTTACCGCGCCGTTACTGGACAGACTGAGGATGCGGAAGTCTTCTGCCGGAGGAACGTAAACGCTCAACGTGGCGACGGCGCTCGTGACCGATCCGTAGTTGTTTTCAATCACCGCAAAGTATTCGCCGGCCTGGTTCGTCATCAAGTTCGGCAGACTCAGCGTCAGATTCGTGTGGACGGGCAGTACCATTCCTTGAAAATACCACCGCACTGCCAGCGGCTCCGTGCCGAATGCGCCGACCGCCACGAAAGCTGTCGCGCCTTGAGCGACTATACGATTCTCTGGTTCGCGAACAATGAGCGGACCGTACGGGCCGAGCCGGATTTCCACATTGTCAATCGCCCAATGGCCGCGATTGAACAAACCCACGTCCGGCTGCCGCCAGCGAAAGCGTGTAGCGGGGGATTGGGCCGACGGCGGAATTGGGAATTGCTGCCGAGTCCAGGCCTGTAAATTGGCTGAATCAAAACGACCTAAAACAATCCAGTTAGTCTCGCCCGGCACTTGAAATTCCAACACCACATACTCGAAAGGCGTGTTCAGAGGCTGCCAGTTGGGATTGGAGCCATCACCAAAGCGAATTTGAAAATCAATGCGTCCGCCATGCAACGTGTTTAAGGCGCGAGTCTCCGCGAAACGTTCCCCTTCCCCGCCGAACCAAAGCGAGTTAGGCGCCGACACGCTCCCGCCAAAAGCTGACGGAAATACTACGTCGCTAAAGGAAGCCCAATGCACGGTTTCCAAGGAAGGATCGAAGTCATCGGTCAAATCCGAACTGGCAGAGATCACCGTCAAAGTCGCTTCATCGCTGATGGCCAGACCCAGGGTGTTGTTGGCAATCACCCGATAACTGCCGGCGTCGCTGCCTTTCACGGCGTCGAACGTGAGCACCAAATTGGTCGCCCCCGGCAGATCCACGCCATCAAGCTGCCAGCGCACCGACAGCGGTTCGGTTCCGCCCACGATAGCCGACAAAGTGGCCAGGCCGCCCTCCGCCACGATCACGTCCTGCGGCGGCCTGACGATCACCGGCGCAGACTGCGGTGAGATCGTATTGCGAAATAGTGTCATGGCGTTGAGCGAAGGATGCATCACCGCCAAGTCGGGTTTCCCGTCGCGGTCCAGGTCGCCCACGGCCAAACGGAAAGGATTCTCCAGCGTTGGATAAACTGCCGGCGGCAGAAAAGAAAACGCATTCAGGCTGCCGCCCACCGACACGTTGCGTAGCACTTGGACATTCCGGCTTCCTTGGACCGAGAGCCAGAGATCGGGTCGCCCATCACCGTCCCCGTCGCTGATGGCCACGCTCAGGGGGGCGAACCCGGCGAAAAATTCAACTGGTGGTGCAAGCGAGTTCGTTTCGAACGAGCCCGGTGCGCTGACATTGGGATAAACCAAAACGGTGGACAGGTTCAGTTGAACCGCCACCACTTCCAGTCGTCCGTCGCCATTTAGATCACCCACAGCCAGCGGGGCGATCGAATCCGAAAGCAGGAAGGAGACTGCCGGCGCGAATGAATCGGCGGCTAGCGGACCGGCAGCGCCAGCATGACGCCACACCGTCAGCGAAACAAAACTGCTTCCCGCCAGAAGATCTGGCCAGCCATCGCCATCGAGGTCTGCAATGGCCAGTGACTCGGGAACGCCGTTCAAGGTCAAAGTTCCGGCGGGCATCAACGAACCAGCGTTGAAACCGTTCACCGGTGCCATGTTGCGGAACAAAAGCACGTTGTTTCCGCTGCTCACGGCCATGTCGGGTTTGCCGTCACGGTCCAGGTCTCCCACGGCGAGGGCATTGGCGCCCTCCACCGCAAAATCCACGGGCGGTGCAAACGAATTGGTATCGATGTTTTCCGTGGCGCTGCGATTGCGCAAGATCGCGACGCCAACGCCTGGCTTCAGAATCACCAAATCCAACCGGCCATCACCATCCAGATCAGCAGCCGTCGCGTCGCTCGCGCTTGCGCCAACAGAATATTGGACTGCTGCGCCTAACGACGCACCGCCGAGCGGCGCGATCCCGGCGTTCGGATACACCGACACCATCTCGCTGTCGGTGTTCACCGTGATCAGGTCAGGCCAGCCGTGGCCATCCACATCCGCGATTAACGGTGTGATCGGACGAAACTCCGTTTCAAAAACGATGTTCGTGCGAAACGAATCACCAGCGAAATAGTTACCGCTGGGAAAAGTGATGTTGAAGGGCAGCCGTGAACGCGCACTCAGGCCGGCGGTCGTTATCGAAATCGGCGCATAAGTGCCGCCTGCTGGCACTACCACTCTGAGCTCATTCGTGGAACCGCCCGCCACCACGGCCTTCACCGCGCCGAAGTAAACCGTGTTCGACTGCGGTTCTGGATGAAAGTTCGCGCCTCGAATCGTCACCGTCGCGCCGACCGCGGCGGCCAGCGGACTGAC
>Ga0187894_10006300_pt1 | contig 11687 bp, 10 predicted proteins | sample GBC1701081metaG_FD_136650 | JGI IMG/M metagenome (GOLD analysis project Ga0187894, IMG submission 136650) | White microbial mat communities from a lava cave in the Kipuka Kanohina Cave System on the Island of Hawaii, USA - GBC170108-1 metaG ...
TCATTTTGGTTTTCGGCATTATAGAGATAGGGCGCGCTTGGGGGACCCAACAATCATTGACGCGCGCCGCGCGGGAAGGCGCGCGTATTCTGGTTATGCCCTATGGGGCGGGGCTGACTTATGCGTCGGAAGAGGCGGTGAAGCTCGCCGCCGAAGCCGCGGTCAGAACCTCACTGAACGAGTCGGGTGTATGGGCAGCGCCGGCGACAATCGCCCTTGTAAGGGTCACGCCGGGCGACAATAAGATTTACGATCATATTTTCCCTAACGATGATCAGGTGGATACGGCATATACGAACGGGAAGCGCGGTGATAGAGTCGGAGTCCATATCGGGTATGCGTTTGAAACGGCGGCTCCGATACTTTTGCAGATGTTCAATAGCGGGGGCGGTTCGTCAACGCAAGGCGTAATCAATATGGGCGCGACCTGTTATATGGTTCATGAATGATATTGCCGGTTATATGGTTCATGAATGATATTGCCGGATGGCTGTCGGAGGTTCCCGAAGGCGTCATCTTCAAAAATCGTCCCAGATCATACAACCCCACGGGCATAGAGTTTGTTTCGGATTCACAATCGCAGCGCCAAACCTGTCGGCTCGGTTTACCGACCGTCCTGAAAGTCTAAGTGTGAGTGGACACTCAAAGGAGTTAATGAAATGAACAGACGCTTCCTACTGGCTCTTGCCGGCGCGATCTTCTTCGGATTGCTCGCGATCCTGGCGGCAAGAAGCTATGTGAGCAACAAGGTCAGAAGTGACATTGCCCAGACTGAGACCAACGTCGTAATTGCGAAGACCGAAATCGCGCGCGGAACCAAAATCGGGCCCGAGCACATTGTTGTTGAGCGCTACCCCAAGAGGCTTCTTCCCGAAGGGGCAATGGTCAGAAAGGATGAAGTGGTTGGCCGAGTGGCTTTCACGGACGTCCCGGCCAAGACGCTGATCCTCGACAAGCAATTGGCGGGTTTGGGGTCGTTGCCTGGATTGTCGGGCATCACGGCGCCTGGCATGCGCTCGGTCTCGGTTCGTGTCGACGAGGCGAGCAGCGTGGCTGGTTTCGTGACTCCGGAGACTTATGTTGACGTGATCGCGATCATGCAGCCGCAACTCGAAGGCGCACGGCCGGTCTCAAAAGTGATCCTGCAAAAGGTCAAAGTCCTGGCGGGTGGCCAGAAGACGGAGACGAAGAGCGACGGCAAGGCGGCTCTGGTCAACACCGTGACGCTGGAAGTCACGCCTGGGCAGGCCGAGAAGTTGAAGCTCGCCGAGGCTGAAGGCCGGTTGCAGCTTTCGATCCGCAACGGGATCGATCAAATTATCGAACCTACTCGAGGAGCGACGAAGCGTGACGTGTTGAACGATATCGCTCTGGAAAACCGCTCGCGTGAGGGCACCCGCGACGGTTATGGCTCGGCGCCGAAAGGGGGGCAGTCGCCTCCGCCGATCACCCTCAACGTAAATCCCAATCAGCCGGTGACCACCCCGCCGACCGTGAAAATCATCTCGCGCGAGAAATCAATTGAACTGATCGAAGGCGCCAAACGAACCCGCGTTGAAATGGTACCTTGAGATTTTTGATTATCGGAATGTCTTACTTTCCTGTTCCCACGCAGGCGGCCTCTAGTAGTGGACACCTGACAAGCCGATTGTAAATTTTGGCGATAGCCAAATCTTCAGGAGGATTTATGAATACCCAACTCCACCCAGCCCTGCGATGCGCTTCTTTGCTAGTTGTCATGTTGGCCGTGAGGCTGTGCGCGACCGCTCAGGAGAGGGCGACTCTGCAAGCGTCGTTCGCCAACAACGCGCAGCCGGTCAAGATCGACGTTCAGGTCGGCCAGTCGCGCGTGATCGATTTCGATCAGGATATTGATCGCGTCTCGAGCTCCGACCCGAAGATCGTCGAAACAGTGCCGATCTCGTTCAGGCAGGTTCTGATCAACGGCCTGCAATTCGGACAGGTCAACATCGTCACGTGGTCGAAACCGAGGACAAAAGGCGAAGCGTCGCGGATGCTGGTCTTCGACGTTTATGTTCAGGTCAATCTTTCCCTGATCGACAACCAAATCAAGATTCTCTTCCCGAAAGAGAACATCCAGCTCAGCCAGGCGAACAATTCCGTGGTTCTCTCAGGCACTGTGACCAGACCGGAATTGTCCGAGCAGGCGCAGAAGATTATCGAGGCCGCCGGGTTGAAGGTCACGAACCTGCTCAAATCGCCGGTGATGGACGCTGCGCAAGTGCAATTGCAGGTTCGCGTGGCCGAGGTGAATCGGGCGGTGCTGCGGGAACTCAGCACGGCGTACGGCGTGCTCAATTCGGCGTTGCCGACCTTCATCTCCGCGGCCGGCCCGGCGACGTTCGGCGCTTACACTGTGACCGAGGAGATTATCAAAAACGCGGCTGGAAACGCCGCTGGCGTATTCAGGACGGAAAGGTTGGGCGTCAACCCAAGTTCGTCTCTCAATGTTTTTCTTGGCAATTCAAACAACGCCGCCGTCACGCAGACGTTTATCCGCGCGCTTCACTCGCGCGGCGCGCTGCGCGCCTTGGCCGAGCCGAATTTGATTGCAATGCACGGCCATAAGGCCAGTTTCCTGGCCGGGGGCGAGTTCCCGATTCCGATCATTCAATCGATCAATGCGGGACAGACCGCGATTACTGTGCAATTCAAACAGTTTGGAGTGCTGCTCGAATTTACGCCTACGATTATTGACGAAAACCATATCCGGCTCGAGTTGGCGCCGGAGGTGTCGAGCCTCGATTTCGCCTCTGGCGTAACGGTGCAGGGCCTGGTCATTCCCGGTCTCAGAGTACGCCGGGCCAAAACCGTGCTTGAATTGCGCGACGGGCAGAGCTTTGCGCTCGCCGGGTTGATCGACAACCGCGAACAGGTCAATCTCTCGAAGATTCCGCTTTTGGGAGACATCCCAATCCTCGGCGAGCTTTTCACGAGCCGTAGCTTCCAGCGCAATGAAACGGAGCTGTTATTCCTGGCGACGGTCAAGATCGTCGAACCGCTCAATCCCGACCAATTGCCGCGCCTGCCCGGAGTCAGCGAGTTGAAGCCTATTGGCTCAGCGTCTCCCGCCGGCGCCACTCCGTCCAGCTCGATCGACGGCCAGTCAGGCCATTCACTTCCACAAAAATCCGGCGAACAGATACCCGAAGGCGACAACAAGACCAAATCGGAACAACCTGTCACGAACAAAACTGACGCGAACAAAGTTAATAAAGACGCGACGGAGAATCTGACGTCGAAGCTGTTTGCCCCGGCAGGGCCGGCTGTTCCGAACGGGCCAAGTGGTTCGGACGCGCGGCCTCCGAAGGCGGAAAACGCGCAGCCGCCAAAGCCTGACGCAAAGGATCAGAAGCCGCCACAGGGCAGCGACAAGCCTTAATCGCGATCAGTTGTCTCATCGCTTGCGACAGCCCCTTCCTCTATTTTTGGGGAGGGGGCTGTAGTTTGAGTGAGTGCCATCGAAAATGCGCTTCAAGATATAAATAGAAACATGGAGGTAAAAAATGAAACGCATCTTCACGCTACCCGATTCCATTCGTAATTTCTCCCGCCGCCGTCAAACTCCGCGTCAGCAGACCCGCCAGCAGAGAGGTACGATCCTGGTGCTGACATCGGTGACGCTTGTTGGCATGGTCGGAATGCTGGCGCTGGCGGTTGACCTGGGGTATCTGTTCAGCCTGCACACGCAGCTTCAAAACGGAGTTAACGCCGCGGCGCTGGCGGCAGGCGCGGGGTTGCGTGTAACGATTGAGTCGGACGCGAGCGCGGCGGAACAGACGAATGTCGTGAATTCGCTTGCCAAGGTGTACGGCGGTAAAAATCAGGTTCGCCGCTCCGAAGATCCGAAAAAGAACGAAATTGATGTTAAGGCGAGGAACGTAATCATCAATACGGACACCGATATTCCGACAGTCCAAGTTAGAGCCTTCAATCAGACGCCGCTGATCTTTGCCCCGCTCTTCACCACGCCCTTGGGGTTTAGCAGCATCAATATGAGCGCGACGGCGACGGCTTCGCTGATCCCGGTTGACGGAGGCTCCGGAACGATAGCTTCCGGAGCCAGACGCGCCGGCTGCTGGCGTCCGATTTTTTTGCCCGACACGTTCTATGACCAGAACGGCCTGGTGCAGATCGTTGGCGAAACGGGGTTGGGGGGGCGCTTGCCCAACCAGCCCAACGATTATTACCGTTCACGGTTCGCCGCCGGCGCGCGCAACACCTTTCCGTTCATCGACGCCTTCTCGACGATGGGCCCCTCTGTCACAGGTCTTCGCGACACTAAATTGCAATCCGAAATCGGGTCGCAGTCAATAATGGGGCAATTGCCGTACGTCACTTTCAGCAACAAGCATTACTTCGTCGCCGACTTCTCGGTGTTGCCTCGGGATCGGGTGGACGCCTTGTCGCCAGATGGCATGGCCCTATTCGGATACTGCGGCGAGATCCGCGTTGGCCGGGAGATCCCGGTCTTTCCTCAAAATCCAAGTAGTCAGAGCACGTACTTCGCGGTGAGGAGCGCTCTTAAGTCGCAATCCCAGACGGTGTATAGCGAGGCTATCGACCCAACCAATGAGGCGTTGCATCGCTACATTGTAAATACCAACTTTCCCGATCCGAACACTTTTCCCGCGATTATCCCGGTATTGCTCTACAATCCGATCATATGGAAGGACGACGTAAGCGCTAGAGCAAAAACGTCGCTGACAGTCACCAATATCGGGGTGTTCTTTTTGAAAAACGTGACACTCGAAGGCGATCTTGAGGGATATTTCTTGCGTGAGATCATCGCCGGTGGAACCCCGATCGATCCGGCGAATATGGACCCTGATGGCCCTAACTTCAAACGGACTTGGCTGCCGATGTCGGTCCAGTTACTTCCGAACAAATAGACAATGAAAGATTGCCCCCGACACTTTGTTGATTGAGAAGCGGCGCTGACTCGTGGTTTTCCTTCCCCCCCTGATTTAAACCCGCCGGGTCGTCGGCGAGTTGGAATTTCAGCAAGATGTGGAATCGAGACGGAAAGGCGAGGCCGATCATGCCTATCCGAAGCCCCTGGAAATGTTGATGGTTTGTCCGGGCGTTTTCGATGGAGTTTCACTTCTGCTGGGACTATAATTCCGGCTCCGCTGGCCTTTACTACCGCAATGGATTCGCTCAACTGATTTCAACTTGAGGCTTGGCGTTTGCGGGTTGAGCAGTATCCGTTGCCAGGCGCCTGGCCGGCGTGGGTTGTACTTCCATCATCCGCCAAGCCGCAAGAATCAAATTCAGGATTTAAGTTAAGGAACTGAAGGCAGTGTCAAAAGCGATTTCTGTTGTTGTCATCGGTCGAAGTTTGAACCAACAAGAGCGGATGCGCCTCCGTAGCGCAAGCCAGACTCCACTGGCTATCGTGGCGGAACTGCCCAACGCTCCGCAGGTGTTGGACGAACTCAACCGGCTGCGTCCGCAAGCGGCGCTCGTGTTGCTCAACGGCGAGTTGACCCATTCGTTTCAGCTCGTCGAGCGGATACATCAGGAATTGCCGGAGACGGCGGTGATCTGTTCGTCGGAGGATAATTCCCCTGATGTCATACTCCAGTCCTTCCGATCGGGCGCGATGGAATTTTTGCGGCTGCCGCTGGTCGAATCCGAAATCGCATCGGTCTTTGCGAAGATCGAACAGACGGCTACTAAGCCTGAAGAGTCTCATGGGCGAGTCATCGCCGTTTACGCCAGCAAGGGCGGGTGCGGGACGACGTTCGTGACGGCCAATCTGGCGGCCAGTCTGGCGCGGCTTGCGCGCAAACGCGCCTGCGTTGTCGACCTGAATTTCCAGGCGGGTGATCAGCCTCTCTATCTGGGGCTGGAGCCGAATTATTCGATTCATGACATCGTCAGGAACTTCGACCGTCTGGACGAGCAGTTGATCGCCAGCTACCTGACGCAGCGGTCGAAATATATCGCGCTGCTCGCCGCGCCAACCGAGATTGGCAAAGACGAAGATGTGCGGGTTGAGCACGTCACGCGATCAATCACTTTGCTGCGCGCTCAGACGGAATTCGTGGTGATCGATCCGCCTCGCGTGCTGAATGAGATTACCATCTCCGCGCTCGACGCCGCTGACGATCTGATCCTGCTCCTGACGCTCGACATCCCGGCGATCCGCAGCGCGAAACGCGCGCTGGACATATTCGCCAGGCTCGGTTACGACCGCGGCCGGGTTAAGGTAGTGATCAACCGTTACACCAAGACTCCCGAGTTCGACCTGAAACAGGTCGGCAAGGTTTTAGAGACCGATGTCTTCGCGACGATCAGCAACGATTATCAGGCGGCGATCTCTTCGATCAATGTTGGCGAGCCTCTGGTGCTTTCCAAGACCCAGTCGCGCATCGTGCATGATTTCGGAAATCTCGCGAGCAAGTTGAGCGGGATCAGACTGCCGAATGAAAGTCCCGACCCCCCCGCGCGTCCAAGCCGTGGCGGCTGGACATCGCTCTTCGGCGCCAAAAGATAGTTAAACGCAGTCCGCCATAATTCCTTTGAGAATTCGCTTTTTGAAGGGCAGTGGAGGAAGCGAAATTCGGCATCGAGCAAACGTAATAAAAGAGCTTTTTTTGCCTCGATCCTAAGCTTGCCTTTTTGCTTCTGTTCATCCCCCAAAGAATATTTGTGAGGGGCGCCTGCCCAACACTAATTCAACGCACAACTACACCCAAAACAGGCCTCAAAAGAACAGGCCTGCAAGAAATAGGAAGTTATGTCAGTTCTCAAAGAAAGATTATTGGAACAGCAGAACGGAGCCGTATCACGCGCCACGAGCGGCTTACGGGCCTCGAACGAGTTTCAAGAACTCAAGGCGCGCGTTCACCGCATCCTGATCAACAAACTCGATCTGAGCAAACTGGAGAACGCCGATCCGGACGCGGTGCAGAAAGACGTGAAGAAGGTCATCGAGCGCATTCTCGACGATGAGAACGCGCCGTTGAGCGGAGTCGAGCGCGAACAGGTTCAGACCGACGTGATTAACGAGTTGTTCGGCCTTGGCCCGCTTGAGCCGCTGCTGGCGGACAAGACCGTCTCCGATATTCTGGTCAACGGCTGGCGCAGTGTTTACATTGAACGGCGCGGCAAGCTCGAAAAAGTCGATGTTACGTTCCGCGACGACTCGCACCTGATGCAGATTATTGACCGAATCGTGTCGCGCATCGGACGCCGCGTTGATGAATCGGTCCCGATGGTGGACGCGCGGTTGCCCGATGGATCGCGCGTCAACGCCATTATTCCGCCACTTTCGATTGACGGGCCTGTGCTCTCAATCCGCCGTTTCGGGGCCGAGCCTCTGACGATCAAAAACCTGATGGAGTTGAAGGCCCTCACGCCGCCGCTCGTGCAGATGCTGGAAGCCTGCGTCAAATCGCGCCTCAACGTTTTGATCTCGGGCGGAACCGGCGCCGGGAAAACCACTCTACTCAATTGTCTTTCGAGTTTTATCCCCATCGATGAGCGCCTGGTGACGATTGAAGACTCGGCGGAGTTGCTGCTGCAACAGCCACACGTGGTTCGCCTGGAAACCCGGCCGCCGAACATCGAAGGCCGCGGCGAAGTTACCCAGCGCAGCCTGCTCCGCAACTCGCTTCGTATGCGCCCCGACCGGATCATCGTCGGCGAGGTTCGCGGCGACGAAGCGATTGATATGTTGCAGGCGATGAACACCGGTCACGACGGCGGTATGACCACGATCCACGCCAACACGCCGCGCGACGCCCTGGCCCGTCTCGAAACGATGATCGCCATGGCCAATCTGCGCATTTCGGATAAGGCCATGCGGCAGCAGATCAGTTCCGCGATCAATATGATTATTCAGGTTTCGCGCATGGGCGACGGTTCGCGCAAAGTCGTCAGCGTCTCCGAAATCATCGGCATGGAAGGCGAGATCATCACGATGCAAGAGATATACAGATTCGTGCGAACCGGCGTAGGGCCGAAAGGCGAAGTGCTGGGCCAGTTCCGCCCGACGGGCATCAGGCCGCGTTTCTCCGAGCGGCTTGAACAGTACGGCTTCAGACTGCCGCCGAATGTCTTCGAAGCGGCGTTTTAAGATTGGTCCGGTACCGCGCGACTTGATTCAGGTAGTCAAACAAGAATTGGGGAATCCGCAATCCGCAATCACCAAGAGGGGTTCATGGAAGGCCTACTTCTAGTTCTTATTCTTTTTGCCTTTGTTCTTTTGACGGTGGCGATCTACTTTTTCGTCAGCCGCGACACCGACCAGTATCGCCGCCGCATTGACGAGCGGCTGAAACAGTTGGTGCAGGAGCGTGGTGGCGCGAGCTATCGCGAGACGCAGCTTCTCAAGGAAGAGCTGTTAAGCAATGTGCCGGCCTTCCACCGGACGCTGATCCGCTTCGAGATCTTCAACCGGTTGCAGGCGGTGCTGCGACAGGCCGACCTCAAGGTCACGGTCTACCGGTTTGTGATCTCCAGCCTGATCGGGGGCTTCGTTGTGGGGATGATGGTCTTTTTATTCTCCGGCTCGTTGACGGGGATGCTCATGACGACGGTGATCGTGATGGCGGCGCCTTTGATAATTGTGTTGAACAAACGCCGACGCCGGTTCCGCGCCTTCCTGGAGCAATTGCCCGACGCAATGGAGTTGATGGTCCGCTCATTGCAGGCCGGACACAGTTTCAGTTCGGCGCTGCAGATGGTTGCGACAGAGATGCCCGAACCGATTGCGCGCGAGTTCGGCAAGGCCTACGAAGAGCAGAACCTGGGCCTGAACATCAAATCGGCGCTCGAAAATCTGGTCGAGCGCGTGCCGATTCTCGACCTCAAACTCTGCGTGACGGCGGTGCTGATCCAACGTGAGATCGGCGGCAACCTCTCTGAGGTCCTGCGGAACATCAGTCACACGATCCGCGAAAGATTCCGCATTGAAGGCGAGATTCGGGTCAAATCGGCGCAAGCGAGATTGTCCGGTTACATCGTCAGCGCGTTGCCGTTCTTCCTCTTCTTCTGGATCAATCTTGTCAATCCGGGTTATATGAAGACGCTTTACGATCACGCCTATGGCGTTTATGTGCTCGGCACAGGCGTGGTGATGCAGATCACCGGATGGTTGATCATCCGCAAGATCGTCAATATTAAGATTTAAAGCAGGGAGTAGGGAGTGGGGAATGGGGAGTGACTTCCTCTTCTCCCCATTCCCCACTCCCTATTCCCCACTCCCTACTAACAAACGACGCTTATGGATATTAACAGCCTGGTATTTTTCGGATCTCTGGCATTTGCCGTCGGCAGCGGGGTTTTTGCTGTTTACTGGTTATGGGCGCGGCCGGCCAATCCGGTCGAGGACCGGTTAAGAGAGATCAACCCGCGCGTGGCTGAAGAGGCTCCGTCACAGCCAGTCTCGACCATCATTGTCGAACAGGTCGCCAAACGTCTGGATCGGCTCGCGCCTACGCCGTCGCCCCGAAACGTACGACGATTGCGCAGACGGTTGATCCAGGCGGGATATTTCGATGAGAACGCAGTGACGGTCTACCGCGTAATCCGGCTGATCGCGGCGGTAGCGCTCCCGATCATGACGTTATTTCTGATAACCGTCATACTCGGCTGGCCCGTTGACTCCACGGCGGTCGCATTGACGGGGCTGGCGGTCATTTATGGTCTGTTCCTGCCGTCGTTCTTTCTCTCGCGGATGATCTCGAACCGGAAAGGGCGGCTCACGCGCGCCTTGCCGGACGCGCTAGATATGATGGTTGTGTGCGTCGAGGCGGGATTGGGATTGAACGCCGCGCTGCAACGCGTCGGACGTGAAATGGAGTTGGTTGAACCTGATCTGTCGGAAGAGCTGGCGATAACCAACCGCGAGATTCGCGCGGGCAAACCCCGCGACGAGGCGCTGCGCAATCTGGGCGACCGCACCGGCGTGAACGATGTGAAATCACTCGTGGCGATGCTGGTACAAACAGACCGGTTCGGAACCTCGATCGCCGATTCCCTGCGAGTCTTCGCCGATTCGATGCGCATCAAACGCCGTCAGCGCGCTGAGGAGCTTGTCGCCAAGGCCGCGATTAAGTTGATTTTTCCACTCCTGTTATGTATTTTCCCGGCGCTGTTGATTGTGCTTATGGGGCCTGCGTTGATCAGAATATTGGATCTGTTCAAGTTCATGAGCCAGCAGTAAGCAGATTCACGAAGCCGGCCATCCGGATACTCGAAAAGCCTTGTAGTATGACTCTGAATCTTTAACCAAGGAGACCCCCCATGCGGATTTTGGCTGCTCTGCTTCTGCAAGCAGACCCAGAAAGACCTGATCTTACGCTCAACTACATCATTATCGCCGTTCTTTTGGTTATTGCAGCAATTCTAAGTGTTATTGTTGTGCGTCGCCGCATGCGCGAACGCGATGACGACTGGTAGATGAAGATTTATCACCGCGCGACCGGGCAATGTCTTGCCGAAGAGGTCACGCTCGCCAACACATTTTTCAAGCGGCTTCGTGGTTTGATGTTTCGCCGCCGTCTCGCCGAGGCCGAAGCGCTTTGGCTGCGCCCCTGCAATGGTGTTCATACGTTCTGGATGCTCTTCGCGATTGACGTGATCTTCCTCGATCGGCAGTTGCGGATTGTCAAACTGGTTGAAAATATGCGCCCATTCCGCGTGACTTCGCCACACCTTGCGGCTCGCAGCGTGGTGGAGATGTCCGCGCACACGATCTCGCGCGCTTCGCTTAAAGTGGGCGACCAACTTGAAATCATGCGCTGAGAACCGCCGGCAGGCTTAACCGGCGGTTCGATAATTAGTCCCGAAGTCTCATAAGGAGCAGGCAGGCGCGCAGGCAAGATGTCGCAGGCAATACGGCCAATACAGCAGGATAGCCGATCAAAAAATAGAAAAGTCGGCGCGGCCGCGCGATGGCTTTTACCTTCGCTTGGCAGCTATTGCCTGCTGATTGCGCTCTTCCTGCTGATCAACAATTCGTGGCGGCTTCTGTTGGACAGCGACACGGGGTGGCACATTCGCACGGGCGAGTTGATCCTTGAAACCCGCATGGCCCCGGATCGCGATCCGTTTTCGCACACGATGGCCGGGCGTGAGTGGTTCGCGTGGGAGTGGCTGACCGATCTGATCATGGCGCTCCTGCATCACTATTGGGGATTGGCGGGAGTGGTTGCCGCGGCGATCCTAGTTCTGTTGGCAAGTTATGCCGCGCTTTATCGGGTGATGATCCGGCGCCGCGCCGACGCGATCGTCGCGTTCGTAGTGACGATCTTTGCGGCGCTGTGCGGCATCGTTCATTGGCTGGCGCGCCCGCATGTGGTCTCCATCGCGTTGATGGTCGTCTGGTATGCGGCGGTGGAAGACTTCCGCCGCAACCGTAGCAGATGGATTTTTTTCCTGCCGCTTCTCATTGCGTTGTGGGCCAATCTTCATGGAGCGTTTGTCGCCACGTTCCCCGTTCTTGTGATTTACGCGATAGGCGAAGGGGTTGAGTTTGCGGCGCGGGGCGAATGGCGCGTCGCGTCGCTGCGGCGGATTTTGCGGACCTACGCGATTGTCGGCGCGCTTTCGGCGGTCGCCGCGCTCGCGACGCCATACGGAGTCCGGCTTTACGGCCATCTGTGGCGGTATTTGACAGACGCGAAGCTGCTCTCGACGATCAACGAGTTTCA
>Ga0187894_10006301_pt1 | contig 11687 bp, 7 predicted proteins | sample GBC1701081metaG_FD_136650 | JGI IMG/M metagenome (GOLD analysis project Ga0187894, IMG submission 136650) | White microbial mat communities from a lava cave in the Kipuka Kanohina Cave System on the Island of Hawaii, USA - GBC170108-1 metaG ...
ACTCGGGGCGACCCAACGCCAAGCACAGGTCGCGTGGCTGGTCCACGAGGGGCTCGAGAGCAAGGAGATCGCGAGCCTCCTGCCCACCAGCATCTCGACCGTGAAGAGCGACATCCAGGTGCTGTTCGGGATCGTGGGAGTGACCAAGCGGAAGAGGCAGGTCATGGGCGCGCTCGCGGCGCGCGTGGTCGACGCCACGCCTGCGGCACGGAAGCCCGCCACCCCCCAATCGCCGATCGTGCCCATGCCGCTGCATCATCTCCGCGGCCGGAAGGTCACCAAAAGGACCCGCGGTCGGTCCCGGCAGCACGGCCGCGGCCCCGGGCCGGAAGGCCGCGAAGACCGGTCCCGTCAGGCTCCGCCGGCCTGACGGCTCACCGGCAGGCGCGGATGATCTCGGTCGCGAGCCGCTGCACGAGCGCGGCATCCGAGAACCTCCGCCCGAGCGCAATCTCGACCTCGGAGCGCGCGTCCTTGCCGAGTTCCGCGTGGGCAGCGCGCAGGTCTCGCCCCTTGTCGGCGTAGACGAGGTTGCCCACTCCGGCCTCGATCGCGGCCTGGTAGCCGCGGATCGCGTCGTAGATGACCTGCAGATTCTCCGCCGTGAAGAGGGACTCCTGCCCCGGAGCGACGCCGTCGAGCGCCTGGAGCACCCGCGAGCAGGGCATGGCGACGCCGGAGGCCTCGTTGCCGCGCACGACACGGACGCCGCCGCAGCTCACCGTGGAGTTGGCGAGCCCGAGCTGCACGTCAGTCGTCCCGAACGCGAGGAAGAAGTTGACGATCAGGACCCCCAGGTTCAGCAGCAGGATCACGCGGTTGAGCCGCGCGGCGCCCGCGGACGTGTCCGCCCGGAGGCCGGTGTTGAGGGGCTTGTTGGGGTTCATGGCAACTCAGGAGACAGCACGGACCCGCCCCTTGCAACCACAGCGACGGCTGGCCATTCGGCTGGCCACATGGCCAGCCATCTGGCCAGCCAAAAGATAAGTGGCGGCACGGCACGCGAGCGATCAAGGTGAGGCGGTCGTTGTTGGAGGAGAAAATGTCGAAGCTGATCCGCTCGCCTCGGGGCCGCCTCGCGCTGTTCACGCTGCTCTTCTGCGGCATCGGGATCTCGATCTTGATCGTGCGTGAAGTGCGGGCCGCGCCCTACTCGAACCCCTTCTGGACGAACAACTCGTCCTCGCCGGAGAGCGCGATCGAGATGGTCGCGGACCTCGCGATGGTGCGCGAGGCCGTGCCCTCGACGGCCGCCGGCAGCCGCATCTCGGTCGATGCCCGCACGGGCGAGCTCTTCTACGACCTCGAGCTCATGCGGATGCCCGGCGTTGTCGAGGACAACGTATTCGCGATCCGCTGGCGCTCGATGCTCTCGGGCTCCACGCAGGTCGGGAACGGGATGATCCCGAGCTGGGAGACGACCGCGAAGTACGTCGTCATCAACGTCGGCAACCCGACCGGGGCCGGGGGCCACATGGTGGAGATCCGGAGGCCCACGGGCCGCATCGACGAGTTCGTCTGGGACGGCAGCGAGTACGACTCGCCCTCGGACGTCTTCGACGACCTGACGGCCGGAGGCGGAGGCACCTACACCCTGGCCGACAGGTGGGGCGGCTACATCCTGTTCAACTCGGACGGGATGCCCACGAACATCGTCGATCGCAACGGCAACGCAGACATCCTCACGTGGATCTCGTACCAGATGACGGGGTTCCAGGACGACCGCGGCAAGAGCTACACGATCTCGACGAACGGCGCGGGCCGCATCTCCTCGATCTCGAACCCGGCGGGCCAGACGTGGACCCTCGGCTACGATTCGAACGGGAACCTGACGACGGTGACCACGCCCGCGACGCCCGACCAGGGCTCGGGCGTGACGGTCACGCTCGCGTACGACGGGAGCGACCGGCTGACGGACGTGACGGACGGGCGCGGCAACGCCGCGTGGGAGTTCGCCTACGTCGGCGCGACGGGCGCGGTCGACACGGTCACGATCGACGGCGACGACGTGGACTACGCCTACACGGGCGGCCGCACGGACCGGACGGACCGCAACGGCAACGTCCATCGCTACCACTTCAGCGGCACGCAGGTCTCGAAGCGCGACATGTACATCGCGAGCCAGGCGGAGTTCGAGACGTTCTTCTACTACTCGGGCGTGTTCCCCTCCTACGTGGTGTTCCCGCGCGGGAACCGCATCGACTTCACGTTCGACGGCACGGGGAACATGACAGCCCGGCGCCACAGGACCACCAACACGGCGACGAACGACGCGAGCGACATCCTCCACCAATGGGGCTACACGTCGAACTTCGTCACGTCCTACACTGACCCGGAGGGGAGCCAGTGGACCTACGGTCGCGACGGGTCGGGGAACCTGACGTCCGTGACGCATCCCACGGTGACGGACCCGGCGACGCAGACCGCGTCGGAGTCGTGGACGTTCAACGGCCTCGGCCAGGTCGACACCTACACGAACGAGGAGGGGACGGAGACGGACTACTCGTACTACGCGAGCGGGACGAACATCCATCTGCTCCAGCAGATCGAAGTGGACTCCGCCGCGCTCTCGCTCACGCGGAGCTTCTCCTACGACTCCGCCGGAAACGTGACCGGCGAGACCGACCCGAACGGCAAGACCTGGGGCCGGACGTGGGACGCGCTGCGGCGGCTCACGCAGGCGCAGGCGCCGTCGCCACTCTCCTACCGGGTCCAGCACCACTACGACGGGAACGGCAACCTCACGTCGACCGACGTCGAGAACTTCGACAAGGACGGGAACGTCGTGTCGGGGAACCAGTGGCTCACGACGACCCGGACCTACACGGCGACGGACGATCTCGCCACTCTCGTCGAGGAGATCGACTCCTCGACGACGAGGACGACGTCGTTCGGCTACGACGACAACCAGAACCTCATCCTGATCACCAAGCCCGAGGGGAACGACGTCGGGATGACGTACGACGAGCGCGACCTCGTGGCCAGCCGGACCAGCGGCGTCGGCGCGTCCGGGGAGTCGACCGAGGAGTTCACGTACGACGACAACGGCAACCTCGCGGTCCGGGAGGACGGCAGGGACAACGACTGGACGAGGACGCACGACCTCTTCGACCGGCTCGTGCGGGAGACCGACCCGCTCGGCCACTACACGCTCTACACGCTCGACAAGAACGGGCGTAGGACGGAGGTGGCGCGGAAGAACAGCTCCGACACCGTGCTCCAGCGCGAGACCTTCTACTTCGACGAGCGGGGACGGCACTGGAAGACCTCCGCGGCCTTCAAGGACCCGGGTTCGACCTACTCCGACGCAGTGACGGTCATTGCTCGTCTGAAGACCGGGCAGGTCCGCACCGTGACGAATCCGCGCGGGTACGACACGGTCCGCGATTACGACACCGCGCAGCGGCTCGTTGGCATTACGGACGACATGGGTAACGAGTTCGCCTACGTGCTCGACGCGAACGGGAACCAGATCGAGTGGGCGATCACGGAGGTGGACGGCGGCTCGACGGTGACGCACGAGTACGAGGCGACCTACGACGAGATGAACCGGCGCGAGACGACCGAGGAGATCGACAGGACGAACGGCTCCAACGTGCTCGTGACGCAGGACTTCCACGACTCCCGGTCGAACCTCGTGTTCCGGATCGATGCCAAGGGCAACCCGACCCGGTGGACGATGGACGGGGTCGGCCGTATGATCAAGGTCGAGAGGGCGCTCACGTTGGGGGCCACGATCAACGACTTCACCACCGCGCAGGTCACGCAGTGGGGCTTCGACAGGAACGACCGCCTCGTCTCCTTCAAGGACGACGGGCCCAACGAGTCCACCTGGGTCCACGACGAGCTCGACCGGCCCACCACGATGGAGTACCCGGACTCGAGCACCGTCCTCTACGAGTACGACCTGAACGGCAACGTCGTGGAGACGACGGACCCCTCCGGCAACGAGATCGACGACACGTTCGACGCCGCGAACCGGAACACGTCCCGCTCGGTCACGCTCACGGGCAGCTTCCTCGGGACGACCTCCGAGACCCGCACGTTCGATGGCGCGGGCCGCATGCTCACGAACGAGGACAACGACTACAAGGTGACGTTCACGTGGGCGACGGTCGGACTCCGCTCGTTCCCCTACACCGAGACCCAGCAGTACGTGGGGATGACCCCGCACCCGAAGGTCGTCACGAAGACCTACGACGCGGCGGGGAACCGGGCGACCGAGACCTACCCGACTGGCTCCGGCCTCGCGCTCGCGTACAGCTACAACGAGATCAACGGCATGACGGCGATCTCGGACGGCACGAACACGATCGCGAGCTTCGACTACATCGGGTTCCGCCGTAAGAAGGCGACGTTCCAGAGCGGGGCGACGGCGACGAACCTCTACACTGGCTTCCGCGAGGAGGTCGAGTCGGTCAGGCACGAGACGAGCGGGTCCTCCACGATCCTCCGCCTCGACTACGGCTACAACGAGACGCACGACCGGACCTACGAGCGGTACGGTTCCTCCGGGTCCGCGGGCGACGCCTTCGAGTACGACAAGCTCCGCAGGCTCACGGTCGCGTGGATGGGCAGCTCGACGCCGAGCTCGCCCTCGGGCAACACGTACGTGAAGAAGATCGAGTACAACTACGACGACGACGGGAACAGGACCTCGGTCGTGACGACGCCCTACGGGCAGTCGGCCCAGACCTCGAACTACACGACGAACAACCTGAACGAGTACACGGCCGTCGGGGGGACGGGCCACGCCTGGGACGCGAACGGGAACCTGACGGACAACGGGACGTACCTCTTCCTCTATGACTACAAGAACCACATCGTCCAGGTGAAGCTCAAGTCGAGCGGGGCCGTGATCGCAAGCTACCGCTACGACGCGCTCGGCCGCAGAGTCGAGAAGAACGTGGGCGGGACGGTCGAGCGGCACATCCTCTCGATCCGGAACGAGCCCGGCGAGGTCGAGGACCTCTCGCACGTGGTCGCGGTCTACGACGCCTCGGACGCGTGGAAGCAGAGCTTCACCTGGAGCGACGAGGTGGACGGCATCCAGATGCTTGAGCAGAAGGACGTGCTCGACTACGACACGGACGGGAACACGAGCGAGGTCACGAGGAGCTTCTACCACCGGAACGCGCTCGGCTCCGTGATGGAGATCACGGACCTGAACGAGGCGGCCGTCGTCTCCTACCGCTACGACCCGTACGGGAAGGTGACGATCACCCGCGGCGGCACGCCGCAGTCGTCGGACCCCCTCGGGAACCACTGGACCTTCACCGGCCGCTTCCTCGACGAGGAGGCCGGACTCCTCTACTACCGCGCCAGGTACTACGACCCGGCCACGGGCCGATTCCTCCAGCGCGACCCCCTCGGGTACGCCGCCGGACCCAGCCTCTTCGAGTACGTCAGGTCGCGACCCTCCATGCTCCGGGATCCGGCGGGGCTCGACACTTGGTCGGTCAACGAGCTCGGCTGGACAGATGAGCAGGTGGCCGACGCCGCGCTAGATTCAGTCTACAAGAATGGGGATGGGACCAAGGCATGGGTGCTAACCGCCGTCGTCATTGTCCCCGGTGACCGCGACCTTACATCGCTCACATTTACGCCGTTCGACGACGAAACCTGCGGGAGGGACGAGGACGGGGACGACGACGGGGACGACGACGGGGAACCAGAGGGACCGACGGCAACTGAGGAGGCTGATGATCCGATCCCGGAGGAGCCCGACCCGACTGAAGGGGGAGAGTGGAACATCATCGATGAGATGTGGGGATACATGAATGGGGTATGGAGCATTGCCTATCTGCGGCGGCATGACGAGACCGGACAGCACAGCTGGTGGACGGAGGACAGTAACTGGGGCAGTTTGCCCGATGAAGCGGATCCGTACGCGCCGAAGAACATGCCGTTCGACAGTGAGGAATAGGGGGAAGTGACGAACAACAACTCCGGCGTACCCGGGCGCTCGCGCATCGCACAACGATACATGTACTTGATCTGTCGGCTCCCATCGCTCGCGGTTCAAGACCGCGAGAGTGGCTCTTGACCAGCATTCGTCTCCGTCGAGTCCTGACACGCCGGGCGTTGGTGTGTGGGGGAGCGCTCCTCGCATGCACGCTTTCAGCTGCGCTGCTGCTAGCCAGCTACAGCCAGGAGACCGCGTCGGCCAAGCGAACCCGTTCCCTGTCACCCAGCGCATTCGAGCCTGCGTCATCCGCCGCTACGGCCGCCACACTCTTTGCAGTTCACTTGAGAACGCCGCACTTCTGCTTGGCGTCGACTCGTGATCTGGCGCTCGCAGATCTAGGCGAGGTCGCGGAGCACGCCTATGCCGTGGCATATGAGCTGCTTTGCATAGAGGACCTGCCCGGAGGCGATCGGGCGTTGCCGATTCTCATCTGTCGTGATGTCGAGGAACTTCGGACAGTCGAGCAGCAACATGGAGTTACAGTGGACGTACGAAGAGAGTCGCTGCCTGGTGGCTTCTATCCAACGGTGCCCATGATCGCGATACTCAACAGCCGGCGCACAGTTGAGCTCGTTGCACACGAAGTTGGTCACTGGGCTATCGCGCAAGTCATTGAACATTGTCCCCGGGTGGTCGACGAGGGGCTGGCAGAGTACATCGAAAGCCTCGTATTGGAGGCCCGCGAGGACTGCGTCAATGACGCACATGCCGTTCGCGGCAAGCGGCGCAAGATACTGACGTACGTTGCCCGGGCCAACAAGATACCGCCCTTGGCGCAGATGTTCGAGCCTGATCGGTTTCGGTCGTACGCCATTGAAAACTACGCGTTAGCGTGGTGCCTGATGAGCGTGGCATGTGAGCACGAGCGTCGACATCCAGGGACGCTGCGGAAGTTGCTGGAGCGTCTCGCCGTGGAGAAGGGCGAGCCGTGGAAGGTGGTTGCCGCTTTGTATCCGGCGACATGGCTTGAGAAGAGGTGGCGTGAGCGCGTGATGGAGGCTGCAGCAGGTGAATGACACTACGAAGAGACCTCCCCGCGTGGGAAGGGCTCGTCGCCGTATTCGCCACACCAGAGCCCTGCACGTCGTTCGTAAGCGTCCGGCGAGTCTGAAGTTGCTGAAGCCGCCCCGCGGCTTGATGAAGGGTAGCGTAGGGGTTCCGAGCCGGGAACGACGTCTGCGGAGAGCGAGAGCTTGCGCCGCGTGGCGCAGGCGGAGCATCGGGTGGGCAGTCGCCCGCGACGAAGCGGAAGGCGAGCGAGGAGAGGATGTGTGATGGCGACGGTCACATGAATCGACCGCGGAGCGGAACGCGAGGTCCGGGTCCGAGGTGATCTGGATCACGGCGGCTGCGACGAGGTCGCGCCCTCGGTGGACGGGGCACTTGGGGCGGGGGCGACGATCCTCGTCCGCATGGAAGGCGTCGGCTCGATCTGTAGCCGCGGCGTGACAATGCTACTCGGCGCCTATCACCGGCTCGGGAGGGAAGGGCGGCCGCTGGTTCTGGCCGGGCTGGGTCCGCAGGTGCGGGACGTGCTGGACCGTCTGGCCGTGTTCCAGGTCGTACCGGAGTGGGACCCGGAGGCCGCCGCGCGCGGATGATGGCGAGCAGACTGTAGTGAAGTCGTCGACCGCTGCCAGCCCGCGGACTCGGTAGAATCTGTCGGCATGTGGAAGCGCCCCGCGCTCCTGCTCGTCGTGTCCGCCGCGCTGTTCGGTTGCGGCGACGTCGACAAGCCCACAGCACCCAACGCAGCCCGTCATGCCGCCGCGTCGCACACCGCCTCGGAGGCTGTGGGCCAGATGGCGGACGGGTTCACCGAGGACGGCATCCTTGCGAGCGGCGGCCACGGCGGCCCGGCCGACGACGACGGCGGGCTGACACAGCGCACGTGCATCCGCTTCATTGACGGCGACACGATCGAGCTCGACGGCGGCGAGCGCGTCCGCTACATCGGGATCGACACGCCGGAGACGAAGCACCCGCGGAAGCCCGTCCAGTGGATGGGGCAAGGATGCCAGCGAGGCGAACCGCATCCTCGTCCAAGGTAGGCGCGTGCGGCTCGAGTTCGACGTGGAGCGCACGGACAAGTACGGCCGCACGCTCGCCTACGTCTACGTAGGCGGGGTCATCGTGAGCGAGCGACTCGTGAAGGCCGGGTACGAGAGAACGTTATGGGTTCAACCTGGCAGGCTTCCCGCAAGGGTAGCCGCCGCGTCCTCTAGCGGTCGATCCCCTCCCCCGCGCCCCCTCCCTTCTTCCCCTCGTGATATTCCAACTCCGTGTTCACGTCCCAGATGTTCGAGCGGTCCCTCCTCCCCGCGACCAGGTTGTCCACGGCGGTCATGGCGGCGAGCATCGAGTGGTCCTGGTTGTTGTAGCGGTGCATGCCGTTGCGGCCCACGAGGAAGAGGTTCTCGAACCGGTCGGCCCAGGCGCGCACCTCGCCGAAGCGGCCGTAGGTGCCGAAGTAGGCGGGGTAGGTCTTGGGCATCCGGATCACGGTCCGGTCGAGCGTCCGCGGCGAATCGAGGATGCCGATCCGCGTGAGCTCCCCGGCGGCGAGCTCGGCCATCGCGCGGTCGTCGAGGCGCCAGAGGTCGTCGCCCTCGTCGCAGAAGTACTCGAGGCCGATCCAGACCTTCGACGGGTCCCGGACGAGCCACGGGCTCCAGTTGTTGAAGATCTGGAGCCGCCCCAGGCGCACCTCCGGCTCCTGGATGTAGATCCAGTTGTCGCGGACGGCGGTGCCGTCCTTCTCCCGGATCCGCAGCCCCTCGACGAGGAGCCCCACGGTGATGAAGTCGCGGTAGACGAGGCCTTCCGCGACCTCGCGGACCGCGACGGGCGCGCCCTCGATCCCGCGGACGAGGTCCTTCACGGGCATGGTCGAGAAGAAGAGGTCCCCCGCGTGGGTCTCCTCGGCGCCGGTCTCGAGGTTCCGCGCGACGACCGCTGTGATGCGGTCGCCCTCGCGGAGGAGGCGCTCCACCCGGCGCCGCCTGAGGATGCGGCCGCCGCGGGCCTCCACCTTGCGGGCGCAGACCTCCCACATCTGGCCGGGACCGAACTTGGGGTAGAGGAAGCGCTCGATGAGCGAGGTCTCCGTCGCCTTCTGGGCCACGTCCCGCCTCCGGAAAGGCCGAGCGAGCGCGTGGAAGAGCGCCTTCCGGATCGACAGGCCCTTCACGCGCTGCGCCCCCCAGTCCGCGCTGATCCGCGTGCATGCGACGCCCCAGACCTTCTCCGTGTAGGACCGGAAGAACGTCCGGTAGAGCTCGCGGCCGAACCGGTTCACGAAGAACTGTTCGAGGTTTCTCTCTTCGCGGATGGGGAAGGCGCGGGCGCGGAGGTAGGAGAGGCCGATCCGGAGCGTGCGGAGGGCCCCGAGGTTCGCGAGCGTCCTCGCGCTCAGCCGGAGCGGGTAGTCGAAGAGCTTTCGGAGATGGTAGATGCGGCTCTTGCGCGACCGGACGAGAAGCACGTCGTCCGTTGTGGCGGGATCGGGGCCTGCCGGCGTGCGGAGCTCGCGACTCTCGCCCCGGTAGCGGATGCGGAACGCGTCCGCGCCGGCCGCTTCGGGGGGGAGCATCCGGAACCACCACAGCATGACCCGGTCGGACTTCGAGAAGAAGCGGTGGCCGCCGATGTCGATCCGGTTGCCGTTGTGATTCACGGTCCGGGCGAGGCCGCCGAGCGCATCGCTCTCTTCGAGGATGACCGGCGTGGCTCCGGTACGCTCGAGCAGCTCGTAGGCCGCGGTGAGGCCCGCGGGCCCCGCGCCGATGATGACGGCGGTCTTGCCGCTCAGAACGCGCTCCTCCATGGTCCTGTTCCGCTCTCCCGATGGGCCTCGCACGACAGTTTTTCATCATGGCCGCACCGACGCACCTTTCGGAGCGCTACAATCCGCGCCCGATGAGGGGTCGGTATCTCGGGTTCGCGGTCGGTGTCGTCCTGCTCGCCTTCCTCGCGCGGGCTTGGCACGGCGTCACGCGCGCCGGCCTCTGGCGAGACGAGGCCAACGCGGTCTTCGTCGTCCGCGAGAGCGCCTCTCTCGGGGAGCTCTTCCGGAACCTCCGGGTCGAGAGCGGGCCTCCGCTCGATCCCCTCCTCGAGTACGCGGTCCTAAAGGTCGCCGGCGCCGACCCCCTCTGGGTGCGAGCGCTTGCCGTCCTCTTCGGGACGCTTACGGTCACGGGCATCGTCGCCCTCGGCTGGCGCTGTTTCCATCCCGTCTGCGGGATCCTCGCGGGGCTGATCGCGGCGACGAGTCCCTACTTCATCCGGCTCTCCGCCGAGATGCGCAGCTACGCCCTGTTCGGTCTGCTCGCGGTCGTCCATGCCGCCTTCTACTTGCGCTTCCTCGAGCGACGGCGTCTCCGTGACGCCTGCCTTTGGGGCGCGAGCGCGGCCGTCCTCGCGTACACGCACTACTACGCGTTTCCGATCGTGCTCTGCGCGGGGGTCGCGGCCCTCGTCTTCGCGCGCCGCCGGGCGGACGCGGTCGGCCTCGTCGCCGCCGGCGCGGTCTTCCTCGCGGTCTACGCGCCGTGGATCCCCACGCTCCTCCACCAGATCCGGGCCGACCTCCAGCCCTGGTACCCGCCCAGCACGAGTGCGTTCGGCCTCTTCTCCGTGCTCAAGCTGCCGCTCGGCAGCACCGGCGCCGTCCTCCTCGGATCAAGCCTCCTCGGGGGCGCGTGGACCCTCCGCCCCCGCCCCCCCAAGGGCGTCGCGGAGAGCCCCGAGCAGCTGCGATTCTGGGGGCTCCTCGCGATCAGCGTGGTGCCGGCGGCGCTGGCGTGGCTCATGCAGGTCTACGTGGGCGCCTTCGAGGGGCGCTACCTCGTCGCCATGGCCGTCCCGCTCCTGCCCGCGGCGTGCCTCCCGTGGTCCCGCCTGTTCCTCGGGGAGCCGCGACGCGTCGCCCTGCGCTCGCCCGCGTGGTCGCTCACGGTCAGCGGGGCGACGCGGCAACACGTCGCGTGGGTGCTGCTCGCGGGCGCGATCGCCTGCCAGCACCTCGAGCGCGCGAAGTGGCTCCGGCGGTCGAGCCCCGCGGCCGAGTTCGCAACGCTCGTCGAGCGGCATGCGCGGCCGGACGACCTCATCTGGATCTTCCCGGCGCCCTACGCGTCCTCGTTCAACTTCCACTTCCGCGGTCCGCAGGCGCAGCTCGCCTTCCCGTTCCGGGGACGCGTGACGCGGATCGACTGGCCCGCGCTGCGGGACAACGAGCAGGATCCGCAGGTGATCGACGGCTTCCTCCGCGAGCTCGAGCGGCACCTCGAGCACGGGGGACGCGTGTGGGGGCTCTTCGTGGAGAGGCTTCCCTTGGACAAGTCCTGGCCGTTCGAGGAGGGGCCGAGCCCGAACGACGCCTCGCGCCTCGCACGCGCCGAGATCCAGGTGCACCGTCGCGCGCTGCGTCTCCTCTACACGCATGGCGCGGTGGCCGGGTGGTGGGACCGCCCGCACCACGACTATCACGAGGGCATGACGCTCGTCCTGTTCGAGCCGCAGGAGCGTCTCGATGCGCCGGGCACGATCGGGGGAGCCGGCGACGCCAAGGAGCGCACGAGAGCGACCGGCGCCGATGCCGGCCGCTCGGACTGATCCCTCAGAGCTTGTCGCCGGCCGAAGCCAGCAGGGATTTGTTCAGCCGGGATTTCTTCACAAGCTCTCACTCGAAGGGAAGCACTCACGGCGGGATCTC
>Ga0187894_10006302_pt1 | contig 11684 bp, 10 predicted proteins | sample GBC1701081metaG_FD_136650 | JGI IMG/M metagenome (GOLD analysis project Ga0187894, IMG submission 136650) | White microbial mat communities from a lava cave in the Kipuka Kanohina Cave System on the Island of Hawaii, USA - GBC170108-1 metaG ...
ACTTCTTCAAGAAGACTGGTATCGAGGAATTGATGCAGTGCAACCTGGTGATTCGCCGCCACGCGCCGGCGCGGCAGAGCTTCACCGTGCGGCGCAACGTGGGCGACCACACCACCCGCACCGAGCTGGACTGGCAGATGCAGACCGGCGAACAGGCGCTCCATGCCGGCTTCAATGCCCGGCTGCGCGACGCCCGCCTGCGCGTCAATTCCGATTTGGACCTGGTAGTGCGGCACCGCATTGACACCGAAGGCATCCACCCGGTGGAAGTGGCGCTGGAGATTGATTACCCCTTCGCTTCCGTCTCCAAGTCCGAGCCGTGGGCGGCGCGCATGCTCTCCTACTGCGACGGGACGCTCACTGCGGCCGAGCTTCTTGCCCTCTGCAAGCGGGAAGAGATCATTCACCAGGACGCGCCGGAGCAGGAGTTCCTCTCGTTCATCCGTTCGCTGGTTCTGGGGGGCTTTCTGGAAAGCGACGCCTTCCCGCTGCCCACACCACAGAAGCGCAAAACGGCGCCTCGCTAGGCTCGATGGCCTGACGGCGCGCGGCGATTTACTTGGCCTGCGGGAGCAGGATAATCAATTCCAGGTTGGGGTTGGGAATGTCGTTGGGAACATAAGCGGCCAGGTTGCGCGCCTTGCCCACCGTGTCCCATGCCGCGCCGGACTGGTTCAGGCTGAAGTACTGGCAGTTCAGCTTGATGGGAATCGAGCTGGGCGGCGAGGGTGCGTGCGTCAGTTGAATGCCCGGGAGAGCCTGGCGCACCAGCGTGTCAATCTGCGACGCGGAGCAAACCTTCACCAGTTGCGGCACCTTCTTCATCAGGTCCCCGGCGGGCATATCGGAGCTCACCGAGAGATACATGCGCGTGCCCACCAGATACTTGTCGTCGTCAATCGGCGTGGCATAGATGGATTGCTGCGCCAGCTTGAGCGGCAGCGACACGCAGTTGCTGGGAATCACCGTCTCCAGCAGTTCCTGGAGCATGTCGTACAGGGCGCCGAAGCACGCGCCCAGCTCGACGTGGTCGTAAAGAGGCAGGTCGCGCGGCTGGATTTTCATCGAAAACGTGGTGAGCACGCCGGCCAGTGAGATGAGCGTGTGGTACAGGTCTTCCGGGTGCCCGCGACGCACTTCATGGATATGCCGCAGCACCGGGAAGTAGTTATTCACGGTGAAGAGCAGCCAGAAGTTGCCGATGTCCGCCTGCGTGAAGTCTGCGAGGCTGGCGCTGCGCTGGCGGCGGGTACCGCTGAGAATGCTGCTCTTCGCGCCCAGGATTTCCACCAGGCGCTTGACCAGCGCCATCAGGCGTTCGTTGGCGCCGATATCCAGCAGCGGCGGGATGATGGAGTCATCCAGTTGCATCATGCCGGCCGGCGTCTTGCGCACCCGTGCCACGCGCAGATGCGTGCTGCCTTCCAGCGATTCCCCTTCCACCAGCAACCGGAAGTTCTTTCGCGCCACCTGGATGGGGCGCTCGGCGAGGCCGGTGTTCTCGTCGCGCAGGTTGACCACTTCGGCCAGAAAGCGGGTGTCCGCGTTGCGCTGGGTCACCGAAACATTCAGGGCCTGCTCGCGGTGATTGGGGATGGCCAGGTAGACGTCCAGCGTCTCCTGGTCCTGCTCGAAATAGGTCAGGATGGGCTTGGGCGCCGGCGCCGCGTCTGAACCGGGAATCTCGAACGGCAGGCCGTCCGGCATGATGCCCGCGGCCTGGGTCAGGGCGAAGTTCCCCGCGGCCAGCGCTTCCTGATTGATGGTCAACCCGGAGAATCCCCACGGGCGGAAGCTCAGCGCATCGAGCTGGAATTGCAGGTTGCTTTCCAGAAAACGATCCTGCAATTGCAGGTGCTGCGGCGTGAGGAATGTCCCTTTTGACCAGATCACCGGTTGCAGCCGCTTCATGGCGTGACAAATTATCAAGCGTGGTGCAGCAAAGCAAGCGACGATGTCAGCAGCGTTTACAGCGCTTCCGGCCGCACAGCGGCGAGTACGGCGGCCGGCGGCAGCCGGCAGCCGGACGGCAGGTTCGAGACCCTTCCCCCATGGTACCTAGTACCCGCGTACCACGTGTACCGCGCGGAAACTGACCCTTTGGCACTATTGAAACGACACCTCCCGAAACGTATGCTGGGGAGGCCTACAAGTAGAGGAGGGCGGCTCCGTGCCGAACAGCGAACGTCGTACGGCCCGCCGTTTCAACATGCGCCTGCCGCTGAAAGTGCGCATGGATGAAACGGGTCCGGGCGAACAGATGACCGAATCAGAGGACGTGAGTTCTCGCGGGGTCTATTTCTACCTGCCGAAGGATGTGAAGAAGGGCTCCGACATCGAGATCATGATGACCTTGCCGCATGAGATCACCATGGCCGGCCCGGTGCGCGTGCGCTGCATGGGTCGTATCCATCGCACCGAACGCCGCGGCGACCAAAAAGTGGGCGTGGTGGCGGCCATCGAACGGTACGAGTTTCTGCGCGGCGAATAATTCGCGCGCCGATTTCTTGCCCACGACTGCGGAGGTGGGTGAGATAAGCCGGGGTGCCCTGGCCCCTCAGCGAGGCCCCCGGCTGTTTTATTTTGAAGCGCCTTCCAGCCGGCCCTTCCTGTTTGGAACCAACCCCCTCGAAGACCCCGAAGTCAGCCCGGGAGGAGCCGCCGTGCCGGTCACTTGGACCGGCCGGAAGCGGCGACCGCCATGGACACAAACTCCAGGGAAGCCGCGATATGTTCGGAAAGGTAGCGCGGGCTGTGATTGCCCGGATAGATGTGATATTCGTGCGCCACTTTCCGCGACTGCAGAATGTCGTGCAGCGCGGTAGCCCCGGAGTCGAAGCTGTATTCATCCTGATTGCCGCAGTCAAAATAGATTCTCGGCGCTGCTGCCGGCGCAAGCTGCCGGGCCAGGGTGAGCGGGCTGTTGCGCTCCCACATGGCCATGTCAAACGGGCGTCCGAAGACGTCGCCTAGAAATCCGAAGCGGTCGCCCAGCGCGGCGGGATCTTTGAGTCCGCCCGGCAGTTTCTCGAACAGCGCGGCCATGTGCACGGCCACAACGCCAAACATCTGCGGATACTGGAACGCGTAATGCAGCGCGCCGTAGCCACCCATGGAAACCCCCATCAGCGCGCGGGAAGCCCGCGCGGCGCGCGCGCGATACCGTTTTTCGATAATCGGCACGAACTCGCGGATGAAGAAATCCTCGTACGGGCGCCGCCCGTCGCGCGAATTCACGTAGAAGCCGCGGCCGGCCTCCGGAGTCACCAGGATGAATTCGCCGATGCGCTTGCGCTCCTGCAGGCTTTCCACGATGTTCCAGCCGCCGGTATTGAGCAGCGACTGTTCGTTATCGCCCAGCCCGTGCAGGTAGTACACCACGGGGAAGCGCCTGGACGGGTCTGCGTCATAACCGGGCGGCAGCAGCGCGCAATACTTCACCGCGCGGCCCAGCAACTTGCTGGGAATTGCGGCGCACTCGACGCGCCCGGCGGCGGAGGCGAGCGGCGAACAAACCAGGTAAAGGACGCAGAGGAAGGGGAGATGGTTGAAGAAAGCGCAAAAACCCCTGGGCCCGCAGCGCAATCGAGTCATCGCAATTTCAGGATACAGGCATCGGCTTTGCGTTTCCAGCGAGTCGCCACGGACTGCTTCCGCCTTCATTCGTAGCGCAGAGCCTGCACCGGATCGAGTTTGGCCGCGCGTGCCGCGGGATAGAGTCCGGAGAGCAGGCTGACCGCCACCGCGAATCCGATGGCCCAGGCCACCAGCCACCAGGGCACGGACCAGATGGTTTCCGGCGGCAATTCCTGGCGCTGCAGGTAAATATTCGTGCCGAAGTTGATGGCCTTGCCGATGGCCCAGCCCAGCGCCACGCCCAGCAGCCCGCCGGCGAAGCCCATGGCTCCTGCTTCGGCGAAAAAAAGCTTCTTCACGTCGCCATTGCTGGCGCCCAGCGCCTTCATGATGCCGATTTCGCGGCGGCGTTCGAGCACGCTCATCACCAGCGTGTTGATGATACCCAGCGAGGCCACGGCCAGAGCCACGCTGCCAAACAGTCCGAGGAACGCATCGAGCACGGCAAAAAAGCGCCGCAAATTCCGCGTCGCCTCCAGCAGCGAGAAGGTGTTCAGCCCCATTTTATCAATGGCGTCCTCGGTAGCCTTCACCTTCGACGGATTCTTCACGCGCACCATCAGGCTCTGGTAGGTGCGGTTGCTGGTGGAATTGCGCATGAAGTCGCGCAGGCTGAGCCCGGCCGTCAGGTTCAGCTTTTCCGCGAGGGCAATGGGGACATTGATCCCGCCGCGTCCCAGGCTCATGAACTGCGGCCCGTTGAACGGCTGCGATTCGGTGATGCCCACCACTTTCAGTTTCTTTTCGCGGCGCGTCACCGTGAACCCGCCCAGGGTCAACTGCTCGCTGGAATCGCTGCCGGCGGCGCTCCCCGTTTTCTTTGCGCTACCCTCGGGTGCCGGAAGAGGTTCGCGCACTCCATACCGGATGGTGATTTCCTTGCCGACCAGCGATTCCGGCTTGTCGGTGAGCGCTTTGGCGAATTGCAGGCGCAGGATGGCTTCCTCGGCCTCCGGCGAAGTGAAGAAGCTGCCGGTGATGCTGTCAAACGCGTCGTTGGTTTTCGCGGAGAAGGGAACGCTGGATACCACGGTGAATTGCGAAACGTCGCCATAGCGCACTTCCGCCGCAAACGATACGTTGGGGAACACCTCGGCAACGTGCGGCAGCTTTTCCAGCTCGGCGCGAGCCGCTTCATCAATCAGGCGGACTTCGCCGGGGGCGTTCGGCTCGCGATCGCGGTCGCGGCGGCGCCCGCTGTCAATCCCGCGCATCTCCGAGCGCGCATAGACCACGATGGTGTCAAACAGGCCGGAGCGCGTCAGGCGGTTATTGGCCAGCTCCTGCAGGCCCACGCCGAGCGAGAGCATGGCCACCAGCGAAGCCACGCCTACGCCGATGCCTGCCGTGGTCAGGCCGTTGCGCAGCTTGGATTCGCGCAGGTTGCGCGCCGCCAGATCGAGAAGGTCGTTAACTTTCATCCCTGAACCCCTGGTATTCCCAGGCACGCTCGAAATTGCGCCCGCCGGCGCAACCGGCCGTCCGCCGGAGCTACGCCGCGCCGCCGTCCGCCGCCAGTTTGCCGTCCGCCAGAAAGATAAGCCGCTGCGCGTAGCGCTCCGCCAGCCCGCGCTCGTGCGTAACCATGAGCACCGTCATCTTCAAGTTGGAGTTGAACTCACGGATGAGATTCATGATTTCCGTGCCGGTCCTGCTGTCCAGATTGCCGGTAGGCTCGTCCGCCACGAGGATCTGCGGGCGATTCACCAGCGCGCGGGCCAGCGCGGCTCGTTGCTGCTCGCCGCCGCTCATTTCGCTGGGGCGATGCGTTCCGCGCGCGCCCAGCCCGACCCGCTCGATCGCCTCGCGCACGCGCTGCTGGCGTTCGGCCCGGTCCACTTCAGCGAAGCGCATGGGCAGTTCCACGTTTTCTTCCAGGTTCATCGAGGGAATCAGGTTGAAGGACTGAAAGACCATGCCCACCGTGTGCCGCCGGTAGCGCGCCAGGCCGTTCGCGCTCATCTGTGCCAGGTCCTTGCCGCGGACAACGATGGCGCCGCTGGTGGGGCGGTCAAGGCCGGCAATCAGGTTCATCAGCGTGGATTTTCCCGAACCGCTGCTGCCCAGCAGCGCCACAAATTCGCCGTTGCGCACTTCGATACTCACGCCATCCACCGCGCGAATCACCGAATGGCCCATCGGGTAGTGCCGGGTGACGTCCTGCGTTCGAATTGCCGTTCCGTTCAGCTCAGTCATGGGTCCGGGCCAGCATGTTACTACGCATGTCCGGGCCGCCAGGTTGCGCCGCGGCGGCAGAAAATGCGCAGAGTCTCAGACAAGTTGTAAGGCGGGCTGTCAAGTGGTGTGGGCCGTTTGCGCGCGTTTCACGCTGGGAGAGCGGCCAATGTTGGCGTGCACCAGGCTCTTGGGAACCAGTTTGAGCGCCGCCACCACGGCCTTATACCGGAGCCCCGGTATCACGAACAGCGCATTCCGCTCCAGACCGGCCAGCGAGTCGTCCACAACCTGTTCGCCGGTAAGCCACCAGCTCTTCGCTGCAAAACTCCGGTCTTTCACGCCCATGGCCTCATGGAACTCCGTGTAGGTGTAGCCCGGACACAGCGCCTGGATACGGACGTCGGACTTAATCACGCGCATTTCCAGATGCAGGCCCTCGGTGAAGCTGTTCATCCACGCCTTGGTGGCGCAGTAACTGGCGTTGTACGGCGACGAGGCAAACGCGGCTACGCTCGATACGTTGACGATGCCGCCGCTGTTTCGCGCCACCATCTGCGGCAGCGCCGCGCGGCACAGGCGCAGCGTGGCAATCACGTGCAGGCGGTGCATGGCTTCCTGCTCAGCCACGTCGGACTCATGGAACAACGATTTTGTCCCGAAGCCGGCGTTGTTCACCAGCAGTTGCAGGTTCGACCCCCGCAACCGCGCCTCGAGGCGCGCCAGATCCGTCTCTTGCGTCAGGTCGGCCGGAAACACTTCCGCGCCAACTCCGCGCTTCGCGGAAAGTTCGGAAGAAAGCGCATCGAGCCGGTCCTTGCGTCGCGCGATGAGCAGCAGGTCGTGTCCGCGTTCGGCGAGTTTGCGCGCGAACACCTCGCCGATTCCGCTGGAGGCTCCGGTGATGGCCGCGAGGGGACGCGTCGTTTGCATTCGGGGATGGTAACACGCGGCAGAGCCTTCGCGCCGCACAGGGCAGGATGGATCGGCCGCTGCTGAAGCGCCATCGCCGGGCGTGAACGACGCCCGCTCTTCTCACTTCATGGGTGACGATGGCAGCAGAGGCTCGAAGTGATCATACCCTAACGGCGGATGGCGAGATGGAGAAGCACTGCATTCTCAACGGCGGTGACATCATCATGCGACATGACTGCGGCCCGGTTCTTGAGCCGTTGTCTGGCGGCGGCAGTAATCTGATCCGCCATGGCCTTGCTGCGCTGACCATTCACAGTGACCAGGGCTTCGCCCGGGTAGACCTTGCCAGTCTGGCTCGTTAGCGGAATCACCACCACGCGATTCAGCGCGGCATTGGCGGCGTCGTTGCTGATGACCATTGCTGGCCGGGTTTTCTGAATCTCTCCGCCGACTGAGCTTTCAAACGAAACCCACCAGACTTCACCTTTGCGGGGATGCATCGGCAACTAGCCCCTCAATCCACTCCGTTGCCTCACGTTCCCGCTCGTGATCCCGGGCCATCTCCTGGTATCCGGCGGCGAGAGGCAACTGGTCCATCGTCGAGAGCCGTTCCAGAACCAGCCCTTGAAGCTCACCCGGGAAGACAAACCAAGTCGGCAACCCTCTGGATTGCGGGCTGCCCACACCATCTTCGTCCGGTCTTCCGTTCCATCGAATTCCAAGAGACGGCTTGCTATCCCATTTGAAGCTCGCGATTGCCCACTCACCGGGACCACCATCGTAGAGGACCTGCAGGTCGGACAGGCGGCTTCTTGGCGAAGTGACCGAGCGTGGATCCACGTAGCTCATTGATGTAGCTACCTCGACGCCATCAATGATACATATGTACTATGTATGTGTCAAGCGCGAGTTGGCAGTTTGGCGCCCAGCCTACCTGGCACCCGCCACCCTGCGCGTTCTCACTTCATCGGCTTGAAGTGAAAGTCCTGCGGCTTTTCCTTCTCGGTGCCGTCGCCTTCGACGCGCGCGGTCAGCGTCCCGTCGGCGTTCTTGCGATAGATGATGCGCTTGGGAAAGTCATGCTGGGGATTCTCGAACACCGCTTCTGAATCGGACATCCGCGCGCACTTGAAGTCCGTCGGCCGGTTGCCGCGCGGCTGGGCCACGTAGAACACGCCGTCCGGCCGCGTTTCAATCCGCAGGAATTCGAAGAATACGGTGCGCTCGCCGGCAATGGTGCGACTCACGCCGAAGAGCGTGCCGGCGGCGGGTTTGATCCAGTGCTCTTCGCTTTGCGCGCGCCCGCCGCTGGTCTGCCAATCGCCGGCCATCCAGGCCAGCGTGCTGACATTCATAGCCGGCGGCGGTGCCGGCGCCTGGCCTGCTTCGAGGCTCAACAGGAACAGGGCGGCGACCGCAAGGACCGATGCTGCCCGCGCCACTCGACTTCCACCTGGATTCTGATTCATTTCGCTCACACCCTCCCGTGGTGATTCCAACCGTGCTGCCCAGGGGAAGATTAGCGCGCGGGCTGCGCCGGGCTCTTGGAAAAATGCGACACGCGGTTCTTACGGAGGAACAGCTCGGTCAGATGGTTCAGGCCGGCAAGGCGTGAAGGGGCCGCGCCGGCGTAGCGCCGGAAATCCCGGATCAGGTGGGCCTGATCGTAGTATCCGCAATCCAGCGCCACATTCGCCCAGCCTGTGCCCTCGCCCTGCTCCATGGCGCGGAACACTTGCTGGAAGCGCAGAACGCCGGCCAGGCGCTTGGGCCCGATGCCGATGGTCCGGGCGAACCGCCGCTCGAGCTGGCGCAGACTGATGCCGCTCTGCCATGCCAGCGTGGAAATCGAGACCATGCCGCCGGCGTGAAGCATGGCCTGGGACGTCCGCTCCACGGTCTGGTCTCGCTGCGTCCATTTGGCCAGCCGGCTCAGCAGCGCCCGCTCGATGTGCGCCAGGCGGGCGGCAACGTCGCCGCGGAAATCGCCGGCCGTCATCATTTCCCGAAGGAGACCGCGCGAGAGCGCGCCCAGTTCCACGATGCAGCCGCTCATCTCGCTCATCGGCGCGTGCAGCAGGGGTTGCGCGCCCCACGGCTGAAATCGAATGCCGAGAATATCCACGCGTCCGGCGGGCGCAATCCAGATGGGCCGCTCCATCTGCCCGACAACGAATGCGCGCGGCTGGCGCGTGCGTTTCCCGCGCTGGTCCACCTCGCAGAAGCGATCGGCGAAGTTCAGGATGATCTCGACGCAGCCGTCGGGCAGGATGCGATCCGGCTGCGCGGATTGGTCGCTGTGGCCCTGGAGCGTCCAGAAGCACTCGATGAAGCGGCGCAGCGGTTCGGATGGGGCGATTTCGCGATACAGCATGATCAGCGCCCGTGCGGAGCGGGCCCATCAAAGTGTGGCAAAGGCCGCGAAGAAGGTCAAACCACGATGTCTTCTTCGGAACGGAGCAGCTTGACCTTGCGCTTTCCGCCGCCGGGTCGGGCTACCTCCAGCGTGCCCGGCGCGCCGCCGGCGGCAAAGTGGTCATGGTCGGCGAGGATGCCAAAGTCGAGCCCGGTCAGCTCCTCGAGGTCGGCGATGGTCACCTGTGCCGCAATCACGTTGAACGCTTCCTCCACATCCGGCAGGTCGGCCGCTTCCTGTTGCGCCAGCTTGAAGCCGGTGGCCGCGAGCGTGCCATCCTGGCGCACGATGGCGCACACCTTCCAGAATTCGAGCGCCAGCCGCGCGGAGTAGTCCATGTGCGAGTTGCGATACACCGGATCATCGGCCTTGAAGACCGGCCCGGTAATCACGATGATGCGCCGCTTTTCCTTGCGCGATTTCAACTCCAGCAGGAATCGCTCGAGCCCCTGCCAGCGGCTCTTGCTCTGGTTGAACGCGGAGACCTGCAGGGCGCAATTAGTGAAGTGGAACGAATCGTTAGTAGCCTTGATGGCCATTTCTTTTGTGTCGCCCCAGGCCACATCCAGATAGCGGGTCAGGTGACCGCGGTCGGTCTTCTTTTCCGCGTAGAGTTCCTCGCCCATCTGGATGGTGTAGTTGTCCGGGTCATCAATGCGCGGGTCAATGAACCAGTCGTCCTCGCGGTCGGGCAGCGTGAAGCGGCGGTCGCCATCCACACAGGCCGCGGAAAACCAGGCCATGCGCCGTTTCTTATTCATGGCCAGAGCGTAGTGGTAGTAGTTCAGGATGAACTTCTTGCCGTCCTTGCGAAACTCCGGCGGCACGACGGCGGTGTCCGCTTCCTGAGCGGCGGAGAGTTTCGGCAGCGGAATGTTGAACCCGGTCAGAAAGGCGGAGTCGTAGCCGTCGCGGTTGGCCCAGTTGGGATCAATCACCACTTTTTCCAGCGTGCCGCCGGCCTGGGCGCCGTCAACGGCGGCCCGGCCCGCTGCCACCGCTCCGGTCACCGTCGAAGCCCCTGCGGACTTGCCGTCACCGAGACTCACGGTGATGCGCAGCGGAACGGTGAGGCTGACCTCGCCGGCGCGCTTGGTCACGCCGACACCGCTCGCCTGGCCTTTGCCATCCGCATCCGCGAGTGACGGTGCGGCGCCGCGCGCCAGTTCCACGGGATTGGGCGGCGGTGAATCGAGCATGGCGTCGAGTTGCTGTCGCTCGGAGGAGGTCAGCGCCGCCGCCTGCAAAGACGCGACAATCGCGGAAACGCGCACGCCCTCATTGGCGATCCACTTGATCTGCGCCGGGTCGTCCACCCCGTCACGGTACGCCGTGCCGTCCTTCTTCATAATCTGATCGCCCTGCATTTCCGGCACGCCGGAATGGTGCAGCGCCACCAGTTCCCACTGGTCGTTGAAGCACGGCGAACCCGAAGAGCCCGGCTCGGTGTCCGTGGTGTAGTACAGAAACTCCTTTTTGCTCTGCGGCAGGTCAATGATGTCGTTATTGCGGAAGGCAATCTGCTTCAGCCCGCCACGCGGATGCTGGATGATGTTGAGCGGATCGCCCTTGTCCGCCTTGCCCAGCGTAGCGATGAGCTTCACCCACGGGTAGCGGTCCAGCGCCGCCTGGCTCAGCGATGCGGAATCAACCCCCACCACGGTGTAGTCGAGTTCGTCGCTGGTTTCGAAGAACAGCTCCGGCCGCAGCCGGTAGTTTTGCGATGGCAGCATCTGCCCGTTCATATCTTCCTGATAGTCGAACTGGGCCAGCGCCTGCGCGCAATCGGCCTCGCGCTCAATCACATGATGATTGGTCATCAACAGTCCGGGACCAACCAGGAAGCCGGTGCCGAATCCGTTCGCGAGCCGCACCCGGCATACGGCGCGGCCGACGGCAATGGCCAGCTCCATGTAATTGATGTCGAGCAGATCGCTGCGGCCCAGGATGCGCTCCTGCGATAGCGTGCGAATCGTGTCGGTTTGGGATCGCGGAGTTGCGGCGGCATCGGCTTTGTACACCAGGGCGCGGGCGTGGTCCTTGGCCGCCGTCCTGGCCAGGTAGGCGGCGCGGCGCCCGGGAAGCGTGGATTCGGTGGCGGCCTTGGCCGATTCAATGGCGTCGCGCTGCGGCGAAGCCTTGACGTGCTGCTGAAAACGCCGTCCGGCGTTGCGGATTTGCTGGAGATCAAACAGGATGGCCATAGCAGCCTCCGCGGCTGGGACGCGAGTGCGCGACTCGGATGGAGAGGGAGCCGCGGCGCGCCCGGCGGTCCGTTACCAGAGGCGCTAAGTATCTATATGGATAAGGGAGGTGTCAACCGCTTTTCGCCGCGCTGCACTGCAGCGGAGAGAAACAACCGCACTACGCCGTGTGCTTCACCATCAAAACTTCGTTCGACGGCGGTGTCCGGGTGGGTAATCACCACGTCAAAGTGCCGCCGCCGCAGCATGCGCAGCGCCTCGGCCGAACCTGCCGCCAATTCCGTCGTGCTGTCCCGCTCCCGCAGCCGTGCGGCGATAGCGAGTGTAACCTCTGCTTC
>Ga0187894_10006303_pt1 | contig 11684 bp, 6 predicted proteins | sample GBC1701081metaG_FD_136650 | JGI IMG/M metagenome (GOLD analysis project Ga0187894, IMG submission 136650) | White microbial mat communities from a lava cave in the Kipuka Kanohina Cave System on the Island of Hawaii, USA - GBC170108-1 metaG ...
CGCCCTGTCGCCCTGTCGCCCACTCTTCCGCTCTCCAAGTCGGGTTCATAAACTCGACGGCCAGCCAATCGAGCAGTTCGGGATGCGACGGCGCCTCGCTCTGCGCGCCGAAATCTTCCGGCGTCGCGACCAATCCGGCGCCGAAATATGATTGCCAGACGCGGTTGACCATCGCGCGCGCGGTCGTTGGCGAGTTGCTATCAACCAGCCATTTCGCAAACGCCAGCCGATTCGGTTCAGCATCGGCGGGCAATGGGTGCAGGAACGCGGGAACGCCCGTCGTGACGGCCCGATCCGGTTTCAGGAAATCACCGCGTTTGAGCAGATGCGTCGCGCGCGCGTCATCGCGTTCCCGCAAGACCAGTTGCGAAGAACCTTCGGGATGCTGTCCCCACAATTCAACGATCTGTTTGTTGGCTTCGCCGAATTCGGGAACGGTCGTGCGCCAGTAACTGAAAACCGTTTGAAACTGAGCTTGCGTGCGTTTTTCGCCGGGAATTGAAAGTATCTCGCGCACGCCCGCTGGCAGCGGGTCCGCCGCCGCGTCGGTCGCCGTCGTGATCGAAAGCCGCATCCGGCCCAGGTTGTTGTTTTGATTGTCGTCACTGTTCCACCCGCCGTGATTCTGCTTCAGATAAAAAGTCAGAATCGTTCCGCCGTCATTCGCGATTGGTTTCTCAGCGACGAAAACGGCCTTGCGCGGTTGGTTGCGCAGCCCGGGGCCGGCGTCAATTCCCCACGCGGTTTCATCTTTGCCGTCAATCGCAAATTCAATCGGGCCGGTCACGCGGCGGCGTTTGCTCTTATCGTCGTAGATCGGCCCGAGCTCACGCTCGGGTTGGTTGTAATCGGCTGTGGCGCGAATGAGCTTGATCTTCACGATCTTCTTCGGATCGGTCGCTGGCGCGGCTTCGACTTCAAACTCGGTCAACGCGCCCGCGCCTTTTGACGAACGGCCCGGACCACCCATCGGAAGGTTCGGATCGGTCAGAAGCTCCAATCGGAACGCCGTGATGTCCCGCTGTTCGACTTTCACGGACATCTTCACGCGATGTTTGGTTGGCGCGTAGCCCTGCGCCAGATACGAACTCTCCTTCATTGGCAGGTATCTCTGCCCGCCGGTCGAGATGTCTTCAACGTCCGGTTTGACGACGATCCATTCGGGTTGGTCCTTGGCGCCCTTCGCCTCCCACTCAGCCATCCGTTTCCGCCAATCCGGAGTCCGCTCCTGCAACGCGGCTTCAATCTCCCGAATCCGGCTGAAGATGTTCGCGCGCTTCATCTGCTCTTCGGGCGTGTAGACGGCGACGCTGCCTTCGTGGGAATTATTCAGGAAGGCGAACATCCGGTAATACTCTTCCTGCTTGAGCGGGTCGAATTTGTGGTTGTGGCATTGGGCGCATTGAATGGTCAGGCCGAGGACGCCTTTGCCGATGGCCTCCATCCGGTCGAACATCGCTTCCATTCGGAACTGTTCGGGATCAACGCCTCCCTCCTCGTTGATCATCGAGTTGCGCAGGAAGCCCGTCGCGACGATCTGATCCTGCGTCGCGTTTGGCAGCAGATCGCCCGCGATCTGTTCGATGATGAACCGGTCGTAAGGCTTGTCGGCGTTGAGCGCGTTGATCACCCAGTCGCGATAAAACCATACCCATCGTTGTTTGTCTTTCTCGAACCCATCGGAGTCGGCGTAACGCGCGGCGTCGAGCCAATGACGCCCCCATCGTTCGCCGTAATGCGGACCGTTCAGCAATCGCTCGACCTGTTTTTCATATGCGTTCGGACTCCGGTCATTCAGAAACGCGTCAACCTCGGCGACCGTCGGTGGAAGGCCTATCAGATCGAGGCTCAAACGGCGCAGCAACGCCACGCGGCCGGCCTCCGGCGAAGGCCGCAAGCCCTCTTTTTCCAATCGGGCTAGAATGAACCGATCAATCGGAGTTTTGACCCAGGTCTTGTCATTGACTTCCGGCAGCGCCGGCCTCGCCGGCTTCACAAACGCCCAATGCTGTTTGATTGCAGCCCTTTCTTGTGGATGATTGCGGATTGCGGATTGATTGTCTTCCGGCCAATTGGCTCCTTCATCAATCCATCTGCGAATCAGCGCGACCTGATCCGGCTTCAGCGCTTCGCCTTTCATGGGCATTCGCGCCTGATCGCCGATTCCGGCGACGCGTTGATAGAGAGCGCTCTCACTCGCGTTGCCCGCGACGATCACTTTGGCCAGGGCGATCTTCTTTGAATCGAGCCGCAACCCGGCCATCTGTTTGCTCGGGCCGTGGCAGCCATAACAGGAGGACTGAAAGATCGGCTGAATGTCTCTGACGAAATCAACTTTCGATTGTTGACCTATGTTCGCCGCGGCGGACGACAGTGGCTCCCATTGCTGGAAGCCGGCCATCAATGCGATAAAGACAACTGTGGTTGCCAGAGAGAGATTCCTGTTCTTCATAGTTCAGCCCCGAAATCGCGTTTGAGATTTGATTGCCCGGAAAACAAGCTCCGCAAACTTGGTATGACCAAATATAACTTTCACCCGCGCCCGGAAACAATGGCGGCGGCGATCATTGAAGAAAATTTTCGGATCGGTACCGCGAGCGGTAGCGAGCGACGCTTCCTCGATGGCTTCGCCGGCGAGATCACGCTCGCTACCGCTCGCGGTACCGATCCGGTTGCGATAGGCGGGGCGGTGTGTGTAAATTCGCGCTGCAATTTCGCTCGCAATACCTTTTCCGCACTGGTTTTGCATGTCCAACGATGAGCGTCTATGAAGATTGATCACACCACAGTCGCAGTTGTGACGGGCGCGGCGTCAGGAATAGGCCGCGCGCTCGCCATCCGTCTGGCTCAAGCGGGCGCGTCGCTCGCCATCGCCGACATCAAGGCTGGCGATCTCGACGAAACAGTCCGTCGGCTGCAGCCGGCGGGCGGCGCGCCTGGCAAAGTCACCATGCATATGGTTGACGTTTCGGACAAAGAGCGAGTCGCGGCTTTCGCCCGTGAGGTTGTCGAGGCGCATGGACGCGCGAGCCTGCTCGTTAACAACGCCGGCGTCGGGCTGTTCGGCACGGCGGAGCAACTTTCGATTGAGGACATCGAATGGTTGATGGGCGTCAATTTCTGGGGCGTGGTTTACGGCGTCAAACACTTTCTGCCGATTCTGCGCCAACAGCCGCAGGCTCACATCGTCAACGTCTCGTCGGTCTTTGGCATCATCGGTCCGGTTGGGCATTCGGCTTATGCGGCGAGCAAATTCGCCGTGCGCGGCTTCACCGAAGTATTGCGCCACGAGCTGGCCGGCGGCGCCGTCAAGGTTTCGGTCGTCCATCCGGGCGGAATCAAGACGAATATCGCCAACGACGCCAGACACGGCGCCGGAGCCGACCAGGCGGCGGTGGAGAAAGAGAGGGCGATCTTCAGTGTGGCGGCGCGCACCTCTCCGGAAGCCGCCGCCGAACGCATCGTGCGCGGCGTGTTGCGCGACGAGGAACGAATCCTGGTCGGCCCCGACGCCTGGGCGATTGATCGCATTCAACGATGGGCGCCGGTAAAATACTGGCGCTTGGTCGGCAAGATGATCGAGATGATGACGAAGTAACAGGAGACAAGTTGTGCCGAGTTGGCAAGCCCGCGCGGTTTCGACAATCACTCGCCTGGTGATGAAACGCCGCCCCGAAGGCGGCGAAAAGGAGGTCGTGGAATACCTTCGCTCGAAACTGGAGTTGTCGCAATTTCTTCGTTCGCTGATTACGCCACGTGTGGACGCGCGGCCCGTGAACGATGGGCGTGTGAAAGGCGAATGGCTGCAATTGACCGGCGATCCGCAACAAACCGTTTACTACCTGCATGGCGGCGGTTACGTCGCCTGTTCGCCGAAGACTCACCGCCCGTTCACCTCGGCCTTGTCTCGCGCGGCGAACGCTCGTGTCTTCGCGCTTGATTACCGTCTTGCGCCCGAACACCGATTCCCCGCCGCAGTCGAAGACGCCGTCGCGGGTTACCGCTGGCTGCTCGATCAAGGCATTGATCCGCAGGGCATCGTCATCGGGGGCGATTCAGCGGGCGGCGGATTGACTCTGGCGACGCTGGTCGCATTGCGCAACGCAGGCGAGCGATTGCCGCGCGCCGCCTTCGTCTTATCGCCCTGGACTGACCTGGCCGTCACAGGCCGCTCGATTGACGCCAATGACGAGAGCGATCCGATGTTTTGCGGCGACGCCATTCGCTGGATGGCCCGGGTATACGTGGGCGGCGCTTCGCCGCGCGATTCGCTCGTTTCGCCGCTTTACGCCGATCTTTCCAGACTGCCGCCGCTGCTTATTTATGTCAGCGACACCGAAGTGTTGCTGGACGACTCGACCCGGCTGGCCGAACGCGCGAGGCAATACGGCGTGAGCGTTGATCTGCGCGTGTGGAACGACCTGCCGCACGTCTGGCCGATCTTCGTCGCGTTCAAGCTGCCTGAATCGTTTCAGGCGCTTGGGGAGATCGCTGAATTCATCCAAACCCCCGCGACCACATCAAATCCAATAAAACCGCATAGGCTCAATAAACCGCATAGGCTCAATGAAACCGCATAGGAGCAACTGATAATGAAGAACATAAGGAATCGTCGCCGCACGCTGTTGTTCGCCTGCCCGTTGATTTTATTGATCGTGGCGCTGACCGCCGCGGCTTTTCAGAAGAAATCCCCACCCACGCCCGGCGACCCATTGATCGTCGGCTTCAAAAAGTCTTACCCGGCCTCAGTCTCTGACGCGGTCGAGTTGGTGACCGGCAAGAATGGCGCGATGCGACACGACATGAAGTTGGTCAACGGAACACCGATCGTCGGTCGCGCCGTCACGTCGCTCGTAAAACCAGCGGCGCCGGAACAGGCCACGCCAGCGCTCTCGACCAAACATTCGGTTGAGATGATTGACAACGCGAAGCCTGGTGAAATTGGCGTCATCGTGATGGAGGGCACGCTGGACATCGCGGCGATGGGAAACCTGATGGCGACGGCGGCCAAGGTACGTGGGATGGCGGGGATGGTGCTCGACGGCGCCATCCGCGATGTATGGGACATCCGCCGGATGGGACTGACGGTCTATGCGCGTTCAACCTCTCCAAGAACAGCCGTGGGACACTATGCGACCGTGGCCAGAAACGTCCCCGTCGAGTGCGGAGGCGTGACCGTGCGCCCAGGCGATATAATCGTGGCCGATGAAGACGGCGTCGTGGTCGTGCCCCAGGAACGCGCCGAAGAGGTGTTGAAAAAAGCTCAGGAGATTGACGACCGCGAGCGCGGCATGTTCCCATTCATCAGACAGCACAAATCGCTGCAGAAGGCGATTGAGGCGTTCAATCGGATTTGAAGCGCGGAACGCGCGGTAATTAACGGAATATACGGGAAATCTTCTCTGAAGCCTTTCCGTGCTATTCCGGTATTTCCGCTTGTTCCGTATTCTATCGCTTCCCCATCTTCCAAACCTTCAAAAGGCGAAACTTTAAAAGGCAATGAGCGAACAAACAAAATCAAGCGGACACCTTGTAGTCACAATCGGCGCCGGCCCCGCCGGCATTTACGGCGTGCGAAAACTCGCCGAAGCCGGGCACGAAGTCGTCATCATCAACCGCGACATCAAACCCGGCGGGCTGGTCGAGTACGGCATCTATTTCAACAAGCATAAACTGAAGGAGGGCGTGCGCATTCAGTTTCGCAAGATTCTGGCCGACCCGCGCGTGCATTACCTGGGCCACATCAAGATAGGCCGGCAAGCCGACCTGACGCTGGATGAACTGCGCGAAATTCTGAACCCGTCGGCCGTCGTCGTGGCGTGCGGCGCGCAGGGCACGAAAGCGCTCGGCATCCCCGGCGACACCACGACGGGCGTTTATCACGCGAAGGACCTGGTCTACCACTTCAACGGACTGCCCGAATTCAGCAGGCGCGATTTCAAAATCGGTCGCCGCGTGGCGATCATCGGCGTGGGCAACGTCATGGTTGACGTCGCCCATTGGCTGGTGCACGAAAAGAAGGTCGAAGAAGTGATCGCGGTCGCGCGCCGTGGCCCCGCCCAGCGCGCCTACACCGACGTCGAAATCCAGGCCGTCGCCGCAAACTTTGACACCGCCGCTTTGCGGGAAGAGCTTGAGCGCGTCCGCCCGAAACTCGAAGCCGTGGGCGAAGACCTCGAGACGAACTACAAGGGTTTGACCAAACACGTCAACACAAAATCGAAAGAGGGCGAAAGCCCGACGCGGATGCTCTTCAGATTTCTGAGCGCGCCGACCGAAGTTGTATGCGACGAAACCGGGAATCTGCGCGCGCTGCGGGTCGAGAACACCGAACTCGTGAAACGCGGCGAGTCGCTCTCGGCCAAAGGCACGGGCGAGTTTTACGACATCGAATGCGACACCCTGGTCTTCGCCATCGGCGACCGCGTGGACGAAACGCTCGGCCTGCCTTGCAGCGGAGTCGAATACATCAAGAATCCGAATCCGGATCCCAACAACCCCGGCGACGAGTCTTATCAGGTCTTCGACCCGGAAACGGGAAGAGTCTGTGAAGGGCTGTTCGTCATCGGCTGGTCGCGACAGGCTTCCGACGGCGTGGTCGGCAGGGCCAAACAGGACGGCGAGCGAGGGATGGCCGTGGTCAACCGCTACCTGGAAAAAATGACGCCCCCTGCTAAAAGCTCCGCTGAAGGGCTTGATGAGAAGCTGGCGGCGCTGCGTCAGTTTTTGCAATCGCGCGGCGCGCGGATCGTTGATTATTCCGACGTGCAAAAGCTCGAGGCCGTCGAGAAACAGGAATCGCAAAGTCGAGGGGTCGAGTTCTTCAAATATTTCACCGATGACGAGATGCTTGCGGCAATCAGCAGCGTTAACGATTAAGACTGCCACGAATTACGCTCCTCCCATCCTGTCTTTGTAAACCTCAGCCTGATTATTCCCACAACATTATTATCACCTCCAAAACTATTGACGGCTTAACCATTCGCGGCTTAGACTCCGCTTACATCGCTAGCTTGCTGTACTAAGTCACAGACAAACAGGATTGACTCATTAGGCCTGCAATAATCATTGCTTAAACCACACGTTCAACCGCTGCTCAGCAGGTATGACTCTCTGTTGATCATACCAATGAGCCAAACTCTGTTGATGGAGGCCAATATGAGACAAACATGCTTCAAGCTGGCATTGTCGGAAAAAGCTTTGGGGGCGCTGCTTGTTGTGCTTTTGACAGTGGGCCTGACACCCGGTCTGGCTGACGCGCAGGTCCTATACGGATCGCTCGTTGGTAACGTGACGGACCAGAACGGCGCGGTCGTCGCCGGCGCCATCGTCACAATCACCAACAAAGGCACCAGCCAGGTGCGCGAAGGCATAACGAACTCCGACGGAGAATACACGATCACCAACGTCCTCTCGGGCGTTTATGACGTGAAGGTGACCAAACAAGGGTTCACCACTTACACGCAGACCGATCTGACGATTACGGCGAACAACATCACACGTTCTGACGTGGCGATGAAGGTTGGCAATGTTTCAGAGGTGGTTTCGGTCACGGCCAACGCCACCGTGCTGCAAACCGAAACCGCAACGGTGAAGTCCGAAATCAGCGGTAAAGAGATTCAGGCGTTGCCGCTGGCCAATTACCGAAACTATCAATCGCTGCTTAACCTCGTTCCCGGCACGACCCCGGCGCTTTTCCAGAACGCCTCGACCGACACACCTGAACTCTCCCTGACGACCAACGTCAACGGCACGGCGCGTAACAACAACAACACCCGTCTGGACGGCGCGACCAGCGTCAACATCTGGCTGCCGCACCATTCGGCTTACGTGCCGCCTTCCGAATCAATTCAGGAAGTCAACATCTCGACCAACAATTTCGACGCCGAGCAGGGGCTGGCCGGCGGCGCGGCGGTGCAAGTCATCTCCAAGTCGGGGTCGAACCAGTTCCATGGCTCCGGGTTCATCTATCACGACAATCACTTCTTCCGGGCCAAGAACTTCTTCCAGCCCACCAGCGTCAGAGTAGGCAGCCAGGATGTTCCGACTCCGAACAAACCGAAGCAGCTTCGCACCATTCCCGGCGCCACCATTGGCGGGCCGATGGTGAAAGACAAGCTCTTCTTCTTCGGAAGCTGGGAAGGAATGCGTGAGCGGCTGATTGCCGACGGACGCTTCACCGTTCCGACTGACGCTCAGCGCAGAGGCGATTTCAGTTCCTTCAACACCACGATCTACGATCCGAACACTGGAAATATTGACGGTACCGGACGCGCGCCTTTCGCGAACGCGACGATTCCGACAAACCGCATCAGCCCGATCTCGGCGAAGTTGCTCGCCCTGATTCCGTCAGCGAACCTGCCGGGCACAGCCAGCAACTTCTACAACTCGGCTCCGTTCACTCACGACCGTAATAACTACGACGCGAAGGTGAACTGGAATCGTAATGCTGCGCACCAGGTTTGGTGGAAGTTCAGCCATATGAAAGCTGACGTGACGGCTGAATTCGCGTTGGGCCAGGCCGGCGGCCCCGGTCTGTGCGTCGGCACCTGCGGCAGCGGAACCGGGACGACCAAGTCGTATGTCGGTACGGCGGGACATACCTGGACTCTCGGCAGCGGGTTCATCGTTGATGGCAATTTCTCCGTCACTCAGAGAACCCAGCAGGTGCTCGGCCCGGATTTCGGCAAGAACATCGGCCTGGAAGTGCTGGGCATCCCCGGCACTAACGGCCCGGACATCCGTCAGAGCGGCTTCCCGCAATTTAATTTCACCATCGGCGCCACCGAGGTTTACACCGGTCTTGGCAACCAGAACAACTGGTCGCCGATCTTCCGCGACGAGCGCAGCTACACCTTCACGCAAAACGCCACGAAGCTTAAAGGCAACCACGATCTTCGTTTCGGCGTGGACATAGTTCGTCACGAACTCAATCACTGGCAGCCGGAGATCGGCGCCGGCCCGCGTGGCCGTTTCAACTTCACGGGCAATGAAACCGCCCTGAATCTGAGTGGCGCCGCCGGCCCTAACCAGTTCAACTCTTTTGCGGCTTTCCTGCTGGGCGTCACCAACAGCGTGCAGAAGAGCCTTCAGTACGAGTTGATGACGACGCGCGAGTGGCAATTGGGTTTCTTCCTGCGTGATCGTTGGCAGGTCAATCGCAACCTCACCTTGACGCTGGGTCTGCGTTACGAGTTCTACCCGACCGCGCATCGCGCCGACCGTGGCATCGAGTTGCTCGATCTGAACTCGCCCGTCCAGCTCGGCCCCGATGGCAGACCGAACGGTAACATGAAAGTCCTGCTTGGCGACAAGGGTGGCAATCCCAGCTCGCTCGGCGTTTCGGCGAGCAAGAAACTTTTTGCGCCGCGCCTCGGTTTTGCGTACCGCCTCGGCGACGACACTGTCGTTCGCGCCGGTTACGGCATCACCTACGACCCGATGCCGTTCGGACGTACGCTGCGCGGATTCTATCCGCTGACCATCGCGCAGCAGTTCGTTTCGACCGCTCCAGGCCGCAACCTGACCTTCACACCTTTCGGCAATGTGGCGCAGGGCATTCCGGCTTTCACCGGCCCTGACCTGAGCACCGGCGTGGTTGATCTGCCCGGCACGGTGGAAATGAGAACGCCTTATCCGGGTCAGCTCAAGCGTGGTTACATCCAGTCGTGGAACCTGTTTATCGAACGCAAGCTGATCAGCGACATCAAGGTTGAAGTCGGTTACGTCGGCACACAGACTACCAACCAATTTGCCAATCTTCAGGTAAATACGGCGGAGCCCGGCGGCAGACAGCCGCTGGATGTGAGATATGGCCGCACCGCCAACACAAATATCTGGGATGGCTTCCTCAGCGCGAACTATCACGCGCTGCAGGTGGCGGTCAATCGCCGTTACTCGAACGGATTGTTCATCAAGGGCGCCTACACCCGGTCGAAAGCCATCAACATGACCGATGACACCGGTGTTGGGGGATTGACCTTCAACTCTCCATCGGCGATCCATCGCAACCGCGCGCTGGCAGGTTACGACATTCCGCATAACCTGCAGCTCGGCGCCGCCTACGAACTGCCGTTCGGCAAGGGCAAGAAGTGGGCGAGCGATGGCGCCGCGGCTCATATATTCGGCGGCTGGCAGCTCAGCCCGGTCTTCAGCGCCGTGAAGGGCAGACCGTTCAACGTGACGGCTTCAACCGCGTCATTGCAGGCGCCTGGCACGAACACTCAGACCCCCGACATCGTCGGCCCGATCAACAAGCTTGGCGGCGTCGGCCCGGGTCAACCGTTCTATGATCCGAGCGCGTTCAGGGCCGTCACCGGACCACCACGTTTCGGCTCGACGGGACGCAACATCTTGCGCGGCCCTGGTTTCGTCAACCTCGATCTTTCGATTCTGCGTACTTTCCGCATCACCGAAGGTTCGACCTTGGACTTCCGTGTAGACGCGTTCAATTTCACGAACACGCCGCACTTTAACAACCCGGCGAGCAATATCTCGGGCGGCAACTTCCTGGTCATCACAAGCGCTGTTCAGGATCAACGCCAGTTCAGATTCGGATTGCGCTTCGGGTTCTAAGACAAATAACCAATTAACTTTGTTGATCGATAAAAAGCGAGCGGTGAGTGATCCTCACCGCCCGCTTCTGTTTATAGGCATCGCGAGTGTCGCTATCTTCAAATACCATTTTTGTAAACCTCTTTTTAATCGCGCTCGCGCCGCCCATCCACCTCCAAAATTCAGGCCCATTTCTAAAACTATTGACGATCTAACCATTCGCAGCTTAGACTCCGTTCATATCGCTAGCTTGCTGTACCAAATCACTGACAGACAAGATTGACTCATTAAGCCCGCAATCAGACGGGGCGTATGTACGGCCCGGTTTCCGATCACCCTGGCGCCGGCTGCAACAGAGCGTCTCCATCCCGGAGGCGTCAAGGATTATTTCTCGATTCACATTCTCAATCACGGCTCGACAAGGTATGACGCGCAGTGTGGCAAGGTTGATCATACCAATGAGCCAAACCCTGTTGAAGGAGACCATCATGCGACAAATATGCTTCAAGCTGGCGTTATCGGCAAAAACTTTGGGGGCGCTGCTCGCTGTGCTTTTGACAGTGGGACTGACGCCCAATCTTGCCAACGCGCAGGTCCTTTACGGATCGCTTGTCGGTAACGTGGCTGATCAAAATGGCGCGGTCGTATCCGGCGCCACCGTCACAATCACCAACAAAGGCACCGGTCAGGTGCGTGAAGGCACAACCAACTCCGATGGTGAATACACGATCGCCAACGTGTTGCCGGGTGTTTATGACGTCAAAGTGTCGAAGCAAGGCTTCAATACTCACACTCAGACAGACCTGACGATCACCGCCAACAACATCACACGCACTGATGTCGCGATGAAGATCGGAAACGTCAACGACGTGGTTTCGGTAACGGCCGACGCCACCGTGCTTCAGACGGAATCAGCGACGGTGAAATCCGAGTTGAGCGGCAAAGAGATCAACGCCTTGCCGCTGTCGGCCTATCGCAACTATCAATCGCTGATCAATCTGGTGCCCGGCTCCACTCCGGCGCGTTTCCAGAACGCGAACACCGACACGCCGGAGCGCGCGTTGACCACCAACGTCAATGGCACGGCGCGCAATAACAACAACACCCGTCTGGACGGCGCCACCAGCGTC
>Ga0187894_10006304_pt1 | contig 11683 bp, 1 predicted proteins | sample GBC1701081metaG_FD_136650 | JGI IMG/M metagenome (GOLD analysis project Ga0187894, IMG submission 136650) | White microbial mat communities from a lava cave in the Kipuka Kanohina Cave System on the Island of Hawaii, USA - GBC170108-1 metaG ...
CAACAACGACGGCTCGCTGAAGGCGGGCTATACCGCACCGAGCGTCGACGGACAGGCGCGCGCGATCTCGGAAGCGCTGGCCGTGGCCGGCGTCGAGCCGCGCGGCATCTCATACATCGAAGCGCACGGGACGGGAACGCCGCTCGGCGATCCCATCGAGATCTCGGCGCTGGCGAGCGTGTTTCGCGGCTGCCCGCCGGCGTCGTGCGCGATCGGATCGCTCAAGACGAATATCGGCCACCTCGATCCGGCGGCCGGCATTGCCGGCTTCATCAAGACCGTGCTGGCGCTGCGTCACGCGCAACTGCCGCCCAGCCTGCATTTCGAGCGGCCGAATGCCGCGCTCGCGCTGGAGACGACACCGTTCTACGTCAACACGCGGCTGACGGCATGGACCGCGTCGCCGCGCCGGGCCGGCGTCAGCTCGTTTGGCATTGGCGGCACGAACGCGCACGTCATTCTGGAACAGGCGCCGGCGCGCGAGCGTTCCGCGCCGACGCCGGGGCCGCACCTGCTCGTGTTGTCCGCGCGCAGCGCGGAGGCGCTGGAGGCGATGACGACACGCCTCGGCGCGCACCTGGAGGCGCACGCCGACATCGACCTCGCGGACGCGGCGTACACGCTCCAGATCGGCCGCCGCGTGTTTCCTCATCGCTGCGCGCTCGTCTGCGAGAACGTGCGCGACGCCGTGGACGCGATCGCCGCACGTCCTCGCGAGCGCGTCATGACCGCGCATCAGGAGGACCACGATCGGCCGGTCGTCTTCATGTTCCCGGGACAGGGCGCGCAGCGCGCGAACATGGCGCGTGCGCTCTACGACACACAGCCGGCGTTTCGCGCGGACGTGGACGACTGCGCGGCGATCCTGCGGCAGGAGGACGCTGGCGATCTGCTGTCCGTGTTGTTCGAGCGGGATGCGGCGTCGCGCGCGGATGGACTGACACTGGACGACACGCGCTGGACGCAGCCGGCGCTGTTCACGATCGAATACGCGCTCGCGCGATGGTGGATGCGGTGGGGCATTCGGCCGGCCGCGATGATCGGTCACAGCCTCGGCGAGTACGTCGCGGCCTGTCTCGCGGACGTCTTCCCGCTGGAGGAGGCGCTGCGGCTGGTCGCGGCGAGAGGACGGTTGATGCAGGCCACGGCGCCGGGGGCGATGGCCTCGGTGGATCTCGGCGAGCACGAGGTGCGGCGGCTGCTGGATGACGGGCTGTCGATTGCGGCAATCAACGGACCGGCGCTGTGCACGGTGGCCGGTCCCGTCGAGGCGCTGTCGCGATGGCGCGACCGCGTGGCGTTGCGCGGCATCGCGTGTCGTCCGCTGACGGTCTCGCGCGCGTTTCACTCCGCCTCGATGGATGCCATCATTCCGGCCTTCGCGCGGCGCGTCGAGGCGGTGGCGATGCGGCCGCCGCGGATCCCGTATCTCTCGAACCTGACAGGCACGTGGATCGGAGAGGACGAAGCTACCGATCCCACGTACTGGTGCCGGCATTTGCGCGAGCCGGTGCGGTTCGCCGCCGGCCTGGAGGCGCTGCACGCGCATCCGGAGTGGATCCTGCTCGAAGTCGGACCGTCGCACACGTTGAGCGCGCTGGCACGCCTGCAGGACGCACGACCGCCGGAACAGATCGTGTTGTCGTCGCTGCCGTCGCGAAAGACGCCGCACGCAGCCGACGCGTGGTTGCTGCGGACGCTGGGCGAGTTGTGGCTGGCGGGCGCGCCTGTGCGCTGGGAGGATGCGCGGTGGGAAGACGGGTACGCGGGGCGATCGCGCCGGCGCGTCCCGCTGCCCGCGTATCCGTTCGAGCGCACGCGTCACTGGATCGACGTGCCGGCAGCGCCCGCGTCTCCATCTCCGACGATATCGACTTCCGCATGGGCCGGGGCTCGGGTCGTTCCTGTTTCAAGCGAGGTGCGTGTGCTGGAAGGATCGATCCAGGCGTCCGCGCCATCGCGACGCGAGCGCTTTGCCGGCGACGTCAAGGAGATCCTGCAGGGAACGATGGGGCTGCGTCCGGCGGAGATCGATCCGCGGACAACGTTTCTCGAACTGGGTGCCGACTCGTTGCTGCTGCTGCAGATCGGCCAGACGATCTCGCGGCGGTTCGGCGTCCGTCTGCCGTTCCGCATGCTGCTGGAAGAAGTCGCGACGGTGGAGGCGGTGTCCGAGTATCTCGATCGCGAAGCCGCACCGGACACGCCACCGCAGACGGCATCGCCTGCGCCGGTGAGTCACGCCTCGCCTGCGGACATTGTCACGCCGCCGACTGCGGTGTCGGCCACGCAGGCCGCGCCGGCCGATGCGCCGGATGCCGTTGATGCCGGCGTCATCAGTCGCTTGATGACGGCACAGTTGCGGATCATCTCGCAGCAGCTCGACGTCCTTCGCGCGGCCGCCGGCGGCGGCACTGCACGGATCGCGCCCGCGGCGTCGACGGACCGGACGGATACGCCGGCCGCGCCGCCACCCCCGCTGTCGCACGGACCGTTGCGAGGACTGTCACACGGCGCGTCGCAAGGCGCATCGCCGCGTGAGCGTGGGCACGAGAGCTACGTCGCCTATCACCCCATCGACGCGAGCCGGACCTCCGGGCTGGACGCGCGTCAGCGTCGCCACATAGACGAGCTCATCGACCGCTATACGACGCGCACGGCCGGCTCGAAGCGCGTTGCGCGCGAGCACCGGCGCGCGCTCGCCGACAGCACGGGCACGGCCGGCTTTCTCGTCCTGCTGAAGGAGCTGTGCTACCCGATTGCCGTCCGCCACGCGGAGGGCGCGTACGTGTGGGACGTGGACGACAACCGCTACGTCGATATCGGAATGGGATTCGGCACGCTGATGTTCGGTCACTCGCCGGCCTTCGTGATGGACGCCGTGCGCGCGCAGCTCGAACACGGCATGCAACTGGGGCCGCAGAGTCCGCTGACCGGCGAGGTCGCGAAGCGGTTGTGCGACGTCACCGGCATGGAGCGCGCCGCCTTCTGCAACTCCGGCACCGAAGCCGTGATGATCGCGCTGCGCCTTGCGCGCACGGTCACCGGACGGACGCGCGTCGCGATGTTCACCGGCTCGTATCACGGGACGTTCGACGGCGTGCTCGTACGCGGCGAGCGGACCCGGGAGGGCGGCCTGCGCGCGGTGCCGCTGGCGCCGGGCGTGCCGGCGTTCATGATGGACCACGTCACGCTGCTGCGGTACGGCGCGCCCGAATCGCTCGACGTCCTGCGGCGTGAGGCCGGCACGCTGGCCGCGGTGCTCGTCGAGCCGTTCCAGAGCCGCCGGCCCGAGCTGGAGGTGACGGAGTTCCTGCGGGAATTGCGCGTGCTGACCGCGGCGGCCGGCACGGCGCTGATTTTCGATGAGGTGATCACCGGATTCCGCATGCACCTGGGCGGCGTCCAGGCGCTGTGCGGCGTGCGCGCGGACATCGCGACGTACGGCAAGGTGCTCGGTTCGGGCATGCCGATTGGCGCCGTCGCCGGGACCGCCGCGTACATGGACGCGATCGACGGCGGCGCCTGGGAGTACGGCGACGCGTCGTATCCACGGGCGGATACGACGTATGTGGCCGGCACGTATTTCAAGCACCCGCTCGCGATGGCCGCCGCGGATGCGGTGCTGCGCCACTTGCAGGCCGCCGGGCCGTCGCTGCAGGAGGAGACGAACGCGCGCACCGCGCGGCTGGTGTCCGCCATCAACACGCTGTGCGCGTCGCAGCGGATCCCTATCGAGGCGGTGGGGAAGGCGTCGATGTTCCGCTTCGTCGGCCCGAAGGACCATTCGGTGATGGATCTGTTCTACCACCACCTGATGGAGAAGGGCGTCCTCATCAGCGAGACGCGCAACTGCTTCGTGTCGACCGCGCACACGGACGCGGACGTCGAGTTCGTGCTCGACGCCATCCGCGTTACGCTGCGCGAGCTGGACGAGGCCGGATTCTTCCCGCGAACGCCGCGGCCTGGTGGCGTATCGGATCCACACGATCGAGTGCGCGGCACGAGCGCGCCGTTGGAAACGACGACCGTTCACGCCGCGGCAGCTACGTCCGCGAGCGGTGCGGGAGCGGATCGGGTGATGGAGATCACCGACGCGCAGCGCGGATTGTGGGTCATCGCGCAGCTCAGCGAGGAGCACTCGCGTGTCTACAACCAACCGATCGTCCTCCGCATGCGCGGCACGGTGGACGTCGACGCCCTTCAGCGTGCGCTGCGGCAGTTGCTCGTCCGCCACGACGCCCTCAGAACGAGCTTCAGCGAGGACGGGCGCCACCAGCGAATCGCGTCGACCGCGCGGCTGGATCTGTCGACCACGGATCTCTCGACGCGTCCGCCGGAGGCGCGCGACGCGGCGCTGGACGCCTGGCTGCGGGAACAGGCCGCGCGTCCGTTCGATCTGCGCGTCAGCCCGTTGATGCGCGCGAGCCTCGCGACGCTCGCCGGGAACGACCACGTACTCGCGCTCACCGCGCACCACATCGTCATCGACGGCTGGTCGATCGACGTCCTCCTGCGCGAGCTTGGCATCGCGTACGCCGCGGAGTCGCGGCATCTGCCGTACAGCCTCGGCGACACACGGCAGTACGACGAGTACGTGCGCTGGCAGGCGGACACGCGCGCGGCGGATGCGCTCGCCGAGCCGTTCTGGATCGCGCAACTGGGCGATGGCGGGCCGACGCTGAACCTGCCGACCGATCATCCGCGTCCGCCGGTGCAGACGCACACCGGCGCCACGCGATACGCCGTCCTGAACGCGGCGCTCGTGGCCGAACTGAAGCAGGTGTCCGTCCGCTCGGGCGTGACCTTCTTCATGACGCTCATCACGTCATGGGAGCTGCTGCTGCACGTCCTGACCGGTCAGGACGACCTGATCGTGGGCACGCCGTCCGCGGGTCAGTCCTCGATGGGCTGCCGCGATCTCGTCGGGTTCTGCGTCAACATGCTGCCGCTGCGCAGCCGGACCACGAGCGAGACGACATTTGTCGAGCACGCACGCGCGACAAAGTCGACGCTCTTGAGCGCGCTGACCCACGGACATTATCCAATCGGACGGCTGATCAAGACACTCGGCCTCGTGCGCGATCCGTCGCGTCCGCCGCTCGTCGAGGCGGTGTTCAACATGGATCAGCCGCTGCCGAATCTTGGCGGCTGGGGGGACGGCGCAACCGTGATGGCCAGCCCCATCGTCTTCGCGCATTTCGATCTGCACGTCAACGTCCTGGAAAGCGGCGGTCAGGCCGGCGTGCTGTGTACGTACAACAGCGATCTCTTCGAGCCGGCTACGGTGGATCGCTGGCTCCGGCAGTACACGCACGTGCTGCGCGCGGTCGCGGCCGATCCGGGCGTGACGGTGAGTGGGATCGGGACGGCGTGCCTGGCGGCGGAGCTCGAGGCCGTCGGCGGGAAGCGTGGACGCGGTGGACGCCGCGGCGCGCGCGCCGGCGCCACACCTGTGCTCGGTTGACGACCCGGCTGTCCGCTGGTGCTTCTTATGGATCACGTCATCGACTCGCGTCGGCCAACGGCGCCACACGTCCTGAAACCGGCGGGGGCCGCACACTACGTCCAGGTCGACGTGCGAGGCGATCTCGACCTGACGCGGCTCGCGAACGCGATTGCCGTCGCGTCGCAGGATGCCGAGACGCCCGGCGGGCCGCGCCGTGGCGCGCGGGTCCGTGTGTCCAGCCGCGAGGAGATGACCAGATCCGAGCGGCTCGCCCGGTGGATTCGGGAGGACGCGGAGGCCAGCCAGCGCGAGTCGAAGTGGCTGGTGTCGATTGCGCCAGTCGACGTACGACGCCATCGCATCATCGCGACCATCGCGGACGCCGATCGGCGGACCGCGGAACGGTTCGTCCAGCGCATGGCCTTGTCGTACGCCCAGTCCGAGGACGCGCCGCTCGCAGTTCGGAGCGATGGCGTACGGTTGGACGGCGAACGCGTCGAGCTGGAGGCGCGTCCGCGCGCGGACGTCGACGCAGATACCGCAGCCGACGCGAATGCGCACGCGTACTGGCAGGATCAGCGCTGGCGCGAGCTGGTGCCGCGCACGCTGCCGATCGAGCGGCGTGTCGCGCAGAGGCCGAAGTTCGTGTCGGGACGCGTATCGCTGTCGTTCGATCGCGTGGTCGCGATCGCGGCCCACGACGCCGCGGCGCGCGCCGGCGCGTCGCCGGCGGCAAGCGTGCTGGCGGCGTGGCAGTTGCTGCTCTGGCATCTGCTGGATCGCTCGCCATTCGTGACGGGCGTCGTGTTGGACGAGCGGCCGTTCGCGTCGATTGCGTCCGCCGCGCGCGCGTGGGGACAGCCGCTGCCGCTGACGTGCGAGCCGGACGCCGATCTGCGCGTCGGCGAGCTGGTCGCAGGCGTACAGCGGCAGGTGGACGCTCTTCGCATCGCATGCGACGCGTTCGTCTGGCCCGCGGGATTCAGTCCGAGCGGACGTGAGGCATTCCCCGTCCTGTTTGAAGCGAGAGCGCCGCAGCCGTCGATCCGCGCGGGCGGTGCGACCTGGCGGATCGTCGAGCTCTCGGATTGCCGGGACGACTATCGGCTGCGCTGCTGCTGCGAGATCGGGCAGGACGTGCTGCGCGCGACGATCTACTATCACGCGGATCTGATCGATCGGCAGGACGCCGTCGCACTCTGCCGTCAGTTCGGTCGACTCGTCGGCGGCCTGGCCTGCAATTTCACGCACACGGTCGCGGAGGCGGGCGTGCTGGCCAGCCGCGTGCGCGCGTCCGTCGCCGCCGGTGCGGACGCGACGCATCGTCCGGTGTCCGCGATGTTCGACGCGCAGGCGCGCGCGACGCCGGATCGCCCCGCGGTCGTCGCCCCGGACGGCACGCGGACATACGGCGAACTGCTGGCCGACGCCATCGCCGTCGCGGATCGCCTGCGAGCGCTCGGCGTCACACCGGACCGCAATCCTGTGGACGGTGGCGCAGGCGACGCGATCGTCGGGCTCATCGTCGAGCCATCCGTCTGGACGATGTCCGCACTGTGGGGCGTGCTGCTGGCGGGAGCCGCGTACGCGCCGCTCGACAGCGAAACACCGTCCGCGTACCGCGAGCGTCAACTGACCGCGAGCCGCATCGGCTTCGTCCTCGCACGCCGTTCCACCGCCGCCAGCGTGACGGCCGCCGGCGTCCGCACGCTGGTGATCGAGGACGTCGTCCAGGCCGCGCGCGACCGCGCGGACAGGGGGCGCGTCGACCGCAGCCCGCCGACGCCCGTGCGACCCGAACATCTCGCATACGTCATTCATACCTCCGGTTCGACCGGGACGCCAAAGGCGGTCGGCGTCCCGCACGGCGCGCTGGCGAACTACACGGACGCCATCTGCCGGACGTTCGAGTTGTTCGAGACGCGCCGGCCGCTGAGCTACGTCCTCGCGTACAGCCTCGCGGCGGATCTGGGCAACACGTGCCTGTTCCCCGCGCTGACCAGCGGCGGCTGTCTGCACATCGTTCCGAAGGTCACCGCGATCGATGGCGCGTCGTTCGCGGACTACATGACGCGGCACGCGATCGACGTCTTCAAGGCCGTGCCGTCGCACCTGCGCGCACTGCTCGCTCACGGCGGACGCGTCCTGCCGCGCACGTGGCTGATCTCCGGCGGCGAGCCGTTTCACGCGGAGCTGTTCGATCGCATCCAGGCTGCCGGCGCAACGTGCAAGGTGGCGAATCACTACGGACCTACCGAGACGACGGTGGGATGTCTGACGGAGCGCGTGCAGCGGAGCGAAGACGTCCTGCTGCCGGCGATCGTGCCGGCGGGGCGTCCGCTGCCCGAGACGGACGCGTACGTGCTGGATCGCGCGATGCGGCCGGTGGGGCTGAATATCCCTGGTGAGCTGTACGTGGGCGGTGCGGGCGTCGCGCGCGGATACCTCCACGATCCGCGGCAGACCGCCGAGCGGTTCGTCCCACACCCCTTTTCCTCGACGCCCGGACGACGGCTGTATCGCACGGGTGATGTCGCGCGCCGGCGGCGCGGCGGGCGCATCCAGGTCGTGGGACGCCGGGACGATCAGGTCAAGATTCGCGGCTACCGCATCGAGCTGACCGAGCTGGAGGCCGTGCTCGCGCAGCATCCCGCCGTCGCCGCGGCCGCATTCCTCGTCGTTCGCGAGCCGTCCGGTGCCGCGCGCCTGGCGGCGTACCTCACACGGCGCGATGGACCGCCCGTCAGCGACGAGGTGCTGCAGACGTTCATGCGGACGCAGCTTCCGCCCGCGATGATTCCGTCGGACGTCATCTGGCTGGATCGGATGCCGCTCAAGTCGAACGGCAAGGCGGACAAGCAGCAACTGGCCGCGATGACGAAGTCCGCCGTGGTGACCGTGAGCGCGCCCGATGCGGACGCGTCTCCCACAAGTGAGCTCGAAACACGCATCGTCGAGATCTGGAAGAAGGTGCTGCTGCGCGACTCGGTCGGCACGCGGGAGAACTTCTTCGAGCTGGGCGGCGATTCGATTCTCGCGATCCAGCTTGCCGCCGATCTGCGCGCGGCCGGCATGACCATTACGCCGATCGAGCTGTTCAGGCATCCAACCGTCGCGCAACTCGCGGCCATCATCGGCGCCGCGCCGCACGTCGTCGCCGTCGACACGGCCATCGCCGAGAGCAGCGGGACCACGTCAGATACGCGGACGACCGCTGCCGCTGGCGTGAACGCGTCGCCGTCAGACGATCGATCCGGACCGTATCCGTTGACGCCGCTGCAGCAGGGAATGCTGTTCCACTGTCTGAGCGCGCCAGGTGAGCGACTCTACGTGTCGGAGGTCCGCGCGACCTACGCGGCCGGCTTCGATCCCGAGGCGTATGTTCGCGCGTGGGCGCGTATCGTCGAACGTCATTCGATATTTCGTACGGCCTTCCGCTGGGACGATCGCGGCGAGCCGGTGCAGATCGCGCTGCCGCGCGTCACGCTGCCGGTGGAGCGGCTCGATTGGAGCCAGTCGTCTCCGGACGATCTGGATGCGCGTCTCGATCGCTATTGCGACGTGGCCCACGACACCGAGATCGCGCTCGACGTCGCGCCCTTGATGCGGCTGGTCCTGATCGCGCTGCCGGACGGACGGCACCACGTCGTCTGGCACTATCACCATCTGATCATGGACGGTTGGTCTCACACGATCCTGCGAGATGAGATCGACGCGTACTACGACGCGTTCCGACAGGCTCGCGACACTGCGCGCTCCGTGCCCGCGCCGTATCGCGACTACGTCGAGTGGCTGCAACGCCAGGACGCGGCGTCCGCCGAGGCGTTCTGGCGCCGCTGCCTCCGCGGCTTCCGCGCCGCGACCGCCGTCCCCGGCGCGACGGCGGACGCGGACGCCGTCAGCGGACCATCCGTGTGCGAGCTGATTGAAGAGACCATTCCAGCCGAGCAGAGCGACGCATTGCGCGCGTTGTCGCGACGGGAACAGCTCACGCTGAGCTCCGTCGTTCAGGGCGCGTGGGCGCTGGTCCTGGCGGAACACAGCGGCGACGCGGACGTGCTCTTTGGCGTGACGATGGTGGTGCGGCCGCCGGAAGTGCCGGCGCTGGCCGGTACGATTGGGTTGTTCCTGAACACGCTGCCGATGCGCGTGCGCGTGCCCGCGGACGCGTGGGTGCTGCCGTGGCTGCGTCAATTGCAGGACGACCAGGCGGAAGCGCGCGAACACGGCCACTCGCCGCTCGTGCAGGTGCAGGCGTGGAGCGACGTGCCGCGCGGCGTGTCGATCTTCGACACGTTCATCGGCTTCCACAATCCCGCGCTCGTCCGCCGCGATGCCTCATCCACGGTGACGCCGCTGCGCGCGGAGCGGCGATCGTTCCGCGGCGGCTGGACGAACTATCCGATGAGCGTGGACATCGAATCCTACACGGACGAGATCGTGCTCGGCCTGAACGTCGACACGCGACGGCTCACGCCTGCCGGCGCGCGGCAGGTGCTCGCATCGCTCCGCTCGGCGCTGTTCCTGATCGCGACGCAGCCGACGTCGACCCTCGGCTCGCTCCTGCGCGTGCTCGCGCGTGAACGGCGCGAGCACCTGACGCGGCAGCCCCGCGCCTTCGCGCGGCGCCAGCGGGAGCCCGTGCGCCCGCCGCAGTCGTCCTGAACTGTCATGACGGGACGCGTGAACGGCACGCGTCGAGATCGTGCGCGGATGCTCTCTGTTCGGAGGTCTATCGTGTTGACGTACCTGGTTCGCGTGGCGCATCGCCTGGACGAGATCCTTCTGCGTGAAGCCGCGGAGATCCTGGTGGTCCACAACGAAATGCTGCGGTGTGACGTGGACGAGCGCGGGCCCGTGGCTGGCATCGTGCCGGCATCGATCGGCGAGCGGCTCGTGCACGTGCGTGATGGGGCGTGCGGGGACGAGGCCTGGATCCTGGAGGATCTGCGGACGCGGATCTGGCCGGCCATGCGGCCGCGCGCGGGCGACTCGCTCCGGATCGTCGTCCGCAACGACGCAGGATCCGCGAGCCTGCTGCTGACCGTCGATCCGGCCATAGCCGATGGACGCACGCTCGTCCTGCTGGTCGAGGACATCTGCCGTCTCTACCAGCAACTGGCCGGCATCGAAGTCGTCACGCAGCGTCCCGCGGAGCTGTCCTATCCCGACGCGCGGGCCGCGCTATCGCCGACGCAGCGGGCGCAGCTTGCGGCGTCCGTGGCGGCGTCTGGCGACGCGTCGCCACGCGAGCGCGAGACGACCTCCTTTGCGCTGCGGGCAGATCTGCTCGGGCGTCTGTCGGCCGCGCGATTGGACGCGATGGGCATTTCGGTGCTCGAAGTCGTCTATGGTGGCCTCGCGCGTACGCTCGCCCGCACAGACGCCGGCGTCATCGCGTGCCGCGCGGATCTCCGTCTGACGCATCGGTTGATGGCGCAGACGAGCGGGCCGCTCCACATCATCTGCGCGCCGGTCGTCCACCCGCGCACCGACCCGGTCGCTTCCGACGTCCGCCGGCTCGCCGGTCAGCTGCGCGACGCGATCGCGCGCGCGGACGCGGCGCCGCGTGACGGCGTCCTGCTGGATCTCGAATGCCTGACGCCGCCGCCGGTGGGCGACGATGAGTGGCGGCCGCAGGGGTTCGTGGTGGACGCGTCGCCTGTGGGACCGTGGGCGCTGGAAGTGCGGCCGTTCTTCAAGGACGGGCGCGTCTGGGTCTCCGTGACCTGCGAGGTGGGCGAAGCGCAGACGGTGGCGACGTGGCGGGAGGCCGAAGCGCACGGGCAGACGACCGTGTGGGAGCCCTTCTTCGCGGAACTGGACGACCGCGCGATTGCGCCGGCGCCGGTTCCCGCGCGGCCGCGCATTGGTGGACGCGTGCGCCAGCAGCGTCAGGCGGACGCGGATCTCGTGGAGCTCGGTCCGCTGAATGGCCGCGCGGACCTGATGCCAGTGGTGATCCGGCCGCGCACGGCCGACCTCGATACCTTTGCGTGGGCGGCCGCGAACCGGCAGCGCGTCAACGACCTGCTCGATCGGCACGGCGCGATCCTGTTTCGCGGCTTCGACGTGCGGGCGCCCGCGGCCTTTCATCGCTTCGCGGCCAGCGTGCCGGGCGAGCTCCTGGCCTCCTCCGCGCGCGCGGCGCCGCGGCACGAAGTCGCGCAGCACGTCTCCACCTCCACGGAATATCCGCCCGAATATCCGATCCCGATGCACCACGAGAACGCG
>Ga0187894_10006305_pt1 | contig 11680 bp, 12 predicted proteins | sample GBC1701081metaG_FD_136650 | JGI IMG/M metagenome (GOLD analysis project Ga0187894, IMG submission 136650) | White microbial mat communities from a lava cave in the Kipuka Kanohina Cave System on the Island of Hawaii, USA - GBC170108-1 metaG ...
ACACCGCCAGGCCGTCGGCCACCAGCGTGGCCGCCACCCGCCGGGCGCGGTCGGCGTCGTCGGGCCACCCCGCGGCGGCGGCCAGGCCATGGGGGCCGACGGGGCCGCGCCGCAGCGCGTCCACCAGCCGGCCGCGGCCCTGGCGGTCGGACCCGGCGAACGCGGCCTGGCGCGGCGGCCTGGCGGCCGGGTCCGGCGCGGTCGCCCGGTCGGCTGTCCAGCGGCACAGGCCGGCGATCGGGCACTCGGCGCACGCCGGGGCCCGCCGGGTGCAGACCGTGGCCCCCAGGTCGACCATGGCCTGGTTCCACACCCATCCCTCGCCCGCCGGCACGAGCGCGTCGGCTGCATCCTGGGCCTCGGCGGCCGACAGCGTACGGCCGGCGACGCGGGCCAGCACCCTCGCCGTGTTCACCTCGACCACCCCGACGTCCATCTCGAAGGCGAAGGCCAGCACTGCTCGCGCCGTGTAGGCCCCGACCCCCGGCAGTGCCTCCAGGGCCTGGCGGTCGGCGGGGAGCCGGCCGCCGTGCTGCTCGACCACCGCGACCGCCGTCCGGTGCAGGCTGACGGCCCGGCGGTTGTAGCCGAGCCCCGACCACGCCCGGACCACCTCGGCCACCGGCGCGGCGGCACACGCAGCCGGCGTCGGGAACAACTCCAGGAACGCCTCGTATCGCCGGAGCACGCGGGCCACCTGGGTCTGCTGCAACATCGCCTCACTGACGAGCACGGCCCAGGGGTCCCGGGCCCGCCGCCAGGGCAGGTCCCGCCCCCGCTCCTCCCACCAGGGGCGCAACCGCGCCTGCACGGCCGAGGACCTGACCGCTACCACTGCTCGCCGAAGTCCTGGGCGTCGGCGGGGCGGCAGGCCGGGTCGGCCGCGTAGCCGACGGTGCCGTCGGCACCGGCCGCGACGTAGAAGCACGTGCCCGACCGGCTCCGGGCGCCGAGCAGCACCAGGGCGCCGCCCTCGTCCACCGTCACGGCGACCGTGGCGGTGCGGGTCGGCACCGGCCCGACCTCGTAGCGGCCGTCCGGCTGCAGCAGGCGCAGGTCGTCGAGGGACTCGCTGAAGGCGCCGTCGCCGGCCAGGATGAGCTGCTCGGTGAGCAGGGCCGTACGGACCGCGTTCTTCGCCTCCTCGTCGTGGCCGGCGTCCGCCTCGGGGCCGCGCGCGCACGCCTGCAGACCGGCGGCGGCCTCGTCGGCGTCGAGGTCGGCCAGCACGCTGCTGCCGGAGGCCAGGAACCGGCGGGTGGCTTCGGGGCTCGACGCCGTGGACACGAGCTGGGACCGGGCCGCTTCCAACGCGGCGAGGTACGCGTCGGTGGCCGGTCGCCGGGCATCCGGTGGTCGGAGGGCGGCGAGCCTCGTGCGGGCGTCGGCCACCACGGGGGCGAAGCCACCGACCACCCGCTGTGCGTCGGCCAGCCGGGCCGAGCCGTCGTCGCCGGCGAAGGCGAGGAGACCGTCGTCGGTGACCTGCGCCTGGCGCTCGAGCTCGAGGCAGATGAGGCCGGCCTGGCCGACGAACTCACCCTCGGACAGCGCCGGACCGGCCGCCGGACTGCCGCAGGCGGCCAACGCCAGGGCGGCCAGGCCGAGCACCGCACGCACGCATCGACGATACCTGGCCGATCCCGGGCAGAATGCTCCGGTGGCGAAGCTCGGGCTCCGCAACGACGTCTACCGCCGGCCGCTGGCCACCGCGCTGGACCGGCTGGGTGCGGCGGAGGGCTGGCGGTGCGCAGACATCGGTGCCGGCGGGGGCGACGTGAGCGTGGCGCTGGCCGAGGTGGTCGGCCACCGCGGCCGGGTCTACGCGGTCGACAACGATCCCGCGGCCCGCGACCGCGTCGCTTTCGCCGCCGCCGCGCACGCCCAGGTGGTGGCCATCACCCAGTCGGCCGAGGACCTGCTGCTCCCCGAGCCGGTGGACCTGGTGTTCTGCCGCTTCCTGCTCGTGCACACGGTGGACCCGAGCGTGGCCCTGGCCCGCATGGCCGGCGCGGCTCGACCCGGCGGCTGGGTGGTCGCCCAGGAGCCGATCACCTCGGCCGGCCGGGTGGGTGGGCAGGCGCTGTCGATGCCGGACGCCCGCCACCCCGACGTCGGCGCCCTGCTGCCCGCCCTCGCCCGCGACGCCGGCCTCGACGTCATCGACGCGTGGGCCGAGGCGCCCGCCGGTGCCGGCCCGGGGCCGGTGGCCGACTACCTCGCCGCCCTCACCGAGGTCGACCCCGGCGACGACCCCGTGGTGCTCCCGCCGCTGGTCACGGTGGTGGCCCGGCGGCCCCGATGAGGGCCCGGATGACCCGAACGGCCATCCGCTGCGGCAGACTGTGCCGAAGGACGTGCCGATGACGCACGAGCTGCGCGGCGGTGGGGACCGGCGCCCAGACCAAGGAGCAAGTTCATGGGGGACACACCGCCGGACTACATGAGCGGCGCCTCGTGCGCCATGTGCGGCAGCGGGGTTCACTACGTCGAGGGCCGCGTCGGCTGCAACGCCTGCAGCCTGCCTACCGACTGCTGCCTGTGCCCGCCACAGCTGGCGGCACCCGAGGCGCCGCGGCAGCTGAACGCCGGCGGCCCGGCCGAGGACGCGCCGCCCCGGCGCCGGCGGGCCCGCACCAGCTAACCTGCCCGGCGATGCGGACCGAGGTGGGTCGGGCGCCGGCACCAATCATCGAGTTCGCGCGCCAGCTCGGCCTGGGTGTCGGCACCGTGCGGTCCGACCTGGCCGACGAGCTGCGGGAGCTGCGGGCCCGCATCCCCGCCTACGACGAGCGCACGCAGTCGTGGCCGGTGAAGCCGGGCGAGTGGTCGGCCGACCTGTACGCCTACGACGAGGCCCTGGTCGTGACGGCCAACATGCTGGACGTGCCCATCGCCCCCGACCCGGAGTTCTTCGTGGGCCTGCGCCGCCTCACCGACCCGGAGCGCCGCCTGCTCGAGGTCGGCCTGGCGGCGAGGGGCGTGGACCTGGCTCCCGATCGATGGTGAGGTCGCGCAGGTAGTACCAGTAGGTACGCCACCGGCACACGCGCCACAGCGAGTTCAGCTCCCAGAACATCCGCCAGGTCCTCCGCAGGCCCTCCCGCCGTCCGAACTTCTGCCGCTTGGTCCGGTGCGTCACGCCGTTCATGACCCGGGCGCACGTCGCCATCCGCGCCTCGGTGACGACCTCGTTCAGCATGATCTCGATGAGGTAGCCCGTCCGCTTGGCCGCCGGCACCGCATCGAACACCCACCGTGGCACCAGGCGCTCGCCCGTCGTCGGCGGGAAACGCAGGACCAGCCAGTTCCACCGGCCGTAGTCGAACAGGCCGAGCGACATGGTGGCCCGCCCGCCGAGATACGGCCGGCAGATGTCGTCGAAATGGCTGCTGGTGACCCCGAGCAGGTCGGCATCGGCGAAGAGGATGGCGTCGGCGTCGCTGGCCGCCACCCCGCACTCCATGGCCAGCGCCTTGGAGCCGGCCCCCCCGTCACCGTGGCGGCGCACCACCTTGGCGCCGGCCGCCGCGGCGCGTGCCGCCGTGGCGTCGGCCGAGCCGTCGTCCACCACGATCACCTCCCGGACGAACCGGCACCCCGCCAGGGCGGCCACCACCGTGGCGACGGTCGCCTCCTCGTCGCGGGCCGGCACCACCGCGTCGATCACCGACTGGTCACGGAACCTCACGGCGCCGGCGACGCTACCGCCGGCGCGGCCGTTCCGGTACCTTCGGCGCCGATGGTCACCAACCCGCCGCCCGACGTGGTGCTCACCCCGATCAACGGCGACGGCCGCTCGATCGCGCAGTGGACGACGACGTTCCACCTGGTGTTCGTCGCCCTGGACCCCTACGCCCGGGAGAGCCGCTGGCTCCTGCCGACCGCGGCCCGCATCCTGCTGACGTTCCAGGAGGCCGACTGCCGCATCGCGTGGGTGGCCACGGCCGACGCCGGCACGTGCCGCAGCTTCCTCGGGCGCTGGGCCGACGAGATCCTCACCTTCGCCGACCCCGAGCGCGCCGCCGTGCGGGGCCTGGGGCTGGAGCGCCTGCCGGCGCTGGTGCACCTGGCCAACGACGGCTCGGTGGTCGGCGCGGCCGAGGGCTGGGACCCGCTGCGCTGGCGGGAGGTCACGGTGCGGCTGGCCAAGATGATGGCCTGGCTCCCCCCCACACTCCCCCTGGCCGAGGACCCGGCACCGTTCCGGGGCGCCCTCGCCGTCCGCTGACCGCCACGGCTCGGGTCAGCCGGGCACGCCGCCGCGGGTGAGGGCGAGCAGGTCGAGGGCCCGGTCCACCTCGGCGGGCGTCAGCCACGCCCGCTCGAGCACCAGCTCGCGGATCGGGCGTCCGGACGCCAGGGCCTCCTTGACCAGTTCGGCGGCGCGGTCGTAGCCGAGCGCCGGCGCCAGCGCGGTGGCCACCGAGACCGTCGCCTCGGCGTAGGACCGGCAGCGGTCGACGTCGGCCTCGATACCGGCCACGCAGCGGTCGGCCAGCAACCGCGTCACCGAGGACAGCAACTCGATCGCCTCCAGCAGGTTGCGGGCCAGCACCGGCATCATGACGTTCAGCTCCAGCGTCCCGGCGGCCCCGGCGAAGGCGACGGCCGCGTCGTTCCCGACCACCTGGGCCACCACCTGGCAGACGGCCTCGGGCACCACCGGATTGACCTTGCCGGGCATCATCGACGAGCCCGGCTGGAGGTCGGGCAGCCGGATCTCGGCCAGACCGGCCCTCGGCCCGCTGGCCAGCAGGCGGAGGTCGTTGGCCAGCTTGAACAACGACACGGCCACCGTCCGGACCACGCCGCTGGCTTCGACCAGCGCGTCCCGGCCACCCTGGGCCTCGAAATGGTCGGCTGCCTCGCGCAGGGCCAGGCCGCTGCGGTCGGCCAGGCGGGCGATGACGCCGGCGGCGAATCCCGGTGGCGCGTTGAGGCCGGTCCCGACGGCGGTGCCACCCAGCGGCAGCTCGCCCACGCGGGGCAGCACCGCCTCGATGCGCTCGACGCCGAGCTCGGCGGCCCGGGCCCACCCGCCGAACTCCTGGCCGAGGGTGACCGGCGTGGCGTCCATGAGATGGGTACGTCCGGCCTTCACCACATCGCCGAACCGGCCCTGCCCGTCCCGCAGCGCACCGGCCAGGTGGCGCAGGGCCGGCACGAGCCGGTGGGCCAGGGCCGTGGCCACCGCCAGGTGGATCGCGGTGGGGAACACGTCGTTGCTCGACTGCGACGCGTTGACGTGGTCGTTGGGGTGCACCGCCTCGCCGAGCCGCTGGGCGGCGAGCGACGCCACCACCTCGTTGGCGTTCATGTTGGACGACGTGCCCGACCCGGTCTGGAACACGTCGACGGGGAACTGGTCCCGCCAACCGCCGGCCGCCACCTCGTCGGCCGCGGCGGCCATGGCGTCGGCGCACGCCGGGCTCACGACGCCGAGCCGCCCGTTCTCCAGCGCGGCGGCCCACTTCACCGCCCCGAGGGCGGCGATCAGCTCCGGGTGCAGGCGCAGGCCGGACACCGGGAAGTTGTCGACGGCCCGCTGCGTCTGGGCACCCCAGCGACATTCGGCGTCAACCTCTACCTCGCCCATGGCGTCGCGCTCCACGCGGTAGTCGGTCACCGCTGAGGCACGGTAGTGCGCCGCGTGCCTCGACCGGCTCGGACCGCGCCGTTACGCTGAGCGCCCGCGTGCTGGACCCCAGCGTTCTTCCCCGCCGCTCCCTTCCCGTCGCCGCGGTCGCCGCCGTCCTCGTCCTGTGGGCGGCACCGGCGGCGCCGGCCTCGGGCGCGCCCGCGGCGCCCGGCGATCCCGTCGCCGCCAAGCGGGCCGAGGCGGCCCAGATCGCCGACGAGCTGGCTCGGCGCCGCGACGAGGTCAGTGCCCTCACCGAGGATCTGAACGTGGCGCGGCTCGAGGCGGCGGCCCGGACCGCCGAGGCGGCGGCAGCCGCCGAGGAGCTGCGGCGGGCCGAGGCCCAGGTCGGCGAGGCCCGCATCGCGCTGAAGCGCCGCCTCGTCGCGGCCTACGCGGCGGGCGGCCCCCCGACGGTCATCGTGTCGGTCCTGGTGGGCGGCCCGGCCGAGGAGATGGCGCGGCGGCGGACCTACGCCAACGCGGTTGCCGGTGAGGAGCGAGGCGACATCGACGACCTGGACGCAGCCATCGAGATCCTCGACGCCCGCCGCGACGAGGTGGCCGCGGCCGAGACGGCCGCCGGCGAGGTACTGGCCCAGGTGGAGGTTCGGCGCCGGGCCGCCGAGGAGGCGGCCGCCGGCCAGCGGGCCACGCTGGACCGGGTCAACGGCGAGCTGGCCGGGCTGGTCGAGCAGGAGCGGGCCCGCCGGGCCGAGGAAGAGGCGCGCCGCGCCAAGGCGGAGCTCGAGGCCCGCCAGGCCCGCGAGCAGGCCGCGGCCCGGGTCCGGCAGGCGGCCGAGGCGGCGGCCCGCGCCGCCACCACGACCACGTCGGCCCGCGGGCCGACGACCACCCGCCCGTCGATGCCCTCGACCGCATCGTCGGCGCCGGCGGCGTCGACCGGGGTCGAGCCGGCACCCGCCGAGCCGCCGCGCCCGCCGGCCGCGGGGGCCGAGCTGGCGGTGGCCGAGGCCAGGAACCAACTGGGCAAGCCCTACGTGTACGGCTCCGGTGGCCCGGACTCCTTCGACTGCTCGGGCCTCACCAGCCACGCGTGGCGAGCGGCCGGCAAGTCGCTGCCCCACTCGTCGAGGGCGCAGATGGAGGTCACCGTGCGCGTGCCGGTGGGCGAGATCCAACCCGGCGACCTGATCTTCTACGGCACCCCGGTGCACCATGTGGGCATCTACGCCGGGGGCGGTCAGATGGTGGAAGCGTCGGAGACCGGAACGCCGGTCCGCATGGCGTCGATCTACCGGCGGGACCTGGTGGGAGTGGGCCGGGTGAAGTGACGGCCGCTCCCGAGCTCACCGGCCGGGGCGGGTGGATCGGCGTCGAGCGACCACTCACGATGTCGGCCCTCCGCGGCCGGGTCGTGGTCCTGTTCTTCTGGAGCTGCCGCGACGTCGCCAGCCTCCGGGTGGTGGAGGAGCTGCGCCGGCTCGACCACAGCCACGCCGAGGAGGTGGTCGTCATCGGCGTCCACTGGCCGTCCGATCCCGGCGAGACCGGCCACGACGCCGTGGTGAAGGCGGTGGCCCGCCACCGGATCGGGCACCCCGTGCTGGACGACCCCGACGGCGCCACCGCCGCCGCGTTCGGGGTGACCGCCCGCCCGACGCTGGTGGTGGTCGACCCGAACGGGTCGGTGCTGGGCAGCCGCCGGGGCGAGGGTCACGGCCGCTCCGTCGCGCTGGTGGTGTCGGAACTCCTGGCCGGCCACGGTGCGCCCGACCAGCCGCTGGCGGTGATGCTGCCCGCGCCGGTGCCCGACCCCCTCGCCTTCCCGGCCGGCGTGGCCGTCTCCGACGACGGGCGGTGGCTGGCGGTGGCCGACACCGGCCATGACCGGGTCCTGGTGACCACCATCGACGGGCTGGTGCTGGCCGCCTTCACCGGGTATCTCCAGCCGGCGGCGGTGCGCTTCGACGGCGGCCACCTCCTGGTGTGCGACACCGTCGGCGGCCGGCTGGTGCGCTCCGACGGCACGGTGCTGGCCGACGGCATCGCCTGGCCGTGCGGCCTGGTGGCGGCCGGCGACGGATCCTGGATCGCCGCCGAGGGCGGCGGGCACCGGCTCGTCCGGCTCCGCCCCGGGGAGATCACCACCAGGGTGGCGGCCGGGAACGGCACGCAGGGCCTGCTCGACGGGCCCGACCTGCGGGCCGAGCTCGACCAGCCGGCGGGGGTGGCCCTCGACGCCGAGGGGGTGGTCTTCGTGGATGCCGGCACCGGCTGGCTGCGCCGGCTGCGGACGGGGCGGCGCGGCGGCGAGGTCGTCAGCCTGGCCGGCGGGCTGCACCACCCTCGCGGCGTGGCCGCCCGGCCGGACGGCGCCGCGGTGTACGTCGCCGACACCGGCGCGTCGGCCGTGGTGGCCTGGGACGGCGAGGGCTGGCGACCTCTCGACGTGGCCGGGCTCGATGAGCCGGCCGGCATCGACCTTCTGCCGGACGGGCGGCTGGTGGTGGCCGACACCAACAATCACCGCGTCGTCCTGGTGGACCCGGCGACGGGCGCCGTCGAGCCCATCGTGATCGACGAGACCTGGGCCCACGCCACCGACGGCGACCCGGTGCGCCTCGGCGTCGGCGAGACGGTGGCGGTGCCCGTCCACCTCGACCTGGTGGACGAGGGGCTGGCGGCGCCGGCCCTGGTCGAGGTGACGTCCCGGCCGCCGGGCCTGCTGGCCGGCCGCTGGGTGCCGGAGCAGTCGCCGCTCGGGACGCCGGGTGTGGTCGAGGTCCGGGCGGGTGGACCTGGCCGCGGGCTGCTGCTGGTGGCGGTCACCGCCCGCACCACGGGCGGGGGCGGTCACGCCGAACGGGTGCAGCGGCGGCGCCACCGGTTCGAGGTGACCGGGGCGCTCACCGAGTGAGACGGACCACCCCGCCGTGCGGCACCGCCCGTCCGGCGTTGGTGACCTGGAGGACGCCGCCGGCGTCGGCGGCCACGGTGGTGTTGTCGCACCCGCCCGCCGGCCCCGGCTCATAGGACACCGCGAGGGCGTCCGGCCGCACCACGTCGCCGCCGGCGGTCACCGCCTCGAAGCCGCTCCAGCGCGCCGCCACCGACGGGTGGTCACAGCGGGCGAAGACCTCGGACCACACCGTCGGGCAACGCAGCTCGCCGCCCCCGCCGGCCAGGTCACGGACCACGGTGGTGCGGCCTGAGGCCACGTCGGTGACGCTCCCCCGCCACCAGCCGGCGCGCCCCGGCGCCGGGCCCACCGCCAGCCGGTAGGTCGCGCCGGGGACCCAGGGGTAGTCGCGGGTGTTGGGGTCGCCCGGGGCGCTGGGCAGCGCCGACGCGGTGCCGTCGAGCAACCCGCCGCCGGGCGCGTACCCGCCCCAGTTGACGGCGGCGCAGCCCGGGTGGCGCGGGTTCCACTGCAGGCCGACGTGGGCCCCGCCGCCGTCGGCAAAGGTCACCTGCAGCGCCCAGAAGTAGAGCCGGTCCACCGCCGGCGGCATCCGCACCTCCAGGTCGACGGCCACCCCGGTCAGCGGCGGGCAGGGCGGCAGCAGCCACCGGAGGTGGAACGACGAGGCGCCGTTGGCCGAACGGGGCTCGCCACGGGTGCGAAGGCGGGCGCGGCGGGCGAACCCCGGCATGGCCCCATTGTGGCCAGGCCACGGCGGCGCGTACCGCCACGGGGTGGCTACCCTCGAAGCACCCGAGGAGGAACCACCATGCCCGGCAAGGTGCCACAGAAGCCCACCGAGAAGAAGAAGGGCAAGTCGCTCAAGGAGAAGCGAGCGGCCAAGCAGCAGAAGAAGGCCGGGAGCTGAGCCCGGGCCCCTTCACAGGCCGGGCCCGGCTGCTCGCCAGCCGTAGGCTCATCGAGCGCGGATGATCTCGCCCAGCCGGGCGCTCACACCGGAGGCAATGGCGGAGGAACCGCCACCGATCCGAAACGACGTGCGACCGCATCAGGCGTCGAGCCCGGGGAGCTCTCGGTCGTACCGATCGACGGTGCGGCGTGTGCCCACGCAGCCCACGCAGGTTTCCTCAGTACCGGATGTCCAGGGCGTAGCGGAGTGCCTGGTCGAGGCGGACGCGAGCATCGAGGTCGAGCCGGCCCACTGGTTCATCGACCAGGCTCTTGGGCACGGTGACGACACTGTCGCAGCTGATCACGCTCGGTTCGGGTAGCCCCTCCGCTGGACCGATCTCGACCTCCGAGCGGATGCCGCGGACGGTCCGGGTGATGGGCGCGCACGTGATGGCGGTGAGTACCTCGATTGCCGCATCGCGAGTGAGAACGCACAGGGGCCGACGCCCTGCGGGCGGGCCGAGATCAGCCCAGACGATGTCGCCGCGCGCTACCACTCGGGGGTCGTCTGCGCCGCGAGCCGCCGTGCGCTCTCGACCACAGCCGGGTCTTGGGGTATTCGCCGGTAGGCGTTCCGCAGCTGCCGGTCCGCCTCGAGTTGGGCCGCGGCGTCGAGCACGGCGGCCGCGCCGCGCCGGAGAAGGTCCGAGCGACTCGTCCCCTCAGCCGCGGCGAGCCGGTCGAGACGGTCGACGAGCTCGTCGTCGAGTTGCACGAGGACTTCGCGGCGTGCCATACCATATCGTAGAGCATATGGTCAGCGGATACGACCGGAACCACGGGATCCGCACGCTCCTCACAGGCCCAAGCCCAGTTGCTCGCCGGGCGGCGCGCCGGCGGTGGCGGCCGCCCGTGGCGGCGCCAGGCGGGTGAAGGTGGGCGGCGACCAGTGCCCGCGCGCCTCGGCCACCAGGGCGCGGACCCGGGCGGTCAGCGCCCGCTGGGCCGCCGCCGGCTGGTAGGCGCCCCGGGCGAACCGCGCCTCGTAGGTGGCCACCAGCGCCGGCCGCTCGCGGGCCAGCCAGCCGAGGAAGTGCTCCCGCACACCGGGCCGCAGGTGCAGGGCCAGGGCTGTGATCGACACCGCCCCGGCGTCCACGCAGGCCTGCACCACGGACGCCAGCTGCTGGTGCGAGTCCGACAGGCCGGGAAGCACCGGTGCCACCAGCACGCCGCACGGGATGCCGGCCTGGTTGAGCTTGGCCACCGCCTCGACCCGCCGCATGGGGTGAGGCGCACCGGGCTCGGTGGCCCGCCACACGTTCTCGTCGAGGGTGCCGATGGACAGGTTGGCCCGGACGTCGGTGCGGGCCGCCGCCGCCGCCAGCACGTCGACATCCCGGAGGATGAGCGTCGACTTGGTCAGGATGGAAAAGGGATTGCCAGCCTGCCCGAGCACGCCGACGATGCCGCGGGTGAGGTGGTACTTGGCCTCGCACCGTTGGTAGGGGTCGGTGTTGGTGCCCATGGCGATGTGGTCGCCGGCCCACCGCGGCGACGCCACCTCGGCCCGGGCCCGCTCGACGGCGTTGACCTTGACCACGATCTTGCTGTCGAAGTCCGCACCCAGCCCCAGCCCGAGGTACTCGTGCGTCGGGCGGGCGAAGCAGTTGTGGCTGATCACGCCCTCGGCGATGAAGTCGCCGGTGCCGGTCGTGATGTCGTACATCGGTATGTCGACGTCGGTCGCCTCGATGGCGACGATCCGGCGAGCGCCGGAGCCCTTGAGGGCGCGACCGAGCACCGACCGCTTCCGCGTGGTGGCGGGGTCGACGGTGAGGAAGAATCGAAGCACTTCGGCGAGACCGCCGACGAGCCGCACACACCGGACGCCATTGTCGCGACACGGCTCCAGAACCGACGAGAAGCCGAGCCGTGAGAATGACTCGCCGACGCACTCGAGGAGTACGGAGTCGGTGTTGGCAATGCGGACGACCTGACCGAACGAGCCCTCGGCGTCGAAGACGCCGGCCAGGAATCCCCGCCTCCACTCGTCAGTCGGGAACGCCGGCCAGGCGATGACGGTCTCGATCGCTGCGACGCCGCCACGAGACTGCGTCCGTATGGCGGTCATGGGACGGTGGGTGGCCGTCGCCGCGGCGAACTCGAACATGCCGGTGCCCACGCCTACCGACTCCAGGAACGACCGTGACCGGGCCAGAGGTTCGAGATCGACGAGGGCGAGCCGGAAGCGAAACGCA
>Ga0187894_10006306_pt1 | contig 11678 bp, 8 predicted proteins | sample GBC1701081metaG_FD_136650 | JGI IMG/M metagenome (GOLD analysis project Ga0187894, IMG submission 136650) | White microbial mat communities from a lava cave in the Kipuka Kanohina Cave System on the Island of Hawaii, USA - GBC170108-1 metaG ...
CGGGTGTTGGGGGAATAAAATGGAGCAAATGACTGCATGACGGAGCGTAAAGCGTATCTCATCACTGGCGGGGCGGGCTTCCTGGGTATCAACCTGACTCGCTACCTGCTGACGCGCGGCCAGGCCGTGACCTCGTTCGACATCGCCGATTTTGATTACCCGGAGCGCGGCCAGATCACCGAGATCAAGGGCGACATCCGTGACCGGGCGGCGGTGGATCAGGCGATGCAGGGCATCGACATCGTGGTGCATACGGCGGCAGCCCTACCGCTGTATAAAGAGGCCGATATTTATTCGACCGACATTGACGGCACGAAGAATGTGATCGACTCGGCCTTCCAGCACAAGGTCGAACGGTTCATCCACATTTCTTCGACGGCGGTGTACGGCATCCCGGATCACCATCCGCTGCGGGAAGACGACAAGCTGGATGGGGTCGGGCCGTATGGCATCTGCAAGATCAAGGCTGAAGAAGTGTGCTTCGCGTACCGGGAAAAGGGTATGTGCGTGCCGGTCATCCGGCCAAAATCATTCATCGGGCCGGAGCGGTTGGGTGTGTTCGCGCTGTTTTACGATTGGGCGAAGGATGGTAAGGGTTTCCCGATGTTGGGCAGTGGGAACAACCGTTACCAACTGCTGGATGTGGAAGACCTGTGCGACGCGATTTACCTGACGGCGACGCTGGATCGTGAGCGGGTGAACGATACCTTCAACATCGGTGCGAAGGAATTCACGACGATGAAAGCGGATTACCAGGCGGTGCTGGACACGGCTGGCTTCGGCAAAAAGATCACCGGCCTACCGGCTGGCCCGGCCATCATGACGCTGCGAGTGTTAGAAGCCTTCAAGCTGTCACCGCTGTATAAATGGGTGTACGAGACGGCCAGCAAAGACTCGTTCGTGTCGATTGAGAAGGCCGAGCGGGTGCTGGGTTACAAACCGAAGTATTCCAACCAAGCGGCGCTGGTGCGCAATTACCAGTGGTATCTGAGCAACCTGAACCAGTTCAACGGGCAGTCGGGCGTGTCGCACCGCGTCCCCTGGAAGCAGGGGATATTGGGCCTGGCGAAGCTGTTTTTTTAGTCGGTAGTCGATAGCCAATAGTCGATAGCTAAAGAAGGATGGGGAGAAAAAAAGTACCGAGTTCTGAGTGAAAGACAGTACAACGTGAAAGCGATCCTTTGTTGGTTGGCGGCGGCGGCGCGGGACTGCCGTCGCCAACTTTCCCCTCAAAATCGGCGGCGGCGCGCCAACCGGGTTGTCCGCCAAGTGCCGCTAGAGGCTAAAGCCATCTGGCTACCGCATTCCTTTCAGTCGCCAAGCCCACTAAAGGCGCTGGAGAGTCTATTCCCACCCCCTGGCCGCCGGGTCGGACACCCTCCCCGCTACGCAAGGAGGGGGCTTTACGACCGTTGGCGAACCGCTGTGACTCAATAGACGAGTCTTGTTGGCAGCCATTCAGGTGAAAATCAGGCATCCACCATTTTAGGTGATGCTACCACACCCATTTTCCACAACAAGGGTAGTGGTTGCAAAGTACGTGATGAATATCATTTCATAAAATCTGAAGCCATAAATAGAACTGATCGTTATTCCGGCTTCGCGTTCTGCCCGCCCTGCTTGACCACTTCCTCGATCAGCTTCTTCAGCGTGGGCAAATCCACATCTGACAGGCGCTTGATGTAAAGGCAACCCTTCCCGGTCGTGTGTTTGCCCAGCTTCTTGAGCAGGTCGTCCCGCTCTTCTAGACCGCCTATCCCGTAAATGGTCAGATTCGCCTTGCGCGGCGAGAACCCGGTGACCAGCCAGTCGCCCTCGCGCCCGCTCTTGCCCTTGTAACGGTAACTCCCGAACCCGACGATGCTGCTACCCCACATCTTCGGATCGTTTCCCGACACCTGTTTCATTAACTCCAGTATCGTAAAGCTGTCTTTGCGCTTCTGCTCATCTTCAACAGCGTTCAAAAATAGTTCAACATCCTGATCGTTGGCGGTGGTTTTATTGTCTGACATCATTACCTCACTTGAGCCATAAAAAGGGGTTGTGTGCATTTGCAAGACGCCCAATAACACACCTGATTTGAGTTTAGAATAACACAAATTTGTTCTAATTTGTCCATTCTCAAAACGACACCAACCTTGAGGGTCGAGAGTAATCCTCCACTCGCTGCTGGTCTAGGACTGGCAGGGCGGCTGTCAACCTGCCGAACGTAGGCATAAGCGCGTAGGCGCTTTCGACTTACAAGCTCCGAGCTTTAGCCGGGTAGAAGTTGACCCCTATTTCACAGCGAAAATATGGAATGTTGGCAGCAAATGTTTGTTATGCCGCACAAATATCGAAAACACCATCACGTACCATGTGACCACTACCACAACCAGTATAGAACAAAGGTTCGATTTCGTCAAGTGAGAAGATTCAAACGATAGGGATGTGGGGACAGGTGAGGATTTTGGAGAGCGCCTCGGCTGCCCCGATCCGATCACCAGGCCGTATAGCCGCCGTCCACGATCAAGTCGGTGCCGGTGGCGAAGCGCGCGGCGTCCGACACCAGATACCAGACGGCGTGCGCCACGTCGGTCGGCTGCCCCATGTGGCCGAGCGGCGTCATCTCGTTCCAGATGGCGGCCCAGTCGGTATAGGTTTCGACGGCGTGGCGGGTCATCTCCGAGGCGATGTAACCGGGCGAAACCGAGTTGACACGCACACCGCGCGCCGCCCACTCCGCCGCCAGCGATTTGGTCAGCATAATCACCCCGGCTTTGGAGACGTTATAGGCGGCCTGGGGCTGGGGCTTGTTGACGATGCTGCCGGACATCGAGGCGATGTTGACCATTGCGCCCGACCCGCGCGCCAGCATGTGCTGGCCGACGGCGCGGCAGCACCAGAACACGCCGTCCAGGTTGATGCCGATCATCTCGTGCCAGGCGTCGTCGCTCATCTCCTCGGAAGGGATGTGGCGGGCGATTCCGGCATTGTTGACCAGGATGTCGATTCGGCCAAACTTGTCCAGCACGGCGGCGACGGCGGCCTCGACGCTGGCGGAATGGCGCACATCGGTCTGCACGGCGAACGCTTCGCGCCCCATGCCCGCGATTTCCTGAGCGGCGTCCTGGGCATTGGCGGCGTCGAACTCGGCGATGGCGATGTGTGCTCCAGCGGATGCCAGGGTGCGGGCGATCTCGCGGCCAATGCCGCGCCCCGCGCCGGTGACGAGGGCGATGCGGTCGGTCAGGTCAAATAAGGTGGTCATTGATGAATGTCCCTGTGCGATCTATCGTATAAGGGGTAGACATAATGTTTGCCAGCCGTGAAACGACAATGTAGCAGCGCGTGATTGTAGCGCGGAATACCCAGGCGCAATAATCTTTCGCCCTAGCGGGCTATTTCTGATCCTGTAGCGGTTCGTTATAATCCCAGCCTGCCTCATGTGCATCCCATAGAAGGAGAACCGCCGTGACATCCGACCTGCAAACCCTGGCGATCAATACCATCCGCACCCTGTCCATTGACGCGGTACAGAAGGCCGACAGCGGTCACCCCGGCCTGCCGATGGGGGCTGCGCCGATGGCCTACGCGCTGTGGATGAACCACCTGCGCTTCAACCCGCATAACCCGCAGTGGGCCAACCGCGACCGCTTCATCCTGAGCGCCGGGCATGGCTCGATGCTGCTGTACGCGCTGCTGTATTTGACCGGCTACGACCTGCCGCTGGAACAACTCCAAAATTTCCGCCAGTGGGGTAGCCACACCCCCGGCCACCCGGAGCATGGCGAAACACCGGGCGTGGAGACGACCACCGGCCCGCTGGGGCAGGGTGCATCCAACGCGGTGGGCTTCGCGCTGGCGGAGGCGTACCTGGCGGGTTATTTCAACCGCCCCGGCTACAACATCGTCGATCACTACACCTACGCCCTGGTCAGCGACGGCGACCTGATGGAAGGCGTGGCATCGGAGGCGGCCTCGCTGGCGGGGACGTGGGGGCTGGGCAAGCTGATTTACCTGTACGACAACAACAAGATCACCCTGGACGGCGCTACGGACATGACCTTCACCGAGGATGTCTCCGCCCGTTTCCGCGCATACGGCTGGCATACCGTCGATGTGCAGGATGGCAACGACGTGGACGCGATCCTGGCGGCCATCGCCGAGGCAAAGGGTGTGACCGACCAGCCCTCGCTGATCTCGATCCGCACGGTGATCGGCTATGGCAGCCCGAACAAAGGGGGGACGAGCAAGGCGCATGGGTCGCCGCTGGGCAAGGATGAGATCAAACTGGTCAAAGAGTTTTATGGCTGGCCGCAGGAGGATTTTTACGTCCCCGGCGAGGCGCTGGAACACTTCCGCGAGGCAGGTGAGCGTGGGGTGAAGCTGGAGGCCGCGTGGAAAGAGCAGTTCCGGCTGTGGCGCGGTGAATTCCCCGACCTGGCGCGGGTGTGGGACGAGGCGCACGAGGGTAAACTGCCCGCCGGTTGGGACGCCGATATTCCCATATTCAAGCCGGAGAAAGCCATCGCCACGCGCAACGCTTCGGGCGAGGTGTTGAACGCCATCGCCCGGCACTTCCCCACCATGATCGGCGGCGACGCGGATTTGGCGGGCAGCACCAAAACCCTGCTCAAAGGCGCGGACAACACCGGCCAGCACAAGGCCGCCGAACGCAACTTGCGCTTCGGCGTGCGCGAACACGGCATGGGCGCGATTGTCAACGGGCTGGCGCTGCACGGCGGAATCGTCAAGCCATATACGGCGACGTTTCTGACGTTCAGCGATTACATGCGCGGCTCGATCCGGTTAGGCGCGTTGATGGGCGTCCCGGCGGTGTATGTGTTCACCCACGACAGCATCGGCCTGGGCGAAGACGGCCCGACACACCAGCCGGTCGAACACACCGTTGCTCTGAGCGCGATCCCGCAGCTCACCGTGATCCGCCCGGCGGACGCCAACGAAACGGCGGCGGCCTGGCACACGGCGATGAAGCTGAAAGGGGCGGTGGTGCTGATCTTCACGCGCCAGGATTTGCCGGTGCTGACCGGCGACCCTATCCGCGCGGGCGTGGCGAAGGGCGGTTACGTGCTGGCGGGGGGCGAGGGGACGCCGGAGGTAATCCTCATCAGCCGGGGGAGCGAGGTGCATATCGCCCACGAGGCCTATAAGACACTGACGACGGAGGGGGTGAAGGCGCGGTTGGTGTCGCTGCCGTCGTGGCAATTGTTCGACGCGCAGGAGGCGGCCTACCGCGAAAGCGTGCTGCCGGGGGCGGTGACGCGGCGGGTGAGCATCGAGGCCGGGGTGACGCTGGGTTGGGATCGCTATGTCGGCGCGGGCGGGGTGAAGATCGGCATCGACCGCTTTGGGGCGAGCGCACCTTACGAGCGCATCTACCAGGAGTACGGCCTGACGGCGGACGCGGTGGTCAAAGCCGCCAAAGGTCTGTTAGGGAAATAAAGTAGGTGTGCGTAGAGGCTTGTCGTGGGTGGCAAGCCCCTTTCAGTCAAGAAGTAGGGGATCAATGGCGCTGGATAGCTGTCATGAGCAGGTGGTCAATGCGCTGCGTAAGGCGGGGTGGGATGTTTACCCAAAAATTTATTACATTGAAACAGAAGACATGGTTGTCAATCCTGACATTCAGGCGCAGCACCAGGTCAACGGGTCATCCCGACAAATTATCGTAGTTGAGGTGAAATGCTTTGAAGATGATAGTAAGGATCAAGATGAACTCTATCGAGCAATTGGTCAATATCTGATTTATCGAAATGTGCTTCAAGTGAAAGTGATTTCTGCTACACTGTATTTAGCGATACCAACTGACGTCTATCAACGCTTGTTTTTAGGGGAAGTTGTTTCTGCAACCATTCACGAAGCGGGTGTTAAGCTGTTGTTGATAGATATTGATCGGGAGGAAATTGTGCAATGGCTCGACTGACAGAAGCTGAACTTGAGACTATCTTATCCGATATGGTGGCTAAGTACGACGGAAAATCAGATGATTTCAATGTTCATCTCATTTTCGATCCTGAGCGACATATTTATGCCGTGAATGCAGTTCGCGCTGTGCCGACCAAGGAACGGGGGTTTATTCTGTTACAAGCACGGGTCGTTGGCGAGTATATTGCAATTGATGCCGACGCGCTGTGGGATAAAAACCTGTGGATGGCATTGGAAAAGGCGGGCGTCCCGCGCGAACAAATCGTGCTGGCGTATAAGGGTGAGCCAGTGCCGACGCCGTCTTAGTCGTAATATCACAGGCTGCTGATGAACCCCAACGGCCTGGTCAGGCTGACGAGCAGCAGCGCCAACCGCCGTCAGGTCAAATCCGCAGGAGCAGCCGCCGGTTCGATGGACACCGACACTGCACCCTGGCTCGTCCCGCCGGCGTGGGACACGATCAAGGTGTAGCTGCCGTCGTCGGGGACGGGGAAATCGTCAATGATCGCCCTGGAATCCTCGTTGACGACCACATCGTCCTTGCCATATAGGGGCGTGCCATCGGGCGCGAGGATGATGATGAGCGTATCGACATCCGCTGAAGGGCGCGCCGACACCGCGCTGATCTTGAGGTGCTGCCCGGCCTCGGCCTCGAAGGTGAAACGGAACACGCTACCCTGGTTCATGTCGATTGCTGCCGCTTCGCCCAGCGCCAGCGCGCCCGCTGCTACGGTGTCGGTTTCAATCGCGGCTACCCATTCCAGGTAGTCCGCGCCAGCTTCGGCATGGTCGCCGTTCAACGAGTACATGATCCCCCGGCTCAGGTAGTTGCTGGAAGTATCTTCTTCGGGCGATAGTTCCAACGCGCGCGTCAAATCGGCAATCGCATCGTCGTAATTTTGCAGGCGTTCATGTGTCCAGGCGCGGTCAAAGTAATAACCGGCATTGTCCGGGTCAATCTCGATAGCGCGGGTGAAGTCGCGGATGGCCGCTTCGTAATCCTCAGCGAGGCGGCGCGCGGCTGCCCGCTGGACGTAGGCTTCGGCGTCGTCCGCGTTCAGTTCAATCGCCTGGTTAAAATCGCTGACGGCTTGGTCCAATTCGCCGAGTCCCAGATGGGCGATGCCACGTTCGCGGAAGGCCTCGGCATCGCGCGGGTTGAGCTGGATGGCGAGGCTGGCCGTGCTGAGGTAGGTCACGAGGCCGCTGTATTGGCCCACCGCCACAAAAACCTCGCCGAGTTTGAAGGTCGCGCCGTCCTCGCCCGGCAGCATGTCGAGCAAGCGGTCAAAGTCGGCGATGGCGGCCTGGTACTGGCGCAGGTTGGCGTAGGCCGCGCCCCGCCCGATGATGGCAAAAGCATTGTCCGGTTCTAACTCCACCGCCTGCTTGAAATCGGCGATGGCGGCATCGAACTGTTCCAGGTTGGCCTTCGCCCAGGCCCGGTAGGCATAGGTAACGGCCAAGAGGCTTTCGGTTTCGGGCGAATCGCCCGCGTACTCCAGCATGGCATTGAACTGCTCAATAGCCTCGCGGTTTTTGGCGCTGTCGTAATAGGCCAGGCCGAGGTAATAATACACAAAGGCATTGGGCGGCAGCAGCGTTTCCGCCTGGGTCAGATCGCTGATCGCGCCGTCATAATCGCCATACAAATACGAGGCGTAACCGCGCAACAGGTAGGAAAAGCCATCGTTCGGGTTGAGTTCAACCGCGCATTCCGCCGCCTCAAGCGCCTGTTCGATCTGCCCTTGCTGCGCGAAGGTATCGACTTTCGCCCCATAATCGGTGCGCGGGTCGCAAGCCTCCTGCGCCTGGACAGCCGCCAGCGGCAGCAGGACGAGCGCCAAAAGCAGGATCACCGTAAGCTGTGTGCGCATCGCATCCATCCCCTTATGCCCAGCCGATTGCCAGTACACCGCTATTGTAGACGAAACAGGACGGGTGTCAATTTGCACTCATTCCAGGCCGCTGCCCGCCCACTGGATAGGTTTAATCCCCGGCAGGGGGTGGCCGCCGTCGCGGGCGAAGCCTTTCTCCGGGCCGCCATCAACCCAGGGTAGGTAGCCGGGTTCTGTCCAACTGACCTTGTGGGCGTAGGCGCGGCCAATGTCCTCCATCAGGTTCACCTCATCGCGCCCAAACGAATCCAGGCCGAGCGCCGCCGGGTCAGGCCGCCCGGCTAAAGACAGGCCGAGGATGTCGCCCACGCTGGCCGCCGTGAGCAGTGGGTTGTAGCGGCGGTAGTCGATGCGCTGACCGTAGATGGCGCGGGTGTCCAACACCTGCTGTAAACCGGCGTCTTCCAGGCCGATCAGGATCAAATAGCGTATCCAGTTATAGAGCCAGTAGCGGCGCGCTTCACCATCGGCCAGGGTGTTGAAGTTGAAGCCCGTCCCCAGCGAGAAATGGATGACATTGCCATCAACAAAACCGCCATCCGCGCCGATGTATTCGAGCGCCTCGATGGAGGCCGCGAGACAGGGGTTGCCAAACGAGCCGACGCCGCCGTCGATCAGCGTGCCAAGCACGGGCTGGAAGAAGATGGGCGCGGCACCACTGGCGGCGACCGACCCCACCAGCGGCCAATCGGCGAAGGCGGGCGCGCCCGGCCCCCGGCTGACGACAAAATAGGTCTTGTCGGTGCGCAGGTCTTTGGTGGTGAGGAACAGGATCGGCTTATCGAAGTCACGGATTTTTTTGCCCGTCCCGAATGGCGCCAATGCTTCAACAAACGGTTGCAGATCGTACAGGTTGCGCAGGCCGCCGAGCAGGTAACGGGCGTAGAGCAGCAGGCCGCGCGGCTGGCCGCTAAAGGCCTCTGGCAGGCGCTTGCGATAGATTTTTACGAGGAGTTCCTGGGCGGACATGCCCGACGCGATGCCAGCGGCGATGATCGCGCCGGTACTCGTCCCCGCCACCAGGTCGAACCATTCCGGGCAGGTCTTGCCGGTCATGCTTTCGAGTTCGGCCAGCATAGCAACGGCGATCATACCGCGCAGGCCGCCGCCATCCACCGACAGGATCAGCTTCTTGCCCTGGGGATTGATGTCGAGCATCCGCTTCGCTCCAGTTAAAAGTTGAAAGTATAAAGTTAAAAGTGGAAGTCAGGCGGTGGTGCAACAACGAGTGTAGCAGAAAATGGAGATGTTGGCTGGGGGATAGTTAACCCCTCCCCAAAGCCAAGCCCGCTAAAGGGGCTGGAAAGACCAAGATAGACCGCTTCATATTGGTCAATAGTTTTGACCATTCAATCTGTGGGTTGATAAATAAAAACCCCACCCTGTTAGCACCCCAGCCACCTCTCTACGCAACGGTGAGGGGGAGCAAATTCTTCAACTGCATTAATCCTAAGATTGAACTTTGCTTGCTCGACAGGTTAGTCCGGTTGAATAGGTATATGGATACGTCGTTGCTCTTCATCGGGAGAACCCGATTCACTACCTCGTATTTCACCAAAGAATTGACGCTTTTCGCCCAACGGTAAGATAAGATCAATCTCCTCAAAAGGCAGAGGATAGCCTGTGTGTTGTTGGCGCGCTTTGACGATGATCGAATCCGCCGCCGCTTCCAGGTTGAGTGCAATCTCGGTGTATTCGCCGCGCCGGTAGCCCAATGTGTGGCCGTCATCCTCGACCAGGGTGAAGGTGCTGCGCCCAGGGGTGGGATGGGGGAAGGCGTAGACCTGGCGCAGGTCGTCCGGCTCGGCTCCGACGTGGCGCATCGGCTTGCCCATCGGGATCATGCCGCCCGCCGGGACGAACAGCGGAATGCGTTCGAGCGGCGCAGCGACGGTGACGGTCTGGCCGCCGTCGTACCACGCGCCCGTCCAGAAGTCGCACCACTGCGTCCCGGCAGGCAGGTAGACCGAGCGTTCGCGCGCGCCGTCTTCCAGCACCGACGCGACCAACAGGTTGTCGCCGAGCATGAAGTCGAACGACTCGGTATGGGTGCGCAGGTCGTCCTGGAAGGCGTACAGCAGCGGGCGGATGATCGGGCTGCCGGTGCGGTGCGCGTCCCACATTAAATTATACAGGTAGGGCATCAGGCGGTAGCGGAACTCCAACAGGTCGCGGATGATGGGCAGGACTTCCGGGTACATCCAGGGTTCGTTGACCGAGCCGTCGGTATGATACGAATGGATCGTAAAGCGTGGATGAAAAATACCACTTTGAACCCAGCGGACGAACAATTCCGGCGAGGGTTTTTGGCCGAATAACCCGCCCACGTCATGGCCGGTGTTGGGCATCCCCGACAGGCTGACGCCTAAACCCATCGGGATATTCCAACGCAGCGTGTGCCACGACGTTTCGTTATCGCCCGACCAGCTCTGGGCGTAGCGCTGGACGCCGGGGCAGGCTGCACGCGAGATCAGGTAGGGGCGGTCGTCGGGCTTGTGCGCGACCTGCGCCTCATAGGATGCCCGCGCCATCAGCAGCGTTTGCAGCGGGCGCGCCAGGCCGATGGGCAGCGGGTCGCCAAAGCCCGCGCACAGCGCCGCGTCATCCCAGATTTCATACTCATTATTGTCGTTCCAGGCCGTGTCGATACCATAATCCAGCAGCATATCTGTCACCCGCGCTTTCCACCACCCATAGCCCGCCTCCGAGGTGAAATCGAAGTACGAGCCTTGCGCGCTCTGGAACGCCGCGCCGCTCCAGAAGGCATCCACCTGCACCCCGCCCTCGGCAGACTGGATGAACCCGCCCGCCGCCTTGACTTCCTCGTAGCGCGGATGAGTCGTCAGCAGCCAGGGTTTGATGTTGGCCGACAGCCGCACGCCCGCCCCGTGAAAATGGGCGGTCAGCGCGCGCGGGTCGGGTACTTTACTGCTATTCCAGGTGAACACGTAGCGTTTGCCGTCCGCCCCGGTGCTGTAACCGGACGACAGATTGAACAGGTCACAGGGGAGGTTGTGCTGCTGGCACAACGCGATGAATGCTTTAAGGCGTTCCGCCGCGTCCGGGTCTTCGGTATATTCCATCGCCGATCCCAGGTAGCCCAGCGACCAGCGCGGCATCAGCGCGACCCGGCCAATCAAGCGTGAAAATTTCTCGACCACTTCCGCCACCGTCGGCCCATAGATCATATAGTAGTCGAGGTCGCCGCCGTCGGCCTGATAGTAGCGATAGTAGCCGTGAAAGGCGCTGATCTCTTTACCCATGTCAAAGGTCGTCGGCGCGAGGTTATCGTAAAACAGGCCGTAGGCGATATTCAACTCCGGCACGAGTGTAATATAGAAGGGGATGTGTTTGTAGAGCGGGTCGCCGGTTTCGGCGTTGTAACCCATCGTGTCCATCGCCTTGAGCCGGATACGCGCGCCATGTTTGTCGAGCGGGCCGGATGTTTCGCCAAAGCCGTAGTAATGCTCGCCAATGTGCCGCTCCATATAGTGAAAAATCGTTTGCCCGTCGCGGTCATATTCATACGCCCGCCCGCGCAGATCGGCGGCGAGTGGTTTCCCGTCAGCCGTTGCCCATTCGAGGCGGAAGTCGCCGGGGGTGATGTGGAGGTGGAGATGTTTTGTGTAGGTATAAACCTCACCCCCCAGCCGCTTCGCGTCTCCATTGTGATGGAGAGGGGGGGCAGACGAGGAGTCTTGAAGCCCCTCGCCAGGTTGTGGAGAGGGGTTTGGGGTGAGGTGAAATTCTGGCAGTGCGAAGGGTGAGAGGTCATCGCGCCGCCGTCCTTCGCGCGGTATGTCGCCGTCCTTGCCCACGATTGTCCAGGTGCGGTTCAGGCGCGGTTTACCGTCC
>Ga0187894_10006307_pt1 | contig 11676 bp, 8 predicted proteins | sample GBC1701081metaG_FD_136650 | JGI IMG/M metagenome (GOLD analysis project Ga0187894, IMG submission 136650) | White microbial mat communities from a lava cave in the Kipuka Kanohina Cave System on the Island of Hawaii, USA - GBC170108-1 metaG ...
CAGCAGTTTGAGTTTGGCGCCCCAGTTGAACTTGTCCCACCTGGCCAACAGCTCTTCGCGGTATTCCAACTCGGCTTCCCATTCCTGCCGGAATCTGGCGCGGAAGCGGCGCGGCACGATCACGCCGATGAATCGGATCAGCCAGAGATGTGGTTTCAGAAAATCTTTCGACATGCGCGGATCTCTTGGATACCACGGGTCACTCGCGCCGGAGCGCGATCATTGGATCAACCTTTGTCGCGCGCCGCGCCGGCAGGTAACAGGCCAGCAGGGCAACCAGCAATAGCAACAGCGTAGCGAGGGCAATGGTTGCCGGGTCGGTCGGACTCAAGCCATACAGGAAGCTTGAAACCAGCCGCGTGCAGACCAGCGCGAGAGCGAAACCAAACGCGACGCCGATGAGCGCGACGGTCAGGCTCTGGCGCAACACCAGCCACAGCACATTTCGGGCAGTCGCTCCCAGCGCCATGCGGACGCCGATCTCCTGCGTGCGCTGCGCCACTGCGTAAGAGAGCACTCCGTACAGTCCGACGCTCGCCAGCAGCAACGCCAGCGCGCCAAAGAAGGCGCAAAGCGTGGTCAGCAGCCGTTCGCTCGCCAGCGTCGAATCTACCTGATCGGAAAGCGTGAGCATGCGACGAATCATCACGTCTCTGGTTACCTCCAACAGCGCGTTGCGCACAGGACCGGCCATGGCTGAGAGAGGCTCGGTCGTGCGCACTTCGAGGACGTTCAATCCTGTCGGTGATTGCCAAAGTGGCCGGTAGACCATGTGTTTTACCTCTTCGCGCGGATCGTTGTATTTCGCGTCGCGGACTACGCCCACGATCTCAATCGGCTTGCCTGGGTTGTCCTCCACTATCCGGCCTACTGCGCTCCCGTTGGGAAAATAACGGCGAGCCATCGCCTCATTGACCACGGCAACCAGCGGGGCGTTCATCACATCGCGTTCCTCGATGCCTCGCCCGGCGACCAGTGTCATTCCGACCGTCTCGAAATAATCCGGCGAGACGGAATTGAAACGGACCTGCACTCGCTCGCCTTGCTCGGGCGTGTAGTCATAAATCTTGAGCGAACCGGCGCTCGAGAACGGACTCAACAGCATATGCGTGGAGAGGCTCGCGCGCTCCACTCCGGGGATTTGCCTGACGCGTTCATACACATCGTGCGCGACGCGCGCCAACGCCGCCGGTTCGTGATTTTGAGGATTGTGCGCCAGGTCGAAGACCAGCGCGTGTTCGGGCCGGAAGCCGAGATCAATCCCCTGCAAGTTGTGAAGGCTGCGTATGAGCAGGCCGGCGCCGATGAGCAGCAGCAAGGATAACGCGACCTGTAAAATGACGAGTGTGCGCCCGAGATACTGCTTCACGCGCCTGCCCGTCCCGCGCGCCTGATCCTTCGTTGCCGAAGCGAGATCGACGCCGCTGGCGCGCCAGGCGGGCGCCAGTCCGAATCCGATTCCTGTCAGCGCCATCACCGCCGCGGTGAACAGCAGCACGCGGGCGTCCGGGCTGAGGGCGAGCCGCAGCGGCTCATACCCGGTATCCACCATTCGCAACAGGACGCTACTGCCCCACCAGGCGACAAGCGAGCCGGCAGCCGTCCCGAGCGCGGCGAGCAACAAACTCTCAGTCAGTAACTGGCGCAGCAACCGGAAGCGTCCGCAGCCTAGCGCCAGGCGCACGCTGATCTCGCGCCGGCGCGCCACAGCGCGCGCGAGCAGCAAATTGGCGACGTTCGCGCAGGCGATCAAAAGCACCAGCGCGACAATCGCCATAATGATCCACAAGGGCTGCGTAAAAGTTTGGCGCAAACCATGTGGAAAGCCGAAGCTGAGGCCGGTCGCGCCAGGTTCGAGGCGGATGTGAAAATCCTGTATAGCCGGGGCGCGATCCGGATTCCTACGTGGGGCTTGCGCGCGCTCAGCCTCTATCAACTGCTGGTAAAGCAGCGTCATCGCCGCTTGCGCCTGTGACGCACTGACGCCCGGCTTGAGCCGGCCCATTTCGTGGGTAAACACATTTCCACGGTTTTCAAATACATTGGCAGGCGAGAAAGAGATAAGCGGTACCCAGAGGTCAGGTTCGCTGCCGACCATCTCGCCGGAAAAGCCGCGCGCCGCGACGCCAATCACCCGGCAAGGGCTGCGACCGACAATCACCGTGCGGTCGAGCACTCCCGGATCGCGCCCAAACTGCCGTTCCCAAAACGAGTAACTAAGCACCACCAGTGATCCGGCAGTCTCGCTGCTGTTCGGATTGCGGTCTTCGTCTTCAGTAAAGAATCGTCCGAGGGCCGGCTGGACGCCGAGCACACTCCAATAGTTGGCGGTGACGCGACTGGTCTGGACGTTATCCACTTCCACTGTTCCAGGCCCGCCCGGAATGCTGAGGCGTACGGGTCTTCGAGCGCCACTCGCAAAAATGTCTGTCAAGACTTCCTGGCGCGCTCTCATATTGCGGTACATCGGGAAGGAGATTCTGGGGGAGTAGCCGCTGCTCCCCTGAGCGTCTCGCCCTCTGATCGCGTTGATGACGACCAACTCCTGCGGGTTCGTGACGGGCAGCGCGCGCAGCAGAAACGCGTTGATCAACGTGAACACGGCGGTATTCGCGCCGATGCCGAGCGCCAGCGTGATCACCGCCACGGCGGTGAAGCCTTTATGCTTAAGCAACATTCGGAAACCGAAGCGTAAGTCTTGAAACATGTCTTCCTCCAGTCGTTGACGCTGCAACCAGAGCGCATCCCAAAAAGCGCCCAGGCTGCGCCACAGCAGTTTGAGTTTGTTACGCCAGTCGAGCCTGTCCCATCGGGCCAGCAGCTCTTCGCGGTATTCCAACTCCGCTTCCCATTCTTGGCGGAACCTGGCGCGGAAGCGGCGCGGCACGATCACGCCAATCACACGGATCAGCCAGAGGTGGAATTTTGCGAAACGTTGTTTGCCGCGATCAGACATTTCCTTCGCGCTCACTCGCGCCGGAGCGCGGGTCTTGCAACACAGTATTCATCACATTTTCCCATTGCCTTGATCCCGCCTACGGCTCACGTTGAGAAAAGATCGCTTCCAGCGCCGGATCGCGGTTCGCGCGATAGGCGGCAAATGTCGGCGGCCGGTAAATCTGCGGAGCGATCCAGGCGCGATAATCCATCGGCCATGAACTCTGCCAGTAAAAGTCAGAGACGTTGGCCCGTAGTTGACTGTAGGGGAGCGTAAAGAACAGCTCTTCCCCGATGAAATTCGGGCTGGAGCCGGTGGGCTCTCCCACGAAGGCGCCATTCGTGTGGCGATCAATAAAAGTGGCGGCGTTCTGCGCGGCGGAGTAAGTTCTGCGTCCGATGATGACGAAGAGACTGCCGCGCTGATTGATCCGCTCGCTGCGAATCAGCCCGTGGATGAGCGGCGGGAGCAAGGTCGTGTTGCCGCCGTTGTTCCAGCGCAGGTCAATCACCAGTTTTTCGACTTCGTGTTCGCGGATAAACTTGAAGAGGCGGTCGCAAAACTGCGCCAGCGGCTCCTGCCGGTCATTCCGCACCAGGTTGAATTGGAAATAGACCAGTTTGCGCTCCGGCAAATGTTCAAACCAGTAGGGGACCGCCACGTTCTTCAGATAAAGCGGGAGTGGGCCGGCGAGCGTCTGCGGCAGATTGATCCAGGCGGGAGGGTTGGGAAGCACGTTCCAGATGTTCGGTTGGCTCTGGTCGGCGGCGATCTCGACCGAGCGCGTCTGTCCGCTCATTTCACGAAGCTGCAAAGTCACTTTTTCCTCGGCGGGGATTAATCCCAAACCATAAAGCAGCGGGAGGCTCCGCATCAGATAAGGAGCGCGCTGCTTGACCCAAATCTCATTATCGCGACTGATCAACGGATCCAGCGCGCCGATCACTTGTTCGACCGTGCGCTCGCCGAAGCGCAACACCTGCGCGCCGAGCAGGTCTTTGTACCGCGGATCGGCGGCGATGATGAACAGCCCTTCCTCGAACAGGTAAAACTGCATCGGCAGAGTCTTGAGCCATTCCGCGCGTTGCTCCGAGCCAAGCAGGCCCGTATGCCCGTCGCCGACCTGCCGCAACAGCTTCATCATCTCGATCGCGACTTGCATGTCCGAGAGCTTGGGGATCGCGTCGTGCAGTTTTTTGACTGCCAGATCAAACTCTTCTTTCGACAACGGGCGAACAAAGGCATAACCTTTGCGCTTCACCTCCCGCGCCAGCAGTTGCAAATCGTGGCGCCAGCCTTCGTCGCGCGACATCTTGCCCGTGTCGGCCAGCGCCACGATTTTTCGATAGCGCGGGTCATCACGCAGAGCCTGCAGGTCGGCGTCGTTCTGCGCCGCCCGCAGATCGCGAAAGCCCATCTCGAAGGATTGCTCCAGCCATTTGAGCGCGGATTCTTTCTCGCCGAGCAACGCATGGCATCGCGCGATCTGGTATGCGGCGCTTGACGGGAAACCGACTCCCAGAGCGATTACTTTCTGGTAAGCCGCAATCGCCTGGCGATACTCGCGCGCGCGATAACGCGCGATCGCCAGTTGATGCCAGAACGAGCCGTTGACCGGATTTTTGGCGACGACCTTTTCCCAGAGCGCGGCGGCTTCCACCCAGGCCTGGCTGTCGGTTTTGGCCTGCGCCCGCGCAATCAGTTCGGCGTCATTGCCCGGATTCATTTCTTGCGCCGAAGCATTCAGGGAGTTGAAAGAGGCGCCTTCTTTTTTTTCATAAACAACGCTGAAGAGGCCCGAGCTCGCGCCGACGCCCAGCGCCAGGATGAGCATGGCCACGAAGGCGCCGCCGGGATTCTTCCGCAACGTCTGCAAGACATAACGCGGGTTGTGTAACATTTCGTCCTCCAGTTGTTATTCTTTCGAGGGAACGGATCGCAGTCACTTATATCTGAGAGCGACCAGCGGGTCAGTTTTCATCGCCTGCCGCGCCGGAACGTAACAGGCCAGCGCCGCCACGGCGATGAGCAGCGCCGCCACGCCCGCGAATGTCAGCGGGTCAGTCGCGCCCACGCCGAATAGCAACGTCGCCATCAGCCGTGTCAGCGCGAGCGATGCAATCAATCCAACTCCCACGCCGATCACGGCCAGCGTCAATCCCTGCCGGGCGATCAGTCGCGCTACATCACGCTTCTGCGCGCCAAGCGCCAGGCGAATGCCGATCTCGCGCGTACGCTGCTCGACCACGCTGCTCATCACTCCGTAGATGCCTACCGTCGCCAGCGCGAGCGCCAGGCCGGCGAAGAGCGCGAGCAGGACCAGTGAAAAGCGTTGCCCGGTGATGGAAGCGGCCACGATCTGTTCCATCGTGCGGACGTTGAAGACCGGCTGATTAGCGTTGAGCGCCTGCGCCTGCCCGCGCGCCGCCGCCGCCACGCTGAGTGGATCGCCGGTTGTGCGCAGCAATACGTTGATCCGCCTGACCCAAACAGGCAGCGATTGCGGTGGGATTTGAGCGAGCGGCAGATAGACTTGATGCTCGACCGGAGCCCGGCCCTCCAGCCCGTAATGTTTGACATGGTCCACGACGCCGATGATCTCAGGCTGCTCGATTGCCAACCCGTTCAACCTTTTGCCGATGGGGTTTTGATCCGGGAAATGCCGGCGCGCCAGCGTCTCGTCAATCACGGCGACAGGCGCTCCGCCGGCGCGATCCTGCGGCGTGAAGTAGCGCCCGCGCAGCAGACGGATGCCCATCGTCTGCAGATATTCAGGGCTGGTCAGATAGACCACCGCCATCTTCGCCGCGCCGGGGTCATTTGGATCCTCGCCCTCGAGATTGACCGAATCTTCCACCGCGCCCGCAAATGGCAGCCCGTTGGAGATGGCTGCCGTCTGGACGCCCGGCAATTGGCGCAAATTCTGTCCCAGTTGGTCCAGGAAGTTTTGCGCTTTCGCGGCTTCTTCCGGCGTGACCGCCAGCGAAAGGTTCATCGTGAGCAGGTTCGACGCATCAAAGCCTGTGCTGACCCGCTGTAACTCCCGGAAGCTGCGGATCATCAATCCCGCGCCGATCAACAGCACGAGCGCGAGCGCCACTTCGACGACTACCAGCAGATTGCGCATACGCAAGCGGCCACCGGTCGAACCGCGCTCACCTTCATTCAACACTTCGTTCAGATCAAATCTGGTGGTCTGCAACGCGGGCGCGAGTCCGAATACAAGACCGGTCAGCGCAGACAGCAGCAGAGTGAAGCCGAGCACGCGCAGATCGACTCCGGCTTCGTCCAGACGCGGGATGCCTTCCGGCACAAATGAGATCAGCGCCCTGGCGCCCCCTATTGCCAGCAGCGCTCCTAGCAGTCCACCGCATAAACTTAGCAAAACGCTCTCGGTCAAAAGCTGCCGTACGACGCGCCACTTCCCGGCGCCCAGCGCCGCGCGTAAAGCGAACTCTTTCCGTCGCGCCGCCGCCGCGCTCAGCAACAGGTTGGCGACGTTGGCGCAGGCGATCAGCAACACGAATCCGACCGCGCCCAGCAGAATGATCAGCGACATACGCACACCCTGCACCGTGTTGTCGTGCAGCGATTCTAGATGGACGCGTCTATCCCTGTTCGTCTCCGGGAACTGTTCGCTGAGCGCGGCCATAATAGTGTCCAACCCTGCGCGCGCCTGTTCCGCATTCACCCCCGGTTTCAACCTGCCCACGACATAGATGCCCGGGTGTTCGCCGCGCTCCCGGAAGCGGTCGGCGTGAAGGCCGAGAGGGACAAAAACCTCCGCCCCCGCGCCAAACCGGAAGTCGCTGGCGGCAATGCCAATCACGGTGAAGACGCGGTTGCTGAGCGTCAACTGACTGCCGACAATTTTCTCGTCTCCGCCGAAGCGCCGCCGCCAAAAATCGTGACTGAGAATCACGGCCGCAGCTGCGCCGGGCTGATTGTCCGCCGCCGTGAAATCACGCCCGCGCGGAGGCTGTTTACCGAAGGTCGCGAAGAAGCCGGCCGAAACCATGCGTCCATTGAGCCGCTCCGCTTCGCCCGCGCCTGTCAGATTGAAGCTATCGCGCCGGAAGGCGGTGATTTGCTCGAAGACCTGATTGCGCTCGCGCCAATCAACAAAGTTGGGATAGGCCACGGAGGCCTCCCCCATTGGAGTCCGTTCCCAGAGAATCACCAGGCGATCGGGCTGCTGATAAGGCAACGGCCTGAGCAGCACGGCGTTGACGACGCTGAAGAGCGCCGTGTTTGCGCCGATGCCGAGCGCGAGCGTGATGATTGCGATTAAAGTGAAGCCTGGTTTTTTTAGCAGCATGCGCGCGCCATAACGCAAGTCCTGAATCATTTCGTCCTCCCATCGTAGTTGCTGCAGCCACAGCGCATCCCAGAACGCGCCCAAACTCCGCCACAGCAGTTTGAGTTTGGCGCCCCAGTCGAGCCTGTCCCATCGGGCCAGCAATTCTTCTCGGTATTCCAATTCGGCTTCCCATTCCCGCCGCCAACGCGTGCGGAAGCGGCGCGGCACGATCACGCCAATAAAGGCGATCAATCGCCGCGACAAAGAAGGGAAGCGTTGTTTGTTGCGACCGGGCATGTGATTGCCGCTCTAAGCGTCTGACGGTTTCGGCTTCTTCGCCCCAACGAAGAAGTTCTCCAACGCGCGATAGCGCTTCAACGCCTCGGCCAGCGCCGCGCGCCCATCTTTCGTCAATTCGTAATAACGGCGTGGCGAACGCTGCTCGCGCTCGGCGACCTCGTCCGCCTCCCAACGCGAGTCGCATAACCCGACCTCCTCGAATCTGCGCAGCGCCGGATAGACGGTGCCGCTCGGCAATCCGGTGACATCAATGATGTCGAAGCCATATTGATAGCCGTTGGCCAGCGCCTGCAGGATGATCGCCGTCGTGTAACTGAGCTTGATCCCGTAGTCCACGAGTTTGCCCCCCCCCTATGTAGTGATCTATTGGTGTGGGCCGTAGATTACTACATAGGGAGACGCCGTCAAGTCAAATTGCGCAGGGAAGTGAACGGAATGGCGGGAAAATTGAGAGGAGCCGGACGCGTTCGCAGGCGTCCGGCCGAACTTTGTAAAAAATCCAAAACATGCTCAGCTTTTCATTCGCTGACCACCGCGATGGCTTCGACTTCGATCAGATACTCTTCGCGGACGAGCTGTTTCACCACGACCAGTGTGCTGGCGGGAGGGGTCTCCGTGTTGATGTAATTGTTCCGCACATCGCGCACGGTCTGTACACCCGACGCGTCGGTGAGGTAGTAGTTGAGCTTGACCACATCTTTGAAAGAGGCTCCGCCTTCTTCCAGCCGCGCCTTCAGGTTTTCGAAGACCTGTTTGACCTGCGCGCGAAAATCGCCGCGGCCCACCAGGCTTCCGTCTTTGTCGAGCGCCAGCTGCCCGGAGATGTATAGCGTGCGCCCGCCTTTTACCTCCACGACGTGCGAATAGCCCACTGGCGCGCGATTGATGAACCGGATGTTGGTTTGTTGTTTTTCCATAGGTTTCTTCTCCTTCGTGGCTTTCTTTTTATTCACGGTTTGGTTTTGCGCCCATCCGGCGGTAAAGCCGAGCAGGCAAAGTAGCGACAAAACAGCATATTTTCTTAAGGTCATGTCAATTCACCTCCCCAGAAAATCAACCACGAAGAAACGGACTCGCATCGGTTTTTTCTGCTCTTTCTTCGTTTTCTTCGTTTCTTCGTGGTTGATTTTCATTCTTTCAGCTCGTCGCCGAGCGGCATGAACGACTCTTCGGGAAAGACGGCGACCAGCCAATCGGTCACGGTTCGTACCAGCCAGGGGCGGCAGACGCTGAATCCGTGATCGCTCTCTTCGTTGCGTATCCATTGAATGTTGGGAATCCCGGCGAGGGAATCCGCGTAATGCGACGGCGGGAAGATACTGTCTTTCCCCGCCGTGACCAGCAGAAGCGGGCGCGGCGCGAACGCGCGCAGAGAGTCCGCGAGAGGCGGCAGAGCCTGCCATTGTTCCAGCAAGTCCTGACCGGTGACTCCATTCAACATGCGCGCAAATTCGTCGGCCATCTCTTTGGGGAACTGAAAAGCTCGCGGCTCGATCAGCGGACTGACGCCGACAATCGCGCGAATACGCGGCTCGGCGGCTCCGCAGACCAGCGCCGGATATGATCCCGTGCTCCCGCCGATTAATGCGATGTGGTCTTTGTCAACCGACGGATGTTTCAGGACCCATTCCACCGCGGCGCGCGTATCGTCGGCTAAACCCGCGAGCGAAAACGTTCCCTCCGATCCCCAACAGCCGCGGAAATGAAAGTAGAGGCAATTCCAACCGAGGTCGCGCAGGCCATAGGCGATGTCCAGGTGTTTTTCAATGCCCGGCAGACCGTGAAGCAATATGGCCGTGGGCCGAGGCGCATCTCCCGCGGCTTTGTAAAACCCGCCCAGCAGCCGGCAGCCTTTTGATGTAAACGTCATGCCATCCAGACCTGCTTCAAACTTGCGCACCTTCTTTTCTCCTGCGGAAAATCGTTTGGAAAATCGTTTGGGAAAATCGTTTGGAGTTCCGCCTTCAGGCGGTTGGTCCAGGTTCTCAAGCCTGACCGCCTGAAGGCGGAGCTCCAAACGTCCCCAACGCCGCCGTCAGTAGTTCCGTGTCCAGGTATTCCGTCAGTTCTTGCAGCTTGCCGTCGGCAATATGGCAGACCCAACAGTACGTGTTGTTATACGGTATCCCCGCCTTGGTAGTGACGCGACCGCGGCACTCGACTACCACGTAATCGTCTTCGGCGATGAAGCGATGCGCGGTGTTCGTATATTGATCGGCAAACTGGGAAAACAATGGCTTCATGAGTTCGGTGAGGACAGCCTGTTTCCCGTGATATGTCTTGGACCATTTGGTTGAGCCGGTAACGGTCCAACAGAAGTCATCGGCAAGGCTTTCGACGAATGGCTTGCCGTTGCCTTGCGATAGCTCGGAACAAATGCGCTGCATGAGTTGCTTGTTCTCGGCTGCGCCCATATGCACACCTCCTCAATCTAACAGTACCGCGCGCGTAAGCATGGGTTGACCCTACGCGCAACCGCTTGCTTACGCGCGCGGTACTGTACCAACGGTAAATCAATGACCGGCGGCGCCGGCCAACGGTGTATGAATGATCGGGTACTGGATTTCGGTCACGCCCGAATCGTCATCCTGCGCGACGCCGCCCTGCCAATACAGCTCGCGGTTCGGGCCGGCAATCGCATAGCCGTGCGACTTGATCCATGACCGCGCGGCAAGGTAGGCCCGCTCGCAGGTTTCGTCGCTGCCCTGATGGATGACGCAGGCGACTGAGGCGCCGGGCATTTCGTAGACTTGCGCTCGCCCGGCGGGAGGCTGAGGCTCGCGCAGAAAGACAATCGCTTCGCAATCTATGCTCCGCCGCTGGCCCGCGCAGGTGTGCCAGATCGCTCCGCGCTCAAGAGGCGCGCCGCGATGTTTGAGATGGCTGTGGAGTTCATCGAAGAGTTCATCGGCGTCGGCGTATGAGGAGAGTGTGTCACGCACCGAGGCGACCAGCCGCGGTGGGACATGCTTGACCGTGACCTCGTAATCCGGCGCGCGGCCCGCATGCTCGATCTGCGCCAGCCACGCTTCGACCTCGACCAACTGCGCCCGCTCGCGCTCGATCCTGCTCGTCAATTCCGCCCGCCTGTTCTGGAGCAATTCCCGCACGCGGTCTACCGGCAGGTCGCCTTCCAACAAATGAATGATCTCTTCAAGTGAAAAGCCCAACTCTTTGAAAGCCAGAATGCGGTTGAGCCGCGGCAAGAGCGTGGTTGAGTAGTAGCGGTAGCCAGTGTCGCGGTCAACATAGGTTGGTTTGAGCAGCCCCACCTCATCGTAAAAGCGGAGCGCCTTGACCGACACCTGGCTCAGTCTGGAAAAATCTCCGATCCGAAACATCTCGATCCCTCCTGTTTCAGGAAACAGCTTGAATGTCTACCCGGACAGTCTACTGTCTCCCGTAACAGGAGAGTCAAGCGCGCTTTTCCATTTTCCAATTGTCATTTTTCATTTGTCATTGCGCCGAGACGCAATGACAAATGAAAAATGACAATTGGAAAATGGAAAATGGAAAACGATGATCAGGCGACTACTCATATCTGAGAGCCACCAATGGATCCACGCGCGTCGCTCGCCGGGCCGGTATCAAGCAAGCCACGAGCGCCACGATTGTGAGCAGCAGCGGGATCACTACAAAGGTCAGCGGATCGGTCGCGCTCACGCCGTAGAGCAACTTCGCGATCAATCGCGTCAGCGCGAAGGACGCGCCCACGCCGATGACCAGGCCGAAGAGCGTCAACGTCAAGCCCTGCCCCACGACGAGTCCGAGCAGGTCGCGCGGACGTGCGCCGAGCGCCATGCGGATGCCCATCTCGCGCGTGCGTTCGGTCACTGCATACGACAGTACGCCGTAGATGCCGACAGCGGCCAGCGACAACGCGAGCAGGCCGAATAGTGTCAACAACGCCGCCGCCAGACGTTCGGTGTAAAGCGAGCCGTCTTTCTGTTGCGCCAGGGTCCCGAGGTTGTAAACGGGCAGCGTCGCATCGAGCGCTTGAACTTCGCGGCGCACGGCGGCGAGCAGAGTTTGCGCTTCGGTCGCCGTCCGCACGTGCAGGGTCAGCTCCGGGAAGTAGTTTTGCAGCAGCGGCAAATAGACCGTCGGGCGCGGGTCTGCGGTCAGGCCTTTCTCCCTG
>Ga0187894_10006308_pt1 | contig 11675 bp, 8 predicted proteins | sample GBC1701081metaG_FD_136650 | JGI IMG/M metagenome (GOLD analysis project Ga0187894, IMG submission 136650) | White microbial mat communities from a lava cave in the Kipuka Kanohina Cave System on the Island of Hawaii, USA - GBC170108-1 metaG ...
AACTTTCGTTTCAGTCCGGCGGTTTTGATGTCTGCCAGAGCGCCGCGGCCGATGAAATCTTCCTTATCCATTTTGGTGATCCAACCAAGATTTGCTTCGAAGGTGGAAATGTCGTCGGCCAGCTCGTGACCGTAGAGCGACATCGCCGATTCCAGCCGCAGAGTGTTCCGTGCCGCGAGGCCGCAGGGAAGTATCCCTTCGTCCTTGCCGGCTTCGAGCATTTTGTTCCAGAGCTGCTCGGCTTTGTCGGCGGCGGCATAAACTTCAAAGCCGTCTTCGCCCGTGTAGCCGGTGCGGGAAATGATCGCTTCGACACCATCGACCCTGCCGGTCGTGAAGTGGTAATACTTGATTGGCGCGAGTTCCGTTTCGGTGAGTTTCTGTAGAATTCCTAAAGCCTTCGGCCCCTGAATCGCGATCTGGCAATAGTCGGCGCTGGCGTTGGTGAGCGTCACGGACGGCGCAGGGACACTCTTGTCCCCATGAGGGCGAAGCTCGAACGCTCCTGATGACGGCAAAGCGTCGTTCGTGGCGATGGGAGTGTCGTTGCTCCGCGAGTTCGCGGCGATATTCTCGTTGGCGTCGCCGCTGTGTGTTGAAACCTCTTTTCGTGCCGAAGCGGCACTCATGGCGACAGGAGTGTCGCCGCTCCGCTGCGTGATCCAGTCCCAATCTTTATCCGTCGTGCCCGCATTAACAACGAGCAGCAGCTTTTCCGGCCCGAATCGATAAACGAGCAGATCATCAACGACGCCGCCACGCTCATTTGTGAGTGCTGAGTAATGCGCCTGGCCGTCCGCCAAATTTGTTGCGTCGTTGGTCGTCAGCCGATTTACAAACGCGATCGCATCCGGCCCTTCGACCCATATTTCGCCCATGTGCGAGACGTCGAACAGGCCGGCGCGCGTCCGCGTTGCCATGTGCTCTTCGATCACGCCGGCCGGGTACTGCACGGGCATCTCCCAGCCGCCAAAATCCACCATCTTGCCGCCGAGAGCGCGGTGCGCTGCGTTCAACGGCGTGCGTTTTAGCTGCGTTTCAGACATAAAGAGAAAGTTTAGTGCAAGGCTGGCGATTTGAACAAACTCCCACGCGGTGTTTTGCCGGAATCGCTCCGGCGGAGGCCGCAAAATTCAATGTGTCGGGCGGAGTACACTTATAACGAGGTCGTCCGCGTATCATGAAAACAGTGGGTGACCACTAAATACCAAGGAGGTTAAGCAAAAATGCCTGATAATCAACAAGGAACTCAAGGCGGTCAACAGGGCCAGGGCGGACAGCAAGGCCAGGGCGGACAAGGCGGCCAACAGGGTCAAGGCGGACAAGGCGGAGGCCAGCAGGCCGATCGCGACCGTCAGGGACAAGGCGCTCAATCCGGCCAGGGCGGTTCGCCTCGCACGTGATCGCGGTTTATTTACACATTTGCCGGATCTAAACTCCGGGTTGCGCGCCGATTCTTCTCAAAATGATCGGCGTTTTTATTGATATATTCGACGCTTTCGAGTTTCCGTCAGAGCCAATCTGCTCCAGCACAATCCGCTAAAAAACTACTTGCGTTTAAGTCCCCCTTCTGCTACATTTGCGCTAATTCCGTATTCATTTCAATACTCCCGGAGGTTTTGAAAAATGAAAGCCGCGGCAAAAGCCTATGAGCTTACGTTTACCGAACGCTCGAACTATCTTCACGTTTGCATTCACGCAGAAACGATCGACCGCGCGATGGCGCTCGATTACTTCGCTGAGGTGGCGAGTAAATGCGCCGATGTTCGGTGCAAACGGATGCTGCTCGAACGCGACATCCCGGCGATGATCCCCGACGAAGACCTTTTCACGACGATGAACGACTTCATCGAGATGAGCATCGGCATTCGGGTCGCTTTCGTCAACGCGCACACCCCGATCGACGACGCCTTAAAGCACATAGTCGATTTCGGCATCGACCGCGGCGCAGACTTTCAATATTTTAAGACCGTCGATGAGGCCGAACGCTGGCTCGACGAATGCTAGTCTTTCGGCCGAAGCCTCTCTTTTGCCTCCTCGTCGAGGTTGGAATAGAACTGCTCGGCGGTTTCGTCGTAGTCAAAAAATTTCCGCCAATAAAGAGCGGTCAAATTGCGCCGGCTTTCTTCGCCCGCCTCGTCAAGCATTTGTGATACATTTTCAAGCCGCCTGTGAAGCTCACGCGATCTCTTTATAAGTTTGCGAGACCGCTCAATTTCCCGGTCTGCGTTTACCACAACAAATCCAGTTTGCTTCCGTTGCAATAAAACAAAAGTATTCGCCGTTACCAAAGGGCGTGAACTATGTCAGTTTAACGCGGCGAATCAGACCGGCGTAGGACTCGACAATACTACAACCGCCCGCTATCACAGACAGTACCGACTTACTTCAAGCGAGTCGAGGCCTCGATTATCTGCTCGCAGAATTCGATCGAGGAAGAGGTTGCGCCGTGAGTTTTTGCATCTGTTGCGGCACCGAATTCTTTTTTGAGATGCGGAAGCCAGCGGCCGGCGGATTTCGCAAGCGAGCGAACAGCCTTATCGAAGATGTTTTCGCCTTTACGTTGCTCCTGCGTTTTTTCGGGCATTCGGGCGGCAAGGTTGTCGATGTCGTCGATCGTCTTTTCGAGCAGGCTTTTGATGTCGGTGAAGAGCTCGAGACGCGTGCCCTTCGGCTCTTCGCCCCAATCGTCGCCGCTGATCTTCGATGCCAGCTTCGAAGGCTTGTCGCCGCCAGTGTCGATCCCCAAAGCGGCAAAACGGCGGTCGATCATTTTCGTCAAGACTGAGATCCGCGAGTCGATGTCCTGATTGTTGCGGACGATCTCCTGCTCGGCCCCGGTCATATAATCGCGCCGCTGCGCATCGGCGGACGCACACATCGAGAGAAAAATGAATGCAAAAAAAAGAGGTTTGAATTTCATTGTCGCGGTTTGGAAGAATCCTTTATCCCGACGTCGCCGAAGAGCGGCTCGACCGCCCTGGCGCGTGCCTCGCGCATTTCACGCAGCAGCAGGCGAACATAATACTCTCTTTGCGGCGGCATCTCTCGGCGGATCAGTTCGAGACGGTGCGTAAAAGTGCGAAGCCCGATTTCAAAGCGCTTGAAATTGTCGAGGACTTTCTTTTCGTCCGCCTCGGATTCTGTTAGATACTCCAAAGCGTCGAGCACTAATGCGTGAAAGCCGCCGAGCTCGCGGAAAACCATCTCATATTGCTCTTGCGGCACATAGCCTTCGGCGACCTTCATGCGAGCGTCCATAAATTCGAGCGTGAGCTTCGTCCGATCTTTTACGTTCTTCGCGGCGGCAAGCTGGTCTTTTTCAGTTTTGGAAAGCGCCTTCAACGGCGGCGGAGCGGCGTCCGGCGGAATTACGTCCTGTTCCTGAGCAGAAACGGCGGAAAATAATATCACCGCAGCGATGCAAAGACGCAGAGAAAACCAGAAAGGGAGAAAGCGAGACGGGGAGAAGGTGAGACGCAAGGCTTGGGTTGGATACCTTTTACGTCCACCTCTCACTTTCTCACTTTCTGCACCTCTCACTTTCTCGTTTTCTCCCGTCTCACTGTCTTTCTTCCTCTGCCCGCGTCCAGCTGCCGCTGCAGCGTTGGGAGCCTTAGGTTGACCTTGTCTATCTCAAGCTGATTGAGCTTCGCGTCGGCGTGTTTCAGAAACAGTTGGTAATTCGCCATTGCGTCCGCGTATTCGCCGAGCTCGTCGTGCACTATGCCGAGGAAATAGTATGCGACTGCGTTAGCGGGCTGCTTCTCGGTCAGCCATTGAAAATGAACCTTCGCTTCATTGTAACGCTTTAACTGAAAAAGCGCAGTAGCAAAATTGGCCCGAACCGTATAATTTTCCGGAGCGGCCGCGTGCAGCTTTTGAAAAAGCGCGGCGGCCTGCGGATACTGCTTCGCCTGAAGCATCGCTCCGCCATAGCCAATAGCGTGCTCGATGTTGTTTGGCTCAACCTCTAACGCCCGGCGGCAAAACTCCATCGCACGCAGCGCATCGCCTACTCTTAATAGAGAACATAAACGGCTAAGCACGGCGATATTCCGGGGTTCCTCAGCAAGCCTTTTCTCAAGCATCGCAGCGTCGCCGGCCGTCGAAATCGCAAGCTGCGATTTTATATCGAGCAGTTCCTTCGACGGGCTTGGCGTAGCGTCGATCAGCTTCAACGCCTCGTCCGCGTTTCCTCTGGCGATCAGGAGTTTTACTTTTAGCAGGGGAAGCTCAGCGGCGAAAGGCTCCAGGCTTACTATTTTATTTATATACTCATCTGCTTTCCTCGGATCGCCGGACTCGATGGAAACGCTCGCGAGCAAAGAAAGCATCGAAATATTTTTCGCGTCAAGCTCCAGCGCCTTGAGCGCCGAGACGCTCGCGGCTTTTTTATCGTTCAAAGCATTTTCAAGCGAGGCGCGCGAAACCCAAACGCCGACCGTCGGCATTGCGGTTGCCGACATAGGAACAATCTTTGTATAGATCTCGCGCAGCTCGGCCTCGCTCGCTTTCGTTTTTAATGCAAGCGTGGTCATCGCCGCGTATGCCGGCGTATTGTCCGCGTCGAGCGCGATGGCTTTTTTCAGGATCACGCGGGCTTCGTTGAATTTATTTTTGCGAACGAGCAGGGAGCCGAGATGGGCGAGCGCGAGCGACCAGTCTTCGCGAAGCTCGACGGCGCGGCGATACGCAGCTTCTGCTTCGTCAAGACGACCGAGCAAAATTAGCGCGCTTCCGCGCTGCAATTGCGCTTCGGGAAAGTCGGGAATTATTTTCAGAGCTTTTTCGTAAAATTCGAGAGCGGTCTTGAGGTCGCCTTTCTCGTGAGCGTCCTGGCCCTGGTTGAACAGGGCGATAGCCTCGCCGTCGGCATTGGGCTCTTCCTGCGCAACGACAATGTTCGCAAAACACGCGGCCATCGCGGCAATCAAAAAAAATCCGATCGAAGGTTTTAGGAAAACTGCTTTTGTCACAACTGATGAAAGTTTTTGATTTTACTTTGCGATCTTAGCTTCTTTGCGTGAGAAAAATTTCACGCGAAGGACGTCCGCCGCCGCGTTGCGCCCTTCCTCACGGTCGGGCTTCCGACAGGCTTTCACCCTTCAAGACGGCAAAGAAAAAGAAGCCGCTAAATATGGACACGTATCGTTTGCGCCGATGCTATCACTAAGTTAAGATTTTTAGATTGCGGAACCAAGCGATGGCAGCAACATTTTTCCCGAAAATGACAGCCGAAGCAGAATTGAGCGACGCGGACATCGAATCAAAAGAGCTTCGCCTGCGAGCTATGATGCAGGCGTACGGAAAGGTGTTGGTTGCATATTCCGGCGGCGTCGACAGCTCGTATCTTTCGCTGATCGCAAGACAGGAGCTCGGCAGCAGCGCCGTGTGCATCCTCGGAATCTCGCCGAGCGTATCCGAAATGCAGCGTACGGAGGCGCGAGCATTTGCCGATGACTTCGAGCTGAATTTTCGCGAGATCGAGACCGAAGAATTGAACGACCCGCATTATCAGGCCAACCCGACGAACCGCTGTTACTTCTGCAAATCCGAGCTTTATGCAAGGTTGAGAGAGATCGCGGTGGAACTGAATATCGACAATGTTGTTGATGGAACCAATGCCGACGATTTGAAAGGTCATCGTCCCGGAATGGCAGCAGCGAAGGAAAATGCAGTGACAAGCCCGCTGGCAGAACTCGGGTTTAATAAAAAAGCGGTCCGCATTTTGAGCAAGCGGCACGGCGTGAAGGGCTGGGACAAGCCTGCAAGCCCTTGCCTGTCTTCGCGCATAGCTTACGGCGTGCCGGTGACGATCGAAAGATTGAGCCAGATCGAGCGCGCCGAAGCGGTTTTGCGGTCGAAAGGTTTTCACGAATTTCGCGTGCGGTCGCACGGCGATCGTGCTCGAATTGAACTTTCAAAAATAGACATGCCGCGATTTTTTGAGAATGAGCACGGCGGGGAGATCATCCGCGAGATAGAAAAAATAGGTTTTAGAAACGTAACGCTAGATCCTGAGGGTTTTCGGTCAGGCTCGATGCATCAGCAATTAATCCTGGAGAAAAGTAGAGATGGCAAATCCGATGGCCGATGAAATGCGGCGATTTAAGGGAAGCGACGAAAAAAATCCGTTCGAGGCAATGAGCGAGCGCTTCGACCGCGCGGCGCAGATTCTCGGGCTCGACCCGGATCTTTACGCCGTGATGCGCGTTCCCTCTCGCGAGATCAAGGTTTACATTCCGGTCCGGATGGACACGGGGCACATTCAGGTGTTCGAAGGCTTCCGCGTGCAGCACAACTTTGCGCGCGGCCCGGCGAAAGGCGGCATCCGTTACGCACCCGACGTTTCGCTTGATGAAGTGAAAGCCTTGTCCGCCTGGATGACGTGGAAATGCGCCGTCGTCAACGTTCCGTTCGGCGGCGGCAAGGGCGGCATCATCTGTAACCCGCAGCAGATGTCGATCGGCGAGCTTGAGCGGATGACGCGGAGATATACCGCCGAGCTGATCGATTTCATCGGCCCCGACAAAGATGTTCCCGCGCCCGACATGAACACCAACGAGCAGACGATGGCCTGGATCATGGACACATATTCCATGCACGCCCGCCACACCGTCACCGCCGTGGTCACCGGCAAGCCGGTCGCGCTCGGCGGTTCGCTCGGAAGACGCGAGGCGACCGGACGCGGAGTGCTGTTCACGGTGAACGAGGCGATCAAGCGACATGCTCTCACGCCGGAAACTACAAGTGTCGTCGTTCAAGGTTCGGGCAATGTCGGCGGCATCGGCGCGGATCTGATGCACCAGCGCGGTTACAGAGTCGTCGCAATCTCCGACATCGGCGGCGGCATTTACAATTCAAAGGGTCTCGATATTCCCGCAGTTCTCGAATTTCTTCAGAAAAACAAATCGCTTGAAGGCTACCCCGAAGCCGACCCGGTCGGAAACAAGGAACTTCTTGAGATCGAATGCGATGTTCTGGCACCTTGCGCAACGGAAAATCAGATCACTTCCGAGAATGCCGACCGCATTCGCTGCAAAATCCTGGCCGAAGGAGCCAATGGCCCGACCACCCCGAAGGCCGATAAGATATTGCACGATAAGGGGATATTCGTTATTCCGGACATTCTCGCCAACGCCGGCGGCGTGACCGTTTCGTATTTTGAATGGGTTCAGGACCGCATGGGATATTTTTGGCCTGAAAGTCAGGTAAATGACAGACTGGAAGAAAAAATGGTCGCAAGCTTTAATGAATTATGCCACTATGCGGACAAACATAGCGTTGACACCCGCACGGCGGCATACATGTTGGCTATAGATCGCGTTGCTTACGATACGCGGATGAGAGGCATTTACGCGTAAAGAAAATTTCCGTAATTAGTAGAAAATGCTTGATTTTCGGAAAAAGTTACGATAAGGTTTTAGGAACGGTGAATCGGGCGCTCCGATGGCGCGAAAGTGCTTTTGGCCGGTTCATGGCAGCAATATCGTAAGCAAAGATTTTTTGACTGCCTCGATTTTTGTGCCGCCCAGCGTGGCGCAAAGTTGGGGCTAATGTAATACCTGGTAGTTTTACCCAGGCTTGCAGCACTATCGCAAGACTGTTGCTACAAATTGAAATTTGATTTTTTTTGGCGGAGGAACATGATGAAACTCGCTAGCAGAGTGATTTTAGTTACGTTGGCCATTGGCGTCTTTTGTCTTTCGGCATTCGCACAGGGGACGACGGACCCGAGCCGTATGTCGGACAAAGATCCGCGCAATACGGCACCGACGGTCGGAACCGGTGGACCGACCGGTGGACCGACGGGCCTTTTTACCGTTTATGACGGCAAGACACTGCGCAAGGGTGAACACACCGTAAGCATTGCGTATAGCAATTATGACCGCGATCCCGGAAACATGGATTTCACCGAGATACCGGCTAGTTTTCAAATCGGCTTGTCCAATAATTTCGAGGTCTTTTATAACACCGACATTTATCGCGGCGTAAAGGTAAATTCCATTCGGAATATTTCCGGGCCTTACCTTCAAGACTCAGGATTCGGTTTTCCGGCAATTGTTCTGGGTCCGCCGGGTCCTGCCGGGCAAGCAGTTTTCCGGCCGGCTAACACAACGTTCGCCGCAGGAACGCCGACCGCGGGAAGCGGCAACGGCAGCTTCTTCCCGGGTGGCGGGTCGGCGGCCGGAGGAATTCTGCCGGGCATTGTCCTGCAGACGGTTCCGGTATTCGGTTTTCCCGGATCTGTGTCGCGGCCGACCGTTTTCACTGTCGTGCCGTCGTACAATCCGGAGGCGCCGCTGATCGACAAGCGTTTCGGCGAAAGCTATTTCAATACTATGATCGGCGGATTCAAATGGCGCTGGACTAATCCGGACGCTGCCGTCGGCGTGGGCATCATTGGAGCTTATCGCTGGTTTAACGACCGCTTTCCGAGCCGAGAGGCAGAACTGCGGGACGGAGCGAGCCAGGGTGGAAACCGTGGCGATATTCTTGGAACATTCTTCCTGGATGCCCGTGTAGGCGAGCATGTAAACGTTTCGGCGAACGTCGGGTACCATCTGAATTCCAATATCAAGGGCAACGTTGGCGGTTTTAATGCGATACTGCTCAATCGGCCTGATGAGCTTTTATTCTCGGCGGGAGTCGATTTCCCGATCAATAGATTCTTCCAGCCGATAGTTGAAGCCCGTTATCTCAGGTATGTCCGCAGCCGCACGGAGAATGCTTTTGAGAATCACCCGTTCGACTTGCTCGGCGGGTTCCGCATCTTCCCGAAACGCTGGCTAGGTTTCAGCTTTGCCTATCGCCGTCATATGAATCAGCAGGATGAGGATTCGTTCGACAATACGAACTTTGACGGCTCGGCTACTGTGACCTGCACCCCGCCGGTCACAGGCTGTCAAAATTTCCAAGTCGGCAACACGTTCACGGGCGTTCCTCCCGGATTCCTGCTTTCCGAGAATCCGCACGGCTGGATCGCACAGTTCTTCATCGGCCGACGCAACCCGCGTCTCGTCGATATTGAGAACAAGTTTGCCAACGTTACAAACCTGACGGTCAGCGACACGACGATCACCGGCGGATGCCCGGCGGGGTTCGTGCCGGCACCGGGTGCAGTTTGTAATGATTCGACTATGGTCACGGTCACGACGACTGCTGTCGATCCTGAGAACGATGTTCTCACCTACAACTACACCGTCTCAGGCGGCCGTATCGTGGGCACGGGAGCGAATGTTCAATGGGATCTCAGCGGTCTTCAGCCGGGAACCTACACAATCACGGCGGGCGTTGACGACGGCTGCGGTCTCTGCGGACAAACGCAGACACGCACCGTTACGGTCGAAAACTGCAACTGTGTCCGAGCGTGCAGCTGCCCGTCACTTTCGGTCAGCGGACCGGCCGGCGTAACGACGCCTGGCGACACAATGACGTTTACGGCGAATGTAAGCGGCGGCCCGGATGTGACCTACAACTGGACGGTTTCCGGTGGTACGATCACGTCAGGTCAGGGCACACCGAGCATTGTGGTTGGAACGACAACTGCTGATGCCGGAACGACCATCACGGCGACGGTTACCCTTGGCGGACTTGATCCGGCTTGTAACTGTCCGGAGACAGCTTCGGAATCGGGACCTGTCGATTCGAGGCCCATTCCGGTTTTGGTTGACGAATTCGGCGCTTTGCCGAACGACGACATTCGCGGTCGTCTCGACATCTTCTTCCAGGAGCTGTCGAACAACCCGAACAACCAGGGCTACATCATCAACTACGGAACCGATCGGCAGATCGCGGCCCGTGAGCGTCTGATCACGAATCACATCACGCTCCGCGGCTTCGACCGCAGCCGCATCACGCTCGTACGCGGCGGAGATACCGGAGCGGGTGTAAACACCAAGCTCTACCGAATCCCGCCGGGAGCGGAAAACCCGAATCCGTAAGGTGAAAGGCACAGCTTCGCACCGGTAACCTGATGCGAACATCGAAAAAGGCGAGTGGGCTTTCTGCCGACTCGCCTTTTTCCTGGGCTGGAACGCAGGCTACCAGCCTGCAATGAGCGTCGCTTCGACGCGAACACCTTCTTCGTGCTCTGCACTCATTGCAGGCTGGCAGCCTGCGTTCCAGTCGCATTCATTGCAGGCTGGCAGCTTGCGTTCCAGTCGCACTCATTGCAAGCTGGCGGCCTGCGTTCCAGTCACGCCGCTCCCTGCCAAAAACTTGGAATAATCAGCCAATTTTTGTAAGATCATAAGCAAGACAGGTTCTCTCCTTCGTCCGGTCACCGGAGTTTCGATACAAACAAGCTGCTTATTTATTTCATCAAACCGATCGGCGAACGGGCCATTTTTTCGAAACCGGCAAAATTTCAGCATTATGAACAACTTCATCTCACGATCTCGATTCGTTGCGGCAATTCTAATCATCGCGTCTCAGTTTGCGGCTTTCTCGGTGTTTGCGGAGGACGGGAACAAGTTTACCGATCCCGAAAAGTTCGCCGAATGGGAAGTAGTCGGGCCCGAGGGCGGCGACGCCCGCGAGGTCGTGATCGACCCGAAAGACAAAAGCCGGCTCTACGTCAGCACCATCGACGGACAGATCCACACTTCGGCTGACGGCGGCAAAAGCTGGCGGATACTGGTTAATTTGCAGCAGCCGCAGCTCGTGCTCGATCAGTTGATTGTTGACAGCGAGGATTCGCAAAAGCTTTACGTCTCGGGTCACCGCGGCAAGCGTGCCGGCGGATTTTTCCGCTCGACCGACGGCGGCGTCACGTGGAAGGAGTCGAATGAGCTTCGCAACGAGGCGATCAACGCGATGACGCAGGCGACCGACGATCCTAAAATGCTGTTTGTCGGTTCGAGCACCGGCGTCTGGGTTTCGAAAAATTCGGGCGGGGATTGGGAAAAGATCTCTTCGACAACGATGCCCGTTGACATCAATTCGCTCGAGATCGACCCGAAAAAGAATTCGACTATTTACGCAGGCACGTCATGGCGCCCGTACAAATCGACCGACAGCGGCAAAAGCTGGCGGCTGATAAAGAGCGGCATGATCGATGACTCAGACGTGTTCGCGATCTCGGTCGATTCGCGAAACCAAAATCACATCATCGCGTCCGCGTGCAGCGGCATCTACGAATCGATGAACGGCGGCGAACAGTGGAAAAAAATACAAGGGATTCCGTCAACGTCGCGCCGCACCCGCGCGATCGTCCAGCACCCGACGATGCCCAGCACGATCTATGCCGGAACGACGCAGGGCTTCTGGATGTCAAACACTGGCGGCAGATCGTGGATGATGACCACGGCGCGAACGCTTGAGGTCAACTCCATCGCCGTCCATCCTGAAGAGCCGAGCCGTATCTTCATCGCCACGAACAACCACGGCGTGATGATCTCAAACGACGGCGGCAAAAATTTTGTGCCTTCAAATACAAGCTTTACGAGCAGGTTGACCTATTCGGTCACGCCCGACGCATCGCAGCCGAACAGGCTCTACGCCACCACGCACAACACGGCGACCGGCGGCGGATTCGTTTTCTACAGTGCCGACGGCGGAAAAAGCTGGATTCAGGCTAAGGGAATCGATGTCGGCCGCGTCTCGCCGTTTTCGATTCTCCAGGACCGCGCGAATCCGGAAATCCTGCACATGGGAACGAACCTCGGCAT
>Ga0187894_10006309_pt1 | contig 11675 bp, 10 predicted proteins | sample GBC1701081metaG_FD_136650 | JGI IMG/M metagenome (GOLD analysis project Ga0187894, IMG submission 136650) | White microbial mat communities from a lava cave in the Kipuka Kanohina Cave System on the Island of Hawaii, USA - GBC170108-1 metaG ...
CGGATCCTTGTCGTCCCGAAACCGGAGAAACACCGGTTGCCGGAGCAGCCCATCCCCCGTGACCTCCTTGTAGCGGACTTCGGCCACGAGCTCCGGCTTCACCCAGTGGCTCTCCGCTTCCGCCGGGACCGGGCCCTCGAATGGCGGCTTCGGGACGGCGAGGCGCTCCAGCGTTTCGTAAACCTCTTTGAGCTGTTTGGCATTGAAGCCGCTCCCGGCTCGACCGATGTAGACGAGCTGCCCATCGACGTAGCCGCCGAGATGCAGAGCCCCGAATCCGCCACGACTGCCCTTGGGCGCCGTGTAGCCCACGACGACGAAATCGCCCGTCTTGTCGGCCCGGATCTTGAGCCACTTGTCCGAACGCCCGCTCTTGTAGGGCGAGTCGGCTTGCTTCGCGACGATGCCTTCCAGACCCAGTCCCACGGCCTGATCGTAGAGGGCTTCGCCGTCCTTCTCGAAGTGCGGGGAGTAACGCAGCGGACCCGCGGCGGGCAGCAGCTTCTCGAGCAACGCCTTGCGCCTCACGAGCGGGAGCGGGCGCACGTCGAACCCTTCGAGCGCGATCAGGTCGAACACGTAGACGGTGCCAGGACTCTCGACCGATGCATGACGGATGTCCGGCACGCGGGACACGCGCGCGCGATTCTGGAGTCGCTGGAAGCTCGGCCGCCCGGCGTCATCCAGGATCACGAGCTCGCCGTCCATGATCAGCCCATCATACGGCAACGCGGTGATGGCGCGGGCCAGCTCCGGAAACGCCGCGGTGTAGTCATTGCCGTTCCGGGTGATGAGACGCCCGCGCCCGTCCTCGCGCACCACCCGCATCCGGTAGCCGTCGAGCTTGACCTCGAACACCCAACCGGGCCGGGTGAACGGCTCCTCACGCGTCTCGGCGAGCATCGGCGGGACGTCCTCGGGTTTCACGACGCGCTGCGGCGCCTTGAGACGCTTCAGCTCGGCCCGCAGCTTGGCGGCTTTGTCGGCTCCGTTCTTGAGCTCTTCGACGGTGAGTCCCGAGAGCACCGAGCTCGCGGGGAACTCGTCACCGTTGGTCGAGACGTAGGCGTCGCGCTCTTTGATGAGCAACCATTCCTTGACGCCCTTCTTGATCTTCACCAGCGTCCAGATGCCGCGGAGTTTGTAGCCGCGCAGCTCGAACAGCAGCTTCCCTTTCTGGAGGCCTTCGATCGGGTCCTCGAGCGGCACCCACAGCCCGCGATCCCACACGATCACGGCCCCGGCGCCGTAATTCCCTTCCGGGATGATCCCCTCGAAGTCGCCATATTCGATCGGGTGGTCTTCGACATGGACGGCGAGGCGCTTGTCGGCGGGATTCTTGGAAGGCCCCTTGGGAACCGCCCACGATCTGAGCACCCCCTCCATCTCCAGGCGTAGATCGAAATGGAGGCGCGTGGCCGCGTGTTGGTGTACAATGAAGCGACGGCCCGGCGTCGCCGCGACGCGCCCGGAAGGCTCCGGGGTGCGATCGGCGGACCGCTTGGCGCGATAAGTACTTAGCGCATCGTCGGTTGGCTTACGGTTTGCGCTCACATTCCACCATTCGTATAGTAGGTCCCCCATGGCGGCTCATGCAATCGGCTCGGCCACGATTTCCTTCGGCCTCGTCTCGGTCCCGATCAAGATGTTCTCGGCAGGTGAAGCGTCCGCGGCCATTTCCTTCAACTGGCTGCACAAGAAGGACGGCGCCCGGCTGAAGCAGCAGTACGTCTGCTCCAAGGACGGCGAAAAGGTCGAGAAGGAAGACATGGTAAAGGGCTACGAGTTCGACAAGGGGAAATACGTGCAGTTCACGCCGGAAGAGCTGAAGGCGCTGGAGGAAAAAGGCACCGGCTCGATCAACATCACCGAATTTGTCGACGCCGACACCGTCGACCGGATGTACATGGATCGCGTCTACTTTCTCGGCCCCGACAAGGGCGGCGACCGCGCGTTCACCCTGCTGGGCGAAGCGCTGAAAAAGACCAAGAAGGTCGCGGTCGGGCAATGGGCGGCACGCGGCAAGCAGTATCTGATCATGATCCGGCCATTGGGCCCCGGGCTCGCCATGGAGCAGCTGCGCTACGCCAACGAAGTCCGCTCGATCAACGACGTGCCGATCCCGAAGGTCGAAGTGAAGAAGGCCGAAATGGACATGGCCGTCCAGCTCATCGAGCAGGCGGCGACCGAGGCGTTCCAGCCGGAGAAGTACGAGGATACGGTCAAGGCGCGCATCCTGGAGCAGATCGAGCGCAAGGTCGAGGGCAAGGAGATCACGGAGGAGCCCGCTGAAGCGCCCAAGACCCAGATCATCGATTTGATGGAAGCGTTGAAGGCCAGTCTCGCGAAACCAGCCAAACCCGCCAAGGGAGCGACGCCAAAGCGGAAGGCGGCCAGCGCCTAGCGTCGTCGTTTTCGTCGTGAGCGAAGTTCCTACACAATTGAACACGGCCCTCGCCGGCCGGTACGTCATCGAGCGCGAAATCGGCCATGGCGGCATGGCCGTCGTGTATCTCGCCCAGGATGTCCGGCACCATCGGCCCGTCGCGGTCAAGGTGCTGCGGCCCGAGCTCGCGGCGATGCTCGGCACCGACCGGTTCTTGCGCGAGATCGAGATCGCCGCCCAGCTCAACCACCCGCACATCCTGCCGCTGCACGATTCGGGCGAGGCCGCGAGCCTGCTGTTCTACGTCATGCCGTTCGTCGAGGGCGAGTCGCTGCGGGACCGCGTCGCGCGCGACGGCGCGTTGCCCATCTCCGATGCCGTGCGGGTGTTGCGCGAGGTGATCGACGCACTCGCCTACGCGCATGAGCACCATGTGGTGCACCGCGACATCAAGCCGGACAATGTGCTGATCACCGCGCGCCACGCCGCCGTGACGGACTTCGGCATCGCCAAGGCGATCAGCGACGCGGCCGGAAGCTCCACCCTGACCACCGCCGGAGTCTCGATCGGGACGCCGGCGTACATGGCGCCGGAGCAATGCGTCGCGGAACCGCACATCGATCACCGCGCCGACCTGTACGCCTTCGGCGTCCTGGCCTACGAGATCCTCGCGGGACGATTGCCGTTCACGGGTCCCACTGCGCAGGCGATCCTCGCCGCCCATTTGACCGAGACGCCGGTTCCGCTCCAGGAGGTACGCGCCGACGTCCCGGTCGTGCTGGCGCAGATCGTCATGCGGTGTCTCGAGAAGCGGCCGGAGGATCGCTGGTCGTCCGCCGCGGAAATTCTGGCCCGGCTCGAGGCCCTGTCCACGCCAACCGGCCCGGTCACGGTGCCGGAGCGGCGCCGCCGCACCAACACGCGGCTCGCCGTCGCGGCCGCGGCGCTCGTGGTGGTCGCCGTGGCCGGGCTCGCGTTACGCCGCAATGCCCGGGACCACTGGGTGTTGGAGCAGGCGATCCCACAAATCCGCCAGCTCGCCGACAGCGGGCAAACGGAGCCGGCGTACCGGTTGGCGCGCCGCGCGGCGGCGATCCTGCCGCAGGACCCCTCGTTGCGTCGCTTGTGGTCGCGCATCGCCATGACCGTGAGCATCGAGACGGACCCTCCGGGCGCTCTCGTCTCGCGCCGTGACTACGCCGCCACCGACACGACCTGGGAAGTCCTCGGGAAGACGCCGCTCGACAGCATCTGGTTCCCTCAGGGATTCTCGCGCATCAAGATCGAGAAGCCCGGCTTCCGCACGTATCTCGGCGCCGCGGCGCCGCAATGGATCGGCCGGCGACCGATCCAGCTCGACAGCGGCACCACGCCGCCTGACGGCATGGTCCGGGTCCCGGGCACGGAACGTCTCGAGCTCGCCCTGCCGGGCCTCGACCATCTCGATCCCGTGCGGCTCGACAACTACCTGATCGACCAGCACGAAGTCACCAACGCCGAGTACAAGCGATTCGTGGATAGCGGCGGCTACGCGCGACGGGCGCTTTGGGATCAGGCCTTCGTCCAGAACGGACACACACTCGCGTGGGCCGACGCGATGGCCCGGTTTCGCGACAAGACCGGGCGCCCGGGACCGGCTCCGTGGGAAGTCGGCGACTATCCGGCCGGCCAGGGGGACTATCCGGTGACGGGCGTGAGCTGGTACGAGGCCCAGGCGTACGCGCGCTTCGTGGGCAAGGCGCTGCCCACCATCTATCACTGGAGCCGCGCGGCGGAAACGCGCGCGGCGGCCTGGATCGTCCCGGCCAGCAATTTCGCCGCCCAGGGCCCGGCGCCGGTCGGGTCGTCTCGCGGGCTCGGCCCTTTCGGCACGGTGGACATGGCCGGCAACGCCCGCGAGTGGTGTTACAACGCGACGGGAGACCAGCGCTACATCCTGGGCGGCGGCTATGACGACGCCACGTATCACTTCACTGAAGCCTTCGCCCAACCACCCTTCGATCGGTCGCCGACCAACGGCTTCCGTCTCGCGCGCTACGACACGACCTCGGCCGTGACGCGCCACCCGGTCGAGCGGCTGGTGCGGAATTTTTCCCGGGAGCGCCCCGTCTCGGACGCGGTGTTCGGGATCTACCGGCGGGCCTTCGAATACGATCCCACCCCGTTGAAGACGGTGGTCGAAGCGACGGACTCGAGTGCCGACGATTGGATCATGCAACGCCTCAGCTTCGACGCGGCGTACGGCGGCGAGCGCATGCTCGCCTATCTCTTCCTGCCCAAGGATGCGCGACCCCCATATGAGACCGTCGTGTACTTCCCGGGCGCCATCGCGCTCCACGTGCGCTCATCCGCCGTGTCGCTCGAGTATGATGCCATCGATTTCATTCTGAAGAGTGGTCGCGCCGTCCTGTACCCGGTCTACAAGAGCACCTATGAGCGGGGCGACGGCCTCGACAGCTGGTACGCCAACGAGACCAGCTCGTATCGCGACCACGTCATCGCGTGGGTGAAGGACTTCCGACGCTCGATCGACTATCTGGAGACCCGATCCGACATCGACCACTCGCGTCTGGCCTACTATGGGCGCAGCTGGGGAGGGTTCCTGGGCGGGATCCTGCCGGCGCTCGAGCCACGCCTCAAGGCCTCCGTGCTGTACGTGGCCGGGCTGGAGCTGCAACGCGGACAACCCGATGTGGACCCGATCAACTTCCTGCCGCGCATCAGGATTCCCGTCCTGATGCTGAACGGCCGCTACGACAATTTCTTTCCGGTCGAAACGTCTCAGCTCCCGATGTTTCGGCTGCTCGGGACGCCGGCGGACCGCAAGCGCCACGTCATCTACGACGGGGGCCATTTCGTGCCGCGGGCGCTCTTGATCTCCGAGGTGCTGGACTGGCTCGACAAGTACCTGGGGCCGGTCACGCGCTAAGCCGTTGGGCCGCCGGCCGTGGCGAGGAACTCCTGGGCCAGCTTCGGCCCCTGGCCCGACTCTTCATGCTTGAAGAACACGAATGCGTCCTTCCAGGCCTGGCCGAGCTCCGCGATCGTCGTCGCCCATTGCTTGAGCTGCTCCGTCGAGTATCCGGCTTCGCGCAATCGGAAGTACCCGAAGTCGGCCGTGGCAATGAGGGGGGTGTGGCCAGCCTCCGTCTCGGCGACGCAGAGCGCCGCGTTGGCGGCTCGCATCACCTCGTACGTGTCGTCGGCGAACCAGGACGCGTGACGAAACTCCCACGCGCAGCGCAGGTCGGGTGGGAACAGCGTCAGAAAGTCTTTCAGCCGGGTCAGGTCCTGCTTGAAGTGGGGGGGGAGCTGCACGAGGATAGGCCCCAGCTTGGGCCCGAGCGGCCGGATCGTCTCCGTGAAATAGCGCAGCGGGTCGTCCACGTCCCGCAGGCGGGCGATATGCGTGATGCGCTGCGGTGCCTTGAGGACGAATGTGAAGCCGGCCGGCACGGAGGCGTCCCACCCTGCGACCGTTTTGGCGTTCGGCATCCGGTAGAAGGTGTAGTTGATCTCGACGGTATCGAGCCGCTCCGCGTAGTAGGCGAGCATCTGCACGCTGGGCAGCTTCGCCGGGTAGAAGGTCCCCTTCCATTCCGGGAAGGTGTAGCCCGAGCTGCCGACGCGAAGCCGCATGCGGCAGGAGCATCGCGCGGCCGCGCGACCCCCGCAACCCCTCACCGCCCCGCCGTCCGGTCGCTATGTTCGAAGGCGAGCGCTTCATCCCTCCATCTGGGAGTCCCATCGCATGGCGATATCACTGCAGGTCACCTTGGCGATTGCGGCCGCGCTCGCCGGGGCATCCGCCCTTTCCGCACAGGGCCTTCAAGCCGGCACCTGGACCGGCACGATGACACCGCCGAACGAATCCGCCGCGGCAGTGACCTTCGAGGTTGCGGGATCTGGAGATTCGCTCGCCGTCACGATGGTCCTCCCGGGGATGGGCAGCACGCCATTCAGCCAGATCCGCTGGGACGCCGGCAAGCTGCTGTTTCAGTGGCATGCGGGCGACATGCTGGTGAAGTGCGAGCTCGCGAAACAGGACAACGGCGGCTACCGCGGGCCGTGCACCGACGATAAAGGCATGACGGGCCAGATCGAGATGGTCCCGCCGAGCAAACCATGAGGCGCGCTCCCGCTGTCGTCCTGGCCTCGCTGGTGATGCTGGCGCCGCTGGCGGCCCAGCAGCCGGCGACCCCACCGCCCGAATACAAGCCGCTGGAAATCGGCGCGGCGGCGCCCGATTTCGCGCTTTCCGGCGCAACCCGGTTCGGCGTGCTGAAGCAACCGGTGCGGCTGAGCGACTTCAAGGGAAAGACCGTGGTGCTCGCGTTCTTCTACAAGGCGCGAACGCGGGGCTGAACGATTCAAATGAACGCGTACCGTGATCAGTACGCGCAGCTGTTCAAGGGTGGCCGCAACGTCGTGTTGATCGGGATCAGCGTCGATTCCGACACCGCCCTCGCCTCCTGGGCCCGCGATGCAGAGTTTCCTTTTCTGTTCGCGAGCGATTCGGGTGGTGTGGTCGGGAAGACCTACGGGGCGAGCCGCGGGCAACTGGACAACCGCAACCTGTTCGTCGTGGGACCAGACGGGAACATTGCCTGGCGCGCCGTGCCGTTCCGCGAGATCGATCCGACAGCGTATACGGAGCTTGGAACTGCGATCAACGGGATCACGCCGGCAGAGACGGCTCAATAACTAGTGCGGAGTGCGGGGTGCAGGGTCACCCCGCACTCCGTACCTATTTGGCTACCACTCGCCTCACCGCCGCTTCAATATCCTGCTCCTCCCCGAACCCCGTGTAGGCGACTCGCCCCGTTGAATCGAGCACCACAACGAAGCTCGTCGCCGGCGCTTGAAATGCGCGCACCGCGCCGCCCGTGGCGTCCCACAACACGCGAAACGGGATCGGATGGCGCGCGAGGTGGCGCTTGATGGCGGCCGGCGTCTGCCCCACGGCCACGGCGATGGCCACGAAGTCCACTCGATCACCGTACCGCGCGCGTGCGGCCTCCATCTTGGGCAAGAGGGCCGCACAGCGGGGGCACCACGTGGCCCAAAACTCGACCAGCACCGGTTTCTTCCCGACGATCGTGCCGAGGTCGACCGGCGCGCCCTCGAGGTCCGCCACGGTGACGGCCGGCGGTTTCGCACCGACCGCGATCCCCACCTCGTCTTCCTGGGCGGGCAGTCGAGAGACCGCCACCGTGCACAGTATCGAGCAGGTCAGCGTCACAAACCACGCACCACGCACCACGCCGTTGAGCATCACAACCCTTTCCCCACCTGTACGAAGTAATACTCCGCCGCGCCCAGCAGGACGACGCCGGCGGCGCGCTTGACCCAATTCATCCAGGGACCGGGCTTGGGAAGGGCCGCGAGGGTCCCCGAGAAGAGACCCACGGCAGCCAATACGGCGGTCAAACCGAGCGAGAAGACAAACAGATAGAGGAGCCCCAGCGCCCCGCTCCGCGTCGTAGCCACCCAGGTCAGGACGGCCGCGAACGCGGGCGCCCCGCACGGGGCCGCGACGATGCCCGAGGTCGCTCCGAGCAGGAACGCGGCCGGGTACGATCCTCCTTTGAGCCCGGCGGTCCAGGAGGCCAGCCGCTGCGGCACGACGACGGGAATGACGTCGAGCTGTGCCAGGGCAAAGACCAGCAACAGGTTCCCCATGGCAAACAGCGCCCAGGGATTGGCCGACACCGAGCCGAACAACGACCCGGTGAGTCCCGCCATCAGCCCGAGGACGGCATAGAACAGGGCGACGCCGAGCACGTAGGTCAGGGTGAGTCCCACGATGCGGCGCCGCCGGTGGTCGGATTGGGTGGAACCCGTGATCACCCCGACCGTAATCGGGATCATCGGCCAGACGCACGGCGACAGGCTCGTGGCCAGCCCGGCCCCGAACAGCGTGGCGATGGCGATGAGTGGGTGGTGCTGCAATGAGTCGCCGAGCGGCATCGAACCAATCTACATTCATCAACACCAATCCCCCGGGGGGCGCGTGGTTCGCAGAGGCCCTGATAACAAGACCCGCTGCGCGTGGCTCGGCGACAATCCGGCGATGCTCGCCTATCACGACGAGGAGTGGGGCGTTCCCCTCAAAGGGGACAAGGCGTTGTTCGCGAAGCTGCTGCTCGACGGATTTCAGGCGGGATTGTCCTGGGCCATCATCCTGCGCAAGCGGGACGCGTTCCTGCGGGCGTTCGATCGCTTCGATCCCGACCAGATGGCGCGCTACACGGCCGCGCGACGGCGGCGCCTGCTGGCCGATCCCGGCATCGTGCGCAATCGCCAGAAGATCGACTCCGCCATCGGAAACGCGCGCGCGTACCTCGAAATGCGCGATGCGGGTATCGCCTTCGGCTCGTTCTTGTGGGATTTTGTGGACGGCCGGCCGATCCAGAACCGCTGGACGACGTTGCGGCGGATTCCGGCCAAGTCAAAGGAGTCGGAGCGCATGAGCAAGGCGCTGATCGAGCACGGTTTCCATTTTGTGGGGCCGACGATCTGTTATGCGTTCATGCAGGCCGTGGGCATGGTGAACGACCACATTACGACCTGCTACCGGCATCGCGAATTGAAACGGCTGGCGAGATGATTCGCCCATGAGTGATCTCGAGCGCCTGCGCGGCGCTCTGGCCGACCGCTATCGCATCGAGAGCGAAATCGGCGCGGGCGGCATGGCGACGGTCTTCCTCGCGCATGACCTGAAACACGACCGCAAGGTCGCGATCAAAGTCCTGCACGCCGACGTGGCCCTGGCGATCGGCTCAGACCGGTTCCTGAACGAGATCCGCGTTGCGGCTCGGTTTGCGCATCCCAACATCGTGGGGCTCATCGATTCGGGCAGCGCCGATCTGGGCGGGCGCGCGCCGACCCCCTACTACGTGATGCCGTTCGTCGACGGCGAATCGTTGCGCCAGCGACTGGGACGGGAGCCGCAGCTGCCGATCACGGACGCGCTGCGCATCGCCGGTCAGGTAGCCGACGCCCTCGCCCACGCGCACGCCCAGGGCGTCGTGCACCGCGACATCAAGCCAGAAAACATCCTGCTCACCAGCGGGCATGCTCTGGTCACCGATTTTGGCATCGCCAAGGCTGTCGTCTCGGCCGGGGGCTCGGACCTGACGACGCATGGCGTCATCGTCGGCACGCCGGCCTACATGAGCCCCGAACAGGCGAGCGGCGAGCGCGCGCTGGACGGTCGGGTGGATGTGTACGCCCTGGGCTGCGTGTTGTACGAGATGCTGGCCGGCGAGCACCCGTTCAGCGCTCCGACCGCGCAGCAGATGATCCTGCGTGCGCTCACCGAGCGTCCCCGCCCGCTGAGCTCGTTCCGACCGGCCGTTTCCCCGCAGATCGGCGCCGCAGTCGCCCGGGCGCTGGAACGCGTTCCAAGCGATCGCTTCGCCTCGGCCGCCGATTTCGCCGCGGCGCTGAACACCGCACAGGGTACGTCGTCCCAACCGGAGCGGCGCATCTCGTGGCGCGCCGTCGCGCTGGTGGTGTTGCCGCTCATCGGCATCGCGGGAATCGCCCTGGTCTTGCAGAACCGCGCTGGAGGTGGATCGGCCGCGACGGCGCGCGCACGCTCGCTCGTGGTGCTGCCGTTCGCAAACACCAGCGGGAATCGCGGCGATGAATATTTCTCGGACGGCATGACCGATGAGCTGGCGGCGGCCCTCGCCAAGGTCCCCGGGTTGCGCGTCGCCGCGCGCAGCTCCGCCTATCAGTTCAAGGGGCAGAATGTCGACGTGCACGAGATTGGCCGCCGCCTGTCGGTTGGCGCCGTGGTCGACGGCTCGGTGCGGCGCAGCGGCGAAATGGTGAACATCACGGCGCAGCTCGTAACGGTGGCTGATGGACTCACCCTTTGGTCCGACACCTATGTCCGCGGTGTGGCAGACGTTTTCACGGTTCAGCACCAGATCGCCTCGGCGATCGCGCGAACACTCCAACTCGGCACCACAAGCACGAGTGGGAGTGCCGGCACAACCAGCGCCGAGGCACACGATCTGTTCCTGCGCGGACGGTATTTCTGGAACATGCGGGACCGCGAGGGCTTCCGGAGAGGGATCGAATACTTCGAGCAGGCGATCGCGCGTGACTCCGGATACGCGCAGGCGTGGGCCGGCCTCGGTGACGCCTACAGCCTGATTGGTGGATTCGGGTATCTGGCCCCGGCCGAAGCGTTTGCCCGCGCCCGGGCGGCCGCCAACCGTGCGCTCGCCCTCGACAGCACACTGGCCGACGCGCACACCGCGCTCGGGTTCATCCACCTGTTCTACGACTGGGACTGGCGGGCGGCACGCGAGCGGCTGGAGCAGGCGCTCGCGCTGGACTCCCGGTATGGAGAAGCCCGGCTATTCCATGCCTGGTATTTCGTCGCGGTCAACCGCCTGGACGACGCGATCGGGGAGGTCCGGGAAGCCGTGGCGGACGAGCCGATCTCGCTGATCCTGAACACCCGACTCGGCTCCATGCTGATGTTCGCCGGGCGGACCGATGAAGCGCTGGCCCAGTTCAACCGCGTGCTCGAGCTCGATCCGGGATATCGCCTCGCGCACCTGGACCTGGCCCGGACGTATGCGGCCCGTGGCGAATACGCCAAGGCGCTCGGCGAATGGGGAAAGACGGCCGATTATGTCGGCGCGTATGGGTCGGGAGTGTACGGGTACGTCCTGGCGCGGTCGGGGCAGCGGAACGAAGCGATGGCGGAGATCCAGCGGCTGCAGCGTGACACCGTGGAGCCTTATGCCAATGCCCTGCCCATCGCTCAAATCTACGGCGCCTTGGGTGACAACGACCACGCATTCATGTGGCTGGACCGGGCGTATGCCGATCGAAACTGGCCGCTGTATTTCTGTCGCGTGGATCCCCTGCTTCAGTCACTCCACGACGATCCTCGCTGGGAGACGTTCGTGCGCCGGATGAACTTTCCGTGACCGCGAGATCCATCTCCTCCAGGAACAGACTCCCGCCCGTCGTCTTGTCGAAGCGCCGGTCCACGCGGGTGAGGACCAGCCGGTCCCTGGCGCGCGTCATCCCGACGTAGAGCAACCGTCGCGCTTCTTCCGTCTCGCGCACCGCGTCGTCCTCGCCCGAGCGCAGGCCGGGCAGTCGCTCGTCCTCGACCCCGACGACGTACACCTGGGAGTACTCGAGCCCTTTGGTGGAGTGCAGCGTGAGCAGATTGACCCGCTCCGGGTCGGTCTCCGCTTCGCGGGACGTCGAGAGCGCGACCCGCTCCAGCAAGAGACCGATGCTGGCGTGGAGC
>Ga0187894_10006310_pt1 | contig 11672 bp, 8 predicted proteins | sample GBC1701081metaG_FD_136650 | JGI IMG/M metagenome (GOLD analysis project Ga0187894, IMG submission 136650) | White microbial mat communities from a lava cave in the Kipuka Kanohina Cave System on the Island of Hawaii, USA - GBC170108-1 metaG ...
GGGTTGGCGCGAATCATCGTCCAGGTGTCCTGCCAGATCCAGCCGCGGCTTGTGAAGAAGGTCTGCGCCTGCGGATCGGCGCTCGTCAATTGACCTTGCGTGGCGCGATCGATGACCGGTTCCGGTCCCAGCCAGAGCACCCCTAGCGTCATCGCGCCCACCATCGCCGCGATGACAGCCACTGAGCGCATAGCGAAGAGCATTGCGCCAGAGCGGCGCGCGAGCGGTTCGTCATTCTCTTCCCGCTTCCTGACCACCCCGCTCATCACGGCAAGGAAGACCATCCCCGCCCCCAGACTGATGGTTCCTCCTCTCGAGAGCGACAACACGATGGACAGGCTCATCACCACCGACGCAAAAACAAAGAAGAGGCGCGCCGGGCCGCGCACCCCGCCGGCCAGGGCCATTCCAGCGGGGATGAAGGCGAGCAATTCCATGTGGCCCGCGAAGAGGTTGTGATTGATGAACGGGCCGAACGGCGAACTCAGTTCGCCCATCGGGCGCACCCAGTAAAACAAACCGTTCCAGGCGAAGTGCTGCGCGAGCGCGAAGACCGCCATCGCCAATCCGTAGCTGGTCAGGAACCAGGCAAGCGTTTTCAGCCGCTTGCGCTCCGTAAAAAAATTGGCGGCGATAAAGAAAGCCGCCAGCCACAGGCCGAGGAGCAGCGTCACCTTGCGCGTCGCCTCTACATCCAGCGACAACCCTCTGCGCTCGCCGCCAGGGCCGGTCAGAGCGACGCTTTGCGCAATGCCGAATGCAAGCAGGGCAATCAGCGGTAATGTTGTCGCTGGCGCTCGAAAGGCGAACCGCCCGTCAATGATCATCCTGACGGCCCACAATGCGATGAGCGCCATAATCAGCCACGAACAGACCGCCACCGACCAAGGTTCCACCGCGCCGTGCGCGAGGGCGGCAAAAATCAGCGTGGCGACAAGGCCGGCCGCAATGACTCGATCCAGACTCTGATTGGAGCGCTTGCTCATTTTTGTCCTCTCGATTTGGCTGAGCTGGCCACGTTGGGCGCCTCAGTCAGGCTGAAGTCGTCGAACCAGATTACGCCGCTTGCCGGCTCGTCATAGCTGAACCTGGGCCGCCGCCGGATGCGTATCTCAAGCATTTTGGCGTCCGTTTTGACATCGGCCGGCGCCACGAAATCAACGGACAGAGGCCGCCAGTCGCTCGTCCCGGCGTTGATGGGAGCGGTCATCGCGACCGGAGAGGACGAGGCGCTATCCACTACCACCAGCCGCAGTCCTTCTGAGGAAGCGGCTGAAGAAGCGGCTGAAGTTGAAGTGGCGGGAATGACCAGATTCCCAGTCTTGACGAAACACTCCAGACGATAACGCGCGCCCGGCCGAACCAGGACCGATTGTTTGAATTCGCCGTCCAGCGTCGTTGTATCAATCCCCGCGAAATCCATTCTCAAAGAGCGCAAACCCGTGCGTCCGACGTCGGGATCAATCACGACAGCGGCGTACTTGCTGCTGGTGATCCGCCAATCGAACCCGGATTGAACGCTGGTGAGGTTTTCCTCGAAGCCGCTATTCCAGATCAGCGGCAAGTCGGCGCCGGTTTTCTGCGTCGCCAATTCCGCCCACAGCCGGCGCGACTGTTCGGCCTTGCCGGCCGAGGTCAAAGCGCTGAGGAAGTTGGCGGTCTCAGCAGATTGAAGCCGCGCCTGCCGGTCAATCCCGCTGAATACCTGCGTGGCCTCTTCCAGGCGCTCACGCTTGAGCAGAAACAAAGCCAGTCTCAGTCGTACCTCAGGCCTGGCGCCCGCGACAGCGTCAACCGTTTCGAACCTCCCGCCGGATATCTCCCACACCAAATTGAGCGCGGACGGAAGCCATGCGGGATTGGCCGTAACCGCCGACCGGAAATGGTCGAGCGCCGCGCCGAGCCTGCTCTCTCTGACGAGCAGATTCGCAAGCCGCCAATGAACCTCGGCGTTGTTCGGCGCAAGCCTGATTGCCTCGCGCAACGAAGCTTCGGCGGCGGCCCGGTCTCCGCTCAGTTCCTGAGCCGCGGCCAGAAGCAGCCGCAGTTCATAGCGCCAGGGCGACAGATTGACGGCGCGCGTGGCCGCCGACACCGCGCGCGCGGATGTCCCTTCGTGATCAGCCGCCTCCGTCATTTCGGATTCGGCCAGCAGCGATTGCAAGATCGAGGAGTTTGGATAGTAAGCAGCCGCCGATTGCAACTCGGCTTTGGTAAGCGTGGTTCGCGGGTCGTTGAAAACATCGATGACGAACTGCGCGATGACGAGCCGGCCAAGCGCCACGCATAAAACTATCAAAAACAACGCGAACACCACTCGGGCAAGCAGCGAGAATTTAAGATTGACTGTGTTCAACTCTTGGGCCACTCGAGTTCTTACCTTCCGCTATCAGTCAGGGAGTAGGGAGTGGGGAAGGAACATTATCGTCCCCCACTCCCTACTCCCCACTCCCCATTCCTATTTATGGATTACCGGCAGGGTACCCCCCAGGCAACTTGTACATTGCGTGTGCCGCAAGTGCTTGTCTGAATGACGATCGTCGAGTTCGACGGCAGTTGACCAGCGTTATTTGGGCAGAAACGGGCGTCGATCGTGAATGGAAAAAAGCCGCCCGGCGGAATCTGCACCTGCTGAGGGAAAGCAGGGCTGATTCTGAAACAAGCGCTCGAAAAGAATGGTTTGGCCGAAACGAAAGAGGTGGCATTCACATTGTCAAAACTGACGATAAACCCCGTGGTGCATTTCGCCCGAGCGAGAACAAATAGCGGATTGATCCTGCAATTGGCGCAGTTCTCGTTGAACTCTCCGCAAGTGGTAGGCGGATGCTGCGCAATACTGAGCCGCATGTAGTCGGGACTATTGGCATGCCTGGCGGTTCTATCAAGAGTTCTGACGTCTTCGCGGAACGGGATCTGGGAATGATTGAGAGTAATTCCCTCGACCGCTCCCCTGACAACGGTTGTAAGCAAAGAGGTCAGCCCCGAGGCTTCCATCATGGAGGAACGGGTGGCCATACCGTTTTCGCTCGCGGCGAGCGAGCGGCGAGCGAAGACCGGATCCGGGTCCCCTTCAGGACGGCTGAGCTCCAACTCCTCTCCGGCGGCCACGACCTCTTTTTTATTGCCCGAAAGAACACTTGCCCCTGAAGACTCCACGCGAGTACTTCCGGAAGTAACATCAATTGTCAGCAGTGACGACTGCGCGCCGTCAGCCACAATCATGCCATCGGCCGTCGTGTGTGAAATCCTGACTCCCCTGGGAGCGCTGATTACCATCCACCCGGAGAGTAACGCCCCTCCCACAACCCCTTCGGAGAAAGTCAGAACCATCTCCGTTTCCGGGCCCAAGGTCACGCGTCCGAGCTTGCTCAGATTGACCGTCACTCGACCGTCAAGGCCGGTCTTAATATGACTACCGCTCAATACCGTCAACCCCGAACTGCCTGGGGCGCCGTTGAGAGCAACATCTTTGGCGACCAATAACTCGCCCGAAGCGCTTGAGGTGGGATTCGCCATCGCCGTTATGCTAAAGCCGGCGAATAGCGCAAGGATCAAAGACCGTCGAAGGCCTGTAACTGGTTTGGCGCTCATATATGATTCCTCCTGTTCACAAAACGACTAGCTATAACTGGATATACCTGGATGTTATGTTGATGACTAATGGCTATTACCGGATTGTTACGTAAGCTCACACTGATAAGCGCCGATTTTCGGCGCCGGAGAGCGTATTTCCACACTTCTCCGAGACTCTCTGGAACCATAAAAGGAAACCTCTTGTCGAGGCAGCATCCTGATTGTTCGAACAACGTATTATTTATGTCACGCAGGTAGAGCTAATAGCGCAACAGCGCGATCGCCATGATCCGCGCGCATTATGAGAGGGGGCGCCACTGCGTCGAACTGCGGGATGCGTGGCTGGGCAGGCCACTTGGCGGCCATATGGCGAATAGATAGTCATCTACCGCACATCCGTAAGCAGGCAAGGATAAATGACCAAGAACACGTCTCCCGACGCTAGATGAGGACGTGAGGAACACATTCGCCTACAACAAAACTGCTATTAACAAACAGCGGCATAAACATCATTGGTCCGGCTTATCTGGGGAAGTGAGCTTATTGGGGATGTAACGCCGGGATATTATACAAATCCATTTTGCCGCGCCATTGGCTGTTACGATAATTCTCACTGGGAGCATCCGCCTGCTTATCGCGATAATGAGATATGCTTCAAAGGCGATTATCGAGCTACCTGCTGTGTTGGAGAAGCTCACCCTCCAAAGCAAGCTTGTTATGGCTATCTCCCAACCAGATTTTGCGGGCGATGAATAATCGCAGGTGGTTTGGCAAGGCCATGCTGATACGCGTAGATGATCAGTCCCAGACGATCCGTAACCCCGGCTTTCTCGAAAATCGAGGTTAGATAATGGCGCACAGTCGGCTCGGAGATGCAGAGCCGCTCCGCGATCTGTTTGTTTCTAAGCCCTTCGCCAATTAAGGCGATGATGTCTCGTTCGCGACCGGTGATTCTTATGCCATTGTTCGTCAGCGGGTCGGTTTGCTTCGCTTCGCGCGCGCAGAACAACTCGTCGATCAAATGAGACACGGTCCTGGAATCAAGCCAGACTTCACCGGCGTAAACTTTTTTCACGGCGGATATAAGGGCCTCAACCGGCTCCGTCTTCTGAACCAGGCCCTTCACCCCCAAACGCACCACACGATGCTGCAATTCAGGGTCGAAGTCATCTATCAGAACCAAAATGCGCGCGCCCTCGGCGATCCCCAACAAGTCGGGGAGAAAATTTAGATAGTAGTCGCTCCCAATATTCAAATTGAGGAGAATGATGTCGGGCTGCATGCGGGCCGCTTCTAGCGCTTCCTCACGGGTGGCGGCGGCGCCAACGACCGTTAACCCAGGCTCTTTTTCGAGGATCAGACGCAACCCCGCGCACATGAGCGCCTGGCTATCAATGAGCAGGATACGGATGTCCGACGTATTGGCTGTAAGCATAGCTGTTTTGGGAACCTCCATAGTTGTACATCGAATTGCATACCGGTCTAAAAGCAGAGGTGATCTGGATTCGCGCCTATCAGTGAAGCATGGCAAAGCTGTTGAGAGGGCATAATGGTTTTCAGTGGGAAATGACTCAAAACGCTCTTTCCGGGAAGCGTCAATCGTCACTCCTCTGCCGGTAGAAATCTGGTGGAGTGAACAAGCAGTGGCAATTTATAATATGTCTGAGTTTAACGGTCAATGCTGTTTTTATGTTGAACAGACAATGATGGAATCGCTCCGTGAAATTCCAAAGCGGCTGAAAGACTGAAAAATTGCCGCCCCGGCGCCTTTCTGCCCCAGAGTCTTTCTGCCCCAAAGTCTTTCTGCCCCAAAGTCTTTCTGCCCCAAAGTCTTTCTGCCCCAAAGTCTTTCTGCCCCAAAGTCTTTCTGTTAGACTCCCGGACGTTTCGCAATCCGACAACACAATTTTCACCAACAGTTTATTGGACGGAGGATCAGCAGTGACGGAGACCATCACTCAACTGCTGTTGAAATCGCCCTGGGCATCTCGAGTGGCGGTCGAACGTGGATAGAGCGTTGCGCGCGCCTGTCTCTTGAGCGAATCGAGTAACGCCTGGCTCTTGAGCGAATTGAGCAAATGACGCTGCAATGACGCCGGAACTTTACGAACAAATCGGGCGGATTTACCACGCGGCGCTCGAGCTGGAGACTGAAGAGCGCGCCGAGTTCATCGTCCGGACTTGCGATGGGGACGAAGAGATGCGGCGCGAAGTCGAGCGATTGCTCGCGAGCAATGAACAGGCCGGCAGTTTCCTCGCCTCCCCCGCAGCCGCTGTAGCCGAGTTGCTGGTTGAAGAAGCGGAACCTTCGCTCATTGGCGCGCAACTCGGCCGTTACAAAATCCTTTCGTCAATCGGTTCGGGCGGTATGGGAGAGGTCTTCCTGGCGCAAGACACGGCGCTCGGCCGCCGCGTCGCGCTCAAGCTGCTGCCGCCTGAATTCACCGCCGATCACGACCGTGTGCGGCGGTTCGAGCAGGAGGCGAAAGCCGCCAGCGCATTGAACCACCCGAACATTATCACGATTCATGAAATCGGCCGGGCCGAAACCGGGATCGGCATTCTGCATTTCATCGCCCAGGAGTTCATCGAGGGCCAGACGCTCCGGCAGCGAATCGAGCAAGGCGCGCAGCCGATGATCGAGGCGTTGGAAATTGCCGCGCAGGCCGCCAACGCGCTTCAGGTAGCTCACACAGCAGGCATAGTTCATCGCGACATCAAGCCTGAAAACATCATGCTGCGCCCCGATGGCTTTATCAAAATCCTGGATTTCGGCCTGGCTAAGCTGACTGAGCGGGAGCCGGGAAGAAACGAGTTCGACACCGAAGCGCCGACAGCCGCCAATACGATACCAGGCACGATCCTGGGCACCGCGGCGTATATGTCGCCCGAGCAGGCGCGCGGCCTGGACGTTGACGCGCGGAGCGACCTCTGGAGCCTGGGCGTTTTGCTTTATGAAATGCTGACGGGGCAGAAGCCGTTCAAGGGCGATACGGCCACGGATGTCATAGTCTCGATCGTTGAGCGTGAGCCGCGGCCGCTCAACCAATCGCAGTTGAAAGCCCCTCCTGAACTCGAACGAATCGTGATGAAGGCGTTGGCCAAGAAACGCGACGAGCGTTACCAGACGGCCAGAGACCTGGCGATCGATCTGAAGAACTTGAAACACCGATTGGAATTCAACATCGTTCCGCCGCGTGTAAGCGTTGCGACAGCCCCCAAACCCGCGTTAACGCGCCCGGCGATCGTGACCGCAATTTTGCTCCTCATCGCCGCAATCGGCTTTCTCGCCTTTTTCATCCGGACACGGCTGCAGCCCAAAATTTCACCGCCGGTGGAGGCGCCCTCGCCCGAGCGGCGGATGACATATTCATTCACCGTACAGCGGATGCGCGACGGTAAACTTTTCGGAGAACCTTTTGAATCTTCGGGCCGGGAGATTTTCGAAAACGGCTGGAAATTCCGCCTCAATTTCAACAGCTCGCAATCAGGATTCCTGTATCTGCTCAACGAGGGACTGGCGGCGAAAGGCGCGATCAGTTATCACGTCCTTTTTCCCTTCCCGACAATCAACGATGGCTCGGCTCAGATGGCGGTCAACCAAACGATTCAAACCGGATGGTATGTGGTGGGCGCCAATCAGGGGATCGAAAGACTGCTGATGGTTTGGTCCTCGCAACCGGTAGGCGAGTTGGAAGCGGTCAAAGGCGTGGTCAATCCGGCCGACAAAGGCTTGATCAGCAACCCTGCGCAGCTCTACGCCGTGCGCGAATTCTTACGCCGACACTCGCAATCGAACCCCGAAACAGAAACAGACAAGATTAAGAAACAGACCAGAGTCCGGGGACGCGGCGACGTCTTCGTTCATACGGTTGAACTCGAACATCGCTGACTCACCCTTTCGCAATTCATTGAGGGGATTTGTCGTCATATAACGTTTGACCAAGGTGAGAAGAGAAGTACTCTTTGAATTGGATCGGAGAGAGAATCATGCCCACTGAAGAAGAGAGCAGATTTCAATTACAAACAGAGGAAATGCCCAGGATCTCTTTGTCGGGAATAGAGACGCTCGATCTTTCCGTCCCCAAACCAGAGTCCACGGCTCACCTCGCGTTCGGCAAGAGCGACGGCGCCCGGTTTCAAAAGAAGACGAAAGACGGCCCGCACAGCAATACCTGGCAAATTGCGGCGGAAGGCGATGAACTGCAATTCAAATTGAGCCTCCCTCACAAGCACGGGATAAACCTGATCCTGGACATGCGCAGAACGTCGTACGATCAGGCGCCGGATTGTCCGCTCAACATCAATGTCAACGGCGATCACGAGTGGGGCGTAGAGATTGATCCGCATAACTTGAATTTCCACAAGCAAGCATGGTACTTGCCGCATTACATGCTGGAAAAAGGGAAGAACCTGATCAGCCTCAAATTGTCTCCCGGCGCCCGCACGGAGGTATTGGTCAGGTCAGTCTCGATCATGCGGTTCGACCTGCAAACGCAGCGGCAATCCAACTGGTGCTGGGCGGCGGTTACATCCAGCCTGCTGCGCTTTTTCAATCCCGACAACGCCATGACGCAGTGCGAGGTCGTTAAAGAATGCTTCAGTCAGGCGGAATTCGAGATGGAGGCAGACTGCTGCCGGAATCCGGCAAACAAAGATTGTAATCGCGTCTTCAAACTGGTTGATGCGCTTGATTTCATGGAACTGCTCTCGATTCGTTGCAACTATGCTCTGTCCCTGAATGAAATCAGGGAACAGATTCAGGAAGGCGCGCCAGTGGCGCTCAGGATTGAATGGAAGAGAGGTGGCGGCCATTTCGTCGTGATCACGGCGGTCGGTCCGCAAGACCCGAAAGGAGACGGCCAGACCTGGCTCAGAGTAGCCGACCCGAAATCTCAGGCCGCCTCATACATCACCTACAACGCTCTCAAGACTCGATACAAAGGCAACGGGAAGTGGACTCACACATACCTGTTTGAAAGAGAGCGAGCGCGCAGCAAAAAACGCTAAACAAGGAGATAAGACGATGCCGATCAAATCCCAGAAACCGCCCGAGGGTATGCTCGACACGTTGCGGGAATCCGCCGAAACCATGCCGCAGGTGTATGCGCAACACGCAAACATGATCCGCGAGGTGGTCGATCATCCCGACCAACACTGGCCCCATCCGGTCTACACTCTCGGCCTCAAAGATATGGCCGCCGCCAACGGCCTGAGCAACGCCGAGATGATCGGCTGGCGCTACCTGGCGAATATGGGCAGCGAGCGCAACTACGCGATCGAAGTGCAGCAGGACCCGGAATGGGACTGCCAACAGGTGACCGAGATAGACAAAGGCCCGTTCATAGACGGAATCCACCGCGTGCTCGAAGACAAGAGCATAGCGGAGAAGGCCGGCGAAACCGACCTCAACCTCTCCGTCCTGCAAATCAACGCCATGGGCGTCTTCGCCGTGTGGCTGAGGGCCGACGATTCGGAAAAAGACATCATCGTTCCCGTTCAGCCGTCGCCAAAATATCTGAAGCCCTGGCACGCCTATTCGGTAGAGGAGTTCGAGGCCGCGCTGAAACCCGAAGCGAAGCGCGATCTGAAGTCAGGAAAAACTCTCGACGCCTGAAAGCCCGGCGCCGTTCCGCGAGATAGAAAAAGCTATTCAACAATCGTTGCTTTGGCGGCTCACAAGGGTCGCCCGAATCAATAACCCCAACCATAAGGAGAAAACCTATGCCTAAGAAAGTCGCTGGTAAAAAAAGAAAGAAAGCTGCAACCCTGGCCAAGCCTGAAGAGACGAAGCCCAAACGTAGAAAGAAGAAATCTGAAGAGGGCGGTGGTGACGATGATAACGCAAGTGGTAGTGGCGTTAAGCGATGATAGGGAACCTGAAAACAACCGGGCGCCGTTCCAATCCATCGCCGACTCTGCTCATTGTGTGAAATAGACTTGTTCATTTGAAACGAGCAGTGAGAATCAGACAGCTTGACTGACAAAATGCAGGGGTAGCCACACACGCTGCTCCTGCATACAATCTGACACTACCCTGACTCATAATTGACTCTACCCTCCGCGAAAAATAGAATCCTTCAGTCATCACGAAATACATTTGAATCAAAAGCTCACACGATTCCAATTGCGATTGCCTACCTTGTCTCATCGTCGTCAGTGGAGGGATTGACGTGGCCCGACAAAACGCACCCCGCCTGCGCAGGCGCCATCTGCTCTATTGTGTCGCGCTCTGCTCGACCGCCCTGCTGTGGTCAGTGGAGGCTGGCGGTATGTATCGGGTTGTAGCCGCACAGGAAAATCTTCCGACACTGGAAACAGGCAAAATTGTCGAACGGCAATTGACGGGTGGTGAAACTCACACCTTTCAAGTCCCGCTCTCCGCCGGTCAGTATCTGCGCTTGGCGGCGGATCAGCATGGTATTGATATCGAGTTGAGAATCTTCGGTCCTAACGGACAAAAGCTGATTGAAATGGACACCCTCAACGGCACACAAGGGCCGGAGATAGCCGCAATCATCGCGGAGCGATCAGGCAGTTATCGCATAGAGATCGCCTCGACAAATAAAGCAGTTCCAGGTGGGCGGTGTGAGATCAAGATCGAAGCCATCCGTACAGCCACCGATCCGGATCGAAAATGGATTGAAGCGCAACAAGCTTACGCTGAAGGAAGGCAATTGCGCGCCCAATCAAACGCAGAAGTTCGCCGCCAGGCGATCGGACTATTCGAAGAGGCGTTGCGGCAATGGCAAGCGATGGATGACCGGTTGATGGCGGCTCATACACTTTACTATCTCTCCTCGTGCCATCGGCTGCTAGGCCAACAGCAGCAGGCGCTGCCGCACCTGAGTCAGGCTCTCCATTTGTTGCGGGACATGGGAGAACGACGGGAAGAAGCGCCTACTCTGACCAATCTTGGGATTGTTCATACCGAACTTGGCGAGCCGCGAAAATCACTTGAGTACTATAACCAAGCGCTCTTGCAGTGGCGAAACATCAAAGACGTCTATGGCGAGGCTCGGACGCTCATCAACCTAGGGTTAGCATATACATCGCTTGGCGAGGCTCGTAGGGCGTTGGAGATATACAACCAAGCGCTATCGGTTTGGCAAAAGCTAGGGAATCACCAGCAAGCGGCCGACACACTTACTAACATTGGGCTAACTTATGACATTCTTGGCGAAGGACAGGAGTCTCTGGAGCATTACAACCAAGCGCTCTCGCTCTACCAGGCGATGGCAAATCGTCGAGGAGAAGCGTTGGCGCTCAACAACATCGGAATTGCTCATGGGAACCTAGGTGAAGCCCGTAAAGAGTTGGAGTACTACAACCGGGCGCTTGAGTTGTGGCGAACGATGGGGAACCGCCGCGAGGAGGCCAATACTCTCATCAATATTGGCTCCGCTGAAGCTTCACTGAACGATCCGAAAGATGCTATGACGCATTACTCCCAGGCGCTCCAACTCTGGCGCGAGGTGGGAGATCGACGCAGCGAGGCAACCGCACTTCAATACATCGGAGAGCTACACGCCTCGTCGGCTGATCCGCGCAAGGCGCTTGAATATTACGATCAAGCGCTGCCACTGTTGCGAACCGCGGGGGATCGTTGGAGAGAGGCCTGCGTGCTGCGCAACCTGGGCTACCTGCACGCCCGGCTTGGCGAGCCACAACAGGCGATGGAATATTCGAGCCAGGCGCTGACGATCTTTCGATCCGTCGGAGACCGGAGCGGCGAAGCTCAGGCGCTTTACGGCATAGCCCGCGCCGAACGCGACCGTGGAAATCTCGTCGAAGCCCGCCGGCAAATCGAATCGGCAATCGCGCTGGTCGAGGCCGTCCGCGCCGACGTCAACAGCCGGCAATTGCGCGCCTCTTACCTTGCCTCGATCCAGAAATATTACGAGTTGAACATTGACCTGTTGATGCGGCTCAACCAAGAGCGTCCCACGGAAGGTTTTGACGCTCTGGCCGTGCAGGCGAGCGAACGCGCGCGCGCGCGCGGACTGATCGAGACGCTCGCCGAATCGGGCGCGAGGATTCGCGAAGGCGCGGACGCGGCGCTGCTCGAACGCGAACGCAATCTCTCGCAACAACTCAAC
>Ga0187894_10006311_pt1 | contig 11672 bp, 7 predicted proteins | sample GBC1701081metaG_FD_136650 | JGI IMG/M metagenome (GOLD analysis project Ga0187894, IMG submission 136650) | White microbial mat communities from a lava cave in the Kipuka Kanohina Cave System on the Island of Hawaii, USA - GBC170108-1 metaG ...
GACGTAATCTATACATAGGGCAGTTCTCTGGTGATGGAAGTTCGGGATAACTTCACTGTGCCAGATGAACTGCCCTACCTGCTACCCCTTCTTTCCCGCTTAAAGAAACCGTATTGCTCGCACAAGTAGCGCAGCAGCCGTCCCAGGTGATGATCCTGGTGGGCGATCTCGGCGTCGTAAAAATCGTCGAGCGTCCCCCGTTCCCAATCGGCCAGCGGCGCCTGGGTCGGGCTGGCCCAACGGGCAGCGTCGGCATTGAAGGCCCGGATAAACGGATAGGCGCGGCGGTCGTGGCGCAGGCCGGGCGCGACCCGATCCAGCGCAGTCTGCGGCGGGTTATACGGCGTGTGCGCGCCCATCAGGTTGAGGAAGGCGAACAGCGGCCTGTCCGCCCCGCCTGCCTGGTGCGCGCCCCAATACGCGATCAGGTCGTCTATCGAACCAGCGGTATCCCCTTTGTAGTTTATCAGCCGTGTCCACAGCGGGACGACCGCCGGGTGCAGCGACAGCCGAAACAGCGTGTCGGAATGGGCGAACTGGTTGCCGAGTGGGCGGGCGAAATAGCGACGGAAAGCGTGTAGCGCCTCTCGCTGTAAACGCCATCTTTTTTCCTCTGACGGGCGAAAGGGTGCCGCGCTGGCATAATTGTAAAAGCGGTCGAAGCCGCGCTGCAAGCCATTGTTCAGCACGCCGACCAACGGGTTGTTGCAAAAGGCGGCAGTATGGTAGCCCGCGCCGCGCAGGATTTCCGCCAGCGCCGGGTACGCCCCGGATAAACACCCGTCGGCCTGTGTGACCTGGTGGGTGCCAGGGTACAAGCCGGTGAACATCGAGGTATGCGACGGAACTGTCCACTGGGCAGCGGCCACCGCGCGCTCAAACACCGTCCCCCCGGCGGCAAAACGATCCAATTCCGGCGTGGTTTCGCGCGCACCCCCATACAGCGACAGCCGGTCGCGGCGGGTGGTGTCGAGGACGATGAACAGGATGTCAGGTTGGTTACGAGGCATGGCCTTTTAATCCGTCAGTCGGCGTTCCAGCGCGGATAGGATAGCAGTCCTGCGTTAAAAATTGAAAGGGGAAAGTTAAAAGCCAGTGCAAAGTACCCGCACATGTGCTATAAAACATCCGTTCGCTTGGCAGGATCAAAGTTTACTATCACAGCACGACAAAGGGGGTTATGATGGAAGGGCAGCTCGCCGATACCTGGAACATCAACAACCGCATCAACCTGTACATGCTGGATGCCATCGCGCCGGAAGCGTTGAGCGGCGTGTCGGCTTCGAAAGGGCGCAACGTGGGTGAGCAGTTCGCCCACATGCACAACGTCCGCCTGATGTGGCTGGAGGCCGCCGCGAAAGATTTAATGGATCGGCTGGCAAAGATCGAAAAGGCTGACGCCCTCGATAAGGCCCTGCTCGCCCGTTCGCTCGAAGCCTCCGGCGCGGCCATCGAAACCTTGCTCAACCGCAGTGCAGCGGCGGGCGGCAAGGTTAAGGGCTTCAAGCCCCATGTGACCGCCTTCCTAGGCTACTTGTGCGCCCACGAGGGCTACCACCGGGGCGAAATCAGCATCATCCTACACCAGGCCGGCCACAAGCTCGACCAGAAGGTGGCCTATGGCATCTGGGAGTGGGGGGCGCGCTAGTGTCATGTGATTATTGATTGGCACACCCTGAAGGGATTATTTTCTCATTATGACGTTATCGACCTTTTTTTATGGAAGCCGGGTGCGGCTTGCCCCGCTGACGCAGGCCGATGTACCGATACTGGCGCGCTGGCAAACCGACACCGAATACCTGCGGCTGTTGGCGGCGGAACCGGCTTTCCCCAAGTCCGAACAGCAAGTGGCGGAATGGATGCGCGACGGCCAGCGCGGGCGCGACAATTATCTGCTCGGCGTCCGCACGCTGACCGACGACGACCTGATCGGCTTCATCGAGTTAGGCGAGGTCTTGTGGACGCACCGCACCAGTTGGGTTGCCATTGGTATCGGCGAACGCGGGTACTGGGGGCGTGGTTACGGTTACGAGGCGATGGGGCTGGCGCTGGATTTTGCCTTCAATGAACTCAACCTGCACCGCGTACAGCTCACCGTTTATAGTTACAACCAACGGGCGATCCGCATGTACGAGAAGCTGGGCTTCCAGCGCGAGGGGGTCTATCGCGAATTTCTGCTGCGCGACGGCCAGCGCCATGACATGCTGCTGTATGGGCTGTTGACCCACGAATGGCTCGACCAGCGAAAAGTCTAACCACCGAGACACCAAGGACATCGAAAAGATCATGATTATTGGATTACATCATGTGCAGATCACGATTCCGAAGGGCGCTGAAACAGAAGCGCGGGCGTTTTACTGCGGCCTGCTGGGGCTGCCGGAAATTGAGAAACCCGACTCGTTGAAGGGGCGCGGTGGCTTGTGGTTACAGGCGGGCGACCGTCAGGTGCATGTTGGCACGGAGGACGGTGTTGACCGTGACGCGACCAAAGTGCATATCGCCTATCAGGTGGACAATGTGGCCGCGTGGCAGGGACGCCTGGAAGGGCAGGGCATCGCGATCGCCGACTCGGTGCCGATCCCCGGTTACGCGCGCTTCGAGTTCCGCGACCCATTCGGCAACCGGGTGGAGATGATCCAAGAAATGTGATGCGGTATGGTAGGGGCAAGTCGGCGACATGCCCTACAGATGACAAACCCCTACCGGGTATATCTACCGGATCGGCACGTCGTTGATGTCGCCATAGGTCGAGACGAACGGTGCGTATATCCAACCGACCTGCCCGTTAAAGCGCACCTGATACCAGAAATTTTCGCCACCCTGGATTGTGCGCCCCAACAGTTCCAGATTTTCGCCCCACGAAATCTGGCCGAGCAGCCCCGCCCGCTGGCTGGGGCGGCGGCGGAAGTTCATGATCGAGCGTGGGGCGGCGCGCACGCCCGTGTCCGGCGCGTTGTCGATCTGCTCGAACACGGTACTCTGGATCGGCGCGGCATTCGGATCGCCCGTGACTTGTAAGTAGCGCCCGGACGCCCAGCCGGTGCGGTTGTCCACCGTGATTAAGAACCAGGTGTATGTACCTTCATCCTTATTGCGGGCGATGGGTGCATAACTCGTGCCGGGGCGGACGACCGCGACCAGCGAGGCACCCAGGTATGGCCCGGTACGCAGCGCCAGCCCCTTGACGCTGACGACCTGCACCGACAGCGCCGGAACAGCCGTGCCGACGGGTACGGATGTGCCAACCACACCGGGCGTGCCGCCGGTGCCTTGCAAGAACCACTGCACCTGGATAATCGCCTCGCCGATAAATTCGTTGTACTCGACCGTGATGTTGTGGATTCCAGCGCTCAGATTGACGTTGAAGGTATCGGTCGTCAGCACCCGCCCGGACGACGGGTTGAAGTTGTTCAGCACAGTATTGCCATCAATGATGACACGCACAGTGTCGTCGGCGGCCACCACGAATTGGTATGTCCCAGCGGAAAAGGTCTGCGACGAGGTGAAACGAACCGAGAAGTTATCGCTGCAATCGGGCGTACTGGGCGGGGTACAGCCGGTGATGGTATTGCCGTTGATGTTGGGCGGCAGCGTCCCCCAGTTGTAGTTAATCGCGCTCACGCCGGCGACTGTCACACCCGTCCCGCCCAGGCTGGTGTTGGGGAACATGGTCGCTGTCCAGTTCGTGCCGAAGTCGGCCTGCGCCACCAAACCCGGCAGCAGCGCCAGCAGGAGGACTACGAATAGGAAAAATATCCAGGTGGTGCGCGAGTGCTTCATCGCCCTGCTCCAAGATGAATCTAATAACTGTCCCCTATTATATGCCCTAAGCGGCAAATGCGGTACAGGACAAACGGCGCATGGCCAACAGCCGGACGAATTGTGCAACTTTCCCATAGCCGCCGCCGTATAAAGTGATGTATAACCAATCTGTCCATTACGGATAAAATCCCAACTAGAGGAGGGACGATCATGAGCGAAGAACTGAAACAAGCTGCCGAAGAAGCCCGCAGCAAAGCCGAAGATGTGGCCGAGAAGGTCGAAAGCAAGGCCAAGACCTTTAGCGAACAACTCGAAGTGGCTGGCAACCAACTGGTTGACCAGGTTCAGGATTTGGTCAAGCAGGGCAACGTGCGCAAGCTGATTATCCGCACCTCCGACGACCGCGAATTGATGCAGGTTTCGCTGACGGTCGGCGCGGTGGCGGGCGGCGTGCTGGCGCTGGCGGCCCCCTGGCTGGCGGCGTTGGGCGCGATCGCGGCGCTGGTGGCGCGAGTCAAGATCGAGGTCGTGCGCGAGGAAGTCTAAGCACGGGTATGGTTTCGTAGGGACACGATGTATCGTGTCCCTACCGATTCGTAGAATCGAAAAGGACGGGTTTCCCCGCCCTTTTTTGTTGCCGCGCGTTTACGCCCGCCGCCAGCGCCCGTACAGCGCCAGCAGCGCCGCCAGCAGCAGCCCACCAACCAGGAGCAGCGCCGGAATGCGCCAGCCGCTCCAGAGCGACTCGCCGGTGTTGGGCAGGCGCGTCACGCTCAACACCTGGGCGGAAGCGTCGTAACCCGTCACCGAATTGACGATGATAAACGGCACGCCCACGCTGCTCTTGATAATCGTGGGGATCGTGATGGTCACGGTTTCGCCTACCGCCATAATCGGCTGGGTGAAGGTGACGATGTTGCCGCTGACCGAGACCTGCCCAGTCGCGGAACTCACAGTGATGTCGTTGACCTGGATGGTGAGCGTGTCAGGCAGCGGGTCTTGGATACTCACATTGGTAGCCGGTGTGCTGCCGTTGTTGGTAACGGTGATTGTCCAGATCACTTTTTCGCCGGGCGCAGCAAATGGTTTGTCCACGCCTTTCGTCACCGTCAGGCCGCCGCTCCCGCCCGAACCGCTCGTGATGTTGCCCTGTTGGGGCGGCAGCAAGGCAAAACCAAAATCGTAGGTGTGGTCGTTGACCCCGAAATTGCCAGTGGTCAGGCGGGTGCGGGGGAAGTTCGTCGCACTCACAAAGGTGGTCGGAGCGGTGTTGCGCCCGTCGGAGTCGCGGGTCTGGTCATTCAGGTCGTTGTAGAACGTGGTATCCGGGTTGGTGATATAATACGGTGTGAGGATGCCGCCGCCGTAATTAAGCGGGTTGTCCAGGCGGATTTCGTAGGTCGCGCGCGGCAGGATACCCACCGGCTCATGCACTTCGACTGTGCCATTCAGATTGGTATCCCAGAAGTTGATACCCGGCAGCGGCACATTCGGCACGCCGTTGATTGCGCCGAGGAACACATTGCTCTCGTTGAAGTAATATTCGCCGCCGGGCGTGGTGGTCGTCTGGCCGATGAGTTGGTTAACCGGCCTGCCGAAGCTGTCCGAGATCATGTACAGTTGCAGGATCACGCCGCCCAGCGCTAGTTCGTCGGGGTCTTGCACGCCGTTGCGATCCAGGTCTTCCCACACCCGGTTGCCGATCTCCAGCGGCGGCGGCCCGCACACCGCTTCCAGATCGCCCAGGCCGTTGGACTTGCCAAAGGTGTTACCCGGCCCGCCGATGTCACCGTTAAAGATACGGAAATTCTGGGATCGCGCGCCGGTGTCATGCCCAAACCAAATCACGCCGCCGTCGAAGAGGCCGGGGTCCGCGCCAGGCGGAATGGGGTCGAAGACCGTGACCGCCACTCGGTCGCTGCCGGGCAGGTCAACCAAACCGCCGATGGTGACTTCATCGTGGCGGTTATTGGCGGCGGGGTCATTCATATCTTGCCAGTAGTATTCACCGCCAACGGGGACGGGCAGGGTGCTGTCTGGGCCTTCGGTGTTGTTCGCACCGGCGGTGGTGATGGCACCGCAAGTCGCATTATCTTCCAGGACGTAATTACCTGCCGCATCCGGGCAGGCGCGCAGCGTGTCCCCGGCGGCGATACCCAGGAGAAGTAAGGCCGGATTGCTGCCGGGTGCAATCGGTGCCGGGCGCAGATTACCCGTGCGGTCGCCCATGCGGTCACGGAAGCCCAGGATCATGTTGTCGCCATCGAAGACAATATCGGTCAGCAGCGGTTCCGGGCGGTAAACTCCCAGGCCGCTCGGCACCGGCCAGGTATTCGACCAGGGCCGCCAATCCGCCGCACGCGCGCCACCGAAACAACCGGGGGCGCTGTCGGCGCAGCGACGCGGATAATCGAGCGCGAAATTTAACACCTCCGTAAATCCCAGGCCAGGATTGAGCGGATCAAAGCGGTAGACATAGGCTTGCAGATCAGCCACCTGCTGGGTTGATTCGGCGGTGCAGACCGCGCCGAGATACAGCAGCCCTTTGTGCATACCGAGGCCGAACGGACGCCAATCGGCATTGGCACAGCCGGAACCCGCGATTGCACCCGCCAGCGAAATGGGCGACGGCGCGCCCGCCGTGATGCCGATGGCAGATTGGATGATCGGGATTTCAACCAGCGTGCGGTTGAGCAGATTCACGGCGTACAGGGTTCGGTCGTCTTCAGACACATCCACATCGCCCAGCGACATTTTGCTGACCAGCGGCCAGGTGTTGGTATCATACTGCCAGCAGTCCAGCAAGTAGCCCGGCGGGCGGGTACAGGTCACATCGTCGGGCGGATGCGGGTCTGCGCCGGTGGTCGCACCCAGGTCAATGAACACGCTGACCTGCACATTGGCGGCGATGGCTGCTGGGTTCGGATCATTGAAACTGCCGGGGGTAATCCGGTAAATCGCGCCGGTGGATTCGGGGGTTAATGCTGTCGAGGGCAAAATACTGGGGCCAAACCCAGCATGGCGCTTGGCATACGCGCCGACCAGGAAGCTGTCCGAGGCACGGTGATAGGCCAGCCCCCAGGTCGAGCCGGTCTGGTTGGCAAGCGCCTGATGGATCAGATCATCAACGCCTGCCGTCGGGTCGCCAGCAGCATCATTCGGGAAGGCCACGAAGGTCGGACTGTTGGCTTGCGGCCCATTCAATTGATGGTTGATGACGTAGCAGCTTGTCGCCAACTGCGGGTTGACAATGTGGCAAAATTCGCCGGGGTTATTCACGGCCAGGTCAACCCCGGCTACAGCGCCCGCGCAATTGACGAAGGTGGTGGTGGTGGTCGATGTACCCGTCCCGAAGCGCCCGGATTCCAGCCCACGCGGAAGATCGGTGAACTCGATGCGGATTTCACCGTTGGTCGGCACATTCATAGTGTAATTGCCGGTCGCATTCGTGACCGCCGTGCCAACCGTCAGCGATGGGATCGGGGGTGGCGGTGTACCCGGCGGGACGACGCTGGTCTGGTAGGCAGTTACCGTGATCCCAGCCACACCCGGCTCACGCGCGTCCTGCGTGCCGCCCGCGTTGTAATCCTGGTAGACCGTGCCGGTGACGACACAGGCCGCCAGCACGGGCGTGAACACGATCAGGTTGGCGAACGTCAGGCTGAGGATGGCGATCAGGAACAAAATGCGCGTGAACAGGCGCAACGCACGCGACGCAGCAGGGCGAAAAAAACGTATTTTCATGTTCGGCTACCCATAATCTTAGAACCGGGTTCGATAGTACGCAGTATAACAGATTGTCACATTATACCGACCTTCGCTAACGAAATCTATTAATGCCCTTGTGATAAAAGTGTCAAGAAAGCATTCCAGACTCGCCAATTCCTAGTGTACGCCATTTCCTTGCGTTGGCATAACACCTTCCCCTGAAATTGCCCATCAAGTTTATTTGCGCCGCATTTTTTCGGCGATGGTACTTTAGCATACCTACACAATCCCCGTATAAGCAAAGAGGCGTTCGTTTGAACGCCCCTCGTGCTTACCTACGCTATTGCTTACGGTGCCGGCAGCGTGACCGCCTCGAACGGCAGCGGCGTATCCGTCACGCCGATGATCGGCGGCTGGGTCGGGAAAATCTGGCTGGGGGCCGTTGGTACGATAATCGGCGGTGTGGTCGGCACAGCGACCACATTGTTGACCGCGACCTGCACCGCCCGATACAGGTAGCCGCCGCCATTGGAGAACATCGCCAGCCGCAGGATATACGTGCCGTTGGCGACGCCGCGCGTATCCCACTGGCCGAGCGTGCCGGAGGTTTGCGGCACGGTGGTCGGGCCGGAGATGATGGTGAACGTGGTCGGCGTATTGACCGAAGCCACCTCTAATTGATAGCGGTTGAAGGTGCTGGCCGAGGCCGAGCCGGTGATCTGCAACAAACCCGTCAACGCCTGGTTCTCCGCCGGGGAGACGATGCGCGCGATCGGGATTTCGGTGTTGATGTCGCACGCGCCGCTTGGGACAGCATCAATGGTGGCATTGGTCAACCCCAGGCGTTGCGCCGTTGGGCGTCCGGCGGGGGTGTTCAGCCAGGCGACTGCCGCCGCATCGTTGATGTTGACGAAGGTGCCGCTCACGCGGTTGTCCGGGCAGAACTCGTTGGCGCGTAAACCCGTCCAGGTATCAATGTCGATATTCTGGACGAACGCCTGTGTGGCGGGCGGCGGCGGCTGGTTCGCCAGGAAGTATTCGGCGCGCAGGCTGGCGCAGTTGGGCGTCGGCTGCGTGCCGGTGTCCGGGCAAATCTGCGCCTGTACCACGCTGCCATCGCCGGGTGGGTTGAAGGCTTCGGGGCGCGGCATGGTCTGGAGCGCGGCGGTCATCACTTGATTCCACAACGGCGCAACGTTCTGATAGCCGCCGCCCTGAATGAAGGTCGGGTTGTTGTCAGCGCGCCCTAGCCAGACCCCGGTCACAGCGTTGCGGGTGTACCCCATCGTCCACAGGTCGCGGGTCTGATTGGTCGTGCCGGTCTTGGCTGCCACGTAGTTGCTGGTCGGCAGGCCGCGAATGGTCAATGGCCCGTTCAGGCCAAATTCCTGGGCGCGGGCGTTATCATCGCTCAGGATGTTGTTCATCAAAAAGGCGATTGGCGGCTGGACAACCTGCGCCGGGGGCGTGCGTTCCGCCAGCACAATCGGCTGGCCGCTCGCATCGGTGATGCTGTCGATGGTATAGAGCGAGGTGCGGACGCCGTTGTTCGCCAGCGTGCCGAACGCCACCATCATGTCGTAGAGCGTGACCTCGTTCGCGCCCAGCCCCGACGCCAGCCCGAACTGCGCCTCTTGCAAGAAGTTCAAACCCATGCGCTGGGCTGTCTCTTGGAACTTGGCCGTGCCTATGAACTCCATTGTCTTGACCGCCGGAAGGTTGCGGCTGTTTTGCAGCGCGTAGCGCAGCGCCAGCGGCCCCTGGAATTGGCCGTCAAAATTGGTTGGCGTGTAGGGCGGGTTGGTGTTGGGGAAGGTGGTCGGCACGTCCCACAAGATCGTCGCCGGCGTCATGTAATCGAGGATGCCGTCGCCGTTGCGGTCGAGGCCTTCCAGCGCGCCGGTATACAAGATCGGCTTGATGGCCGAGCCGGGCTGCTGCCAGGTCAGCGCGCCGTTCACTTGTCCGCCGATGGCTTCGTTGTTGAAGTCCGGGCTGCCCACCATCGCGCGGATCGCGCCGGTGCGCGGGTCAATCACCATGACCGAGCCGGTGTTCACGCCGGTGGTCGTCAGCGCCGCAATCTGGGCTTTCAAGGCATTTTCGGCAACGTCCTGAATAGCCGGGTTGAGGGTCGTCTTGATGACGAAACCGCGCCGGAACATCTCGCCAGAGCCAAACAACCGCTCGACCTGCGCCTGGACAAACTGGACGAAGTGCGGATAGCGGAAGCGGACTTCGCGCGGCTCAAAGGTGGCGGAGACCACCTCGGCCTTTTGCACCGCCGACTGGCGCACGACATTGGCGTCGATGCAGATCGGCTGCGCCCCGCTCTGGAACGTCAGGCAGCCCACCTCTTGCATCCGGTTGATGACTAATTCCATGCGATCAAAGGCGGCGCCGCGCCGGTCGTTGTAGCTGGTGAGTGTGTCGTCGCCGCTGCGCACCGGGTTGTACGAGGCAGGCGCGGCGATGACACCGGCCAGCAGCGCCGACTCCGGCAGGTTCAGGTCGTTGGCGCTGTGTTCAAAATAGAACTGCGCCGCCGCTTCGACACCGTAGGACTGGTTGCCGAAGAAAATCTGGTTGAGATACAGTTCCAGGATTTGCTGCTTGGTGTACTGCTTGGCGATCTCCGCCGCGATGACGATCTCGCGCAGTTTCAGGTCGGGCGTGTTGGTCGGCTGGCCGAGGATTAACTGCTCGGCGATCTGCTGGGTGATCGTGCTGGCACCTGATTCGATCTGGCCGGAGCCGATGTTCTGGGCGAAGGCACGGGCAATCGCCACCCAATCCCAACCGGGGTCTTCAAAGTAGCGTTCGTTTTCCAGCGAGACGACCGCGTGGATCATGAACGGCGAAATTTGGCTTAACGGCACATTGGTACGCGCGCCGCCTTGCTGGCTGTTGATCTCGGCGATTTCGCTGCCATTGATGTCCAACACGCGCACGGTCTGGAATGCGGGGCGATAGCTCGCCAGCGCGGCGATCTGCGTCTGGTACTCCCCGGCAATACTGTTGTACGACACTAGGAACAAACCTAGGATACCGGCGACGACCAGCAGCAGCACGCCTACCGCCACCAGCGCCAGACGCAGCACCGTGCTGACCGTCTCCTGCCGTTGGCGTTCGGCGATCTCTTCGTAGGTCGGCGCGGCCTGGGCCAGGTTGTAATCCGGCGCGGTGTCCAGCCCTTGCGAATCGCCTGGCCCCGGCGCAGGGATCGCGGCATATGGATCCAGGTTGACCGCCGGGTTCATGACGGTTTCCGCCGGGACGCGCCCGACACCTTGCAGCGTGGTCGCATCCGAGCGGCGCACCGGGTCGAGGTACGCGCCTGCCGGGCTGACCATCGTCAAATCCGGGTCTTGAATCGGTACTCTTTGCGGCAGCGGCATTTCTTCTGCCCCAAAACCGCTCGACGGCAGGGGCGTACCATACGCGCCGCTCACCTGGGTGTACTCGCTCACGGGAGCAGCCGCTTCGCTGGGGAAATACGGCAGTGACCCGCCGATGACCTCACTGGGGTTCAGGCCGGAGGTGGCGGTGGGCGGCGCGCCTCGCCCTGGCTGCAAGGGTTGGATCGCGCCAGAAGCGCTGTAAGGCGGTGTCGCCACCACCCAATCGCCATTTTCAAATTTGTACCAGGTGTCCGTCTCCACGCCCATCATCCACCAGACGCGATTTTCGTCCAGGATCATGAGCTGGCGGAGCTGTGCCTGTAAATCGTCGCGGGTGATTTGCCCGGCCTGGAAGCGCGCCCGCAGCGCCCGCACCTGCTCTTGCGTTTCGCGGAAGCGGCGGGCGAGGTCTTGCTGTTCCGGCGTCAGGCCAGAAGCCGCCAGGACCGCCGAGTCGCTCAGGGTTACGGACGGGCCTGCACCAGTCGCGGCGGGGGACGCGCCCGTGCCAACGCCAAGCTGCTCCAACTGCTTGCGGGCATAGGCGGCGGGATCGTCAGCGCCGGTTTGCGCGGGGGTGGCAGCCGGACTCGCGCCTGCCCCACCGCTCAACAATTCAAGCTGTTTGCGGGCGTAGGCAGCGGGATCATCAGCGGCGGGCGCACCGCCCATGAGCGCCTGTTCCGCCGGGGACGCGGGCACACTCGCGGCGGTTGGGACGATGCTGGGCGTGGGGTGGTTTTCGACCAGGCTGGACAACGCCAGGAGTTCGCTCATGCTGAACGCGCCTTCGTCGTCATC
>Ga0187894_10006312_pt1 | contig 11672 bp, 15 predicted proteins | sample GBC1701081metaG_FD_136650 | JGI IMG/M metagenome (GOLD analysis project Ga0187894, IMG submission 136650) | White microbial mat communities from a lava cave in the Kipuka Kanohina Cave System on the Island of Hawaii, USA - GBC170108-1 metaG ...
AACGTGGATGGAAAATTCTTCGCTACCGAAGCTAGGTGCAGACACCAAGATGGTCCGCTGGCAGAAGGCAAGCTTAAAGGCGAAGTAGTAGAGTGCCCATGGCATTTTTGGAACTATAATGTCAGAACTGGCAAGCTGTTGGACTACCTCAAGGATGTAAAGCTTAACACATATGCAGTTGAGGTAAAGGGCAACGATCTTTACATAGATGTTTAGCGCGATCACGTCTAGTTCTCATTGAAGAGTAATTATATTATACATCATGCAGGTATGTTTGCCATTGAAAAGTTCTCCAAAGAAAATGAGAACATACATGGAGTGGATTCCAGGCCTAAACTACCACCGCGTAATTACAAAAATTGTTACTGCATTAAAGAGTGAATTGAAATCATCTGGACGAGAAGGTTATGTTTTTGGTCTCAGCGGAGGTTTGGACTCTTCTGTTGTTGCAAGTCTCCTGTCGCGGTCAGCGGCCGAGCGAACATTCGCGCTCGTGATGCCTCGATCAAGCGTAACACCGCAGCAAGATGTGAGCGATGCTACAGATCTTGCCAAAAGATTGAACATACAATTTCGTATAATCGATCTGACTGGTATTCACTCAGATATTTTACGTGAATTACCTGTTGACAAGCTAGCGTCAGGTAATTTGCTTGCAAGAATAAGAATGTGTTTGCTATACTACTATGCAAATCAAAAGAATTGTTTGGTTGCGGGGACTAGTAACAGAAGCGAGTTCTTGATAGGTTACTTTACTAAATATGGTGATGGTGGAGCTGATATTCTGCCTATAGCATCGCTATATAAGACGCAGGTAAGAGCCTTAGGGTATCATCTGGATCTCCCAGATGCTATACTGAACAAGAAGAGTGCGCCGATGTTGTGGGAGAAACACATGGCAGAAGAGGAGATCGGAATGTCGTATGAAGATGTAGACAGAATACTATACAATCTGTTCGATCGCAAGGCCTCCCCGAAAAGTACCGCAAAGAAACTTAATATGCCACTTGAGAAGGTTGAACAGATCAGACAGATGTCTATCAAAAGTGCTCACAAAAGAAGTTTGCCCAAGATCTGCAAGTTATAATGTGATGCGATAAAGGCTTAATATCCCAACCAAATTATTTGCTGTAATGATAAGGAACGTGAAAGTCTATTACAATCCAAGATGCGTAACATGCAGAAGATCAATAGATCGATTAAAAGTGAACAAGGTTGAGTTTGAACTACAGGATTTCTTCAAGGATAGGTTGACCAAACATGAAATCGCGTCACTGCTAAAGATGGCTGGAATATCAGCAAGAGATGCGTTGCGGAGGAAGGACAAGATGTACAAGGAATTGAAACTCGCTCAGAAGGACTATAGTGAGAGTGAATTGATAGCACTAATGGAAAAGTATCCAGGTTTGATCCTGCGACCAATCATGGTTAAAAACAACAAGGCAGTTATCGCCAACAAACCGGAAATTACGGATGCATTTTGCAAGAGAGGGATGAAATGAAGTTTTACAATACCATGTCAAGAGAGATTGAGGAGGTTAAAGCACTTGATAGCCAGATCAGGATCTATCTATGCGGTGTGACAGTGTATGACTATAGCCACTTGGGCCATGCTAGGACAATTATTGTTTTTGACGTTTTACGGCGTTTCCTTATACAGAAAGGTTACAAGGTGAAGTTTGTGCAGAACTTTACCGATGTGGATGACAAGATAATCAATGTCTCCAAACAGCTGGGTATTGAACCCAAACAGCTATCGGAGAAATTTATTCGTCAATGCTTCGAGGATTTTGACAAACTAAACGTAATGAGGGCAGATGTCTACCCAAAGGCAACCGAGCACATACAGGAAATGCTGACACTTGTAAAGGGTCTCATAGACAAGGGCTTTGCATATCCTACCGGCAACGGTGTTTACTTTCACGTATCCTCAGACGATGATTACGGCAAGCTCTCAAAGAAACCAATAGATGAACTGCAGGCTGGTGCCCGTGTAGAGGTAGATCCGAATAAGAAAGATCCTCTTGATTTCGCACTCTGGAAGTTGTATGACGATGGTCCGTTATGGGACAGCCCTTGGGGCAAGGGAAGGCCTGGATGGCATATAGAATGTTCTGCTATGAGTATCAAATATTTGGGGAATACTTTTGAGATCCATGGAGGAGGCGAGGATCTGATATTTCCGCACCATGAAAACGAAATAGCACAGTCAGAATCCTATACTGGCAATACGTTTGCAAAGCACTGGATGCATGTTGGCATGGTGACCATTAGGGGGGAGAAGATGTCAAAGTCATTGAAGAATATTGAACCTATACATATTGCTCTAAAGAAATGGGGCGCTAATGCCATAAGGATCTATTCTCTATCAGGGCACTACCGCAAAACGCTGGATTATGACCAGCCGTTACTTGACGACGCGTTATCAAGATGGAAGGATATCGAAACCTGTGCATATGAGTTGGAGTTTGCGGAAGGTTCTGGAGGACCTGTAGAAGAAGCGAGCAGGATTGTAAAGCAATCCATGGAGGAATTTTTATCTGCAATGGATGATGACCTTGACACGCCCAGAGCTCTTACGGTATTTACGAAATTTGTCAGAACTATCAATAGGTACGCCGCAGACGACAAGCTAAGCAAGGATGTTGCAAATGCTGTAAAACCATCATTCGACGATATGATGTATGTATTTGGTTTGAAGAAGAGTGAGGCTGCTGCCGAAGAAAGGAAAGAGATCGAGAGTCTAGTCAAGCAGCGCAATGAGTACAGAGCACAGAACAAATTTGCCGAGGCAGATAAGATACGAGAAGAACTGAGAAAGAAAGGTGTTGAGTTGATGGACCACAAGGGAAGGACTGTTTGGAAGAAGCTCGAAATGGGTTAATTAGTAGGAGAAAAAAGGCTGACCAGGTTGCATAAGTCTGCTTCAACTTATAATTCAGCATGAGTTTTGAGCTGATCTCTAGCTTGCTTGCATCGCAGTTAGCCATAGGCGGTTTGGTTGGGTTTCTGATAGGATTCGTGCTCAAGAAAATAACCAAGATTGCTCTTGTACTTGCTGGCATATTCTTCATTACCATTGCATACTTGGAACACGGCAAATTCATAAACGTGAACTACGAGCAGTTCGAACTCGCGATCAACAACATGTTGCAGCAGTTTGGTTCAAACTTTATTCTGCCTAGCTTCTTGGCGATGAATCTGCCACTGATTGCAAGCTTCGGTGGTGCACTTGCATTTGGTCTTAGGAAAGGCTAGGCTTTCTTTTTTGTTGCAGAGACTATAGAAACAACATCTCTGTCCTTCAAGTGATAGTCTACTGGCAGCCTTAATCCGTCCCTCATATCTATTGCATGTAACAATCCTTTTGCAAGCTCGCTGTGTATCTGTCTTGCAAGATCCTGTATAGTTGACCCTGATGGCAGGAGGTAAATATCGGGCAAAACATTACCGTGTTTGTCTGCGAGCTTTGATGCATCCGCAACAGGATAGACAGTATTCATCCTCAGAAGCTTGAAGACGGCAACATTGATCGCGTGCTGCACCCCTGTTCGCATGTACTCGCCAAGGATATCTTTCCTGATGAAGTTCAATGCCCACTTTTGCTTGTCGTTAAGTTCGTCTTGCTTAACTATATCGAACCTTTCGTCGCCGGGAACATACTTTATCAGACCCTTGTTCTCCGCCCTCCTTAACGTTAGTTCAGCTTCTGCACTCGCTGGCACTACCATCATGTCCTTGTACTCTTCTCTTAAACGCTGAAAGTTCTGCATTGCCACGGGAACGTCTACCTTGTTGGCAACTATCAGTGTAGGTTTGGAAATATCACGCAAGGACCATGCGAAACGCTTGCTGTCGTCCATCGTATATTCGTCAAAATTCTTGTCCTGCAGATTGCATTCAGCCACGGCCTGATTTACATGTGATTCAGTGACGCCTATACCAGCAAACACTTCTGTAATAGCTGTACTCATCTCTACTCCTGATTTTATTGCCCGTGAAATCTTGTCTCTGTTGCCTTCCAAAAGTTTGAGGTACCACATGACAAGTTCTTCTTCGATATCAGCGATATCTGCAACTGGATCGCCAGCCCCAGGTTCTGCCACTCTACCAGCAGCGTCAACGCTTCCAGATGCGTCAACAACATGCAGAAGTGCATCTGACTGGGCGGCTATAGATATGAATTGATTACCCAGACCCTTGCCCTCCCACGCGCCTTTTATCAAGCCTGGAAGATCGATTAGTTCAACTGGTATGAATCTCCAACCGTCTAAACAAGACGAATTCTTTGGGTTATCAGCTACGCCGAACTCCTTATGCACACACAATGTTATAGCGTGACCCATGCCCACATTCGGCTGCTTTGTGGTAAAAGGATACGTTGACACTTCCGCGAACAATAGAGTTGCAGCGTTGAAGAAGGTGGTTTTGCCAGTATTGGTTTTACCTATCAAGCCTATCTTGACTGGCATGGAACTTTTGGTATAGCATCGTTATTTATATTGTTTCACCCACATTCACATTCTAGAATTTGGAAATACTGACGCAATGAGTAGTATGATCGCATTACTTCCTATGTAGATGGTTATTCAACCTGTCTGTGTTTTAATCTTTCCAACGTGCCCTTGATCTCTTCAACTCTCCATTCAATCTCGCCCAACTCATCATTGTTTAACTCACCGTTCCATTTCTCCAATGTAATCCTAGAAATCTCTCCTGCGTGGTAAACTATGCCCCAGTATGGATGATGCTCTGCTGTTGTATATGCAAGTTCGGAAACGTCGTGAAGACCTGCAATAGCTCTCTTGAGAGCGTCCGATCCTTCTCCATAGATCTTTATTATCCCTGATTCTTTATCGGCTTTAACCTGAAGAGTTACACCATTATTATGTAGATCATCTGCCAATTTCTTTATTTCATCAATAACTTTCTCCATGCTTGACATGCGTTGCCTAGAACATTTCTTATTATTAAGCTAACATCAATGAAAAAACCTTCTGTGTTCTATAAGCATGCACCTATTATAAACAACCTTTATTCCGTGCTTGGATGCCTCCTGTGCAGCTTCGTTGTTACTTATACCAAGCTGCATCCAGACTACCTTCACGCCTTTCGCTATTGCGTCCTTTACTATTGGAGGTACATGCTCAGAAGGCCTGAAAACATCAACTATGTCTATCTTGTCAGGAACGTCTAGCAGGCTCTTGTAACACTTTCTTCCTAGAATTTCTTCAGCTGTTGGATTTACAGGTATGACATTGTAACCGTTTTCAATTAGATACTTCGGAACATGGTGAGCGTCCTTGCTCGGATCTCTTGACATACCAACCACTGCCACGTTCTTCATAGAGAGTATCTGCTTGATCTCCGTGTCGGAATAACTGTCTCTTTCCATATTTAATGATGGGTTTCTGCTCTATTAAATATTGACAATAATTATAGATTAGTCCTTCTCATAGGTAGTATGCTTGAATCTGCCGCTGATGAAAAGGATCTTGCTATATTGAAATTGCTAAAGAAGGCTAAAGGGAAATATGTTTCTGGTGAAAGAATAAGCAAGACTGTAAAGGTCTCCAGAGCAGCTATATGGAAACATGTTTCAGCATTGCGCAAGTATGGGTACAAGATTGCATCAAAAGAGGGATCTGGTTACAAACTCATTAGTTCTACCGATCAGTTATTACCATGGGAGATAAGAGAAGGTCTACGTACAAAGTTCGTCGGGAAGGAGATACATCATTATGCTGTAATTGACTCAACACAAGATCTCGCAATACGACTTGCTGAAAATAATGTCGGGGGAGGCGCGATCGTGGTTGCTGAAAAGCAGAAAAAGGGCAGAGCGAGAGTTGGAAGAAGATGGGCTGCACCTGAAGGTGGTATATGGCTGTCTACAATATTGAGACCGAAGATTCCTACAGCGGAGACCACGATCTTACCTTTGGTAGTAGCACTGGCCGTGGGAAATGCCATTAGAAAAGAATGCAAGCTAGATGCGAAGCTGAAATGGCCAAACGACATTATCATAAACGGCAAGAAGGTCTCTGGCATACTCGCAGAAATGAGCTGTGAGGCTGACAGGGTGAATTACGTTGTGATTGGAATAGGTGTCAATGCCAATGTTAATGTCAAGAAACTGGAAGCAACAATCAAAGGTACTGAAGGATACTATGGTGCAACCTCTCTAATGAAGGAGTTTGGAAAGGAAGTTGATAGAGTGAAGCTCATGCGACGCATACTTGATGAACTGGAAGAAACGTATCTCGAGCTAGAAGAAGAAGGTTCAGATATAATCATAAGGAAATGGAAGGAACTCTCCGCAACGCTTGGCACCAATGTTACTGTTGCATTAAATGAAATGTGTTTTGTCGGTAAGGCTATCGATATAGATTATGATGGTGCGTTGCTTGTGAAACTCGCCGATGGTAGCATAAAACGAATAGTGGCGGGAGATGTTTATGTTAGAATGGTTAAAGCAAAATCATAATGCAATATGATGATTAACAGCAATGATTAAATTACATAATACTAATGTGAGCTGCATGTTCAAATATTATACGCCTCAGCAGGCCAACAAGGCCTTACCCGACGTTAAACGAAAGTTTAGCCTGATTCTTTCTGTTCGAGATCAGATAGTGAAGATGCAGGAAGGATTGCAAAGAATGATCGACTCCAATGCAAAGCTTGATTTGTATATGGAGGAGAAACAAAAGTTGAACATGGCTGTTTCTAATCTTTACAAGGCAATCGAAGACATAGAATCAATGGGCATAATGATTAAGAGCGTTGATGAAGGACTACTAGACTTTCCCTCTATACGCTTCAATGAAGAAGTGTGGCTTTGCTGGAAGGCCGGAGAAGACGAGGTAAAGTTCTGGCATGGTAAGGATGAGGGATTTGCTGGAAGAAAGCCTTTACCTATAAGTGATGAATCCTTAGTTTGATGTCCATCTGGCTGAAAGCGATCCGTGTAAGGTTTCTACTCGCTTCAATTATAGCAGTAAGCACTGGTTTAGCAATTGCGTGGTGGAAGTTCCAGCAGTTTGATCTGTTTTATGCTTTGTTGACATATGCGGGAGTTGCTTGCCTGCACGCAAGTGTTGATCTATTGAATGATTACTGGGACTACAAGCGTGGGATAGACAAGTTGACAAGAAGAACACCTTTCAGCGGCGGTACCGGAGTATTACCTGAAAATTTGCTGACGCCGTCTAGTGTGTACAGAGCTGGTATGGCATTTTTGATAATAGGCTCATCTATTGGGATTTACTTCGCTCTTGTCAGAGGAATTACTATTGCTGTCATACTTGCCTTTGCCGTTATTGCAATATACTTCTATTCTACAAGCATAGTGAATGCTGGTCTGGGCGAGTTGTTTGTGGCAATAAAGGGCACCATGATCGTGTTAGGCACATTCTTTGTGCAGACAGCACAAATCACAGCAGAACCATTGTATTCAGGTGCTATAGTTGGACTGTTATCTGCCTCCGTGCTCTTCATCAACTCTTTCCCAGATCATGATGCTGACAAGGCAAAGGGGAGAAGGACACTGGTAATAATTATGGGTAAGAGAAGAGCGTCAACATTCTTTGCGTTTTTCCCCTTTGCAGTTTACGCTTTAATTGGCTTGGGTATTATTCTCAACATGACGACGATTTACTCCTTAATTTGCCTGGCGGCCATTCCTCTAGCAATAAAGGCTGGAATGTTTTTGAGGCGAAATCATGACGATGCTAACACAATGATACCAGCAATGAGCTCGACGGTAAAGTTCTCAAGATTGACCGGGGCGCTGTTGGCATTGAGCTTCCTGCTAAGTATTTAAGACATCATACTTTCAGTATAATGAATTGATTCAGGGCTTTGCTACTACGGATGGAACACTAAGATTTAAAGAAAAACATGAGGGTAAATCAGTTGCAAACGGGCATTTCAGATCTGTAAACGACATTTCCCTAACAAGCTTGGGCATGGGAACCTATCTTGGTGAACCTGATTCTGCAACGGATCAGATGGTTACTGATGCTGTAAAGCTTTCAGTACAGTCCGGTGCAATTAACGTGATAGATACCGCAGTAAACTACAGATCGCAAAAATCCGAGCGAGCTATAGGAAGGGCACTCAAGGAATTGATTGACCAAGGTGCAATCAGTCGCGATCAGGTCTTCGTCTGTACAAAGAATGGCTATGTAACTGACGATGGCGACATTAGGATGGAGTTCTGGACCTATATTCACAACACGTTGATTAAGAATGGAGTAATCAAGGCTGACGATATATCATCTGGATATCACTGCATGACCATTCCTTATTTGAATGACCAGTTGGATCGAAGCCGGAGAAACCTTGGACTTGACTGCATAGATCTAATGTATTTGCATAATGCCGTAGAGGGTCAGGTGCAGGACGTTGGAATGCAGCAGTTTATGACCAAGCTGAAAGACGTTTTCCAGTTCTACGAGGAGAAAAGGAAGGAAGGCAAGATAAGGTACTATGGGATGGCAACGTGGAACTGCTTCAGAGTAATGCCTGGCAATATGGAATACCTTAACCTTAACGATGTTGTAAATCTAGCAAAAGAAGTTGGAGGCGAAAACCATGGTTTCAGGTTTGTTCAGCTACCGTTCAATATGATGATGAGTGAAGCCTTGATGCTTAAGAACCAGAATATCATCGATGACGAAACACTTTCGCTCATTGAAGCCGCCTCAAAATTAAAGATCGATGTGTTTACAAGTGTACCTCTCATGCAGAGAAAGCTGCTAAGCGATAAAGTCGTGCCAAAGTTCGGAAACATAGATTCTTTAGCTGTGAGATGCTTACAGTTCGTGAGATCTGCTGGGGTTACTGCTCCATTGGTTGGACACAAACGCATGGAGCACGTACAGGAGAATATTCAAGTGGCAAAGATACCACCTATTAGCGAACAGCAATTCAAGGAAATGATTGCAAAATTAGCCAGAACGAAATAATTATCACTTTCTTGCTCTGTATATCACTAGTATTGCTATAGCAGCCAGCGCTACACCTAACCCAATGAACAACTGTAGCGGTGAATTGGCTAGTTGCTTTATATCTGTAGGGTTTTCGTACACTATTACTCCACTCATGCCGTATGCATATGCACTTGAAAGAAGCGCCACGCTCAAAACAAACGATGCTAGAACAGGAGGAATTGAGATCAAACCTGTTAATCGTTTCTCTTTGTACACAACTAGAATAACGTGAAAGTTTAGTATAAAGTTTATGAATATCTTGTAGGCGTCTCGAATCAATTTTACTTTTCTCTTCATTATATATAAGTACGCAGACCTAAGCGCTCTCTAATTTTGTATAATCAGTTAGATCAAGTGAGGTGCCGCATCTGCAGCGAACCTTTACCCTGTTGCCATCCATAACATACTCTATATTATCAGTAATTTCGATTGGATGCTTCACGGTGAAGCCTGGGCTGTGGAAATACTTAAACATCTTCAATGGTTCCGTAGTACCATATTTAGCAACAAGACCCTCGAACTTTTTAATCAGATCTTCCTGCCCTTCTTCCGCCATAGCATCTCCTGTGTTTACTAGTTATAAAATCTTATTTGAAAACAACTTTGCGAACGCTTAAATAGAAAATTCAAGATAGGCTCGCCATGCCGATAGATCCAGTCTGCGGAATTGAAATGGAAGAAGACGATGCTGTAACAATGTCTCACGAAGGAAAGACCTACTGGTTCTGCTGTGACGGCTGCAAACGAATATTCGCGAAGAATCCGAAGAAGTACAGGTAACTCACTTTTCCTCTTTTTGTTGTAGGTGAATAGGTTGTATTGGGCATCCTTTGTGCCTTGTAGGGCATTTACTCCAACTGTTACTCAAATTCTCTCCCCAGTAAAAATTGTTCAATCGGTCAAGGTAGTTGAAAGGGGATTTAAATCCTTAACGTCGTAGGCTCGGTGGTTTCAGTGACGATAACTGTTCATAAAAGAGATTATTGTCGACAAATTACGTACGGCTTCTACGATGAATCACTTTTCTTCTTGCTTTAGTGAATCTGTAAACTTCCATCCAAACTTGATAACATATGGTGTCAGGAAAGTAGTGATGATGGTCATAGCTCCTACCATCGGTAGAATGAACGAACTTGTAGCTCCAACATCTGCACCCCCTTTGGCTGTCACAAGTGCAAGCTCGCCGCCTGATGCTGAAAGGCCAAAGCCAGCTCTCATACACGTCTTCTTGGAAATACGTTGCGCCTTTGCAGATAGATACACCGTGGTAAATTTTGCACCAAATGATGTTGCAATGAGGATTAGTGCGGGTGCTATGAACAATGGTAGCAGGGTGATATCCATAAGTGCACCGACAGATACAAAGAACAATGCCGCAAACATGTCTTTTAGCGGTGTTGCCAGCATTTTGGCAACAGCTTGAGACTTGGATTCAGCTACCAACACTCCAGCAAAGAATGCGCCAGTTGCAACTGAGACTCCGATTTGATTTGCGATGAACGAGAGTCCAAACGCCACACCTAATATGGCTACAACAACCAAGTCATTGTGGTTTGTCCTGCCTATGAGATCTACGAACTTTGGCACTGTCTTTGAGCCAATAAAAAGTGCACCACCGATAAATGCCAAGACAAAACCTACTGATATCGATATTTCTTGAATCGAAAGGTCACCTGTTGAAGCTACTGATTGCAGTATCGCCAGCATTGATACGATGATAATATCTTCGATCACTGCAACACCCAATAGAAGATACGATGCTTCCTCTTTGAGCATCCCAAGCTCCTCTAATACGCGCATTACAATTACTGTGCTTGTTACCGAGATTGCCAGTGCTAGAAAGAGGCTGTCAAACAAAGCTAAACCCATCGCCTGACCTACAAGATATCCGAGAGCAAAAGTTCCAAAAGCCTCTGATGATGCAATTATCAACGCTTTCCTTCCAACAGCTCGAAGTTTTGCTATTGGGTACTCAAGACCTACTACGAACAAGAGCAAGATTATTCCTATTTCCGCAAGCAAATTCAGAATTTCAGGTTGCTGTACGAAACCGAAGGGCGGTGTATAGGGTCCAATTATCATTCCCGCAGCAATATAGCCAATGAGCATGGGTTGTTTCAGTCTGTAAGAAATTAAAGCCATGACAGAAGCAACAATCATTATGATCGCAAAATCTTGTATTACTTGATTAACTTCAATTGCCATGGCTACTTATCATCGACAAATAGTCTTGATGTATTAAAATAGATATCTTAGTTTCTGAAGTCTTACTATGTCAAAGGATCTTGAACTAGTTGCTGGCTTGTTATGGTTCAAATCTTGAAAGATTAGCACTTTTCATTATCATATGAAATCGGGGTTATTGGAAATGCTCCACATGTGTTGCAGAATCTTGCATCCTGTTTAACACATGCTTGACAGTCAGGACATCTGGTTTCGCAATCATCATCATTCTTGGGAGCATCATAAAACTTGCTGTAGACCTCGTAGTAGTGCAGATGTTCCTTATCGCGTATTTTTACAAAGTCTGTCTGGACGTAGTGCTTGGCTTTGCTACTAAATTCATCGTCGCTTATGCTGGCGTTGAAATGTTGTGTTAACGCACTTGATCCAGAACCCTGCTCCAATGGCATCTTCTGTCTCCAAGCAATGTCCATAGTTAGTTCATCCTGAAAG
>Ga0187894_10006313_pt1 | contig 11671 bp, 9 predicted proteins | sample GBC1701081metaG_FD_136650 | JGI IMG/M metagenome (GOLD analysis project Ga0187894, IMG submission 136650) | White microbial mat communities from a lava cave in the Kipuka Kanohina Cave System on the Island of Hawaii, USA - GBC170108-1 metaG ...
AGCGCGAATAGGCGCGCAGAGCGCCTTGCGGTAGCGACAACCTCCTGCCTATTGTCCGCCACCCCGGAGCCGCATGTCGCAGTACGTGCCGGATACCAACCCGCCGGTTGAGATCGAGCGGACGGAGGATCTCGCCTACTACTTCGAGTCCGGTTGCAAGCCGAAGGAGAACTGGCGGATCGGCACCGAGCACGAGAAGCCGGTGGTGCGGCGGGCCGACGGTCATGCCGCGCCGTTCTCGGGGCCGGCGGGAATCGAGGCGCTGCTGCGGCGACTGGCGGAGCGCTACGAGTGGGAGCCGCTCGAAGAGGAGGGCCGGGTCGTGGCGCTGCTGCGCGATGGCGCCTCGGTCACCTTGGAGCCCGGCGGACAGCTCGAACTGAGCGGCCGCGCATTCACCTCCGTCCACGAGACAGCAGCGGAAATGCGCCGCCATATCGCCGAAGTAAGGGCGGTGACCGAGGAGCTCGAGCTCGCCTGCTTGGGGCTCGGGATGCAGCCCATCAGCCGCCTCGGCGAGATCGAATGGGTGCCGAAGAAACGCTATCGGATCATGGCGCCGTACATGGCTCGCGTCGGCACGCTCGGCCATCGAATGATGAAGCAGACGGCGACGGTGCAGGTGAACCTGGACTATGCGAGCGAAGCCGACGCGGTGAAGAAAATGCGGGTCGGCATGGGGATCGCCCCGCTGCTGCAGGCGATGTTCGCCAACTCGCCGATCAGCGACGCCGACCTCAACGGTTTCCTCACCTTCCGCGGCCACGTCTGGAGTGACACCGATCCCGACCGCACCGGTCTGCTCAAGTTCGTCTTCGACAGCGCCGATCTGTTCGCTCACTACGTCGAGTACGCCCTCGACGTGCCGATGTACCTGATCATTCGCGGCGGCGATTGGATCGAGATGACCGCGTACACGTTTCGCCGCTTCATGCAGGAAGGCCATCGCGGAGCGCACGCGACGCTCGCCGACTGGAATTTGCATCTCACCACGCTGTTCCCCGAGGTCAGGCTCAAGGGCTACATCGAGCTGCGCTCGTGCGACAGCCAGGAGCCCGAGATGGCGCTGGCGCTGCCGGCGTTGGCGAAGGGGATCTTCTACGACGACGATGCGCTCGGTGCCGCGTGGGATCTGGTCAAAGGCTGGTCGTGGGAGGACCGATTGATGCTCCAGCGCGACGTTCCGAAGGGAGCGTTCGCCGTGCGCGTCGCGCGCATGCCGTTGTCCGAGCTCGCACGCGAGCTCGTCCGGATCGCCGAATACGGCTTGAACCGCGCGCGCGTGCTGGACGAAGCGGGTCGCGACGAGAGCGTCTACCTCGAGCGCCTCGCCGACGGCGTTCGCAAAGGTCGTTGCCCGGCGGACGTGGTGCGCGCGAAGTGGACTGGCGAGTGGAACCGCGATGCCCGCGCGCTGGTGGAGGGCACGATGTACCGGGACTAGCGCCGTGGGCCCGCTCATCACATTGCTCACCGATTTCGGCACGGCCGACGCGTACGTCGGCATCATGAAGGGCGTCATCCTCGGCATCTGCCCGCAGGCGCAGGTCGTCGATCTGACGCATGAGGTTCCGCCGCAGAACATCCGCGCCGGCGCGCTCCTCCTTCGCAGCGCCGCGCCCTACTTTCCGCGCGGCACGATTCACGTTGCGGTGGTCGATCCGGGCGTCGGCGGCACGCGCGCGCCGGTGCTCATGCGGACGGCACGGGCGAGCTTCATTGGACCCGACAACGGTCTCCTCGAACCGGCGGCGCGCGCGTTCGGCATCGAGCGCGTCATGTCGCTGAGCCGCGGCGAGTATCATCTCGCGCAGGTGAGCGCGACGTTCCACGGCCGCGACGTCTTCGCACCGGCGGCCGCGCATCTTGCCGCAGGCGTGGCGCCGGATGCGCTCGGGCCGCCGCAGACGCAGTGGCAGTCACTCGCGCTGCCGGCGCCGACAGCGGCGGGAAGCGGCGTTGCCGGCGAAGTCGTCTACGTCGATCACTTCGGCAATCTGGTGACCAACCTCACGCGCGAGCACATCGACAGCTTCCCCGCGCGGCCCCTTTTGGTTAGCATCGCGCGGTTCACCGAGATCCCCGTGGCGGCCACGTACGGCGATGTCGAGTCGGGCCGGATGGTGGGCGTGATCGGCAGTTGGGGACATCTCGAGGTGGCGGAGCGCGGCGGCAACGCAGCGCACTCTCTGGGCGTGGGCGTCGGTGCGGTGGTGCACCTGAGGAGTGTTTGAGCGGTTGCGCTTCCCGTTGATCCACATCGTTCTCTTCGCCCTGACCTTCGTCACCACCTCGGCTGCCGGTGCCTTCGCGGAGGGCGCGAATCCGTTTCTCGATCCGGCGGCGATCCGCGCCGGCTTTCCCTTCTCGATCGCGCTCATGACGATCCTGCTGTCGCACGAGATGGGGCACTACTACTTCTCGCGCTACCACCGCGTCCCCGTGACGCTGCCGTACTTTCTGCCGGGCCTTCCCGTCTTCGTCGGCACCTTCGGCGCGTTCATCCGACTGCGCTCGCTGCCGACGAGCCGCCGCGCGCTGTTCGACATCGGCGCCGGCGGGCCGTGGGCGGGCATGCTGGTGGCGATTCCGGCGCTCATCTGGGGCCTGTCGATGTCGGAGGTGCGGCCCGACAACACCGGCTCGCTCGGTCTGATCCGCGGCGACTCGGTGCAGTTCCTCTTCGAAGGCGGGATGGTCTTCGGCAACTCTCTGCTGTTCTCGCTGCTGACGCACTGGACGCTCGGGGTTTCTCCCGACGCCGTGACCATGCACCCCGTGGCCTTCGCCGGCTGGTTCGGCTTGTTCGTCACGTTTCTCAACCTGATGCCCGTGGGGCAGCTCGACGGCGGCCACGTGGCCTACGCGCTGCTCGGCCGGGGCCACCGCTGGGTCTCGCGCGTAACGCTGCTGCTGTTGTTGATCCTCGGTTTCTGGAGTCGCTACGAGGGCTGGTTCTTCTTCGCCATCGCCGTGTCGATTCTCGGCGTCGACCATCCGCCGACGGCCGACTCGTATACTCCCTTGGATCCGAAGCGCCGCGTCCTCGCCTGGCTCACGCTGATCATGTTCCTCGTCACCTTCATGCGGGTGCCGGTCGACGTCGTCGACCCTTCGCTGCACTTCGACGATCCGGCGGTCGAGGCGCAGCGCCACGATCCCCCGGCCGGACAGGACCGCGGCGACGCCGAATCTTCTGCCCGTCGGAGCTCGACGTCCGCGACCCAGGACTCGTGAGCCCATGATCGTCTCTTCTTTCGAGGTACGCCCCGCGAAAGCCGACGAGATGACGCAGACGGTGGGGTGCATCGTCGCGGCTTTCATCACCGATCCGCTGGCGCGCTTCATCTGCCCCCCTCCGCACAGCTATCTGCGCGCGATGCCGGACGCCGCGCGCGCGTTCGCCGGCCGCAGTCTCGAGACCGGCGCCGCGGTGGTCTCGCCCGACTTCTGCGGCGCCGCGCTCTGGTTGCCGCCCGGCGTCGAGCCCGACGGCGAAGCTCTCGAGCGCGTCTTCCGCGAATGGGGCAAGCCCGAGCACCTCGACGATGTCCTGCGCACCTTCGAAAAAATGGGCGAGTCGCACCCCGAGGAGCCGCACTGGTATCTGGCGATGATTGGTGTCGAGCCGAACGCGCAGAATCGCGGCCTCGGCGCAGCGCTGATGCGGCACGCCGTCGACCGCTGCGATCGCGACGGACTGCTGGCGTACCTCGAGTCGTCGAATCCGCGTAACATCTCGCTCTACGAGCGCCACGGTTTCGAGGCGGTCGGCCTGATCCAGGTCGGCGCCGCGCCGCCGCTGACGCCAATGGTGCGCCGACCTCATCGAGGCGGCGCGCGGTAGATGTACCACACTCTTCCTGCTAGCCTCGCGCGATCATGGAACTGACGGAACTGAAGGAGCGCGCCGGGTCTCTCGAGAAGCGGATTGAGACACACGGGAGGCGTCTTTGACGTCGCGGCGCGTGAGAAGAAGCTAGCCGAGATCGACGCGGTCGCCGCCGCGCCAGACTTCTGGAACAACGGCGAGCGCGCACAAACGGTCCTGCGCGAGCGCGCCCAGGTGGCAGAACCGCTGACGGCGTGGAGGAAGCAGGCCGAAGGTCTCGAGGAGCTCAAGATCTTCCTCGAGATGGCCGGCGAAGGCGACGCGGAAGCGGCGAAGGAGTCCGAGAGCAAGCTTCTCGAACTCGAGGAGATGCAGCGCCAGCTCGACCTCCAGCGGATGCTCGGAGGCGAGCACGACGCGGGCAGCGCCATTCTCGAGCTTCACCCCGGCGCCGGCGGCACCGAGGCGCAGGACTGGGCCGAGATGCTGTTGCGCATGTACCTGCGCTGGGCGGAACGGCGCGGCTACAAGACCGAGATCATCGACTATCAACCCGGCGACGGCGCGGGCCTCAAGAACGCGACCATCACCGTCGACGGGTCCTACGCCTTCGGCTACCTCTCGGCGGAAGCGGGCATTCACCGGCTCGTGCGGATCTCGCCTTTCGACGCGAACGCCCGCCGCCACACCTCGTTCGCCTCGGTGTTCGTCTATCCCGAGATCGACGACGACGTGAAAGTGGAGATCAATGAAGCCGACTTACGCGTCGACACCTACCGCTCGAGCGGCGCCGGCGGGCAGCACGTGAACAAGACCGACTCCGCGGTGCGCCTGACGCACCTGCCGACGGGGATCGTCGTCGCCTGCCAGAACGAACGCTCGCAGCACAAGAACCGGGCGATGGCGATGAAGATCCTGCGCGCTCGGCTGCACGACCTCGAGCTCGAGAAGCAGCGCGAGAAGATGGATGCGCTGCACTCGACCAAACGCGACAACGCGTTCGGCAATCAGATCCGCTCGTACGTGCTGCACCCGTACCGGCTGGTGAAGGACCACCGGACGGGGACCGAGAACGGCAACGCGGACGCCGTGCTCGACGGCGATCTCAACCGCTTCATCGAGGCGTACCTCGAGCAGCGGTCGGCTGCGCCCGCGAGCGCCTGATCGAAGCGCCGTCCCGCGGGCGCGCCACCGAGCTGTCTCGGTCGGCGTCGACAGCGCGTTGGGGGCCGGCCCGAAGGCCGGCCCCACCAAAGTCGGGGTGTCGCCACCCCGACTCATGGGCGCTCCCCCCGAACTTATCTGCGCCGCCGCCGACGGCGAGCCGGGGCAGCGACGCGGCTGCTGATGAACCACCAAGCCGGCGGGATCAGCAGCAACGCGGCACTCCCCGAGCTCGTGTTGTCGCCGGTTGAACAACCGCTGCCGCGCGCGAGAATCAACGTCGGTTCACGCGGCGGTGTCGCGGTGCGCGTCGACGTCGGCACGCGCGTGTTCGGTGTGCGCGTCGGCGTGAAAGCCGGTGTCGCGTTGCCCTGACAGACGTTGCCCTGGCAGACGTGCGAGAGGCACTGTTGCTCGTGCTGGCAAGGCGAGCCGTTGGGCAGATCGATCGGCAGACACGTACCGACGAGCGGATCCAGGTCGCAGCGCTCGCTCGCGCCGTCACATTCGGTGTTGCAGCAGACTCCGTCGTCGTCGGCGCAATGACCCGAGACGCATTGGTTGTCGGCGGTGCACTGGCCGCCGTTCGGCTTCGGCGTCACCGGCGGTGAGGGCGTGCGCGTCCCGCCGCTGCCGCACTTGCCGTTCTCGCACTGTTGGCTCAGGCACTGCTGGTCGACGATGCAATCGTCGCCGTCGGGCAAGTTGATCGGCAGGCAGTGGCCCTTCTGCGTCGGCAGATCGCACTGCTCGTCGGCGCCGTTGCAGGCGTCGTCACAGCAGACGAGGTCTTCCGATGGGCAGAAGGTCGAGCGGCACTCGCTACCGGCGCCGCAGTCCTCGCCGAGCTCCTTCAGCCTGCGTGTCGAAGTCGGAGTGGCGTTGCCGCCACCAGGTGGTGTCGGCGTGAAGGTCGCCGTCGGACGGACGGTACCCGAATCGGTGCACTGACCCGGCGGGTTGTCGCAGCGTTGGGTTGGCCCGTCGCAGGCCTCGTTGCAGCAGAAGCCATCGACGCAGAACCCGGACAGACACTGCTCGTCGACCATGCACTCTTCGCCGTCATCGAGGTCGGTCGGCTTGCAGATGCCCTCCGCGCCCTGCAGCGAGCAGCTCGCGTTGTCGACGTCGCACGGAGTGTCGCAGCAGACTTCGTCCTCCTCTGCGCAGAAGAGCGGGTTGTTGCAGTCATCGTCGCCATTCTCCGGATTGCAGTCGCAGCCCTGGCCACGGCACGGCGTCGGCGAGGTCACGCCGCCGGACGGGGTCGGAGTGGGTGCCGCGCCGCCCGGAGTACTGGTCACGGTGGCCGGCGTGATGGCTCCCGTGGTGTTCAGGAGCAGGCGAATACGCGAATCCCTGGTCGACGCGACGACGAGGTCGGGCTTGTTGTCGCGGTTGAAGTTGCCGACCTTGATGATCTTGGACGTGAGCCCCATGTTGGGGAAGCGCGTCGGTCCGAAGAAGTTGCCGGCAACGTCGCCGGTGTAGACGAGGACCGAGTTCGTCTCGCCGCCCTGGGTGGTGGTCGAAACCGAGGTCGGGCCGCTGATCAAAGTCGCCAGATCGACGTTGGTGTCGCCGTCGAAATCAGCCACCGCAACCTGTCTGAGCGTGCAGTTCGGGTTGGGCACGACGACGTCGGCGGCGCAGGGCACCGGCAGAATCGGCCCGGTGCCGAACAGGCCCCCGCCGAGGCCGGGCTGGAGGTGGATCGTGCTCGGCCGGCGATCGACGGTCACCAGATCCGGAATCATATCCTTGTTGTAGTCGGTGAGGCGCAGGTCGCGGGCGCGCTTGCCGGCGAAGAAGTTGCCGAGGTTGCTGAAGCTGCCGGCGCCGATGTTGACAATACTGCTGGCGTCGTTGCCCGAGCCGGCGGTGTTGAGTGCCGCAAGGTCGGGCTTGTCGTCGTCGTTGAAGTCCGCGGACACGACGATCTCCGGACGGTTGCCCGCCTTGATACGCGTGCCTGGGACGTTGAAGCCGACCCCACCCGGCTGATTCTTGTTGATCAGGACGTTGACGTCGTCCTTGCCGGGGTCGGCGAAGACCAGATCGTCTCCGAACTTTGCTCCCGGTCGGGAGTTGTCGATGTCGACCGCGATGACGCCGCCGCTGCCGCAGCAACGGCGGACGCCGACCTGGCGATCGAACGTGCCGTCGCCACGGCCGGTGACCACGAAGACGTTGCGCGAGCCGGTGGCGACGATGACGTCGCCGTTGCCGTCATTGTTGAAGTCGCCGATCGCGATGCTCTTGAGGCGATTGCCGATGACGATCGATGCACCTTGTCGGAAAGTGCCGTCCTCCTGCACCAGCACGAGCGATACTTTGCGCGTGGATCGGCTGACGATGGCAAGATCGTCGATGTTGTCGTTGTTGAGATCGCCGACGGCGACGTCGGTTGGACTGCGAGGGACCGCCAGCGTTTCAGTGACGACGAACGACGGGGCTGCCCAAGCGGACGTAACGATGGACGCGAACATCGCTACAGCTAGCGTAACAAGACGAGCCGCTCTCATCCCTTGGTTCCTCTCTTGGAGCGAGGTTTCATGGACACTTCTCCCCCCTTGACGCCCGTTCTCCCCCGGGAACGGCAGCGGGTGGAAGAAAAAAATAAAGATATGACAACGCCTCAATCTCCCCCGGACCCGTTCTGTTTGTCAAATAAAAAGGAGCCCGAAAGGTTGGAAAGCGATACCCCCCATAAGGGCGGGTGGGGCCGGCTGAATCAGCGCGCGTAGGAGAGTTGCAGGGCACCTCGCCAGCGCGTGTACTCTTCATCGCGCCGCGCTTCGCTCCAACGCGGTTCGAAGACCGCGCCGCGGCGCCAATGCCGCTCCATCTCCGCCGCGTCGCGCCACACGCCGATCCCCATTCCGGCGAGAAGGGCGGCGCCGAGCGCCGTGCCCTGCACCGTCTCCGGCCGTTCGACGGCGACGCCCAGCACATCGGCCAGGTGTTGCAGTAGAAAGTCGTTCTCGGCAGCGCCGCCATCGGCGCGAACCAACGCCGGCAGAGCCGCGCCGATGTCAGCCGCCAGAGTCACGACCACCTCGCGGCAACGGAACGAAACACCTTCCAAGGTGGCGCGTACGACGTGAGCTCTGCTGCTGGCGCGCGACAAGCCGCCGATGGTTGCCCGGGCGCGCGGGTCCATGTACGGCGTGCCCAGACCTTGAAACGCGGGGACGACCCAGACGCCGCCGCAATCTTCGATCGACTCTGCGATGCGCCCGGTCTCCGCCGCCGACTCGATGATGCCGATGCCGTCGCGCAGCCACTGGATGGCGGCGCCCGCGGTGATCGCGGTGCCTTCGAGGCAGAAGGAGCGCTCGCCGCCGAGCTGCCAGAGAACCAGTGGATAGGCGCCGCTCGCGGAGAGAACGGGAGCAGATCCGGTGTTGACGTCGACCATGCCGGAAGTGCCGAAGGTCACCTTGAAGTCGCCGGGACGATGGCGTGCGAGACCGAACATCGAGGCCTGTTGATCGCCCGCGATCGCCGCGAGCGGCGCCGTGAAGCCGCACTGCTTCTCTTCGGTCATACCGTGGCGACCGCAAGTCGCGATGATCGCCGGCAGCACGGATGGCGGAATGTCGAGCAGCTCCAGCCCGCGCGCATCCCACTCTCCGCTCGCGAAATCGTAGAGACCGGTGCAGGAGGCATTGGAGGGATCGGTAATGTGCAGCCGACCGCCGCTGAGATTCCAGGCGAGCCAACTGTCGACCGTGCCGAAGCACAACTCGCCGCGCGCAGCGCGCCCGCGGCCGCGCTCGGTGTGATCGAGCAGCCACTCCAGCTTGGTCGACGACGCCATCGTGTTGACGAAGAAGCCTTGCTGCAGCAGCTCGCCGACGCGCGCGGCGGTGCGCACGTCTTGCCACACGATCGCGGGGTGAACCGGCGCACCCGTCGCCCTCTCCCACAGCAAGGTCGTGGCGCGTTGATTGGCGATGCCGACCGCGGCGACTTCGTCCGCACGGGCGTCGGCCGCGCGCAGTGCCTCGGCGATCACCCGCCGGACGCTCTGCCAGAGCTTTGCCGGATCGAGCTCCACCCATCCGGGTTGGGGACACTCCACCGTCAACTCTTCGTAGGCCGAGGCGAGGACGGAGGTGCTCGTATCGACGACGAGGGCGCGCGCGCCCGTGGTACCGGCGTCGAGCGCGAGCAGCAGTCGCCGGCTCACGGCGGCAGCAGCACTCCGGGATTGAGTACACCGAGCGGATCGAGAGCGCGCTTGAGCGCGCGCAGCACGTCGAGGCTCGTGCCGAGCTCTTCGCGCAGCCACTCGCGGCGCACCCGGCCGATGCCGTGATGGTGTGCGATCGTGCCGCCGTGCGCCAGGGTCGCGCGCATGGTCGCATCCCAACAGCGCCGGTAGGTCTCCTCCATCGCGTTCGCGTCGGCCGGACGCGCCGCGAAGGTGAAGTAGAGATTCGTGCCCGTGCTGTAGGAGTGCGAGCTGTGCGCCGATGCCGCCATCACGCCGGGAACTTCCTTCATCCCGGCGACGGCATCGCGGTAGACGGCGAGAATGTCGTCCCAGGTTGCCGCGATCTCGATGGTGTCGACGACGATCCCCTTCTGGAGAAACGGCTCGAAGCCGGGCACGGAATTGCGGTGGGAGAGCCAATGTTCGACCGGCCCCTCGCCCGCCGCGGTTCCCTTCTGCTGCGCGCAGGCCGCTGCGCATGCGGCCATCTCGGCGTCGGTCAGCGTCGCCGGCCCTTCACTCAACAAGAGCAGAAGGCTGGTACCTTCCGGGGCGCTGCCGGGGAAGTTACGGGCGCTCTCGACCGCGTCGTAGAGTCGCACCACGGGCGGGCGCCAGCCGGCGCGAATGAAGTCGCGGATCGCTTCCAGCCCGAAGTCGAGGGTGGGGAAGTGGAACGCGCTCAGGCGGCGCGAGGGCGGCAGCGGATGAATCCGCAGCGTCACCTCGGTGACCACGCCGAGTGTTCCCTCGGAGCCGAGGAAGATCTGCTTGAGGTCGGGGCCGGCAGCGGCACGCGGCGCCGGCCGCGTGCGCACGATCGAGCCGTCCGCGAGCACGACCTCGAGCGCCGCCAGCAGATCTTCGATCGAGCCGTAGCGAGTCGAGAACTGCCCTGCCGAACGCGTCGCCACCCAGCCGCCGACGGTGGAGATGTCGATCGACTGCGGAAAGTGACCCGCGGTGAATCCCTTCTCGTTGAGCGCCGCTTCGAAGTGGTTGCCCATCATGCCGGCCTGGACGCGGGCGAGGAGCGCCGGCGAGTTCACTTCGAGGAGAGCGGCGAGACCGCGCAGGTCGAGAACGATCGCCGTTGGATCCGGCAGCACTCCGCCGCAGACGCCCGAGCCGGCGCCGAAGGGCACGACCGGCACGCGCTTCTCGGTGGCGTAGCGCAGGACGCGCGCGACTCCGTCCGTGTCGCGCGGTCGCACCACACACGCGGGCTTGGCGCCCTTCCCGCGCATCCCGGCGAGGACGGACATCACCCAAGAGTCGCGCCCGTGCGCGCTGAGACTGTCCTCATCCCACCGGACTGCGTCGCGACCGAGTCGTTCGACGAGATCGCTGCGCACGCCCTCGACTTCAGGCATGCGCCGCCTGGTCGGGCCGAGCGTTGCCGGCGAATCCCTTCACGTGCTGCACGTGCGCCGTGTACTGCGCGATCTCCTGCCGCATGCGCGCGTCGCTCCAATCCAGAAGACGCGCCATCGTCTTCGCCACGCGCGGCGCCTCGGGCAGGCCATTGTCGGGCGCGAAGAGAAAGAGTCGAGTCCGGCGCTCGAGCACGTCCTCGACGGTTGCGGCGAGCTCGCCGCGCACGACGAACTCGACTTCCGCGCGCGTCAGCGGCGATCCCGGGGCCATGCGCTCACCGAGCGCCGGATCGCCGACGATCCCCTGCACGATTTGCTCGGCGTACGCGCCGTACAGACGCACGAGCCGATCGACGAGAGTCGCGGTCGTCGGCCACTTGGTTTTGATCGCCTCGGCGAAGGCCGAAACGCTCTCGCCGATGTCGCCGCCGCTCAGCGGCGCGCTCTCGCTCTGTCCCGAGGCCTGGAACGGTCCCGCGCCCTGCTCCTTCAGGCGCGCGACAACCACATCCGACACTCTCTCGGCCATGCGGCGGAAGGTAGTGAGCTTGCCGCCGGCGATCGAGAGCAAGCCGGTCGGGCTGGTCATGATCTCGTCCTTGCGCGAGATCTCGCTCGGCGATTTACCCTCTTCGTGGAGCAGCGGGCGCAGGCCCGCCCACGCACCGGTCACTTCGTCGAGCGTGATCGGGGCCACGTCGAACGTGCGCGCCGCCGCGTCGAGCAGATAGCCCGCATCGTCCTCGGTGATCGGAGGATCGTCGTAGGTCCCCTCGTAGTCCGTGTCCGTAGTGCCGAGGTAGACGGCACCGTCGCGCGGCACGACGAAGGCCGAGCGCCGGTCGCGCGCCTGCATCACGACGATGCGCGACACCGGCAGCCGCTCGCGCGGCAGGACCAGGTGGATGCCTTTGGTGAGATGCAGACGGGCAGGCTCGGTGCCGAGCATCTCGCGCACGCTGTCGACCCACGGCCCGGCGGCGTTCACCACGACACGCGCGCGCACGGCGATCGTATGCTGGCCGAAGACGTCGCTGACCTCGGCACCGGCAACGATGCCGTTTTCGAGAAGCAGGC
>Ga0187894_10006314_pt1 | contig 11671 bp, 9 predicted proteins | sample GBC1701081metaG_FD_136650 | JGI IMG/M metagenome (GOLD analysis project Ga0187894, IMG submission 136650) | White microbial mat communities from a lava cave in the Kipuka Kanohina Cave System on the Island of Hawaii, USA - GBC170108-1 metaG ...
CCACATGTTCGACGTGCAGCTGGCGAGCGGCGAGACCTATCGCGAGTCGTCGACCTTCCGGCCCGGCGACAAGACGGTGATCGCCCAGACGCCGTGGGGCAAGCTGGGCATGACGATCTGCTATGATCTGCGCTTCCCCTATCTCTACCGCGACTTGGCGCATGCCGGCGCCGAGATGCTCTCGATCCCGTCGTCGTTCACGGTGCCCACCGGCCGCGCCCACTGGCACGTGCTGATGCGCGCGCGGGCGATCGAGACCGGCTGCTTCGTGTTCGCGCCGGCGCAGGTCGGTACGCACGCCGGCAACCGCAAGACCTATGGCCACTCGCTGGTCGTGGCGCCGTGGGGCGAGGTGCTGGCCGATGCCGGCGGCGAAACATCGGGCTTCATCACGGCCGAGATCGACATGGCCAAGGTCGCCGAGGCGCGCACTGCCGTGCCCTCGCTGACCCACGACCGCCGCTATGCGGCGCCGGTCACCGTCGGCGCAGTACGGCGCGCGGCGGAATAGCGCGTTCAGGCCGGCCGATCGCCGGCCCCCAACATCCGCAGGAACATCGTTGTCAGCGTGCGGACGATCCGGCTGCGATCGGGGCTGCCGGCGGCAATGGCATCGTCCACGACCCCATGCATGCCGTGGAAGATCACCATGGCCGTCGCGCGGGGCTCGTCGATCGACCACGCGCCCGTCTGAATACCAACCGTCAGAATCTCCAGTACCTGATCGATGACGGCGTCCTTCTCCTGCGACTGTCGCCGGTCGTGGCGATAGTCGTGAAAGACGACGTCGTGCAGTTGAAACGCATCGAGGTACGCGTCGACCGCGGTAGCCGTCCAGCTTTGCAGGCGCGCAATGCCGTCCGTGGCCGGACAGGCAGCGACCGCGTCCGCAACACGCGCGACGAAACCCTGCGAAAAGCGATCGCGCAAGGCGACGACCACATCCGTCTTGGCGGTGAAGTAGTGATAGAACGTGCCCTTGGCGACATCGGCGGCCGCGACGATGTCATCGATCGTCGTCGCGTCGATGCCGCGCGCAATGAACAGCGTCGCCGCCGCATCCATCAGGTCGTCCCGCCTGACCTCGGCGGGCTTCGTCCGCGGCTTGCGAACCGGCCCTCCCTGCCCGGCTGAGCGCTGTCGCTGCACGTTGCTCACATCGACCCTTCGCCTAGCCATCCGTTCGGGCGCATATCCCAGATTTTATTGTGGTTTTCAAGCACGTTAATAATATTGACCGACGGTCGGTCGATATGCAAAACGGAACTCGCCCCTGGTTCCGGAGCTGTCATGACCGATGCTCGCCGACCGACCCTTGTCGCCGCCGTCTATCTCGGGACGTTCATTGCCGCGCTCGACGTCAGCATCGTGAGCGTCGCACTGCCGTCCATTCAAACCGCGCTGCACACCGACATCGCCGGCCTGCAGTGGGTCGTCGGCGCCTATGCGCTCTGCCTGTCGGCCTTCATGCTGTCGGCCGGCCCGATCGGCGACCGCTACGGTCGCAAGCGGTCATGGCTGGTAGGCGTGGCGGTGTTCATGGTGGGCTCGGCGATCTGCGCCGCGGCCCCGACCTTGGCCGTGCTGATTACCGGCTGTGCTGTCCAAGGGGTCGCGGGTGCGTTTCTGATCCCCGGTGCGCTATCTATCCTCACGCAGGCGTTTCCTGATCCGGCGCAACGCGCGCATGTGATCGGCGGCTGGTCGTCGTTCAGCGCCATATCCCTGATCGTCGGCCCCATCCTGGGCGGCATCCTGGTCGACACGGCTGGATGGCCCAGCATCTTCCTGATCAATCTGCCCATCGGCGTGGTCACGATCTGCCTTGGTGTCTGGGGCATCCGGGAGACGGCGCATCCCGATCACGCCGCCCTCGACCCCGCCGGCCAGGCGATGAGCGTGCTGTGGCTTGGGGCGCTGACCTACGGTCTCATCTCGGCAGGGCAACACGGCTGGACCGCACGCGGCACGGTGATAGCGCTCGCGGCATCGATGGTCGCATTCGTCATCTTCATGCTCATCGAGAGCCGCGTGCGACGACCGCTGCTGCCGTTGACACTGTTCGGCAACGCCCGCTTCGCCATCACCAACCTGGCGTCGTTCGTGCTGGGTTTCTCCGGTTACAGCAGCCTGTTCTTCTTTTCCCTGTTTCTCCAACAGGCGCAGGGCTGGTCGGCGACCGAGGCTGGCTGGCGCATGGCGCCGCAGTTCGCCGCCATGGCCATCGTCTCATCCGGTTTCGGCCGACTGGCAGCACGATATGACGTGCGGACACTGATGATCGCCGGCTATGCAATGGTCGGCGGCGCAATGCTGGCGATGAGCCTGTTCGTGCCCGATACCCCCTATCTTCTGATCGCGTCGCTGTTCGCCCTGCTGGGAATCGGCATGGGGCTGGCCGTGCCGGCGACCAGCGCGGCGGTCATGATGTCGGTGCCGCGCGAACGCTCGGGCATGGCGTCGGCGACCATGAACGCCCTTCGACAGGCGGGCATGACGCTGGGCATCGCCTTGCTGGGCACGCTGATGAGCGCACGGGCACTGACGCTTCTCACCACCGGCCTGGAAGCGGCGGGTGTTGCCGATGCCAGAGCTACGGCGACCGCGGCCGTCAGCCGACACGAAGTCTCAGCGTCCAGCGGCATGGATGTGAGCACCTTCAACACGCTGCTCAGCCAGGCGTTCGCCGGTGGGTTCCACGTCGCCATGGCGTATGCCGGCTTGCTGGGGCTGATGGCGGCAGCGTTGCTTGTCGCCGTGCGATCACGAGTCCTATCGGATCAACGCTGACGGCTCTTACGGCGCCAGACCGCAGGCCGGCTTGAACGTCGCCACCGTCCGGTTCCAGGCCAGTGCCGCATCGCCGCGGTCGTAATTGCGCGACAGCGGATTGGCAAAGCCGCCAGCGCCGCGATAGACGTGGAACTGGAAGTCGCGCTGCGCGCGCTTGAGCCGCAGCTCCAGGTCGATTCGCGACAACGGCGTTGCCCAGGTATCGCGCTCGGCGAAGTGGCCGACCATGACGCCGTCAATATCGTGCAGTTGTTCGGCCGTTTCCTCGACGCGGCCGTAGTAGATGCCCGTCGCTGAGACACGGGCGCCGGAACTTACGGCGACCGAATGGCTGGCACCGATGCCGAAGCCGATGCTGGCCAGACGCCGGTTGCAGAAATCGCGCGAGCGCAGCCAGTCGAACCATTGCCCTAGCACATCGCGGGCGAGCGCGCCGTCAAGCGCGCGCGCCAGCACCGCCGCTTCCTCGTCGGTGCGGGCCGTCTTGCCGTCGAACAGGTCGACGACGACGGCGGCGAAGCCCTCGAACGCGAGCAGATCGCCGACGCGATCCAAGTCGGCGACAGCGCCGAAGCCGTCATGCACGACCAGTATGCCAGGCGCCGGCTTCTTGGCCGGCAGGAAGAGGCGCGCTGCAAAGACACGGCCGCCGGCCTGGGTGATCGACACACGTTGCCCCGCCGCCGTCTGCGCCACGGCGGCAGAGCGGGCAGCGGCGGGCACAGCGAGGAAACCGGCCAGCGCGGCGCGGCGTTTGATCGTCCGGATCATGGAGACCTTTTAGCGCAGGGCGACTTTCACCTACCATGGCACAATGACTGCGATGCGTCGTCACCCGCCGGGGACCCGATGACCGTCCCGGGCCGGCTGGCGCGGCGGCGGGCGTTTGCTGTGTTCCTGATTCTGACGGCGCTGTTCGCCTGTGCGCCGTTTCGCAGCAGCCAGCCCGACACGCTGTCCGGCACGCTGGCGCTGCGCGTCCAGCCGCTCGCCCTCAACCTCGAAGACCACGCCGCCACACGCGTGGGCAAATTGGTCTGGCGTGGCGGCGTGACCTTGAGCGCGCGACATGGGGCATTTGGCGGCTGGTCCGACCTGTGGGTCGCCGCCGACGGCAGCCGCATGCGGGCGGTCTCCGACGACGGCGCCTGGATGACGGCACGCCTGCACTACGACGTCAGCGGCACGCTGCTGGGGCTGGACGATGCGCGCCTGGGTCGATTGAAGGGGCCGGACGACGGATGGCTTGCCGGCAAGACGTGGGGCGACGCCGAAAGCCTCGCCATGCTGGCCGATGGCTCCCTTCTGGTGGGCTTCGAGCGCCGGCATCGCGTCCTGCGCTATCCCGCTGGCAATGAATCGGCGGGCGGTGGCCTTGCCGGCAGGCCGGTACCATTCCCGACGCCGCCAGAGCTCGCCAGCGCGCCGGCCAATACAGGCCTGGAAGCCATGACCGTCCTGCCGGACGGCCGCCTCTTCCTCCTGACCGAGGAGCACCGGCTGAAACCCGGCACGACGGTCGGCTGGATCGGCACGATGCAGGGCGGTACGCCGGCGTGGCGCCGCTTCCACTACACCCTGGTCGAGGGCTTCCGTCCGACAGCGGCTGCGGCGTTACCCGACGGTGACATCGTTCTGCTAGAGCGCACGGCCGGCCTGCCCGGCGGCTGGCGCGTGCGTGTCATGCGGCTCAAGGCAGCGACACTGCAACCTGACGCCGTCGTCCAGGCCGAGGAACTGGCGCGGCTGGCAACGCCGTGGGTGACGGAGAATCTCGAGGGCATCGCGGCGCGCCGCGGCCCCGGCGGTGAGACCCTGCTGTGGCTGATCTCGGACGACAATTTCAGCTTTTTACAGCAGACAATGCTATTGCACTTCGCCGTGGCAGATTGACGGGAGCAGCAGCAGCTATGGTTTTAGTTGCCATCGCGGTGTTTCTCGGGGCCTTCCTGCTGTTCCTCGTGCAACCCCTGATCGGGCGCATCATCGTGCCGTGGTTCGGCGGCGGCGCGCCGGTGTGGACCGCATCGCTGGTCTTCTTTCAGGCGGCCCTGCTGGCCGGTTACGGCTACACCGCGTTCGTCACACGGCATCTGTCACCCAGGATGCAAGCGACGCTACACCTGGTTCTGCTGGCGGCCAGCCTGCTCGCCATGCCGCTGTCGGCCGACCCCGCGTGGAAGCCCACCGGCGATGCCATGCCGGCGCCCCGCATCCTGGCGCTGCTCGCCACCAGCATCGGCCCGTCCTACGTGTTGCTGGCCGCCGGCGGACCGCTGTTGCAGGCCTGGCTGGCGCGCCGCGGACGGGTGCCGTGGCGACTGTTCGCGCTCTCCAACCTGGCGTCGCTCGTGGCGCTGCTGGCCTACCCGTTCCTGATCGAGCCATGGCTCGGATTGACCAGCCAGCGCTGGGTCTGGTCGGCGGCCTATGTGGTCTATGCGGCTCTGGTCGGCGCCCTCGCGTGGCAGAGCCGGCGTGATGCCGGCGCGACCGATACTGCCGCGCCCTCCACAGCTGTCGCATCGGCGGAAGCCGGCGACGACGACAGTCGGCCCTGGTTGTGGATCGTGCTGGCCGCCGTGCCGTCAGCGCTGTTGATCGCGGTGACGGAGTACCTGACACGCGACGTGGCACCCATGCCGCTGCTGTGGATCCCACCACTGGTCCTCTACCTCGCAACCTTCGTGATCTGGTTCGACGGCAACCTGCCCTACTTCCGGCCGATGTGGCTGCTGGCCGCGGCGCTGGCTGTCGTCGCCATGGCGATGGCCATGATGACGCACTCACTGACCTACAAGCTGGTGCCGAACCTGCTCGTTTACTGCGGCGGCATGTTCCTGGTGACGCTGTTCAGTCACGGCGAGCTGGTGTCACTGCGTCCGCCGCCGGCGCGGCTAGGTGGCTACTATCTCTGCATCGCAATCGGCGGCGCCATCGGCGGCGGCGTGGTCGGCCTGCTGTTTCCCTCGGTCCTGCCCAACGCCTTCGACCTCGAGATCGTACTGGTATCGGCCGGTGCGTTGATCGTGCTGCGCGCCATGGCCCTGGGCAACATCGTGCTGATCATCGGTGGCTGCGCGGTGGGCAGCGTGGCCATGGCTTTCGGCGGCTGGGCCGGCTGGGGCCGCTACGACAACACGCGTTATGACGTCGCCATCACGCGCAATTTCTACGGCACGCTGCGCGTGATGGACAGCAAGGAAGACACCGACGACTATTACCGCCAGCTCACCCACGGCACCATCATCCACGGCACCCAGATGATGGCGCCCGAGAAGCGCCGCTGGGCGGTGGGCTACTACCGCAAAGAGTCAGGCATCGGGCGTCTCATCCAATCGCTGCCCGAGGGGCCGCGCAAGGTGGGCGTCATCGGCCTGGGCACCGGCGGGCTGGCGGCCCATGTCCGCGCCAGCGATACCTATCGCTTCTACGACATCGATCCCGGCGTCGTCGCCGTGGCCCGCAACTACTTCACGTTCCTGTCGGACGCACCGTCCAAGATCGATGTCGTGATGGGCGACGCGCGGCTGAGCCTGGAGCGCGAGCAGCCGCAGAACTATGACGTGCTGGCCGTCGATGCCTTCTCAGGCGATGCGATCCCGCTGCACCTGATCACGCTGGAAGCCATCGACCTCTACTTCAAGCACCTGGCGCCCAGCGGCATCCTGGCCGTGCATGTCAGCAACAAGTTCCTCAACTTGCCACCAGTGCTGGAGCGCGCCGCGCAGGCGCGCGGCCTGGCCGTCGTCATGGCGCGTGATCTCGACGACCAGGGCGCTATCCAGAGCGACTGGATGCTGATGGCGCGTCACCCCACACTGCTGGACCGACCATCGGTGAAAACCATCGTCGTGCCGATCGCCATCCGCCCCGAGTGGCGGGCGTGGACGGATGATCATGTCGATCTGCTGCGCGTACTGAAGAAATAGGCCGCGTCATTCCCGAGCGCAGCTCGGTCATCCCGAGCGTTAGCGAGGGATCTCCCCTCGCCACGCTCGGGACGACAGCGACGGCTTCAGTCAAAGTCCGTCGGCAGGTCGGGTGTAGTGGCGTGCTCGAACATACGGCTGATCTGGTGCGGCAGCACACGCGAGACAGACAGATCGGTCGGCACTTCGTCGGCGGCAAAGAACGCCACGGCGCTGGTCTCGACGCCCGGCCGCGGCTCGCCGCCGACGATGTCGCACACGAAGAAGAGCTTGTAGATATGGAACGCGTATGGCGGCTGGTGCGGATGGCGTTCGCGGTCATAGATGGCCGCCAACTTGCGAGCAACCACATGCAGTCCGGCTTCCTCGAGGACTTCGCGCACGACCGATTCGCCGGGTGATTGATTGACGTCGGCCCAGCCGCCCGGCAGCGTCCAGCGTCCGCCATCCGCGGTCTCACGCACCAGAAGGATGCGGCCATCGTCACGGAACACCGCACCGCGCACGTCGACCTTGGGCGTCGCGTAGCCGACCTGATCGGCGAACAAGCCTTCGATCCGATGCGCGTCAGCGTCGGAATGCTCGGTCATGATCTGCGCCGCCAGCGAACGGATCGCCTCGTAGCGCTCGCGATCATAGACGTCCTTTGAGAAGGCCAGACCGGTTTGCGCGATCGCCTGGAGCTGCCGCGCCCACACCACCCAGCGCGGCCGCATGGTTTCCTCGGGCAATTGCGTCACTCGGCCGCCGCAGCATCCACCTGTTCTGCCATCCCCTTCTCCGCCAGTTCGCGGCGCGCGTTGTCGTTCTTGTCCAGCGCCACGCCCATGCCGCGCAGCACCTGCGGCGCCTTGGTGAACTGGATGTTGGCGTATTCGACCACCTCGAACCGGTTGCCCCAGGGATCGAGGAAGTCGAGGAACGGACCGTCCAGCAGCTTGCCGCCCGCGGCCTCCACGCGTGCCTGCACGCTCGAGCGATCATCGACGACCAGGCCGAAGTGGCGGCCTTCGATGCCGCCATGAGCGGACCCCCGGAACAGCGCCAGGAACTGATCGCCCATGTCGATGAAGGCGTTGTCCTTGTCGCGGCCACGCAGGGTGAAGTCGAAGATGCGGCCGTAGAATTCCAGCGCCGCATCAATGTCGCCGACTTCGAGCGCGACATGGTTGATGCCGATCATCCGCGGCTTGCGCACACCCGAGCCTGCAGTGCCGTCCATGAACCGTTCCTCCGGTCGATGCCGCCTGACAGGCAGCCTGCCGGATCAGGTGGCGTGTGGCCGGCCACCGATCAAGGGCGCCACAAACACGAAGGGCCCGTGCGACGCACGGGCCCAGTCTCGTAGACCAGCAGGGAGCGGTTCAGGCCGCCACAGCCTGTTTCTCGCGCTTGGCCCTGGCGATCCGGACCCGCTTCTTTAGCGTCTTCATCTCCGGCGACAGCTTGCTGTCGTTGGTATCGAGCAGGTAGGCATCGATGCCGCCGTTGTGCTCGATGGTGCGGATGGCGCGCGGCGTCAGCCGCAGGCGGACCGGCAGGCCCAGCGCATCCGACAGCACCGACGAGACCTGCAGGTTGGGCAGGAAGCGGCGCTTGGTCTTGTTGTTGGCGTGGCTGACGTTGTTGCCAACCTGCACCGTCTTGCCGGAGAGCTCGCAACGACGTGTCATGATCCAGTCCTCGGTCGGTCGCGCAGCCAGACTGCGCCCAAAAAACAGTATCCGGCCCACGTGGGCCGGAATGCGGGCGCTCTTGTACGGGCAGGGCCGCCCGCCGTCAAGCCGCCACACGGTCCGCCGCTACCCCATGGCTCAGGTTGAGCTGACGGCACAAGATCCTCGTGAAATCAATGACTTAACATCACACCCGCAGGACCTTGCCAGGGTTCATGATGTTCCGGGGATCGAGCGCACGCTTGATGGCGCGCATGGCATCGAGCTCGACCGGACCGCGGTAGCGTTCCAGCTCCTCGAGCTTGAAGCGGCCGATGCCGTGCTCGGCCGAGATCGAGCCGCCGAATTCCCGCACGAGGTCATGCACGGCATGATTGATGTCGCCCAGGTGGGCGAAGAAGGCCGGCTTGTCCATGCCGACCGGCGCCTGGGCATTGAAGTGCAGGTTGCCGTCGCCGACGTGGCCGAACGGTACCGGCCGCAGGTCCGGCATCACGCGCTGCATGGCGGCGACGCCCTTGTCGACGAACTCGGGAATGCGGTCCACCGGCACCGAGATGTCGTGCTTGATCGACGGGCCTTCCAGCTTCTGCGCCTCGGAGTGGCTCTCGCGGATCTTCCAGAAGGTCTGCGCCTGGGCCGAGGACTGGGCCAGGACGGCATCGAACACCAGGCCGGCCTCCATGGCATCGCCCAGGAAGGCCTCCATCTTGGCCAGCATGCCGCCGCCATGCGCCGGCGCCGGCCGCGTCGAGGACCACTCGAGCAGCACGTACCAGTCGTGACGCTCGGCCAGCGGGTCAGCGAGGCCGGGAATATGCTTGAGGACCAGATCGATGCCCAGGCGCCCCATCAGCTCGCAGGATGTGACGTTGTCCTCGCTGGCCGCGTGCGCGCGCGACAGCAGCTCGACGGCGGCCGCAGGATTGCGTACCGCCAGCCACGCGGTGGCGACGTCCTTGGGTCGCGGGAACAGCTTGAGCACCGCCTTGGTGATGATGCCCAGCGTGCCCTCGGCGCCCATGAAGAGATGCTTGAGGTCGTAGCCGGTATTGTCCTTCTTCAGGGAGCGCAGGCCGTTCCACACGCGCCCGTCAGGCAGCACGGCTTCCAGCCCCAGGACCAGGCTGCGGGCGTTGCCGTAGTGCAGCACCTGCACGCCGCCGGCATTGGTCGACAGGTTGCCGCCGATCGTGCACGAGCCCTCGGCGGCGAGACTCAGGGGAAACAGCCGGTCGTGCGCCGCAGCCTCGTCCTGGATGGTCTTCAGCACCACGCCGGCCTCGACCGTCATGGTGTAGGCGGTGGGATTGATTTCCAGAATGCGGTTCATGCGCCGCAGCGACAGCACGATCTCGCCGCCATGCTCGTGCGGGATGCCGGCGCCGACCAGACCGGTCATGCCCCCTTGCGGCACGATCGGCACGCCGGCCTCGGCGCAGATCTTCACGACAGCGGCGACCTCGTCGGTCGATGCCGGCCGCACCACCGCCGCCGCGCGGCCGCGATAGTTGTCGCGCCATTCAACGACATGCGGCTCCATCTCGTGCGCGTCGATGACGAAGCCTTTGTCACCAACGACGCGGTGGATCGCGCGCAGCACGGCATCGGGAACGGCGCTCGGAATCGTCGTGTAGGTATCGGGCATTGCCAACTGGTTTCCAACGCTGGCCCGTACCTTAACGAGGCGCTCCCGGTGGCGGGAGCGCGGTCTTGTCCCGATTGTTTATTACCTCTCCCGCGGGCGGGGAGAGGTCGACAGGCGCGCAGCGCTTGGCGGGTGAGGTCCTTAGGACTCGGTATCGCATGCGTGGTCCCTCACCCTCCCATGGCGCTGCGCGCCATGGGCCCCTCCCTCTCCCGCTTGCGGGAGAGGGAGATAATCAACGCATCAACGAGCCTTCGCGCACGGGCTCATCGGGATCGACGCGGATCACCTTGCCGGGGTTCATGATGCCCTTGGGGTCCAGCGCCTTCTTGATGGCGCGCATCACGTCGAGCTCGGTCCGCGAGCGGTAGTGCTCGAGCTCCAGCAGCTTGGCTGAACCGATGCCGTGTTCGGCCGAGATCGAGCCGTCGAACTGAGCGACCATGTCATGCACGATGCGGTCGAGGATCTTCACCGTGGGTGCGAACAGGGCACGGTCCGTGACGCCGACCGGCGCCGAGAAATTGTAGTGCAGATTGCCGTCGCCCATATGGCCCATGGGTCGCGGCCGCAGCCCGGGCACGGCCTTCTCGGCCGCCGCGTTGCAGGCCTCGATGAACGACGGGATCTTCTCGACCGCCACGGAGATATCGAACGAGCAGGCCGGACCGGCGTGCCGTCCCGCCTCGGCGTGACTTTCGCGGATCTTCCAGAACGCCTGCGCCTGCGCCTCGTTCTGCGCCACGACGGCATCGAGCACCAGGCCCTTCTCCATGCAGTCGGCGAGATAGGTCTCCAGGCGCGGCCGCATGCCGCTCTCGCCGTCTTCCGGGATCGGCCGTGTCGAGGACCACTCCATCAGGATCTGCCAGGTGTGGCGTCCCTGCAGCGGCCGCTGCGTGCCGGGGATGTGCTCGATGATTCCGTCGAGCCCCAGCTCGTGCACCAGCTCGCAGGAGGTGACGTTGTCGTCGGCGGCGATGCGCGCACCAGCCAGCAGCACAAGCGCCGCCGTGGGATCGGGTACGGCGAGCCAGGCGGTCGCCACGTCCTTGGGCTTGGGGAAGATCTTCAGCACTGCCTTCGTGATGACGCCCAGCGTGCCCTCGGCACCGACGAACAGGTCCTTCAGGTCGTAGCCGGTGTTGTCTTTCTTCAGCGCGCGCAGGCCGTCCCATACACGGCCATCGGGCAGCACGACCTCAAGGCCCAGCACCATGTTGCGGGTGTTGCCGTAGTGCAGCACCGTGGCGCCGCCGGCATTGGTCGACAGGTTGCCGCCGATCATGCACGAGCCCTGGGCGCCGAGGCTGATCGGGAAATAGCGGTCGTTTGCGGTCGCGGTTTCCTGGATGGTCTGCAGCACGACGCCGGCCTCGACCGTCATGGTGTAGGCCGTCGGATTGACATCGAGGATGCGGTTCAGGCGCGCCATCGACAGTACGATCTCATCGCCGTCGCGCACCGGCACGCTCGCCCCCACCAAACCGGTGAGACCGCCCTGCGGCACGATCTTGACCCCATTCTCGTTGCACAGCGCAACGATGGCCGACACTTCCTCGACCGACCCCGGCTTCACCACCGCTGCAGCACGCCCTGCCGTGTAGCCGCGCCAGTCGGTC
>Ga0187894_10006315_pt1 | contig 11669 bp, 12 predicted proteins | sample GBC1701081metaG_FD_136650 | JGI IMG/M metagenome (GOLD analysis project Ga0187894, IMG submission 136650) | White microbial mat communities from a lava cave in the Kipuka Kanohina Cave System on the Island of Hawaii, USA - GBC170108-1 metaG ...
AGTGCGCATTACTTTCATTTGCAACTGCTTTTGCTAGTAGAGTCTTACCGGTACCAGGAGGTCCATAAAGTAGTACACCTTTAGGCGCTTCAATTCCAAGCTTTTCAAAAATCTCTGGATGTCTTAGCGGCAACTCGATCATCTCCCTAACTTTTTTAATTTCATCAGTTAAACCGCCAATATCTTCATAGGTTACTTGTGGAACTCCACGTAGGGTCTCACCTTTTTCGGCAATGTGAAATACTGTTTTTTGTGTTACAAGAACTGCATCTGCAGCAGGTGTAACACCAATTACTTGGAAAGTCAACCTTCCACCAAAGTATGGCACCATGACATTGTCACCTTTGATCAGAGGAACACTTTCTAAGGCATCTGCTAGATACCTTTCATCTATTGGGGGAATAGCTTCAAGTGGTGCTACTACAACCTTTTCTGCAGCAACTGCCTTTATCTTTCGTACTGCAACCGTGTCACCTATTGCTATTCCTGCGTTGTTTCGCACAAGTCCATCAACTCGAATAATCCCCTTTCCTTCATCAGAGGGATAAAGTGGAAGACACTTTGCAACAGTCCTTCTTTTTCCTTTAATCTCGATGACATCACCTGTTGATGCGCTAAGCGAATCCATAGAATCATAATCAATACGTGCAACGCCTCTACCAACATCACGAGTATATGCCTCAAGTACTTTAAGGGAAAGAGTATTCTGGCTCATAAGTAAACACCCTCAAACTAATTTTTATACCTTTGTTGGCTTTCATCTATTACATACAAACGATCCAAAGCTTAAAATTTACATGAGACAGAGCTTGTCTGCTTTTGGGTAAAAGACCGCTAGTTAGAAGACGTGGACGAGGAGGAATGCAATTTCGTGCAGCAGCTACTGGTAAGTTACTTCCTGCAAAGTATCCAAGGTTTGGACTGTCAGAACAACGAGAGGGTCATGTTATAGATCTGGTTCATGAAACTGGTCGTGATGCACCTCTGGCAAAAGTTAGATTCGATGATGGATCTATCTCATTTTTTCCAGCAATTCTTGGCACTAAGATTGGCTCAAAGGTACAGTTTGGACTAAAGTCTGAAATTTCTTCAGGAAATGTAATCAGCATTCAAAATATTCCAGATGGAACAATAGTAAGTAATGTAGAAAAATACTTTGGTGATGGTGGGACTATAGTAAAGTCTGCAGGAACATATGCCACGGTCTTTTCTCACAGTTCTGAAGGCGTTACGATAAAACTTCCATCAGGAAAATTCACTACACTTAATCCGCAGAATAGAGCTATGATTGGAATTCTTGCTGGCGGCGGTGTAGGTGATAGACCATTTATGCGAGCGGGTGTTGCATGGCGCAGAAAACAATCTAAAGGACACAAATACCCAATTGTTAGAGGAGTTGCGCAGGCTGCATATGTACATCCACACGGAGGTGGAAGACATCAACATGTTGGAAAAAGCTCTACGGTTTCAAGGAATGCGCCGCCAGGACGAAAAGTAGGTAGTATAGCTGCAAGAAAGACGGGTCGTGCAAGAATCAAGGAAAGGCAAGCGGATAATTCAGTTTAAAAAATAAATCTTCCCAAGACTAATTAATACTAAATAAAAATTCCCAATGTGGCAAAACAGCGTATTCATCTGTTTATAAAAGGAAAAGTTCAGGGAGTTTTTTTTCGTCAAACAACTAAAGTAACGGCAGAAAAGAAAAATGTGACAGGATGGGTGAAAAATCTCCACGATGGACGAGTTGAGGCAGTACTTGAAGGTAATGACGTGGAGGTAAGTGAAGTAGTAGAATGGTGCCATGCAGGACCCGCAAACGCTGTAGTAGATGATGTAGAAATTATAACTGAACTGTACAAGGGCGAATTTTCAAAATTTGATATCGTGTACTAGTGTATTGAATTGTATGCATCTAAAAGCAGTTTTTTTAGTTCGTCAAGGTTTTGACCATGTCTTACCTCAGTCTCTTTCTGAGGTTCCTTTCTATCACTTCTTATTTTTATTAAAATTGAATCTTGTTGCGGCTCCATGTCTGCAAAGAACCTAAAAGTCATTGATTTGCAAAAAACTATTCTATGCATACGAACATCCTCCACTACATTTTTTCCCAATGACAAACAATACTCTCTTAGTGAATCAATGAGTGGTATGACTGAAGGCGAAAGTTGTTTTTTGAAATCTTCATAACTTCTTGGGTGTCCAGAAAAAACTAAGTTATTCATATTTTCAAAACTCATTACGGAATATTTAGTAGTAGCTCTGCTAGTTCCAGTCTAGGCAGATAGCCCCATCTCAAGTCAAGCAAGATCCGCCACGTAGACGACGCAGCGTGGATACTCCGCCTTAGGATTGCTCCCTCCCGGACCTCATCCCTTTCAGCAGTTCGGTCTTGAGACCATCCCTTCGGACAGCCCCAGCCCTGCATCCACCCGCTTCGGCGTGATTTCATTTCCGCAAGTCAAGCGAGTACTATCCATCTAGAGATTTACCCAGCAGTTACTGATCTCTGCATGTAGCCGGTTTCAGATATAGGGCACGGCTGGCGCCCTGATCCTCCCTACTACCGACCTATATTACCACGAATCTTATATTTGCATTAGGTTCTGTCTTGCTTTAGATTTACAATCATGTTACACACAGAGCATATCTCACCTGTACACTCACTACCACATTTTGAACAAATTCTTCGTTGCTTGTAATTTGTATCTTTGACTATATTGGAGAGCCTCATGACAGATCTATGCATGCTGTTTTTGACTCCACTATGCTTACTTTCCAAAGAATTTAGGAATTCACGGATCTCAGTTCTTATTCCCTCATTCATATGCGGACACTGTTCTGCCTGAAAAGGAATTTCGTTTGTAAAGGCATAAAACGTAATTTCATTTTCATAAACTTCGCAAAAAGGCTTTATCCTTCTGGTTTTGCTTGACGATGTAGTGGGATCCATCCAACCTATCTTGTTTGTGTCGCCGGACAATACGTTGATAATAAAAGTCTGAAGAATATCATCGAGGTTGTGACCGGTTGCTATTACATCCACACCTAGGTCTTTTGCACCAAAATCAATAGCCCTTCTTCTAAACGTTCCACAGATCGAACACGAGGATGTTTTTTCGCTTTCTCTAAGCTCAAGAGATTCCTGTAACGTGACATCAAAAAGATCTTTGTATGCATAGACCTGGTGTTTTACACCAAGCTTTTCGCAGAAATCCTTTACAATTTCTAGTGCTTCATCTCTATAACCGGGAATACCCTCGTCTACAGTTATTGCCCGCAGTTTAAAGTTGTGTGATTCCGACATTTTTTTGAGAACATGTAGAAGTGAAAGAGAGTCTTTTCCACCCGAGATTGCTACTCCAACAAGATCTCCATTTTTTATCATATTGTATTTTGAAATGGTTCTAGCTGTTTTTTGTAATATGGAATTTGAAAAGCAGGTAGAACAAAGACTTTCTCCAGAATACTTTCTGGAATATGCAGCTGTGTTGTTGCATCTATCACATTTCATAAAGGCTTTTTTTTATGCCCAAATTTAACCATATATAATTTTTAAACTATTTTCACTTATAATCTCAAATGGTAATAAAACCAGATTTAACAACTGAAAGGGCAATGTTTAATGCAAATAAGCTAAACGTGAAGGCGTAAATGGACCACATAGTTCCTCTTACTGCCTTATCAGGGATCTTCTTCTCAATTATGCTGTGGATGAATTTGCCTCCATCAAGTATGGGAAGAGGAAGCATGTTGAATACCCCAATGAAAAATGAGAGCATCCAAAGCCAAAGCAAAAACATGAACACTTCCGGACTCCATGGTATGTAGTAAGGCACCACAGGTTGGTATGATGGAAACGCCGCTCTTGTAATTCCAAGCAATCCTCTTTGCGGATCTTCTTGTGAAGGTTTGGTTACAACAGGAATCTGTAAACTTTCTCCCTTTCTGATTATTGATACCAGAGCTGTTTCACCCGGAGTTAGCTTTGCCTTGGCAAAATCTTGTGGTTGGACAATAGGTATGCCATTGATGGCAGTAATTATGTCCTCTTTAAGGAGTCCAGCTGCAGCGGCACCAGAGCCTTCAGTTACGGAAAGTATTGGGACACCTAACGGTTCCGTATAAAATACTCCACGAATAGGATCTGGCATTAAAAGAGCAAAAGTAGGATTGAAGATCAGTAAACCTGCTATAATAAATGAAAAGAGAACGTTTGATGTTGCACCAGCACCTATCACTCTAAGTCTTGAGATCTTTTTTGCTTTTGCAAACTCTTCCTCATCTGGTTCTACAAATCCAGCAAATAATGCTATAAACACAGCAAATCCACCCGTCTTAATTTTTATTTTTTCTAGCGTCGCAACAATCCCATGCGCACCTTCATGTATAATAAGAACAATTGGGACACTTAACAAAAAGTATGCAATGTTTGCACTAGACTGAATTGTGACTCCGGGTATTAGAACAGTTAGCTCAGAAAAGGATTCTGGCTTGACAAAGAAATTGGAAAGATTAGAGATTAGAAACCAAAAAGCAAAACCCATCATTATAAATCCTGCCACAACACTTGCGTTTGAGAATATCCTCGTGGCCTTTTCGGTTCTGCTTAAAAGTCTAGTTAGAACAAGCTGTACGTTGTAATTCTTGTACGTGAGGCTATACGGTTTTATCTCAAAACCACGTTTGTCAAGCTTAGAAGCCTTGGCTAACACAACTATTACAATCCAAGCAATCAGAACATAGAAGATGGAGTTCTGTGCCAAAAAATCAAGCGCCAAACTAATTGATACTCTTTTTAGTTAGGGTAAATTTATCGGTTGCTATGGACGGGATAGTAATAATTTCGACATATCCAGACAAAAAATCAGTCCTCAAAATTGCAAACATAGTGGTCAAAAAACAACTTGCAGCATGCGTCAATTTTACAAAAATACATTCTATCTACACTTGGCAGAACAAGCTTGAAAACACTCAAGAATTTTTGGTACTTTTTAAAACTACAAATAAAACAAAAACATCTCTAAAAAAAGAAATACAAAAATCACACCCTTATCAAGTTCCAGAAATTATGGAGCTTGAAATAAATTCTATTAACAAATCATATTTAGAGTGGTTAATAGAATCAACCAGGAACAAATCTTAAAAGTGACACCATTCCGCCAAGCGATGAAACTCTTAACCCAATATCTGTTGTAGAGTCTACAGAAAAGATTTTCACCCCCCTGCTTTCAGCTTTGTTTAAAAATTCTATAATCTTATCCTCATCTTGTTTCTCAAAAACTCTATCGGAAAAGACAAGTGATTCTACAGCTCCTGTGTCATTTGCCTTTGCAGTTTCATCAAAACCCATAGTGAACTTGTTGCTCTTCTTGTTGACTCGTAACATTATCTCATCGATAATTCCTGACACTTTTGCAAGCTTACTTTTTGCCATTGCTTGTTTCATAGCTTCAGATTTTATGAAGGTATAAATTCCATCTTCCCCACCAGAATCGATTCCTTCAACAACACTCACTTTATGCTTTTTGCCAATAGGCGTTTGCGATAGATAGTTTCCAAACCGCTTTTTTGTCTCACCTGGACCAAATATGATAACAACATCGCCTTCCTGTGTAGACGATGATATTGCACTTTCAACATCTTCAAAAAATGTCTCAATGTTAAATTTTGCTTTGTATCTCTTTCCACTTGCACCAGAGTACATATTCGGCATCAATTTTAGATGTGTACCGCTGAGTCTTCCTATACCACAATCCCCAGTGTCTATGGCAACTAGTAAAAACCCAAAATATTCCCTTTTGGTAGAGATCAGTTTTTTTTCAAGAGCAGTCCAATTTTTTTTTGTTAACGTAATAGCTTCACCTATCTTGAGTATCAAAGAATGATGAGATCCTTTTTGTACAGATTCGTTGTCAGACTCCATTATTGTTCCGTGAGCCTTTAATCTATCCACGACATCATCAACTGAGATCTTTTCAACAATCAATGCAACTCGTATTTTGACTCGTTCACCTCTGTCTGGTCTAGCAAAATCCTTTTCTTGTCTTATCGCACGCGTAGTATCCCCAGTAAGTCTATCGCCTTTTTTTATTATTCTTCGTAGCGTAAAAAGATCGTCTGGTTCTTCCGGTATCAAAGAAACAGAACTTTCATCAATTGTTTTTGTAATCATTTTTCTTACCTATACATTATAATAATAACAATAAAAAAGAAAAGAGATTTAGTTTGTTAATTCACTGGTCTTGGTTTGTTTTTCTTCGGCCTTCTTTTTTAGATAGTTTTGAACCCACTCTTGTGTTATAACTCCAGCCTCTGTAAGATTTACAAGTGTATTTGAAGAGGCTTCGCCAGTGGCCTTTCCACTATTGCGTCTAATCTGTCGCCACTTTAGGTTAGTGTTTCCACTCTTAGATGAGTAGATTATGCCTAAAACGTCCTTTGCATTGACAAAGGTCATATCACGAATTTTTTTAAGAGTTACTTTGTCAGCCGCTTCCACGTAAATAAGACCGGGGCTTTCTTCACGCTCAGGAAATACTTCATAATCCTCGAAGTAGCTCTCAGGAACGAAAGAATTACAGGTACTAAGGATAACGAACTTCCTGAAACTCTCGAGTGAGCACGCAGCATCTATTGTAACCATGTCAGCTAAATTTTGCTCTTTGCCTTTTATCAAGCTTCTTGAAAGACTCAAGTAGGAACCAAATGAATTTAGATGCTGCAGGCGTTGATGACCAAATCCCTTTGATTTGATGAGAAGGATCTTGAGTTCTGAGCCTGCACTCAGAATCTTTATCAAAAATAACGCATCATGATTGTTCATGAATTTCGTTACAGAACACCTAACATTTAACGTTCCAACTAGAAGAGGATTTGTAAATATAACATCCCAAGTTGAAAAGATAGTTCAAAAGAGCGGAATCAAAGAAGGTCTTTGCTTGGTAAATGCGATGCACATAACTGCTAGTGTGTTTATTAATGACAACGAAAGTGGTTTGCATCATGACTACGAAAAGTGGCTTGAAGAGCTTGCACCACACGAACCAATAGATAAGTATGAACACAATAAGACAGGAGAGGATAACGCAGACGCTCATCTAAAAAGACAGGTGATGGGCAGAGAGGTTGTTGTTGCAATAACAAAAGGAAAACTTGACTTTGGGCCTTGGGAACAGATATTCTACGGTGAATTTGATGGAAGAAGACCAAAGAGAGTGCTTGTCAAACTAATTGGAGAGTAATTACGATAAAGAACCACGTTTCTGGCTGTCTCCCAGATTTGATTTTAGTTTAAAGCTTTCTTCATGATTTTGTGGACCGTGACTGCATTTTACACAACCAACCTTGAAACCATTAGGATCACGAATATAGGTTTCACAACCGCAAAAACATGTCATGAAGTTAAGAAACTTTTACTGTGATATAACTTATTTCAAAATCAATTTTTGCAACATTTGCCGCGTGGAATGTTATGTCCATGTGGGCATTTTCTCGGATGCTTTAACATTGTACAAAGAGCATCAGTGAACTGTTCATTCATGTGATGTTCTATTCCACAAACCATTTCTTCATCAATGTCAACTTTAAGAGCACTGTCCATTAACACTTCCAACAATCTACTGTTTCGCATCATGTTAGAGCCTACTTGTTCACCACTTTTCGTCAGGGATACTCCACTCTTATTATAATTGACAAGCTTTGATTCGTTTAGCTTTTTTAACATCTGGACCACACTTGGTTGTCTGACATTTAGCATCTTGGATATGGTACTTATTTTCACAGGATCGCCACTTTCTTTTATGTGCCAAATGGCTTTAAGATACATCTCCACATGCTCCGCTTCTGCGGTACCAACGAAAAGAACTTCGTCTCCTCTCATATTCATATCGAATCGATCTTCCTTACTTTACATCTTTTGATTCTTTTAATAAATATTCAAAATACTCGCGAGCAAAACCGGCAAGGCCAGAATGATCTGCCCAAATTGCTACTGCCTCAGCAGAGCCTGATGTCCCAAGATCTTCTCCAAGCAGTATGACAACATATCTCTTGTCTGATATTATACCACCACCGAATAGCCCTTTCTTTATCTTTACACTGGCTACTCTTGATAATGATTTGAGAGTTTCCGGATTAACATCCTCAGAGACTAGTATGGTGATATCGACACCCCTATCATGTAGTAATCTAAGCTTTGGCAGTGCTTCTTTTGCAAGATCTTCTGCTACTTTTGGGATGGCTATCAATACCTCGTTTCTGCATGAATCCACCATCTCTAAAATTTTAGAAGCAATATTTACAACACCTGAAAGAACCCAGATATCAGGTCTCTCACTTGTACCACTTTGTTCGTAAAGTGGAGTAAGTTCCTTTACAATTACAGACTCGTTTCTTTTGAATTCTGTTTCTAGGTTTTGCTTTGTAGTTTCTATTGCAGTGGCAGGTGACTTTGCAAAATACTGCGTTGGCCTAGAGTCATCAGAACCAATCCAACCCTTTTCTTCTAATGTGCCTAGGACTTCGTATATTTTTGAGTATGGCACACCAGATTTCTGGCTTAGATCTGAAGCGTTTATCTGACCTGTTTTTAAGAGCGCAGAATACGTCTTTATCTCATAGCTTGTCAGGCCTATTCTCTCAAGGGCCTTTCGGGTCTTGTCTGAAAGACTCATCTAATCTCCTTCGAGAGGCTTTTGATATATATGTCAACTAGGGCAGTTTCCAACACACATTCATACCTAATGTATGAGAGAGGCGATGTCTCCCAAAACCAACGGTGTCTAGTAGGAAATTGATTATATACCATCTCAGAAAAATGCGTGTAAGGAAATGGAACTAATTCAGATTGCCAACCAGAAGGTACCCACAATAGGGAAAAAGGCTACTATTAGATTTACTCAAAGCATATGCCCTGACTGCAACATGATTTTGGATGCAGAGGTCTTTGAAAGAGACGGCAAGGTATTCATGACAAAGACTTGCCCAACACATGGAGAATGTGAGGAGCTCTACTTTGGTTCTTATGAAATGTACAAGAAGTTTAGCACCTACTGGATGGACGGAAAAGGTGCCCATGCTCCAAATGTAATGATTGACAAATGTTCATGTCCAAACAACTGTGGTTTGTGTTCGAATCACCTATCCCATAGTGGACTAGCAAACATGATAGTTACAAACAGATGTGATCTGACTTGTTGGTACTGTTTCTTTTATGTGAAAAAAGGTCTTGAGGGCGCATACATGTATGAGCCATCACTTGATCAAGTAAGAGCAATGATGAAGACCCTAAGAGCAGAAAGGCCAATTCCAGGAAACTCGATGCAGATAACCGGTGGAGAGCCAATGTTGCGTGAAGATATAGCTGATGTTATTAAAATAATGAAAGAAGAAGGTGTTGATCATATCCAGATGAATACAAATGGAATCCGATTTGCTTTGGACCCAGAAGCAATGCGGGAAGTAAGACTTGCAGGTGTTAACAATCTTTATCTGAGCTTTGATGGTGTAACCGCCAGAACAAATCCAAAGAACCATTGGGAGGTTCCATATGCATTAGAGAGTGCAAGAAAGACAGGAACCACAGTAGTTTTTGTTCCAACAGTTATCAAATCAATAAACGACCACGAATTAGGTGGAATAATCAGATATGCACAAAAGAACCTTGATGTTGTTCATGCAGTAAACTTCCAACCAGTTTCACTGACGGGAAGAATGGGCAAGAAAGAGCGTGAGAAATACAGAATCACAATTCCTGACTGTATTCAAAGAATAGAAGAGCAGACAAACGGTGAAGTAACTGTGGATGATTGGTTCCCGGTTCCAAGCTGTATGCCGCTGACAAATGTTATAGAGGCGTTTTCAAGTAAACCAAAATATGAGTTATCAATTCACTTTGCATGTGGTGCTGGTACATACATCTTTGAAGACCAAGAAACGAAAAAGTTTGTACCACTGACGAAATTTGCAGATATTCAAGGCATGTTAGAACTCTTTGAAGACAAGGCAGAAGAGATTCGCTCTGGCAAGAACAAGTACTTTACAATGCTAGAAGTTGTCAGAAAACTCTCAAGCTTTGTTGATAAGAAGAAACAACCAGTAGGCCTTGACTTGGCAAAGATGTTCGGAAATATCTTGATGAAAAGATCGTTTGACTCTGTAGGCTCATGGCATGTCAAGGGATTGTTCTTAGGAATGATGCACTTCCAAGACAAATACAACGAAGACTTGGAAAGATTGCAAAGATGTGATATCCATTATGTTACACCTGATCTTAGAATAATTCCATTCTGTGCCTTTAATGTCATTCCGGAGTGGTATAGAGACAGAATTCAAAAGAAATATTCTACTACCGTAGAAGAATGGGAGAAAAAAGTGGGTGCAAAACTTGAAGACGGTCTGTACAGAGGAATTATGCGAAGAGGATCAGGAGACGAACTTGCCGCAGGCTGTGCAAAAAGCCAGATGTTCCACGAGGCATCACAAGCCTTAACGTAAACTATAGCATTAGAATACTATCAAAACTTAAAGACGTGAATTAATGGCTATTTTGTATGAATTTTATTGTTACAGGCGGGGCAGGATTCATAGGTAGTCATCTTACAAAATATCTTGTAGAACAAAAACATTCTGTAACTGTCATTGATAATCTCTGTAATGGAAAGAAAGAAAAATTAGGTTCTGTTTTGAAAGAAATTGAATTTGTTGACATTAATATTCTTGACTTTAAGAAATTAAGAGATGTTCTTAAAAATGCAGACGGTGTGTTTCATCAGGCGGCACTTACAGATGTACAAGAATCCCACTCCAGAAAAAAAGAATACTTTGAAGTAAATGTACTCGGTACAGAAAATATACTCAAGATTTCTAAAGAATACAATTTGAAAGTGGTCTTTGCAAGTAGTGCGAGTGTGTATGGTAATACAAAAAAGATTCCAATTAAGGAAAATTTCAAAAGAAAACCAATCAATCCATATGGAGAAACTAAACTACAAGCCGAATATCTCTGTGAAAAATACGCAAATAATGATGTTAAGGTAGTAGGATTGCGATACTTTAACGTCTATGGGAATGGTCAAAATAATGCTTATGCAGGTGTAATAACTAGATTTTTACAAAACATTGCGAATCATAAACCATTAGTAATTTATGGTAACGGGTTGCAAATCCGCGATTTTGTTTTTGTGAAAGATGTTGCACAAGCAAATTTATTGGCAATGAAAGGCAAAGTAGATCGTGTTTTTATTAATATAGGCTCGGGAACAGCAACCTCAATCAAAGATCTTGCTAACACTATCATCGAGTTAGCAAAATTAAAGATCAAACCGAGATATAGTATGCCAATTAAAGGCGATATTAAAGTGAGTCACGCTGACATCAGATTAGCTAAAAAACTACTAAAATGGGAACCAGAAACAAAACTAAAGGAATGGCTAAAGAAAGCACTTCTCTAATGAGTATAGTTTAAAATGAATCACTTTTTGATACAATTCTTACAATACCTTAAAAGATGTATGATCTAATTTCTTAATGTTGAATGTACTGATCATATCTCCAACACAGAAAGGTATTGGAGGTACAGCTCAACATGTACAGGGACTAGCTAATTTTCTACTCCAAAATGGCAACAAAGTGGATATTATATCATCAGAAAATACTTTTACGATTCCAAT
>Ga0187894_10006316_pt1 | contig 11669 bp, 12 predicted proteins | sample GBC1701081metaG_FD_136650 | JGI IMG/M metagenome (GOLD analysis project Ga0187894, IMG submission 136650) | White microbial mat communities from a lava cave in the Kipuka Kanohina Cave System on the Island of Hawaii, USA - GBC170108-1 metaG ...
GCTATCAATATCAACGCGAGGGCATCGCGTTTGGGGATGGAGAAGCAACCTTCTCCGTGTGAACCAAGTACCTACCCTACTCGATAGGGAATCCTCGCGCTTTTAGCGCGGGGAGGATGTCAATATGGATTTCAGGATAGTTAAATTCGCTTGGAAACGGATAGAACAAAAGAATTTATCATCTATTTAGAGGCGTGGAGTAGCGGCGGATAAGTGCGGTGGCATAGAACAAATCAGGCTCGACGAAGCCGCCGATTTTTCTCAAAAACAAGATATTGATTTAATTGATTTGAATGAAACCCTGCGCCGGTTTGCCGAACAGTCGAATTGCAGAGGCACATCGTCGAACTCAAACTTTTTGGCGGTCTTACCGTTGAAGAAACGGCAGAAGTCTTAAAAATTTCATTGGACAATAAGGTTGATTTGTGTACAGAGACAATGAGAATAAGCGACCGCAATTTCACGCAACTTGTTGATTGTTATTGAAAGAATAACTCCTTTTATCGCTTAAACCGTTAAGAAGATAATTTGGGATACCTAATGTCAATACCTTCGCCAATTGCAGGATAGGAACGTAAAACGGCAAAATCAAGTCCGTATATTGTGCGAACCAAAAGTAACAACCACAATATGTAGCCACCAAAGTTGTCATCTAAAATTTTGGCGAAGGTATTGAATGTGCAACTCTATTAATCACTTTTTGGCCGGCGAAGCAGGCGACATATTATTAGCCCACAGTCAAACTGTGAGTCTGTCGTCACAAAAAAAATCAAAGTCCGCTTTGTGGACGACATAATCCGTTTTATGCCGCCCTCTCAAAGAGGGCTTTCGGAATCATTTCCTACTTGTCTTCCCAGGGTTTCACTGTGGGCTAATGACATACCACCCGTTTCACGGGTTAAAGTGTCACACATTAGGTTAGGATTTTCATTACAAAACATCGCCGCCCTCTGCTCCGTAGAAAATCACCCATGTTACAAAATCATCCGTGAAATCTTCAAAGCGATGCGTGATTCCTGCGGGCGCAAACAAAACATCACCCTGTTTGAAAGAAACTTGCTCTTCACCGTTAAAATAGAAACCGCTGCCTTGAACGACAATATAAAGTTCGTCCCGCGTGTGCGGTTGTTGCGGGTCAACTTCGCGTGGCGCGTAAATCTCAACCAACAACTGACCGCGCTCGAAAACAGTTGCAAAGCGTTTGCCTTCAGGTGTCGGTAAAAGTTTCAATGCTTCTTCAAAAACAAAGTTTCTTTTTTCAGGCATAGCAGTTTTTCCAATTACTTGTTTTAAGAGGCACGATAGTAATTCAACTATAAGAGCAAAGGAAAATTCACCGAATATAAAGATTTGAGAAAAGCCTTTTCGTCATAACACAGACTTTTATTTTTTGCCTTTGCCTTTTTACTTTTTACTTACCTCTCATGCTATTCTGCACGCTCTTTTGTAATGATACCTAATTTGCAAAACGATTTTCGCAATCTTCCGATAGGCATTTTCGACAGCGGCGTTGGCGGGCTTACCGTTTATCGCGCTTTGCACGAATATTTACCTGATGAACATTTTGTCTATCTTGGCGACACTGCGCGAGTTCCCTACGGCACAAAATCTTTGGCAACGGTTGAAAGATATGCGATTGAAAATTCACGCTTTCTCGCCTCGCACGGAATCAAGATGCTGGTCGTTGCCTGCAACACGGCTTCGGCTCTTGCTCTGCCTGCGATTCGTGCGGCTGTGAACCTTGATGTCGCAGGCGTCATCGGACCGGGCGCACGCGCCGCAGTAAAAGCCACAAAAGAAAAACGCATCGGCGTTATTGCAACCGAAGCCACGGTTTCAAGTGGTGCTTACGCGCAGGCTATTGCAAAGAGTGATGAAAATGTAAGCGTGATTGAAAGAGCCTGCCCGCTCTTTGTTTCATTGGCAGAAGAAGGTTGGGCGGATTCAATCGAAGCGCGTTCGATTGCCGAAAAATATCTGAAAGACATCTCGGCGGCGAATGTTGATACTCTGGTTTTAGGATGCACACACTACCCGATTTTGAAACGGGTTATTCAAGAAACTGTCGGGCAAAACGTCCGTCTTATTGATTCGGGCGAAGCGACCGCAGAAGAAGTTGCTGCTCTTTTGAAAGAACAAAATCTTTCGAGGGAATCATTCTCGCAGAGTGCGAATGTGCGACAGTTGTGCGATGATTTAGACCATTTTTATGTTACAGACGCGGCGACACGTTTCGCCCGTGTCGCAGAAAGGTTTTTGGGCAGTTCTCCGAAAGTTTTGGAGGCTGTCGAAGTTTGGGGACAAGATGAGCTTAGAAAGAGTTGACGGACGAAAGGCTGACGAACTTCGTCCCGTAAAAATCACACCAAATTATTTACCACACGCAGAAGGCTCTGCGTTAATTGAAATGGGAAACACAAAAGTGTTATGTGCGGCTTCCGTAGAAGACCGTGTGCCGCCTTTTTTACGCAATCAAGGAAAGGGCTGGGTGACGGCTGAATACGGAATGTTGCCGCGTTCGACTGCGTCACGTACACAACGCGAATCGAGTCGTGGCGGCGCATCCGGCAGAACACATGAGATTCAACGCCTTATCGGTCGTTCGCTTCGCGCCGTTATTGATATGACCATGTTCGGCGAACGAACCATTATGATTGACTGCGATGTGATTCAGGCAGACGGCGGAACACGCACGGCTTCGATTACGGGTGCTTACGTTGCACTTGTTCTTGCGTGCAGAAGAATGCTGGCGAACAAACAAATCAAACGCTCGCCAATCACAAATGAAATCGCCGCAGTCAGCGTCGGCATAGTCGGCGGACATCCTGTTCTTGATTTGAACTACATAGAAGATTCTTCTGCGGAAGTTGATATGAATATCGTCTGTACTGGCAACGGAAAGTTTGTAGAAGTTCAAGGTACAGCCGAACAGGCTCCGTTTTCACCCGAAGATATGAACGAGATGGTGGCACTCGCACGTAAAGGCATCGAACGCCTTTTGATGTTTCAACGCTATGCGCTCAATGATACGGAAAAATAAAAAACTTTTGTAAGGTCTTTTCCATGAAAACTTTCGTTTTAATTGCGTTGTTTTTTTTCCTTGTGCCTGTCATTGCATCAGGGCAAACACAGCAAACAACCACAATCAAGCTTTATTTTGCTAATGAAAAACTAAGCAAATCAGATAATTTTCCCGTCAAAGTTTTTCCCGTTACAAGGAAAATACCCAAGACCACAGCCGTTGCTAAAGCCGCGCTTGAACTTTTGTTTGCGGGACCGACCGAAGCTGAAAAAGCAAAAGGCTATTATTCTGACTTTTCAGAAGATACCAAATCTTTTTTCATCAGCGTAAACGTGAAAAACAAAGCTGCCTACGTTAATTTGAAAGACCCGTCGCTGTTTCCGGTTGTCGGTAATTTTACGACGAGTTCAGGGGGTTCTAATTTTTTCGGACAGGTTGAAAAAACTTTAACGCAGTTCCCTTCTATTAGAAAATTCTTTTACGCTATTGAAGGCGACCCTGCCGTTTTTTACGATTGGATGCAGATAGGAGAATGTCCAAAAGGAACTTAAAAATTGCGACGGCTCTGATTTCATCAAATGATTAAGGGAATAAACAAAGACAACGGCTATTTTTGCACCATGCATCTGAGCAAATGTCTTTCATATATTATTTTTAACAATCAACTATTTTATGGCACGAACAAAAAGGAGTTTTGAATTTATGCGCCGCCTGATTGTTCCATTATTTTTCGCATTTGTTTTTATATTCGGACTTTCGATTTCATCGTCAGCACAAGACCTGGATTTTAACGACACAAATGTTGATTACACATTTATCTTTCCGAATGCCACTTGGCGAATGATTGTAAGACCCGATAAAAACGGGGCGCAAGCCGAATTTGTATATGGCGACAGGCTTGACGGTTATTTGAGAATACGAAAAGAAAACTTAAATGCCGATGAGACCGTTTCGGATTTGGTGCGGCGTTATCGTGACGATACGTTACGGGCGCGTCCCGGATATGTTGACGGCAAAGAAGAAATTTTCGCGGGAACTTTGCGCGGCATTGTTTCCGGTTACGAATTTACGTTGAACGGAAAACAGATGGTCGGACGAATCTACTATTTGAAGGTTGATAACCGCACGGTTTATTCGCTTCACTTTACGGGACTGCGCGAAAAACTCAACATAATTCGGAATCAAACAGACTCAATCGGACGCACTTTCAGAATAAAGCCGCCCGAATCACAGCCACAACCAAAGCAACCGTAAAAACATTTGTCATTGCAGGTTGATTATATTTGCAATGACAAATGACATAAGGAAAAAGTTTCAGCTATAAGCCAAAGAAAGATTTGTGTTTGCAATTACCTTGTGAACATCCTCTAAATCCTTACGTTTCAGACGTAAGAGAGCAAGGCGTTCGGGTCCTAAATCCTCAAGTAAAATAAATTCATTGAAAGTGTCCGCGTGTGCGAGCGCGTCTGCTAAATGTAAAAGCAGGGCGGATGGCGAGTTAATTCTGAGCGCGTCGTGATGCGATTGAACCGCAAGTGCCAGACGACGCGGCAGACCATAGTTCTCAAAAAGCCATTGCCCGACATCGCAGTGGTCAACCCCAAAAGCTGCACATTCTCTTTCACAACGAATCGCAGGGTCAGAGATTAACGAGGCTATCTCCATTTCAACCTGGAAAAGCGAATGAAGCAAAGCCCCGCCCAAATCATGTAGCAAGCCCAATAAATAAGCTTCATCAGGGTTTAGAATCCGTGTGTGTTCAGCCAATAAACGCGCCGCGTTTGCTGTGCGAATCGAATGCATACTCATGTATTCGGGTATGTTTTCTGCAAGCGGTGCAGATATAACCTGCTCAAATATCAAGCGAAGCATCTCTTCACCGACAGCTTCACAAGCATCAACAACCGTACTTTTCGGACTTTCCGGGCAGACATATTTATTCGCGGTGTAAATAGCTTTTGCGGCAAGGGCGGGTTCGCGTTCGACCTCTAAAAACATCTCCGCAAAACTCATTGAACTTAAAGGCGGTAAAGGCGATTTTGAGAATCTGGGGAACGTAAACCCGTTTGAAATTGCGTTGCGTAAGTTTGCAAGCGTCTCCAATTTGCAAAGTATGTTTACTACCTCCGGGTCAAAAAATGTTCCCACCTTTTTACGAAGTTGCTCAATCGCCTCTTCGTGGCTAAAGGGTTTTCTGAATGAACGCGGGCTTGTCAGCGCATCATATGCATCTGCAACACGAATGATTCGCGCTTTAAGCGGAATCTGCTCGCCTTCTAAACCGTCAGGGTATCCGCTTCCGTCAAAATTTTCGTGGTGATGCCTGACGGCGGCTTTTATCTCTTCCATTTCAGGCACACCTGCCAACATACGCGACCCGAGTTCGGGATGAAGTCGCATTATTGCCTGTTCATCTTCATTGAGAGCACCCGGTTTTTGTATGAGTTGTTCAGGCGTTCCAAGTTTTCCTAAATCGTGTAAGAACGCCGCAAGCGAGAGTTGCTCCAATGTGCCGGAATCCATACCAAGACGTTTGCCGATTGCAAGAGCATAACCGCTGACACGACGCGAATGTCCCCGCATATATTTATCTTTTGCTTCAAGAGCGTCTGCAATTGCACGAACAAAGCTATTGGTCATTGCCTGTAATCTGTCCTTGAGACGTTCGTTTGTTATCTGCAATTCGTGACGGCTTTTGTTCATCTGGTAATACTCAATCGCCCTCTCAGCCGTAAGTCGCAAATCATCGTTATTCCAAGGTTTTGTGATGTACTTGTAAACTTGTCCGCAGTTGATGGCTTCAACAAGTGCGCTAACGTCCGTATAACCCGTCAGGATTATCCTAACCATATGCGGGCGGAAATCGACCGTTCTTTTCAATAGTTCTATTCCCGTCATTCCGGGCATACGCTGGTCGGTTATCAGAAGTGCCACATCATGTTCATTTAATAGTTGAAGTGCTTCCGCGCCGGATGAGGCTGTTATTACATAATAAGAACGCGACAATAACCTCTCAAGAAGACGCAGGTTCGCGGGTTCGTCATCAACAATCATTACTTTGTACATACTTCTTTAATTACTCCAATGGTTAATGCTGAATTTATCTCTTTATATTTTTGAGGTGTGTATGTCTTTCTCTACGTCAATGGGCAGGGTTACCTTAAAAGATGTCCCTCTTCCGACTTGGCTTGCGACCTGTATCGTGCCGCCGTGTTGTTCGATGATGCTGTAAGTTACGGACAAGCCTAAGCCTGTTCCTTCGCCGACGGGTTTTGTAGTAAAGAAGGGGTCAAAAATCTTTTCAATATTTTCTTGCGAGATGCCGCACCCGCTATCTGTGATAGTAACAATGGCAGACCTGAATTCGCGTCTCGTTGAAATTTGAACTTCGCCGCCGTTTTTCATCGCTTGTGCGGCGTTAATCAAAAGATTAGACCACACTTGATTTAACTGTCCTGCGTAACAATCAATCAGCGGAATCTGACCGTAATCGCGTACAATGCGAATCTGTCCCGTACCGTAATACTTTGCAAGAAGGCGAATCGTGGATTCAATTCCTTCGTGCAAATCAACTTTCTTGACTTCGGCTTCGTCAAGACGCGAAAAGAGACGTAGGTTTTGAACCACGTCACGTATGCGTGTTGCGCCTTCACGACAATCTTCTACGATTGAACGAAGGTTTTTGAGCGTATGGTCGAAAGCAATCTCATCTTTGAGACGATTCAGATTTGCGCCTTCTTCCGAAGGCAAATGGCAGGAATTATAGAACGCAAGCAGTTTTTCTAAACCATCGGCACATTCCTGTAAAAACTCCACATTACCCAAGATAAAACCGACGGGATTGTTCAACTCGTGTGCGACACCGGCAGCAAACTGTCCTAACGAAGACATCTTTTCATTTTGGACAAGATTGGTCTGCTGTTTTTCAAGCTTGGATTTGCTTGCTGTCAGTTCGGCATTTCGGCGTTCCAAATCCTGTTTGTAGTTGCTTGCGGCTTGCAGAATTTCGCGGCGTTTCAGAGCGCGTTCAATCGTTAAATCCAGAACTTCTATATCAACGGGCTTGACCAAGTAATCGAACGCACCCATACGAATTGCATCAATGACTCTTTGCGTTCTGTCTATTCCTGAAAAGACAATGACAACCGTTTCAGGGTATCGCATCGTGATTTCGCGCAAAAGTTCAACGCCGCTCAACCCGGGCATTATTACGTCGGTCAGAACAATACTAAATGTGTTTAATTTGAGAAGCCTAAGTGCTTCTTCTGCCGAAGCGGCTGTTGCACAGAGATAGTTTGGACTTAGATGAATCCTCAGCATATTTCTCACTGATTCTTCATCGTCAACAATCAAAATACTTCTATCAGTTTCATCTGAATACGGCAGATAATACGGCACACTTACGGCGGATCCATTTGTTGATAAGTTATAAGACATGGGTACGCTAGCTTATTCTCCTTGAAATTTCTGAGGCGGGCTCTGCAGGGCAATAGGGCATTCCGTGACTTAACACCCTATAAATATCTTTACAACATACGCATATCAAATGGCAATAGTATTCTCAAAATTGTTTGAAAGCTTTTCATCTTTCCTTTACAGAAACGCATCAAAGCGCGTTCTGACGAGAAATAATGCGTTTTGAAATTTAATGAACTGTTCACTTTGCTACTTGCTTTTGTACGGGACAAAGTGAGATATTTTTTCGGGCGAAAGATTTTCTTTTGCTTATTGAAGGAGATAAAAAATGAATGCAGTTTTAGACGCGCCACAAATTCCTGCAATTGAAGATTATTTTGGAATGTCTGATGCTGAACTATACAATCGCATCGAATCGGCGCAGAAAACTTTGGGGTCGCGTCTTGTGATTTTGGGACATCACTATCAACGCGACGATGTTATCGCTCACGCAGATTTATTCGGAGACTCGTTTCAACTATCACAACAAGCTGCATCGCGCAAAGATGCAGAATTTATAGTCTTCTGCGGCGTTCATTTCATGGCTGAATCCGCAGACATTTTAGCCGCGCCGCATCAGAAAGTTATCTTGCCGGATTTGGGCGCAGGCTGTTCAATGGCAGACATGGCAACTGCCGAACAGGTCGAAGACGCATGGGAACAATTGGAATCAATCGGCATCTTTGATAACGGAAAAGTCGCACCCATAACCTATATGAATTCCTCAGCCGCAATAAAAGCCTTTTGCGGACGAAACGGCGGCGCGGTTTGTACTTCGTCAAACGCAATCCAGCTTTTCGATAAATATCTGAAAGAATACGACAAGCTTTTCTTCTTCCCCGACCAGCATCTCGGGCGCAATACGGGGGCGAAATTCGGAATATCTTTGGGCAAAATGGTTCTTTGGGACCCGAATAAAGATTTAGGCGGAAGCACCGAAGAACAGCTACACAATGCGAAAGTGATTTTGTGGAAAGGACACTGTTCCGTTCACGGACGTTTCAAACCATGGCACGTTGAACAGGTTCGTAAAGATGTTCCCGATATAAAAGTTCTGGTTCACCCCGAATGTATTTACGAAGTCGTTCAGGCAAGCGATTTGAACGGCTCTACTTCTTACATAATCAAAACGCTCGAAGCCGCGCCCGCAGGTTCAAAATGGGCTGTCGGAACAGAAGTTAATCTTGTCAATCGTCTTATCAAACGCTTTCCGGATAAACATATTCAACTACTCGCGCCCGATTTGTGTATGTGCGCGACGATGTATCGCATAGCCCCGCAAAACCTTGCTTGGGCTTTGGAATCGTTAATAGCCGGCGAAGTAGTAAACGAAATTATTGTTGATGAAGAAACAGCGCGTTGGGCGACTGTGGCTTTAGACAGAATGTTGGCAACTCAAGGATAAGAGTCTTTCATGTAGAACAGACTGCTAGTCTGTTCTATGCCCCGAGACAGGGCAAAATCTATGCGACAGACTAGCAGTGCGGTCATACCTTTTCTAAGGAGGTGAAATTTTAATGGCAGATAAAACCGACAAATTTTCGGATAATGTACACGGACAATTTTATGTTGACACGCAGTGTATTGACTGTGATGTTTGCCGCGACACGGCACAAGATAATTTTACACGCAATGATGATAACGGCTATTCATTTGTTTATAAACAACCTACTAATAATGAAGAACTAGAATTGTGTTTTGAAGCAATGGAATCATGCCCCGTCGAAGCCATCGGAAATGATGGATAAAGGACAAGTAAAAAGTAAAAGTAAAAGTAAAAAGGCATACGCCCCAAGTTTGAATAGAGTTTTAACTTGGGGCTTTGATTTTATTGCTCATGCGCGTTATAGAACAAAGCATAAATCACCTGATGCAATAAAACTATGAACTTCAAAGAAAATGAATCCGCAACTAAATTGAGAGGTGGTTATTACACGCCACCGGAAATTTCTTCTTTCCTTTTACGGTGGGTGCTTCATATAAATCCGAAATCCGTTTTAGAACCAAGTTGTGGTGATGGTGTTTTCTTTCAAACCCTATCACGCTTGAATTACAAAGCAGTGAAACAAGTTATCGGATTTGAAATTGAGCCTGAAGAAGCTTACAGGGCTGAACAATCCGCAAAGAGTTTGAATCAAACTCAAGTTGAAATACATTCACGCGATTTCTTGGAATGGTCATTGTTACAGCTAATGAAGCCTCCTTCATTCGATGCAATTGTTGGTAACCCTCCCTTTATTCGTTATCAATACTTGGATAATCAAACTCAAGAAATTTCTCAAAGAATTTTTCGTTATTTCAATTTACCTTTTACAAAACACACAAACGCTTGGGTGTCTTTTGTAATCTCTTCACTTGCCCTTTTGAAAGCAGGTGGAAGGCTTGCAATGGTGTTACCCTCTGAGTTACTTCATGTTCTTCATGCTGAATCTTTAAGAAAGTTTTTGATAGACGAATGTTCTCGTGTATTAATCTTTGACCCGCAGGAACTTTGGTTTGAAAATACTTTACAGGGCGCAATTCTTTTGCTCGCAGAAAAAAAAGTTTCCAAAAACCCGGTCTCACAAGGTGTTGGAATCATTCAAACACAAAGCAAATCTTTTCTTAATAATGACCCTGAAAATTATTTCAACAAAGCAATCTATACAAATGGTGAGACCGTAAGCGGTAAGTGGATGCTTGCTCTTTTGACAGAATCTGAACACAAGGTTTTGAAAGTAGCGAGAGAAAATCCGAACGTCTATAAATTCGATGATGTTGCCGATGTAGCTGTGGGTATCGTCACAGGGGCGAATAAGTTTTTCCTTGTTCCAGATTCAACAATAAACGAATTTGGTTTAAGTGCATGGTCGCATCCGATGTTTGGAAGGAGTGGGCATATTCGGGGTGTAGTTTATGACAAAGAAACTATTCAAAGAAATAAGATGTTGGGAATGCCAACAAACTTTCTTTGGTTCACAAATGAGCAGAAAAATGATTTACCGCTTTCGGTACAAGCCTATCTTGAACTAGGAGAATCTCAAGAAATACACAAACGATATAAATGTCGAATAAGAGAGCCTTGGTATAGCGTTCCTTCCGTTTATGCGACTTCTGTCGGAATGCTGAAAAGAAGCCATGATTTTCCGCGCCTTATTTTGAACAAAGTGAGAGCTTACACTACAGACACAGCATATCGCGTCAATTCAAAAAACTTTGATAATGAGAGTTTGGTTTTCTCTTTTGTAAATAGTCTTACTGCTCTGACAGCTGAATTAGAAGGAAGACACTATGGCGGCGGTGTTTTGGAATTAGTCCCTTCTGAAATAAGACGCTTGCTTATCCCTTTACAAAAAGCTGACGAAGAAGATGTTTATAAATTAAACGGTTTAGTTTGCAACGGTATTGGTTCGCAAGGTGTCTTGGAAAAACAGAATAGTTCAGTCCTAAGAAAGATTGGTTTTACAAATTCTTCTTGCGAAGATTTGCTTCATGCGTGGTTGCGTCTGCGAATGCGAAGACAACACCAACAAGTTCATGAGCAGAATGACGAAGATTAAGTAATTTCGACGGTAAAAGGTTCTGTTTGTCCTTCAATCGGTTCATATAAACGAAAAGTTTTACTAACCAAATTTAGCTCTCTGACGGTTTCGCTCAATTCCCCCCAATGAAGCATCGTTGTATAGTTGTGTTGTCCTGCTTCACCACTTGGCTTATGACTAATTTCTAGCTCAAACAAACCGTAGCTCTCACCTAAAATATAAACATCGAATGTCGTTTTTGCTTTCTCACTTGAGAATCTCTTTTTCTTCCATTCTTCCCAATTCAAATGTCCAAAAAGCTCATTTCTAAAATATGTCGTTTGGTCAATAATTGCCCCCATCTTGTCTTTCCATTTTGCTTGAGTGAGTCTAAGACCGCCCGTTACATTTCCGATTTGCCTCTGAACATCGGAAGCAGGTAGATTTGATTTTTCCCAAACAAGTTTTCCAATTGATAAAGTGTAACTGATTAGGTCATCAACCAGCCGTTGAAAAGGGTGTTCATATTTGTAGCCCACAATGCTAATTGTGTGACTGATGATTCGCAACATCGGAGTTATCGAAGATAACAACATACATTTTCAGTTTGATTTTTATGAATTTTCAGTTTGATTTTTATGTCGCCATTTTCAACGGCTCAAAATCTCTGTTTAATTTCCCCATAGCTGCAC
>Ga0187894_10006317_pt1 | contig 11669 bp, 8 predicted proteins | sample GBC1701081metaG_FD_136650 | JGI IMG/M metagenome (GOLD analysis project Ga0187894, IMG submission 136650) | White microbial mat communities from a lava cave in the Kipuka Kanohina Cave System on the Island of Hawaii, USA - GBC170108-1 metaG ...
AGCCTTTCTGATGAACTCAGATATGCTCCTCTGCCCCTATATTCCTGACAAAGGTACGGAGATTTATTTCTCCCCTACTGCCCGCTTGAAATACAGTGCGCCCGCCTCCACCGACACCAGTTCCCAGCCGTCGCGCCCCAGGTTGGCGATCACCGACGGCCACAGCTTGCTCATGCCCTCGTCGTAATCCTTCGTGCGGTGCGTCTCGGTGCGCGCGCCGTCGGGGGTGTAGTAGACGACGTGGATCAGCAGCGGCCCGCTTGGCACTTGTGACGCCACACAGTATTCCCAGGCTGGTTTGCTCATAAGGCCACCGCCACCGCCGACGCATACGCCGCCGTGTGCGTCAGGCTGATGTCCCACTGTGTCAGCCCCATTTTTTCCGATAAGGCCGCCGCCGCCCCGTGCAGGTGCAGCACCGGGCGACCGCGCGCGTCGCAGCGGATTTCGATCTCGCGCCAGCCCACCTCGCCGATGCCCGTTCCCAGCGCCTTCGCCACTGCCTCTTTGCCCGCCAACCGCGCCGCCAACCGCTGCGGTTTGTCGGCGCAATCCGCCCGTTCCCCCGGCGTGAAAAAGCGGTTGAGGAAGCGTTCGCCCAGGCGGGCGATCCCGGCTTCCACCCGCCGGGTTTCAATCATGTCGATTCCACAGCGCAGCACATTCCGTCCCCTTGTTATTGAATGGGTTCATTCTACAGTACAATCTGTCCCCAGGGCAGATATACGGTACCCGGAATAAGAGCAATTGATGATGGATAATACCTCAGCAGTGTCATTTAGAACCGCGATGATCTTTTGTTTCGCAATAGGTCTTGTACTCTTTTTTTGCGCTTTTCAACTCAGATCGTATCCAAATAGCGAATTTGACGAGGGGGTTTATCTCGCAGCGTTCAAATCGGTGCAGAATGGTTTTCCGCTCTATACACAAACTTATATGTCTCAACCTCCCGGATTTTTTGTGACGACCTTTCCCCTCTATGTCGCCTTTGGTTCTAGTCTTGAAGCCGCTCGGCTGGCTGTCTTTTTTTACTCCCTGGTTGGACTGTTTGCGATTGTTTGGCTGGGCTGGGAATTCAATAGCGTCGTGTTTGGTTTCATTGCCATCAGTCTCTTGTATATGCTGCCGCTATATTATATTCAAATTTTAACTTTTCATGGTGATAGTCTTCCAGCAGCATTTTCCACTCTGGCACTCGCCTCGATGCTACGGTTTCGTAATGCGACGCTATGGCGATGGGTCGTCCTATCCGCATTTTTTGTCGCTACTGCGGTGATGATTAAAGCCGATTTCGCCATTTTACCGTCTCTATTGCTGGTGCTGGTGGTAAAAACAGGGGTAGAAAAGCAGCGTATCAGTGATCTTATTAAACGCCTGGCTGTTTTTGCTGCCGCATTCTTAGTCTCACTTTTATTATTTACGCTGCCCTTTGGGATAAATGATGTCTATGCCAATGTTATCGAGCTGCGGCTGCGGGTCGCCGCAGGGACAAGCGCCGATCCCACCACATTCATCAATTTCTTGAGAGAACAAAGTGAGTTGGTGAACTTACTGGCAGCAGGGATCGTGTTGAGCATCATCGCCTTTATCAGTGTTAAAGATGCACGATTCCCCTTGATCCTTGTATTTTTGTGGGTGGCAACAACCATTGTCTCGTTGTTAGTTTATCACCCCTTGCTGCCGCATCACCTCGCCTTTTTAGCCGTTCCCATCACCCTATTTTTCGCGTTCTCATTATTCAAGCTGTTGAACCTGATCAAGTTCCCCAACGTGGTTCCTGCCGCTGTGACCCTATTGGTAGTGGTTGTATTGGTTAACAGGCTACATTACGCATCAATCCCACAAGCAGGCGTAGCGACCGCCCTGCAACTCAAAGGCATTCAATTGGTACAAACCTATACGGAAATCGGCGATTATATTATTTGCGATGATGGTATTGTTTCCAGTTTATCGAACCGATTGACACCGCCTTATTTAACCGACTTGTCTTTTGTCAGAATTGCATCCGGTGGTGTAACCCCTGAGCAATTGGAGAACAATTTAAAGACCTATAAACCGAAAATGGTATTGGTTTGGGCGGATCGCTTGCGAAATATTCCGAATTTCGATCAAATCATGAGACACTATCATTATCGTTTAATAGACGATGCCGACACGCAACATCAAGCCTATTTATTACAGTCTTGATGGTACGCGCCCGCCCCGTCCGCGAAAACAAAAATGCCGCAGTGTGGCGGTGTCTTTTCTGTATTATTGATCGCTGACAGCTTGGCTATGTATCTGCGTCCCCAAACAGGTCTTTCAAAACCAGCGTGAAACCCGGCAGCACATCGCCACCGTCCAGCACGCCGTCCACGTCGATGGGGTACGATCCGGTTGGCGTATGCACCACCACCCGCTTCAACTTCGGGTAAAACACCCACACCTGGCGCGTGCCATATTTCAGGTATTGGCTGATTTTCAGTTCCAGGTCTTCGGCATCGTCATTGGGCGATACCACCTCAATCGCCAGGTCAGGGGCGAAAGGGACATAGCCGTCTGGCAAACCACCTGGAGGAATCCGCGCCACAGCGACGAAGCCCACATCCGGCGCGCGCACGATGTCCTTGCCATTCGGGTTCTTGAAGAGGAGAAAGCCGGTCTCCGCCGCCGTTGTTTCGCCTAAGTTGTTATCCTCGATATGATTACCGACCCGTCGATCCAGTTTCGATGCGAACGTGCCATGCTTGCCGCCTGCAGGTGACATCTCAATCAAAACCCCTTCGCTGAGTTCAAATCGCCGCGCATCATTTTCAGGCGCATGGGACAGTTCCCACAACTCCTCGGCGCTATACAATTTTTCGCGGATTTCTGGCAAGGCCATCGTCAACTCCCAGACTTGACTCTTGAATACATTATAGCAGGAGGCAAGCCGTTCGCATCCAGGTTTTTCGTCAGCATTCTGTATCTACTGCACCGCTCGTCGGAACTTGACAAAACGGACAGTTTTGAAAGTTAAGCCGACTATTGCGATTAATATGCAGACAAGTTCTATTATCCATAACGTTTTGCCGAGTTCGCTGTGATAATGTCTGAAAAATGCTGCACTAATGAAGCCAAATACCAGCAAGTACAGGTAAAGTAAAGTCATTGTCATAAGCTTCGCCCTTCGCCAATTTATATAACAAAAACGCCGCTGTCACGCGGCGTCCTTCTCCCCCTCTCTACGCAGTGGGGAGGGGGTTGGGGGGGAGGGGTTTCTACCCCAAATAATCCCGTAACTGGCGCGCCCGGCGCGGATGCCGCAGCCGCCGTAGCGCCCGCCCTTCGATCTGGCGGATGCGTTCGCGCGTCAGGCCGAACTTCTGCCCGACCTCTTCCAGTGTGTAGGCGCGGCCATTTTGCAGGCCGAAGCGCAGCCGCAGGATACGGGCTTCGCGCGGCGTCAGCGTCGCCAACACCTCTTCGATTTTCTCGCGCAGCAGGTTGTCGTGGGCGATTTGCGTGGGGGTCAGACTGTCGTTCTCAATAAAATTGCCGAGTTCGCTGTCTTCGTCCTCGCCGACCGGGTGTTCCAGACTGAGGGGCTGCCACGACACCCGCAGCATCCACTGCACCTTGCGCGGCTCGACCTGCATCTCGTGGGCGATCTCGTCCGCCGTCGGCTTGCGCCCATACTCCTGTTCAAGCTGGCGTGCCACCCGGTACAGGCGGCGGATGCGGTCGCTCATGTGAACCGGGACGCGGATCGTGCGCCCCTGGTCAGCAATCGCGCGGGTGATCGTCTGCCGAATCCACCAGGTCGCGTAGGTGCTAAAACGGAAGCCGCGCCGGTAGTCGAACTTCTCGACCGCCTTCATCAGTCCCAGGTTGCCCTCCTGGATCAGGTCGAGGAACGGCACACCCCGGCACATATATTTTTTTGCAATCGAGACGACGAGGCGGGTGTTGGCTTTAATCAGATGTTCGCGGGCGTTCGTCCCGTCTTCGACCAGCAGCTTCCATTCCAGCGCGCGCGAACTGGTCGGGTCTTTGCGCAGCTTGGCCGCGCTCGCGTCGCCGGTTTCCAGCCGCATCGCCAGTTCGACCTCTTCCTCAGTAGACAGCAGCGGCACGCGCGCCATCTCTTTCAGGTACAGGCCGACGGTATCGTTGGACGCCATGCTGGCAAGGTCGTATTCGTCCTCAACATCATCGTCGTCCAGGCTCAACTCGTCGTCGAAGTCGTCCATGTCGAGATCGTCTTCAAACAGTGTATCGTCGGCGTCCATCTCGAAGAACGCATCGTCAAACGGTTCAACATCGGTCGGTTCGGCGCTGTCATCGTCAAAAAAGTCTACGTCTGTCCCAAAATCCATTTTTGAATCATAATCTTCTTTGTACTTAGCCATGCTAGTTACCCCCTGCGATTCTGAAGTGATAGCGAAATTAGTCGAGCAAGTGCTTCAGTTGAGCGAGGCGCGGGTCTACCCGTTCCTCGCGACAGGTGCAAGTTGTGTGATTCCAATTCACGCCGCAGTCAGGACACAGCCCTTTGCAATCGTCACGGCATAGCACGCCGCGCGCGGTTTCGATCAAGACTTCGGCGCGCAGCAGCGGCCCTAAATCCAGGATGCCGTCGTCATGGACGCTGAACTCACCCTCTTTAGGCGAAGGGTAGGCAAATAATTCTTCGACAGCCACCGTGACATTCAATGTCACAGGGTCGAGGCAGCGGTAACAGTCGGTTTGCACGCCAGCGTCCAGCTTGCCCTGAACCAGGATGCCCTCGGCGGTGCGGCTCAGGCGGATCGGGCCGCGCACGTAATCCAGCGTCAAATCGTTCGCCACGCGCACGGCGGGGACATCAAAGACCGAGTCGTGGCTGTGGCCGGGGCCGCCGCTCACCAGAAAACCGACGTTGACCTTCAACACTCGATTGCTGACATACCCCTGATTGTGAACCGATTCCACCCTGTTCGGCCTTTGGTAATCCCTTAAGAAAAAGTTAATCTTAACGCTGCGCCTAAACTTATGAACAAAGTATAGGGGAGTTCTCTCCCTTGTGTCAAGATGTGCGACAGCCCCGCAACACGAAATAAACCCGTTTTTTCGACTTTTTTACGATTGTGACAGGAAATGTCACATCCTTTAGGACGAAGGTACTATCCTAGTTTACGATCTTCATTTTCATCTTAGGCGACTTTTTCCTGCATGAACCTTAAGATTTTGGCTTGTGACACGAATTGTCCTTAGCAAATAGTCGCTAGGCGATAGTGAATCGCTGAAAGCTGATGACTGACGGTTGATGGCTCTTCCGGTTAGCCTTCCCTAACTTTGGCGATAATTGTGAGGCGGCGCGCGAATCGCTGTGCTACAATGTCACAGATAACTACACCCGACCCAGGTCAAAACATGATAGGAACGCGGCTCGGCCCTTACGAACTGATCGAAGAAGTTGGCAAAGGCGGGATGGCGACGGTCTTCCGTGCCTATCAACCCAACGTAGACCGCTTTGTCGCCGTCAAAGTCATCCATCGCTCCATCGCCACCGACGCGGCCAGCCTGGAACGCTTCCAGCGTGAGGCGCGTTTAGTCACACGGCTGGAACACCCGCACCTGCTGCCCATTTACGACTACGACGGCGCGCATGACCCGCCCTACATTGTCATGCGCTACCTCGAAAGCGGCACACTCAAAGACGTGCTGGATCACGGCAAGCTGCCCTTTGAAGAAATCGTCTACATGATGCGCCAGATCGCCTCGGCGTTGGATTACGCCCACCGGCGCGGCATCATCCACCGCGACATCAAGCCGTCCAACATCATGATCGACGCTGAGGGCAACGCCTTCCTGACCGACTTCGGCATCGCCCGCATGACGGAAGCTGGACAGGGCTTGACCCAGACCGGCTACGCTGTCGGCACACCGGGGTACATGTCGCCGGAACAGGGTATGGGCGGCGAAGTGGATGCCCGCGTCGATATTTACTCGCTCGGCGTGATGCTGTTCCAGATGCTCACCGGCACGATGCCCTACACTGCCGAAACCCCGCTGGCGATCATCCTCAAACACATGAACGACCCCGTGCCGAAAGCATCGGCTATCGAGCCGGAAATTCCGGAAGCGGTGGACACGGTCATCGGCAAAGCGATGGCGAAACAACCCGACGACCGTTACCCGACCGCCTCCGATCTGGCGACCGCCCTGATGGACGCGATGGGCGTATCGGTCATCTCGACGCCCAAAAACCTGCGTGATGCTGCCCACAAGACCATCGAGGTCATCGCCGCGACCCGCGAACAGAAGAAAGAGCAGATCGAAGCCACTATGTCCGCCCTGGCCGCCAGCCGGGGATCGACCAGCGCCGCCGAGCCGGAAAACGCACCCGCCACGCCGGTTTTGGGCGCGCCCATGCCGGATTTACCGACGCTGCTCACCCCCACCGACCAGCGTGTCGTCTCTGGCAGACTCGATCCGACACAGCCCATTCACCGCGTCCCGACCGCCGGTTGGGTCGCCCTGGTCGTCGCTGTCGGCGCGGTTATCATCATCGGCTTGATCGTGCTGTCCAGCAGGAATAATGGCGGCGCGACGCCGACCCCCACCGGGAATCAGGCCGCGCTCGTGGCGACGGATACAGGTGAAACCACCCCCGAAGTCGTCGCGCCGCTTCCGACCGACACACCCGGCAACACTAACACACCCACGACTACCCCATCGCCGACCAAAACCAGCACGCCCACACCCAGCTACACACCGACACCCGCCACCCCTATCGCCCAATCGCTGCGCAGCATCGTCGCGCGCGGCGGGCCGGGGTCGCAGTACCCGGTGATGAACACCATCCCGGCGGATACCGAACTGGTTATCACCGGCATCAGCGAGGACGGCGGTTGGTTCCAGGTGTTGCTGGCAGATGACTCATTCGGCTGGGTGGCCGCGTCCGCCGCCTCGGTCAGCGCGGCGGGCAACCTGCGCGATGTGCCGGTCGCCCTCGCGCCCAGCAACACACCGACACAGACTTACACACCGACCGATACGCCCACTAAAACCACGACACCCACCCGGACGCCGACGGCGACGCCGACCGACACCCCGACGCCGACCGATACCCCGACACGCACGCCGACTTCGACCGCGACACCCACCGCGACCGCCACGCCAACCGCGACTGTGACGCCCACCAGCACTGCCACCCACACATCGACGCCACCGCCCACCTTGACCCCGCTGCCAACGCTCACCAACACGCCCGACGCGACCGCCACGCCGCAGCCGTCGCCCACGCTGATCCCGCCGGGGCAACTTCCCTATGTCGCCGATTTTGAGGGCGGCGCGGAATCGGTCGGCGGCTGGGATTATGACCCGGCGACCTGGCAGGTCGTGAGCGAGGGCGGCGAAAGTATCCTGATCGGCCAGGGTAGGCTGGAGCAGCCGTTGGTCGTGCTGGGCCTGGAACACCCGGAATGGCTGGATGACACCGCCACCGACATCGTGATGAACTTCAGTGTCAACCTGGACTCGCAGTCCGGTGGGGCTAGGTTGCTGTTCCGCTGCGGCGGCTCGGCCTGCACAAACGGCTACGAGGCGCTGGAAATTTACCCCGGCCTGTTGAGCCTGCGCCGCAACGCCCCGACGCCCAATTTGTTCGACCGCCTGAGCGAGCGTGTCTTGAAAACAACTGACGCGCCGATTCAAGCCGGTCGCTGGCACAATGTCACCATCTGGGTGGACGGCAGCCGTATTTATGTGTATCTCGACCGCAAGCTGGTGATGACGCACGAAGATTTGATCCTGCCGCAGTTGGGCGCGGGTGCGATCCTGCTGCAAACCAACAGCGCCAGCCGCCCGGTGCGCTGGGATAATTTCATCTTCCAGCGAGCAGAAGTCGCCAGCGACCATTTCGAGGGCGCGCAACGCCCGCCCACCTGGGAGACGACCAACAACCCCAACACCTTTGTCACGCTGGAAGACAACGGCAACCATTACCTGCAAATTCAGGGTGACGTCACAGTAACACCGCAGCTGCTACCCATCCGCGACATCACACTGGCCTGCCGGGTGTGGTCGGACGAGGGCGGTTACAAGCTGTCACTGCGTACCAACCCCGGTGGCCGCCTGGAACTTGCCTTGAGCGGCGGAAACCTGACGGTATCGCAGTTGGACGGCGCGGGCAACCCGGTCGTGCAGCACAATGTCGCCAATTTTTACAACCGCAAACGTTGGGAAGACCTGAACATCTCCTTCATCGGCGACCGGCTGGCGATCTTCCGCGACGGCGTGAACCGCTTTGAAGAAAGCTTTCCTGATTCGCCCGCAGCCGGTGGCATCACCCTGGCGACCGGGCGCAGCGACATCGTGCGCCTGGACGACTGCCTGATGACCGAGACGGCGGCCACCCGCAACGCCGGTGCGCGTTTCGCCCTGGCGCTGCAAGAAGAAGTCCTCGCCCGCGACTTCCGCGAATTGCGCAGCGACCTGACCGAAGATTTCAGCGACAAGTTCCGCACCGATGTCTGGTGGGTCGATGGCGTGAACGCGCCCGGCCAATATATCAACGATCCGTCGGTCGCCGAGCATCAGCGTTTCCTGCGGCTGACGCACGACAACCGCTCGATCTGGCGGCGGTTCCGCGATAACGTGGGCGTGGGCATGTTTGGCGCGGGCGAAGACGTGCGTAATTACCGCGACTCGACCGACCTGTATATCGCCGTCGATTTACGCTTCCCCGAAGGGCCAGGGACGGCCTGGCTGGGCGTGCGTAACGCGCCGACCATCACCGGCGCGGGACTGAATGGCTATCGTTTCGAGCTGCGGCGCAACGCGAACGGGGGAACGGACGCGGTCATACGCTACCTCGGCGACGGCCAGGACAGGGTTTATTTTGAAGCGCCCGTCCCCGGCCTCGACCCGGCTAACCCGCCGGAGTGGATCACGCTGGTGGCGATCACGTCGCGGGAAAAGCTGGCCTTCTTCGCCAACGGGCAATTCGTCGCCGCGCTCGACAACGCCGAAACCTACGGCGGCACGCTGGCGCTGGGCGTCGAGCCAAATACCACCGCCGATTTCGACTCGCTCATCATCCGCGACACGACGCCGCACGGCCAGTAGCGCACGATGCAACCTCACCCCCTGTCCGACCTGACCGGAAACCGGACAGGTCACCCCTCTCCATTGCGATGGAGAGGGGGAATAAAGAACCTTAACGGTTAGGGCGATCATGCAGTATCACGTAATCCTCGCCTACAGTCGCACCGACGCCGCCACCATGCAGCGGGTTCGGGCGACCCTGACCGCCGCGCGACTGACGGTGTGGACGGATGAGCGCCTACTGCCGGGCAGCGAAGCCTGGTCGCAAGCCTATGAAGGGGCGATCGACAATGCTGGCTGCGTGGTCGTGCTGCTCTCGCCAGACACCAAAGACGCCCACTGGGTCAAGCAACTCACGGATTACGCGCGCGACGAGAACAAAGCCATCTTCCCGATCCTGCTGCGCGGCGATGGCAAAATCCTGATCCCGGCAGACTTGACCAATGCCCCGCGTGCGAGCCTGGAAAGCAGCTACGATGGCGAGATGCAAAAGTTGGTCTCCGCCATCCGCGAGTACATCACCAGCATCCAGGCGGACACCATCCCCAACCGACCGACGCAAATGTTGAAAGTCCCCCGACCCAGGCCAGCGGCGAAAACCCGCTGGCGCTTGATCGCAGCCATCGGTGGCGGCATCCTGGTGCTAGTGTTGCTAGCCGTTTTGCTGCTGAATAATAGGCGCAACGCGGAGGTCGCCGTGCCGAGCCTGACACCCGCCGTTGCTGTGTTCACCAACACGCCCGCGCCGACCGATGCACCCCAACCGACCGCGACCGCCAGCGATACCCCGCCCCCAACCGAAACGCCTACGGCCACCAGCAGCCCGACACCCGCCACGCCGGTTGCCCAACCGATCCGCGACATCATCGCGCGCGACGGGCCAGGGTCGCAGTACCCGGAGGCGGGGACGGTGCAGGCCGACAGCCGCGTAACCATCCTGGGTATTAGCGAGGACGGCGAGTGGCTGCTCGTACAGCTTGAGGACGGCATAGCAGCCTGGATCATAGGTTCGACGCTGGTGGTGGCCCAGGCGGGCGATCTGCACGATGTGCCGATCATCATCCTGCCGTCCGACACGCCGACGCGCACCCCCACCCCGACCGCAACCCGGACGCCTATTCCAACCGCGACGGCGAGCCGAACACCTACATCCAGCCCGACGCCCCGACCCACACACATGTCAACGGCTACCACGAGGCCGAGCCATACGTCTCGACCAACACGCACCTCGACCTCGACCCGGACGCCTACTCCAACCGCGACAGCAACCCGAACGGTCACATTTACGGCCACGCCGACCCCTTCGCGCACGCTGTCGGCGACCGTGAGGCCAAGCAATACGCCGCTGCCGACCGCCACGCCGACACCTGAACCACTGGGGAAATTTCCGTATTTCAACAATTTTGAGGGAGCGAACGCGCTGGTCGGTTGGGACTACGACTCGGCTCTGTGGGAGATGGCGGACGACCCTGAACGCGGCCCGGTGCTGGTTGGCTTGAGCAGTAACGGTTCATCATTGGATTCCCCTATAGTTATATTGGGGGAAGCAACACCCGATTGGCTGGCGGCGGACGACCTGGTGATTCATTTCGATTTCAACATCCAAAGCGCGAGCGACAGCAGCGGCGCGCGCCTGATCTTCCGCGCCTCGGACGACGGGTATTACGCGCTCGAATTTTTCCAGGGGACGGCCACGCTGCGGCAGGGGAACACTGCCATCAACGAAACCATGCTGCGCGAGGATGAACCCGTGCTGCGGACGAACAACCTGCCGTTGGAAAATAATGAATGGCATCAGGTGACGCTGTGGCTGGATGAGCAGCGGTTGTACTTATATGTCGATGGCCGCGCGCTGGAGCCGGTCAACACGCTGCGCCTGCCCGCCGGGGCAATTGGGCTGCAAGTCGTGGGGAGCAGGCCGGTCGCCTTCGACAACCTGCGCATTGAGCAACCGGGTGCGGCGACCCATTTTGACGGCGAAGTCCTGCCCAATTCTTGGTTCACGGAGGGGGTAGGATCGAGCGGCATCCGCAGTGAGCCAGAGGGCAACCGCTACTTGTGGATGGGGGCATCAACCGACGTGCAGCCACAAAATCCGACCCTAGTTTCCCCAGAAATCCACTGCCGCGTCTGGAACGAGAAGGGAAGCTATACCATCCGCCTGTTTACCTACGACGGCGGGGGGCTGGAAATCATTTACGACGTATTCGGCAGCTTGAACGCCCGTCTGTTGAGTAACACAGGTAATCCGATATGGACAAGCGATACCGTCCGCAATTTTCACGGGCGCGGCGCGTGGGTGGATGTGGGCATTATGCTCGACTTTAGTGTGCGGCACTTAAGCGTCTATGCAAACGGCACGCTCCGGTTAGACACTGATCTCCCTACCGCGTTGGGCGGAAAGCAAATCGTGTTTGTCACCGCTGCTGACAGCGCAATCCGGCTGGATGACTGTGTTTTTCTCAACTAAAAGGGTGACGGTTCATCCGTTGCATTCAATCAGGCAGGATGCCCGAAATTCACCGTAGACACTCATGATAAAAACTGCTAAAATCTTCAACCTTATGGAAATCTAAAGGAATCGATCATGCGTGTTTCGACATCCATCAAGCCTCGCT
>Ga0187894_10006318_pt1 | contig 11668 bp, 9 predicted proteins | sample GBC1701081metaG_FD_136650 | JGI IMG/M metagenome (GOLD analysis project Ga0187894, IMG submission 136650) | White microbial mat communities from a lava cave in the Kipuka Kanohina Cave System on the Island of Hawaii, USA - GBC170108-1 metaG ...
CGGAACTGGTGGTCGCGAATGGCCTGGACGATGTCACGATTCGTCGCAGCGATCAGACGGACATCGACTTTGTGTTCCTCGTTGCCGCCGACGCGGGTGAACGTGCCATCTTCGAGAAACCGCAGGAGTTTGGCCTGGAGCGAGCGGCTCATGTCGCCGATTTCATCCAGGAATACCGTGCCGCCATCGGCCTCCTCGACGCGACCGAGCTTTTGTTTCACCGCGCCGGTGAAGGCACCTTTTTCGTGACCGAAAAGTTCGCTTTCCAACCGCGTTTCGGTAATCGCCGCGCAATTGATTCGAACGTAGTTGGCCTTGCGGCGCGGGCTGAGATCGTGCAACGCCCCGGCGATGAGTTCCTTGCCCGTGCCGCTTTCGCCGAGGACGAGCACGGTGGCGTTGGAGCGGGCGACCGTCTGGATCAGTTCGCGCAACTCGATCATGCGGGGCGATTCACCGATAATGCTATTGATGCTGTAATGCTCGGTAGTGCGTGCGCGGAGGGCCGCGTTTTCCTGAAGCAGTCGGAAGCGCTCGGCACAACGACCCACGGCGTGCAGGAGTTCCTCCGGCTCAAAGGGCTTGGACAGATAATCAATGGCCCCGGCTTTGATGGCGTCCACGGCCAGCTTCGGAGTGGCGTAGGCAGTAATCATCAGTACCGGCAGGTCCGGCTTGTCGTGGCGAACCCGGGCGAGCAGTTCGTAGCCGCTCATTCCGCCCATGCGAGCGTCGGTGAGAACCATGAAGAAACGCTCCCGGCCTAACACGGCCAAGGCTTCCTCGGCGCTTTCCACGGAATGCACGCGATAGTCTTCCGCTTCGAGGATGGTTTGCAGCGACAAGCGCATGTTCTTCTCGTCGTCCACGACGAGGATGGGCGGCAAGACAGCGCTCATGACTTAACTTTCATAAAGGTTCTGGTCGGAAAGTGTAGGACAAACTTCGTGCCCTTTCCAAGTTCCGATTGGGTTTCCACGGTCCCACCATACATCTCCACGTTATTTTTGACAATGGAGAGGCCCAAGCCGCTGCCCTTTTCTTTAGTGGTGAAGTAGGCTTCAAAGATTTTGCCCAACTTCGTCGGCGAAATGCCTGGCCCATCGTCGGCGATGGTGACGACGACCGTGTCGGCGTCCAGCCGTGTGCGCAACTGGATGCGGCCCCGCCCGGTAAAGGCTTCACGGGCATTTTTGATGAGGTTGACGAGGATTTCGGAGAGATGCCGCCGTTGCATCAGCAAAGGTGGAAGCGGTTGGTGATAATCCTTCTCGATCTTGACGTTATAGGTTGTTCCGCGCGGAAAAACCTCCGCCACGGCCTGGTCGAGCGATTCATTAATGTTCAGCCGTTCGACCTTGCCTTCGGCCAATTGCGCATAGCCCATGAGTTCAGTGATGATGCGATCCGACCGGTCCACTTCCTCCCGGATGATCTGCACCTGCTGTATTGGATCGCCCTTGTTTTCGTGGATCGCGCGCTGAAGCGCGTAGGCGGCATTGTTGATGATGCCCAAAGGGTTTTTGATCTGATGCGCGATTTCGGAGGCCAGCCGGCCCGCGGAACGCAACTGGTCCCGGCGCGAGGCGAACTCGCGGGCTTCTTCCTCTGCGGTGCGTTGTCGCTCTATCAACGCCTGTGCCACGCAACAGCAGGCCGACCAAAGCAGGAGTATGATCAGCCGGAGAATGAACGGCTCGGCTGGCTGGCGCACGCCGAGATTGCCCGATTCGTCAAACTCCGCCGCAAAAGCTACGTCCCAAACGCCGGCCACGAGATAGCAGAGACTGACGGCAAAACTTAGAATCAACTGTGGCGCTGGGTTCGGGCAAATCAGCGCGTTGCGCACGATCAGGCCTGGGAACAACCAATAGACCATACTGTCGAATCCACCCGTCACGAAGGTCAAGGCTGCGAGAAACAAACCGTCGAGCAGGCTGGACGCGAACAGCATTCGCTGGATCGTGGAAACTTGAAAGTGCCGGGCCTGGAACAAGGCCAGCGTGACCCCGACATTAAGCAGGAGATAAAGATAGAAAAAGCGTTCAACCAATAGTTGTGCGCTCGACCGCGGCACCACGACGTCTTCCACCCAGCGCAGGATAATCAACTGGTAGATCAAGAGACCTAGGTAGAGCGCCTTGACTGGGAAAACGATATTGCGCTCAATCGACAACAGCCGTGCGTTAGCCTTTTCCGTAGGCGGCGCGGCCCCGCGCAACAGGCCGCCAAGCTGTTTGAGAATCAAGCCAGGCGAAATCTTCATAGCGCCGACACCAGGACACCGGGAGCCGTCCTCATCCGAGCAACTGTTGCACGTGCTTGGTGATCTGTTCGACCGGCACCAGTCTTCCGAGGCCTTCGTAACCGCATGAAAGCATCCCGGAGTCCGGCCCGACAAACTCAACGCCACGCGCCCTGAGCGCGGCCACGTTGGCTTGCGTCGCCGCGTGTTGCCACATTTTGCCGTTCATGGCCGGAGCGATTACCATCTTGGCTGCGGGGCTCAACGCCAGGGCGATGCAGGTCAGTGCGTCGTCTGCGATTCCGTGAGCCAGTTTGGCGATGAGGTTCGCCGTGGCTGGGGCGATCAGCAGCAGATTCGCCTCGTCGGCCAGCGTGATGTGCGTGGGCTTCCAACCTTCTTCTTCATCGTAGAGGTCGGTCACGACCGGATGGCGCGAAAGCGTTTTGAACGGCAGCGGCGTGACGAAACGCAACGCGTCGGCGGTCATCACTACATGCACATCCGCGCCTTGCTTGGTTAACTGGCTGGTGATATCGATGGCCTTGTGGGCCGCGATGGAGCCAGTGACGCCTAGGACAATGAATTTAGATTGGCTCATGGAATCGACTATCAGAAGGTCAGGTTTCAGGAGTTATGTGCTACGCCCGCTTCCTTTGCCGACGTGAGAATCTCCGGCGGCTGCGTTCTCCCCACTCGCATCTGCTCAGCCTCAATGATCGCCTCCATGCGTTGCGTGTCCTCCTCAATGCTTGTGCTAATGACGAGGTAATCGAAGTGCTTCCATTGAGAAATCTCCTGTCGTGCGACGCTGAGACGCTTCTGAATGGTCTGGGTTGAATCTGTCCCACGTTTGCGCAACCGAGCTTCCAGCACGGTCAGCGACGGCGGAGTGAGGAAGGCCGTCACCAGCGCGCGTTTCAGTTCAGGATCGTCCTCTCCCGCTTTGCCAATGGCCGCAGCGCCCTGCACATCCACACTCAGAAGCACGTCCTTGCCGTCGCGCAGCTTGCCCAGCACTTCCGATTTCAGAGTGCCATAGCTGTTCCCATGCACCGTGGCGTGTTCCAAGAAGTTCCCTGCTTGGACCCGCTTTAGAAACGTGGCCGCATCGAGAAAGTAATAGTCCACGCCATCCCGCTCGCCGGGACGCGCCTCACGCGTCGTGCAAGTGATCGCCCGTGTTAAGTTCGGCCACTTGGCGAGCAATTGCTGGCAGACCGTGGTCTTGCCACCGCCCGACGGCGCCGAGATGACAATCAGCAACGGACTGGAGTTCGCGTGTGACATCTCTTGGAAAGTTATTCGACGTTTTGCACCTGCTCGCGAAATTTTTCCAATTCCGCCTTGAGGGTCACGACCTCGCGCGAAATTGCCGCGTCGTTGGCTTTGGAGCCAATGGTGTTGATCTCGCGGTTCATCTCCTGGGCCAGAAAATCCAGCGTTCGGCCCACCGGCTCTTGGGACTTGATGCATTCATCGTACTGTTTGAAGTGACTATCCAGCCGGGTCAGTTCCTCGGAAATATCCGATCGGTCGGCGAAATAAACCACTTCTTTGAGCAGCCGCTCTTCCTCCAACTCCAGTTCCCTCAAACCAGCCGCTTTGATGCGCTCGATCAATTGCTCGCGGTAGCGCTTCTGCACCTGAGGGGCCGCGGCTTTGACTCGGCCCAAGGCCTTGCGCATGGTGGCGATGCGCCCGGATAAATCCTTAAGCAAATGCTTGCCCTCCCGTTCGCGCATGGTCACCAGCATTTTCAACGCGGGTTGGAGCGCCTTGCCCATCATCGGCCAAAAGTCTTCCGCGTCCGCCATCTCCTCGTCGGTCTGCAATACTCCCGGCGCGCGCACCAACAGATCAAGCGTCACCTCGCCCGGAAGATTCAATTCCTTGGCCAGCCGGCGCAGTTCATGCGCGTAGGCTTTGGCCAGTCCGGCATTGAGATGCAACCGCGCCGCCTCGTTGCCTTCCACGGTGTGCAGCGAAATCCTTGCAGTGAGCCGCCCGCGAGCGACGTGCTTGTTGATTTCATCGCGCACTTGCGCTTCCAGCACTTCCAGGTTGCGCGGCAGATTGACCGCGATCTCGCTTTGCTTGCGGTTGACCGAGCTGAGTTCGACCGTGACTTTGAAACCATCCTGGGAATGCTCGCCCCAGCCATAGCCAGTCATTGATTTCATCCCCGCTATCTATGGCCAACCCCTTGAGCCGAGGCGAATCAAATCTTCGCGCCGCGCGGACCAAAGAAATCTTGAAATGCAGGGTGTGTCCGATACTTTGCCCCGCACGGCGCGCTTAGCTCAGTGGTAGAGCACTTCCTTCACACGGAAGGGGTCGCAGGTTCGAATCCTGCAGCGCGCACCATCTTCAATCTCTCTTACTCTCAATCTTAATCCTGAAGCGTCAGGACTCGCCGAAAGAATGGGAGAGAAGATGCGATTTGCTTTTAGGTTAATTCAGGATCAAGGCGTGCCCGTGTTTGCACCGGGCACGCGGAAGGAGATTTTGTAGAACCCTTTGACTGCTTGCTGCTCGACGTAAAAATTCAGCGTTCCTTCGGCGGTTGCCGTGTGCTTGTGCCGGTCAATCGGGCCGGTCTGGCTGATCGAAAACGGCAAGGCTCTCCAATCCAGGTCGGCTAAGGTTGGGTTGCCGTAGATTTCGTAGGTGTAACCAGCGTGAGCCGGAACGGTGATCTTGTAGCGCGCGTTGCCACCCACTGGACCGGGCACTGGCGTGCCAGCTACCACTAGGCTTCCCGCTCCCGGATAAGTCGGTTCCGTCGGAGTGAAGCCGCTGACAAAATCCCAGGCTGCCTGCACCTCACCCGTGGTGGTGCCGGGCACCGGTGTGAAGTCCAACAACAGGCTCGACCGTTGGGCGGCGGGCACCGTGGAAAAGACGTTGTCGTTGGAATTTTGCGTCGCCCATTGCTGGCCGTTCAGGTTGTAGGCGATTTCATTCCAGCCTGTTTGCGTGCAATACCGCGTCGTACGGCCGGGAACGGTGATGCCCCAGTGGTAGTGACGAGTGCGCCCCGTGTAGAGTCCCGCCTTGATGGTGCGGAATTTGAACGCGCCGCTCGAACCCGTGAGGAACTGGCCAAAGCCGGCGAAGTTGGCGTCGCAGGCGGGATTGCGGCCCACGCTGGTCGAGTACTGATAATCGCCTTCGCGATCCGCGTGCCACAACTCGACGAGCGCGTTCTTGATCGGATTGCCGCTGGTATCCAGCACGCGGCCAGTGACGTAAGTGACTATGCCCGCCGCTGCCGTGAGGTTGTCGCCGAGTTGCACGAGATCGTTGTCCTTGTCCAGCGCGATGTCATCGGCGAGTGGGTAGTACGGCCCTTGCGTCGTGCTGGGGGTGGCTGTGAGCGCTTCGGCGAGGTAACCGGAAAGCGTGAAGCCTGCCGATGCCGCCGCCATGCTTTTGAAGAAGCGGCGGCGATCGATGGGAACGTGGAACGTGTGCGGTTTGGTGATGATGGGTTTGGTTTTCATAACACTCACGCGGTTTTCTGGAAAGTAAGCGCTGAACTTGATTCGGGGACAATCATGCCCTCTTTGGCGGTTGCAGCCTGCGCTTGGCGTCATCCCACTCATTAGGGATGACGCCAGGCAGGCTGAGAGGAGGCCAGGTCACGATCGCGCCAAAGATTTGGCTCCTGCACCGTTGCGTTATTGCTCCTGCGAAGGGGGACGCTGACCCGGCCCGCCTTCAGGACCGCCGCGTCTTCCGCCGGGACGCGGCCCGGCGAATTCATCGGGCGTCAATTCGCCGTCGTTGTTTTTGTCGAGTGCCTTCAACGCGGCGGCAGCATTGGCGATTTCGCTCGCGTCGATCTTGCCGTCTTTGTTCGCGTCGAGTGCGGCGATAATGGGCATGGGCTGGCGTGGACCTCCAGGGCCACCTGGTCCGCCGAACCGGCGTTCGCCGCCGGCGTCTTGGGCGAGCGCGTAAATGGCGCTCAAGGTGACTGCACTGGTGATGGTGATGAGAACAATTAGTTTTTTCATACGCCGCCACCTTACCCGACGGCGAATTAAGCCGGCATTAAGCCCCGAGGAATTAGCAAACTTTCCTTCCTCGCTCCGAACGCGGCCACAGCCAAAACTAATAGTCCGAGCATGCCGAGGCGCAGCGTTTGCACCGTTTCGCCACGAAACGGGCGCCCCTGCGCAGCGGATTTCGCATTGTCTTAATCGTCTCTTAATCATCCTCGGTGCAGAATCACTTCTCTGGTGCTGCTTGGCGTGGTTCGGATGATACCTATGCTCGTCTGCGCCGGGCTGCTGTGGGACGTTTGAGCGCAACCGATGAGAATCTTGGTCGTTGAAGATGAGCCGCGATTGCTTCGCAACCTCGGCAAGGCTTTGCGCGAGGAAGGTTATGCCGTCGATCTTGCGGACACCGGCGATGACGGTCTCTTCAAGGCGGAGACTTACAATTACGATGCCATCGTGCTCGACGTGATGCTGCCGCGTCTTAATGGCTGGGAACTCTTGGCCCGGCTCCGCCAGCAGAAGCAGACGCCCGTGCTCATGCTGACAGCGCGCGACGCCGCCAGTGACCGCGTGCGTGGCCTCGACACCGGCGCGGATGATTATCTTGTCAAGCCGTTCGACTTGCCTGAACTGCTGGCGCGATTGCGCGCGCTCATCCGCCGTTCCGCAGGCCAGGCCCATTCCAGCATCGAACTGGGCGAGGTGGTAATCGACACACGCGCCCGCACCATCGCACGGGCTGGCCAGCCGGTGACGCTGACGGCCCGCGAATATGCGATCCTCGAATACCTGGCCGTGCATCGAGGCGAAGTCGTCACGCGGACTGCTCTGTACGAGCACATCATGGATGAAAGCGACGACACGCTCTCGAATCTGGTGGACGTTCACGTCTTCAGCATTCGCAAGAAACTGGGACACGATCTCATCACAACGCGGCGTGGGCAGGGCTATTGCATCGAACGTTGACGCTCCATGTTCACCAAATCCATCCGTTGGCGCTTCCAGTTATGGCTGGCATTTCTGTTGGTGGCCATTCTCAGTGGCTTCGGAGTGACGGCGTACCGTCTTCATCGCAACAATCAGTTCGATCAGATCGATCAAGAGTTGCAACGGAGGCTGGCCGCGCTCGGTGGAGAGGTGCATGGCCCACCCCCTGGCAGCGGAAGACGATTTCCTGATAACCGTCCGGGCCGCCCACCTCCAAGTGAGCGTGGAGGATGGCTGCCAGACAAGGATCCTGGCCGGCCACCCTCGAACGAGGGGCCAAGGCGCCAGCCGTTCGACCGAGGCCCAGGCCGACCACCACCAGGCTGGGGCGGGCCGGATTCCCGACCCCCGCCTGGTGGTCCGCCTGAACATCTCGAAAACCGCGAGGTCCGCTTCTCGGAACACACCTTGAGCCTTTTCGATGAAGCGGAAACGAACAGCTTCTACTACGCCGTTTGGTCGCGACGCGGCAAACCCCTGAAGATTTCATCGAATGCACCATCCAACATCCCCATCCCCGCGCAATTCGACGCGGACACGACTCGGCACCGGCGCGCCCGCGCTGCCTATCGAGAGACTTTTCACTTCACTGAAATGGGCGAATGCATCCTGGTTGGCCGTTCCATTGTGGTGGATCTCGCGGCCATGCAACGCTTCGCCTGGTGGCTCGTCCTCGGCGGCGCGGGTGTGCTCGCGTTGGGCCTTGGTGGCGGCTGGTGGCTGGTGAGCCAGGTGATTCGTCCAGTGAATGACATTAGCACCGCCGCCAGCCGCATCTCGGCTGGGAACCTGGCCGAGCGCATTAGTGTCACCGACACCGACAACGAGCTTGGCCGGTTGGCGGGAGTTCTGAATTCAACGTTTGCTCGCCTTGAAGCGGCTTTCGCGCAGCAAAAGCAATTCACCGCTGATGCCTCGCATGAATTGCGCACGCCCCTGGCTGTGATTGTGTCCGAAGCGCAAACCACGCTGGCGCGCGAGCGCAGCGCCGCCGAATACCGCGAGACTGTCGCCACCTGCCTCGACGCCGCGCAACAGATGCGCCACCTCACGGAATCGCTGCTGCAACTTGCCCGTTTCGACGCCGGGCAGGAACCTATCGAACGCCAGCCTTTTGACCTCGTTGCAGAAACGCGTGCCTGTGTCGATCTGGTTCGTCCGCTCGCGGCGAAACGCGGTCTTCAGATTCAATGTGACTTCGCTTCCGCCAGCGCTCTGGGCGACGCCGAACGTTTCCGTCAAGTCATCACCAACCTTCTGACCAATGCGATTCATTACAACCGAGACGCCGGTCAAATCCGCGTCAGCACGCGAAGCGAAGGTGGCTCCGCGCTATTGATTGTAGCCGACACCGGGCAGGGCATTTCCGCGGCCGACCAACCGCACATCTTCGAGCGCTTCTACCGCGCCGATAAATCCCGCTCGCGCGCTGAAGGCCGCAGCGGGCTGGGCCTCGCCATCAGCAAAGCCATCGTGGACGCTCACGGGGGCAGTATCGGAGTGTCCAGCGAACCAAGTGTGGGAACGACCTTCACCGTTCGGCTGCCAACGGAATCCAATCGATCATAGTTGAAGGAGGGTTCCCCGGATTTACGAATGAGGTTCGCTCACACGACTTCGATAGCCGACGTGCTGCAGGAAGTGTGGAATGGGCGAACTCAACTGGAGTGGAATGGGTCGCTCCAACCTTACCGGAACAACTGCGGCGCGAACTCGTTCAAATACTCGCGCCAGACGATCCAGGTGTGGCCGCCCTCGGTCTCCCGGTAAACGGGATCGAAACCGTGCTTCTTGAACATCGCCACGGTGGCGCGAGAGGTTTCGACGAGGAAATCGTCCTTGCCAGTGGCGAACCAGAAAAGTTTCAGGCCCTTTTTCAGCTTCTCGTCGTCCAGCTTTGCTTGGTGCTGCTCTTCGAAGCTAGGACCGGACGGCGCGTTGGTGTTGCCGCCGCGATTACCCGTGATGCCAAACACGCCGGAACTATAAACGCCCAGCCAGCCAAACTTCTCCAGGTGCGGAATGCCAATGTTCAGAGTCTGTCCGCCCCCCATGCTCAAGCCGGCCATCGCGCGGTTTTTGCGATTGGTGTGAACACGATAGTTCTTCTGCACCAGCGGCATGATGTCGTTCACGAAGTCTTGGGCAAACTCATCGGACGCGGAACGGGGTCCGCCAAAGCGAAACGGACTCGTGTGGCCAGCAGGCATCGCCACCACCATCGGCTTGGCTTTCCCGGCGGCGATAAGATTGTCGAGGATGAACCCGGCGCGGCCCACTGAACCCCACGCTTCATCCGAGTCCCCCGCGCCGTGCAGCAAGTAGAAGACAGGATATTTGCCTTTGCCCGTTTCGTAACCTGGCGGTGTGTAAACGTGCAAGCGCCGGAATTTGCCAAGCGATTTGGAGTAATAAGTCACCGCCGCGACCGCGCCGCGCGGCACGTTCTGGGTGTCCATGAAATCGGAGCCTGGCACATACACGAGGCTCCAGACGTTGTTGTTCGATTCGCTAATGGTCGCGCTCCGGGGATCAATCACCGAGACGCCATCGACGTTGAAGTTGTAACGGTAAGCGCCAGGAGCCACTGGGCCGAGCGTTGCTTCCCAAACGCCGTTGGTCCCTTTCTTCATTTCCGGACCCTGGCCGTTGCCGGGAATATCGCTGCTACTGAGCCGCACGGCTTCCGCTTTCGGGGCCAGGATGCGGAAGGTGACGTGCCGGTCCGTGGCGACTTCGGGCGACACGACTTGCGGGCCTTGCGGACCGCGCCCTCGCGCGGGTTGGGCCGCGACGACGCATGGAATCAACATCAGGGCGGCGAGCAGAGCCGCCGCGATCGGAGATGAGTGTATGCGTGAAGTATTCATAGTTTATTTAGTTGGAGTGGGGAGGTCAGGTGAACTATAGGAACCGACGTGAGGAGGCTCTGTCCTTCGTGTGAAGTGGTGAGCTCGGCTGCCGCGGGGATTGGAAAAGTCTCAACGACACCAAGGGCGATTCACGGTTCATACACCCGGACGCGATAGAATTTCGGAACGAGATTAGTCGCCGAGTCGGGCACGGACGCCTCGGCGGTTTCAGCGGAGAAGAAGGGGCGATTCTCCAACGTGTCCAGAGACTGCCAAGAAGAAGCGTTGGTCAGGTTTGTGGTCCATTGCACGTCAAAGCCGCGATTGGCTATACGCGGAAAAGCGACTTCCACCAAGGTGTCGTTCGATCTCCGAATGCCGATGCGCCAAGCGTCGAGACTGTTGGTTGGCGTTGAGCCGGTCAACCATTCGAGATAATTGCGTGCGCCGTCGTTGTCGGGGTCGGCGTTGGGTTGGGCGCTGGCGGCGTTGCTCGAGCCGAAATAGTTGCTCTGCCAACCCGCGAAGCTGACATAGCTGGGCAGATCGTTTGTGATCCAGCGGCTGATCAAAGCGATAGCCTGCGTGTCGAGCTCGCTCGAAGCCAGCGGTGGCATTTGTCCGGGACCGCGCTTGGAAATGCGCGTGAGCAACATCGAGTGGGCGAGCGAGCCGGCAGCGATCACGCGGTTCTGTGGATCCCCGCCGTCGTTGTTCAACGCACCGCCGATCAAGCCCGCCGCGGAAATGGGTGTCCAGATGCGTGTATTGAAGAAACCCTGGGCCGCCCCTCCGGGCTGATGGCATTGCGAGCAATTGGCCATCAGATAAGAGCGCACTCTGTATTCCAAGCTGACGGTCTCATCCGCGGCGGGGGTCAGCGCGGGGAGGTTGTTCCAGTTCGTCACTGCTGGCGAGAGGTAGCCGACATGGCTGAGGGCGCGCAGTTGATTATCGGTCACGCCCCCATAGTCGAAGTCGCGATTCAACTGCGGCGTGTTGAAGCCCAACACCCCGCGCGCTTGGGGCGTATGACACACCAGGCATTCGCTGCGGCTGGGATAATGCCAGACTTGGGTGCGCACCGTGCCGCTGTCGTGAATGACGAAGCTTTCGTCCATACCTTCTTCGGGTACCAGCATGGCGTTGGTCAACGAATCGCCCCACCGATAGGTCACGCCATACACGTTGGCCGATGCGCTCTCTCGCACGAGAAAGCGCGTTTCCAAGCGCCGCCGTGATTCCGGCACGCCGTTGGTCAGTTCCAGTTCAAAATGTTTGATCCAGACCGAGCCGGCTGGAAAGGTCCAGTAATTCGTCGCGCGATACGTGATGCTTCGAGTCAAGTTGGGCACGGAGAACCAGCGTTGTTTCTGCGCTCCATCCGACCAGAACGGGGCGTTAAGATCGTACGGCACGACTCCCGCGTGCGGGGTCAGTGTGGTCACGTCGGCAAATCCGCCGGTGTCGGCCAGTGTCGGCGGCAGCACGCCGCCGGAAAGCAGGCCCAAAGTGAGCCGCTTGATCCGGCCCTCGACAATGTCCACCATCAACACGTCGCCATTGGAGGGATC
>Ga0187894_10006319_pt1 | contig 11668 bp, 10 predicted proteins | sample GBC1701081metaG_FD_136650 | JGI IMG/M metagenome (GOLD analysis project Ga0187894, IMG submission 136650) | White microbial mat communities from a lava cave in the Kipuka Kanohina Cave System on the Island of Hawaii, USA - GBC170108-1 metaG ...
CTCGAAGCGATCCGCCCACAGGTGCATGCCGGTCATGGCCTCGATGAGCTGCGCCGTGATGCGGGTCCGGTTCGCCGCCTTGCGCACACTGCCTTCGAGAACGTAGCGGACCCCGAGCTCGCGCCCGACCTGCTTCACATCCACCGCGTGGCCCTTGTACGTGAATGTCGAATTTCGTGCGATGACGAACAGGTGGTGGAAACGGGACAGAGCCGTGATGATCTCTTCGACGATGCCGTCGGCGAAATACTCCTGCTCGGGATCTCCGCTCATGTTCTGGAACGGAAGCACCGCAATCGATGGCTTGTCCGGCAGCGGCAATGCGGGCCGCGGGCTTGTCGCCGAGCCGACCAGCCGCACCCGGTAGACACGCGTGGGCCATGGGATGTTCTTCAGGGTCTGCTCGCCCGTATCCTCGAAAAGGACATCACACTTGCCCCGCGCATCCTCCTGGACGCGGCCCGACACGCAGATGCCTCCGGGCTCCGCCAGCCCCTCCAGGCGCGCCGCGACGTTGACCCCGTCGCCGAAGATATCGCCCCCGTCGATGATGATGTCGCCTTGGTGTATGCCGACACGGAACTCGATCCGCTTGTCCGAGGACACCTCGGCATTGCGCTTGGCCATCCCGCGCTGAACCTCGACAGCACACTGCAGCGCATCGACGACGCTGGCGAACTCGATCAGCAGCCCGTCTCCGGTGGTCTTCACGATCCGGCCATGGTGCGAGGCGATCCTGGGGTTGACCAGCGTCCGCTGGTGCGCCTTGAGCTGCAGGAGCGTGCCTTCCTCGTCAGCGCCCATGAGGCGGCTGTAGCCGGCCACATCGGCTGCCAGGATGGCGGAGAGCCGCCGCTCTACACGCCCCTTGCCCAAGGCGGTCCTCCCTCTTGCCGTCAGGATCATGCGAGCTCAACGCGACGCCGCGGCGGCACTGGCCAATCGCCGCGTGGTCTGCCGGGGATGCGGGTGCGCGTGACGAATATGAAAGTAGCAGATGTCGGGCAGCGGGTCACGGGGCGGCTGAGCCGGAGACGGCTTGGCCACCGACCACGCGTGATTCACACGAAGGATGCGATTTGCGGCCAAGCAGGAACCAGGTCGCCATCGGCCCCTTGCCGCGCACGTCGATGTCGCCACGGAACTGCAAGTCGAATGCATCGCACAGCAGCCCGTAGGCCTGCGGCGAGACCTGGATTCTGCCGGACTCGCCGGTCGACTCCATCCGCGACGCCACGTTCACCGCATCGCCCCAGACGTCGTAGTAGAACTTGCGCGTTCCCACGACACCGGCCACGACCGGCCCGCTCGACAGGCCGATCCGCACCGCCACCGGCCGGCCCTTGGGGTCCTTGAGGTCCACCAATGCGCCCAGCATATCGAGCGCGAGATCGGCCAGGGTGGCGGCATGATCGGCGCGCGGCGTCGGCAAGCCGCTCACCACCATATACGAATCACCGGTCGTCTTGATCTTCTCCAGGCCGTGCCGGTCGACCAGCCGGTCGAGGCGACTGAACACCTCGTTGAGGAATTCGACCAGCCGGGCGGGCGGCAGATCGGTCGCCCGGGCGGTGAAGCCTTCCATGTCGGCAAACAGCACCGATGCCTCCGGGTAGGCGTCGGCGATCACCCGGTCTGGCTGTTCCTTCAGCCGTGCCGCCACCGCCTGTGGCAGGATGTTGAGCAGCAACCGTTCGGAGCGCTGGTGTTCGCGCTCGGCCGTGTCCTCGGCGCGATTGAGCTGCCGCACCGCGTAGTACATCACCGCGAACAGCACGGCGAAGTTCATCACGACGTTGACGACGAAGTGCCCGTAGAATTGGGCCTGGTCGCCGACAAGGCCGGCATTGTGCGGAAAGACGACGTGGACCACGATCACCAGCGCCGTCCCGATCACCGCCAGGCCGGCAGCGAAGGCGACATTCTCGATCCCCAGCAGGAGGAACGCGAGGGTCGTTGCCGTCAGGTAGGTCAGCCAGCTGCCATCGCCGGTGCCGTTGAGGTAGATCACGCGGAAGAGATGGCAGTAGACGATGATCGCCAGAGCAACCGGCGCCACTGCCTGGCCGAAGCGGTGCAGCAGCGGCACGGCGGCCAAGGCCAGGGCCGTGACCGCATTGTCGATCGCCCAGCTGCGCCTCTGCGGCTCCATCAGCCGCACGAACGTGAAGTAGAGCGGGACCAGGGCGGCGAGCCACGCCGCCATGTTCACCGCCCGCAAGCGACGGGCGACCTTCTCGGGATAGCCCTCGGTGCCGAAACGAACATTGGGTAGCAGTCGCATGGGGTGGGCCTCCGTTCCGGCAGACAGCAAGCCTCAAGACGCCAAGCCACGGACGATGCGCACCACGCTCAGCCGACGGTGAGCCATTGTGACGGCAAATGTAAAGCGCATGCCGTTCAAGCGCGGCAAGCGACCTCGTCATCCCAAGCCCTCGCCCTTCAACCATGCCTTCACAAACTCCCATCGCTGCTTCACCACCGTCGTCTCTCGCCATGCCATCGCCGGGTTACCTCCCGGCCGGCGAGAAAACTGTCACCCATGTGGTGAGTACAAACTGTTACCTATGTGATGAAGTTGCAGTAAGGCCGGAGGGAGAGCCCACGTGGTCCCTGTAAACAAGACCACGTCGGCTCCCGTCCGCCCCTGCGGGGCGCCTCCCCACTGCGTGGGGAGGATGGCAGCGAGCATGTCTCTATGAACCGGTGACCGGCAGCCGCTCGCGCAGCTCGTCGACCAGCACGCGGGTGTTTTCGCTGTAGTCGACCGGCACGACGACCAGATGCACGCCGCCGCCGGCGAAGGCGCGCTCCAGGGCCGGGATGAAATCGCCGATCGCGGTCACGCGCGTGCCCTTGGCGCCGTAGGACTCGGCGTAACGCACGAAATCGGGGTTGTTGAAGGTCATGCCGAAATCGGGGAAGCGGTCGACCGCCTGCTTCCAGCGGATCATGCCGTAGGCGCCGTCCTCGATCACCAGCACCACCAGGTTCAGTTTCAGCCGCACGGCGGTCTCCAGCTCCTGGCTGTTCATCATGAAGCCGCCGTCGCCGCACACCGCCATCACGCGGCGTTCGGGATGCAGCATCGCCGCCATCATGGCCGACGGCAGGCCGGCACCCATGGTGGCGAGCGCATTGTCGAGCAGCAGCGTATTGGCGACCCGTGTGCGGTAGTTACGCGCGAACCAGATCTTGTACATGCCGTTATCGAGCGCGAGGATGCCGTCGGCCGGCATGACCTGGCGGATGTCGTGCACCAGGCGCTGCGGCGTGAAGCGATCCTCGGTGGCGCGATCGGCAATGCGCGCGAGGATGCCCTCGCGCAGCGGCAGCAGCGCGCCGGCGTTGGCAATACGGCCCTCGACGCGGTCGGCCAGCAGCTGCAGTGACGGGCCGATGTCGCCGATCACCTCGGCCTGCGGGAAATAGACCTGCTCGACGCTGGCGGGCTGGTAGCCGACATGGATCACCTGCGGGCCAGCCGCACCCATGATGAAGGGCGGCTTCTCGATCGTGTCATGCCCGATGGTGATGATGAGGTCGGCGCGCTCGATGGCCTCGTGCACATAGTCGCGCTCCGATAGCGCCGCGGTGCCCATGTAGAGCTCGGTGCCGCCGGACACGGTGCCCTTGCCCATCTGGGTCGTGAAATACGGGATGCGCGTGCGCAGCACGAACTGCGCGAGATCCGACGTCGAGCGCGGCCGTGATGCTGCCGCCCCCAGCATCACCAGCGGCCGCCGGGCAGCCACGATCATGCCGGCGGCGCGGTCGAGCGCCGCGGCGCCGGCCGCCGGCAGCTCGAGCGGATGCGGCGCGATCAGCGCCACGGGCTCGCATGTCTCGGCAGCGATATCCTCGGGCAGCTCAAGGTGGACCGGACCGGGGCGCTCTTCCTGCGCGATGCGAAAGGCCTCGCGCACCAGGGTGGGAATCATCGCCGGCGCCACGATCTGGCGTGACAGCTTGGTGAGCGGTTTCATCGTGGCCACGACGTCGACGACCTGGAAGCGCGCCTGGCGCGACGACAGGATGCCCTTCTGGCCGGTGAGCATGATCATCGGCATGGCGCCGAGCAGCGCATAGGCCGCGCTGGTGGTGAGGTTCAGCGCGCCCGGACCCAGGGTGGTGATGCAGACGCCAGGCTTGCCGGTCAGCCGGCCATAGGTGGCGGCCATGAAGGCGGCAGCCTGCTCGTGGCGCGTGAGCACCAGCTCGATCGACGAGCGGCGGATGGACTCGACGACGTCGAGGTTCTCCTCGCCCGGCACGCCGAAGATCCGGCGAACGCCTTCGTTCTCCAGAGCCGCCACCAGCAGGTCGGATCCCTTGGTCATCGCACCCCTCCTCGACCGAACGCCAAACGCATGCCGACACGGTTAGCACGTTCCGCTCGGTCGCGATGGGGACTTGTGATGCTCCGTGTCCCTTGCTTATTTCGATGATTGTCGTATCATCGAATTATGGTGAGCGATCCGAACGCCGACGCGCGACTCTCGCGCTTTGCCGACATGTTTTCAGCCATGGGCACCGAACCACGGCTGCGCATCATGCGGCTGCTGCTGTCGGCCCATCCCCACGGCATGGTCGTGAGCGAGATCGGCGGCGCGCTCGACATTTCGGCATCGACGCTGTCGCATCATCTCGAGAAGCTGAGGAACGAGGAACTCGTCACCGTGCGCCGCGAGGGCACCTACCTGCGCTACGGCGCCAACGCCGATGCGCTGCGCGCGCTGCTGGCGTTCCTCTATGCCGAGTGCTGCACGCGCAGCAAGGCCGTCCATCCCAGCAACATCGTCCTGTCCGCCAAGGAGTTGCGATCATGAGCGACATCGACGTCAAGGATGTGGTGCGCGAGAAATACAGCCAGGCGGCGCTGCGCGTGAATGCCGGCGGCAGTTCGTGCTGCGGCGCGGCGCCGGCGTTGCCCGGCAGCGATCCGATCACGTCGAACCTCTATGACAGCGTACAGACCGACAGCCTGCCCGAGGCCGCGGTGCTGGCCTCGCTGGGTTGCGGCAACCCCACGGCACTGGCCGAGCTCAAGCCCGGCGAGACCGTGCTCGATCTCGGATCCGGCGGCGGCATCGACGTGCTGCTGTCGGCGCGCCGCGTCGGCCCGGCCGGCAAGGCCTATGGCCTCGACATGACCGACGCGATGCTGGCCCTGGCGCGCGACAACCAGCGCAAGGCCGGCGCCACCAATGTCGAATTCCTCAAGGGCGAGATCGAGAACATCCCCCTGCCCGACAACTCGGTCGACGTCGTGATCTCCAACTGCGTCATCAATCTGTCGGCCGACAAGGATCGCGTGCTGCGCGAGGCGTTCCGCGTACTCAAGCCCGGCGGCCGTTTCGCCGTCTCCGACGTGGTGACGACGGGCGACATCCCGGCGGCGATCCGGCAGGACGTGCTCTTGTGGGTCGGCTGCATCGCCGGCGCGCTGCGCGACACCGAGTACGCCGCGAAGCTGACGGCGGCCGGCTTCGGGTCCATCGGCATCGAGCCGACGCGGGTCTATCGTATCGAGGACGCGCGCGAGATGCTGGCCGGCCGCGGCATCGATGTCGACGCCATGGCATCGCAGGTCGACGGCAAGTTCATGAGTGCTTTCGTGCGCGGCACCAAGCCAGCAACGACGCAGAAACCGACGGCCGCCTGCTGCGGCTGAGACCGCCCCCTGGAAGCGCGAGCGTCCCGCCCGCATCGGCGCCGGAGCGCTCGTCGAGCGGTGCAATCGCACGGACCATCGATGGCCCAGGTGCGCCAGTTCGGGGTCCGTGCGCATCGACGGTTCAACAGGTCCTTCGCTTCGCTCCGGACGGCAAAGGCGGGCGAGACGCCCGCGCTCCCAGGAAGCTCATGGGTTTCTCCCTACACAGGGATGAAAGATTCGCCGGCGCGGCAACAATCGATTGCAGTTCCGGCAAAGTCGGCCGAGACTCCCCGCCGGGGGAAACCAGCCGGGTGCGTGCCATGACATGCCGACCAGTGCCTGCGGCCTTGTCCCTCGCCATCGCCGCGAATGCTCTTGCCGTCGCGGCCGCGGCGCAGCAACGCATCGGCGATCCGCCGGAAGCGTCCAACATGCGGCTGGTCGGCATGAACGACCTGCAGGCACGCAGCGCCTATCAGCCGGCCATCCATCGCCAGGGGGATCGCTGGATCGCCTATATCGGCCATCACGGCGGCACCGACGCCGTGCCCGCCCCGGTCAATCCGCAGACCGGCAAGCCCGAGCCCAACGGCACGTCGATCGTGGACGTGACGGATCCGGCCCAGCCGAAATACCTGCGCCACATTCCCGGGCAGGCCGGCACCTACGAGCAGGGCGGCGCCCAGATGGTGCGCATCTGCGACGGCAGGGGCCTCGCCAAGGGCGATCCGGCGGCGGTGTACATGCTGCGGACGTTCGGCGGCGAAGCGCATGAAATCTGGAATGTCGCCGACCCGGCCAACCCCGTTCTCATCACCCGCATCGGCGGACTGAAGGACACGCACAAAAGCTGGTGGGAGTGCGATACCGGCATCGCCTTCCTGGTTTCCGGCGCGCCGGACTGGCGCGTGCGGCGCATGACGCAGGTCTATGACCTCAGCGATCCGGCGCACCCGGTCAAGCTTCGCGACTTCGGCCTGCCCGGCCAGGAGCCGGGATCGACCGGTACGGTCCCGACCGAGCTGCACGGGCCGATCTCGACCGGGCCGCAAGGCAACCGCGTCTATTTCGGCTACGGCACCAATGTCGGCGGCATCCTGCAGATCGTCGATCGCGGCAAGCTGCTGAGCGGACCCAAGGAGCCGACCGCCGACAATCTGCGCTACCCCGAGGTGTCGCGGTTGATGCTGTCGTCGTGGAACGGTGCGCACACCGTCTTTCCGATGCCGCGGATGCCGGTGGCCGAATTCGCCAAGGACAAGGTGGGCGCCACGCGCGACATCGTCATGGTGGTGGACGAGGCCATCCTGAACGAATGCAACGAGGCTCGGCAGATGGTGTGGTTCGCCGACGTGTCGATCGAAAGCCGGCCCATGATCGTGTCGAGCTATACCGTTGCCGAGGCCAGCGGTTCGTTCTGCACGCGGGGCGGCCGCTTCGGCGCCCACGCGTCCAACGAGAGCATGGCGCCGATCTACTACAGGAAGATGGCCTTCATCAGCTTCTTCAACGCCGGTGTGCGCGCGCTGGATATACGCGATCCCTACCATCCGACGGAGGTCGGTCACTTCATCCCCGCGATCACCGCGGCGACCGACAAGCGCTGCGTCAAGGTGGACGGACAGGATCGCTGCAAGGTGGCGATCCAGACCAACAACGTCGAAACCGACGAGCGTGGCTACATCTACATCGTCGATCGCGCCAACACCGGGCTGCATATTCTCGAGCTGACGGGCAGCGCCCGCGCCGTCGCCGGCCTGCGCTAGCACCGCCATGGCCGGCATCGCGAGCCGTACGCTTCTGCTGTGCGCGCTGCTGGCGGGCATCGGCCTGGTCGCGCTGGCGGCGGGCGTTGCCGATCGATCCGGACCCACGGCATCCGCCGACGCGCGGCAATGGCAGAGCATCGCCTGGCGCTTCCCGCGCGATGCCTGGCCGGCGGGGCGATCCTATCGTTGCCCTGCGGCGCGCTGTGGCGTCCAGCTCGACGTGCACATCAGGCCCAAGATCGGCTTCTGCAACTGCACCACGGGCGTCACCGACGATGAGGAGGTCGACCGCGTCAGCGACCTCGACCTGATCAGCGCGCAGTTCACCCCGCGGGGCGCCGGCACGACGGTCGAGGTCGCGCACCTCAAGGGCCGCGCCCGCGACTATCAGCTCCAGAACGCCGACGGCACCGTCTTCCCCGCGCGCGGCGTTGCCCTGTCGCAGGGCTGCGATCTGATCGTCGCTGTCGTCGAGGGCAACGTCGGCGCCAACGAACCGGCGCTCAACGACGTGCTCGCCGCGGCGGTCACCGGCTGGGTCCGCGATAGCCTGGACGGACGCAGCCGCTAGGACTTCATTGCGTGAAACCGGCCACCCTGTCGTCCTGTGGTTCGGCCAAACTGTCATGTCGAGCGCAGCGAGACATCTCCTGATAATGGAGTCTCCTGTCGCGGGAGACCGCCGGGTAGGTGGGGATGTTGCCGCCCCCACCCCCCACAGACCCGGACGTACCGAATTGCGGCATCCGGTTCTTCACAAGGGAGCTTCGCCCATGACGGTATACGTATTGACCGTCGATGGCTCGCCGGTTGAGCGATATGTGTCGCGCTAGACGTCACGATCGCCCCGCCGGTTCGGCTATCCATCGTCGTTTCGTGGACAGGCGTAGTGAGGTTCATAGTCCTCGCCCCTGTTTCCCGCCGATGGCTCTCCACTTGCGACGCCCCCCTTCCCTCGGTCGGGTCCCGCTGAGCGCGGTTCCCCAACTTCGCCAGTACTACGAAGGCGCTACGACTTCCCGCACCGCATCCCTGCTCGCTCATTGGGTTCGCTCGCAGGGTCCACGCCAACCTCCACCTTCGTGTCTCGCCGTGGCGCTCCCGCGCAACTGGAGGCGCCGCGCGGGCCTGGACCTTTGCTCAGCCGGTGGTCCCATCCCCGGCTCTGCGTCGCGTGGACGAATACGGGATCTCCCAGATTCCCTGACGATCCTTCCCATGCCTTTGCCCAGCTCCAGGACCCCGGTCGGATCAACGCCGCCTCGCCATACCGGTGGCGTCGATGCTGCCCCCGCGGCGAGGACGACGAGGGCTCCAGCGTTCAGAGCGATTTCGAGGCTTACCACTGGGCTGCAGCACCTGCTGTCTACGCTTCAAGAGCTCTGTTACCAGGCCCCTGCAAGACTCGCTTCCGGCTGGCCGGCTTGCCTTTACCGGGCGGGCGTCGAACCCGCTGGATCGCTACGAAAGGTTTCCGATCACATGATCTTCCTCCTTCCCAGGGCTTACCCTGGCGCTACCTCGCTGCGCTCGGGATGACAGCGGTGACAAGAGGACCTTGCGCTTGGCTTGCGGCCGACACAGACTTCGGCGCCGGCAACCGACGGGCAAGTGGCCGCCAAGGCCCATACGAACGCACACCGGGGGGAACAGTGAGTTTCGACCTGCTGGTCAATGCCCTGATTGCCGGCATTCTGCTCGGTGGGTTCTATGCCGCTGTCACGATCGGCGTCTCGATCTCGTTCGGCATCCTCGACATCGTCAATATCGCGCATCCCGCCTTCATCATCCTCGGCTCCTACATCGCCTATTTCGTCAACACGCGTCTGGGCATCGATCCGATCGTGGCCAGCATCGTGATGATGCCGGCCTTCTATGCGCTGGGCGCCGGCATCTACCAGGTCTACTACCAGTCGTTCGAGAAACACGGGCGCGAGTCGCTGCGCGGCCTGTCGTTCTTCTTCGGCCTGCTGTTCGTCACCGAGGTGATGCTGGTCCTGGTGTTCGGTGTCGACTATCGCTACGTCGAGGCGCGGTATATCGGGCCCAGCTGGCGGCTGGGCGTGATGGATTTCCCGTTGCGCATGCTGGTGCCATGCCTGGTGGCGCTCGCCATGTTCGCCGCGTTGCAGATCTTCCTGTCACGCACGTTCACCGGCCGCGCCATCGCGGCGGTGGCGCAGGACCAGCTGGCTCTGCGGCTGATGGGCGCCTCACCGGCGCGCATCAAGCGCATCGCCTTCGGCATCTCGATCGCGACCGCGTCGATCGCCGGCGCGCTGCTGATCGTCATCCAGCCGGTCGAGCCTTCGGTCGGCCGCGAATATATCGGCCGCGTGTTCGCGATCTGCGTGCTGGGCGGGCTCGGCAGCCTGCCGGGCATGGTGATCGGCGCCATGCTGCTGGGCATCCTCGAAAGCTTCACCGCCACGTTCTACGGGCCGTCATGGGCGCCGGCGGTGTCGTTCGGCGTGCTGCTCGTCACGCTGGCGCTGCGGCCCAGCGGTCTGCTGGGACGATAGGACGCCGGAGCGTGTCAACCCGCACCTTCCTGCTGATCGCGATCGCGGTGGCCGCCGCCGTCTTCCTGGCGGCACGCCTGGTGAACAACGACTACGTGTTCTTCGCCGGCTACACCGTGCTGCAGTTCATCGTGCTGGCGACGGCCTGGAACATTCTCGGCGGCTACACCGGCTACGTGAATTTCGGCTCGGCGGCGTTCTTTGCCCTCGGCGCCTATGTCACGGTGTTCTTCTACAAGTTCCATCCGCTGCCGATCCCGGTGCTGATGATGATCGCCGGGCTCACGGCAGGCCTGGTCGGGCTCGGCATGGGCTATTTGACCTTGCGGCTGCGCGGCACCTTCTTCGCCATCGCGACCCTGGCGTTGGCCGTCGTGCTGCAGACCCTGGTCGTCAACTGGGACTATGTCGGCGGCTCGCGCGGTGCCTACATCGTGCGCCCGAGCGATGTGCCGGTGATCGGCCCCTACATCCATTACCTGTTCCTGCTGATGCTGGCCCTGGTGGTGATCGCGCTCGGCGCCGCGCGCAGCATCGAGCGCTCGCAGCTCGGCTACGGTTTTGCCGCCATCCGCGACGACGAACTGGCGGCGGAAGCCTCGGGTGTGCCGACATTGCGCCTGAAGCTGGTCGCGACCACGCTCTCCGGCGCACTGATGGGCATGGCCGGCGCGCCCTTCCCCTACTACATCGGCTACCTGCAGCCGTCGTCCGCCTTCGGGCTGGAATACGCCGTCAACGCCATCGCCATGCCGATGATCGGCGGCACCGCGAGCTGGGTCGGACCGCTGATAGGCGCCATCCTGCTGGGATCGCTGCAGCAGGTCGCGACCGTCACGATCTCGTCGGCCGTCAACGTCCTGATCGTGGGGCTGTTGCTGATCGGCTTCGTGATCATCGCGCCCAACGGCATTGTCGGGCTGGTCGAGCGCTGGCGACGCGGCAGGGATAGGTGATGGCCGGTCCCCTGCTCACCGTCACCGGCCTCGGCAAACGCTTCGGCGGCTTTGTCGCGCTGGACGGCATCGACCTCGCCGTCGCCGCCGGCGAACGCGTCGGCCTGATCGGGCCCAACGGCTCGGGCAAGTCGACCCTGGTCAACTGCATCTGCGGCGCGCTGGTCAACGATAGCGGCACGGTGCATTTCGACGGCAAGCCCGTCGACGGCCTGCTCACGCACGAGCGCACGCGCCGCGGCATGGCGCGCAGCTTTCAGTTGCCGCGGCCGTTTGCGACACTGATGGTGGCCGAGAACTTGCGCGTGCCACTGCTCTACACCGTCAACGCCCGGCCGGGATCGGCGCTGTCGCCGGCGCAACTCGATGCGCGCTGCGGCGAGCTGCTGCAGCTGGTGTCGCTGGCCGACAAGGCGGCGAAACTGCCGAGCGACCTCACGCAGGTCGAGATGCGCAAGCTCGAGCTGGCGCGCGCACTGGCGGCCGAGCCGAAGCTGCTGATCGCCGACGAGGCCATGGCCGGCCTGTCGCAGTCGGAGGTCGACGACATCGTGGCGCTGCTGATCCGCCTCAACGAGCGCGGGGTCACCATCGTGCTGATCGAGCACATCATGCGCGCCGTGATGAACTTCTCACAGCGGCTTGTTGTGCTGGTCTCAGGCCGCAAGATCGCCGACGGTGCGCCCGAGACCGTGATGCGCGACCCCGAGGTCGAGAGGGCCTACCTTGGCCAATAGCCTCACCATCGAGAAGATCGACGCC
>Ga0187894_10006320_pt1 | contig 11668 bp, 9 predicted proteins | sample GBC1701081metaG_FD_136650 | JGI IMG/M metagenome (GOLD analysis project Ga0187894, IMG submission 136650) | White microbial mat communities from a lava cave in the Kipuka Kanohina Cave System on the Island of Hawaii, USA - GBC170108-1 metaG ...
ACATCGCGCTCGGCCGCCAGGTCGTCGCCACGGCGCAGCAGGCGGAGATCTCGAAGGACGGCAAGACGGCGGACTTCGGCCGCGGCGATATCAGCGTGCCGCTGGAGGATCCGACGAAGAAGGCGGCGGCCGCAGAGTAGTGGCGCTTTTCCAAGACACCACCTCGCGCCTCCTCGCGACAACCCCTACACTGCCACCTGACGGGAGCGGTGGCGGAGTCCGGGGGAGGACGGCATGGCGTACGATTTCGACCTGGTGGTGATCGGCTCCGGGCCGGCCGGCCAGCGCGCCGGCATCCAGGCCGCGAAACTCGGCAAACGGTCGATGATCGTCGAGCGCCAGGCGGTCGTCGGCGGCGTCTGCATCAATACCGGCACGATTCCCTCGAAGACCCTGCGCGAGGCGGTGCTGCACCTGTCCGGCCATCGCGAGCGCGGAATCTATGGCGCGTCCTACGCCGTGAAGCAGAACATCACCATGGAGGACCTGCATTTCCGCACCGCCCATGTGATCCGGCACGAGATCGACGTGACTCGCCACCAACTGCAACGCAACCGTGTCGAGGTCGCCGTCGGCAACGCCGTCTTCGCCGACGATCACACGGTCAGGATCGAGGATGTTCCGGGACGAGGCGTGCGAAACGTCACTGCGGAAAGGATCGTCATCGCCACCGGAACCCAGGCAACGCGCGACGCCGGGATCCCGTTCGACGGCCAGCGCATCATGCTCAGCGACGATGTGATGACGCTGAGGAATCTGCCACGGACGCTGACCGTGATCGGCGCCGGCGTGATCGGGATCGAGTATGCGACGATCTTCGCAGTCCTCGGGGTGCGCGTGACCCTCGTCGACAAGCGCGATCGCCTGTTGCCGTTCATCGACCGCGAGATCACGGATGCCCTCGCCTACCAGATGCATGAGCACCGGGTGACGCTGCGTCTGGGCGAAGAGGTCAAGAGCATCGAGCCGATCACCGACGGGAAAGGCGAACGCGTACGCGTCACGCTCGTCTCGGGCAAGCAGATCATCAGCGACGCGGCCCTGTACTCGATCGGGCGCACGGGGGCGACCGCGGGGCTGAATCTCAAGGCGGCAGGCGTCGAAGCCGACGACCGTGGCCGCGTGAAGATCAACGAGCACTACCAGACGAGCCAGGCGCATATCTACGCGGTCGGCGACGTGATCGGCTTTCCCAGCCTTGCCTCCACGTCGATGGAACAAGGGCGTCGGGCTGCATGCCACGCGTTCAATGCCACGGCCGAGAGCGTGCCATCGCTCTTTCCGTACGGGATCTACACCATCCCGGAAATCTCGACGGTCGGACGCACCGAGGAAGAGCTGACGCAGGACGGCATTCCCTACGAGATCGGCAAGGCGAACTACCGCGAGATCGCGCGCGGCCAGATCATCGGCGACAGCTCGGGACTTCTGAAGCTGATCTTCAACCTCGAGACCCGCGAGCTGCTCGGCGTCCACATCATCGGCGAAGGCGCCAGCGAGCTGGTGCATATCGGGCAGGCCGTTCTCGCCCACCGAGGGACGATCGACTATTTCGTCAACACGGTGTTCAACTACCCGACCCTCGCCGAATGCTACAAAACGGCGGCTTTCGACGGCATCAACCGGCTGGGCTGACGTCTCGCCGCTGAGCCTTGCCGAAGATGGACAAGGTGCTTCATGGTGAGCTTGTCGAACCATGAAGCACTGCACCGAGCCCCACGGGGGCCCTGATGGTTCGACATGCTCGCCATGAATGCTTCCGGCCAGCTTCCTACTTCTCGAGCTTGAGGTCCGCCGGCGAGATAAGCACCCCGAACTGGGCGCACCAGATGACGACGCTGGGATAGGCCTTCAGATCCACGCCGGCGGGGATGGTGTACTTCTGGCTGCCCTTGAACGCGCGCAGCCTGCCGAGATCGACGAACATGGTGTCTCTCACGTCCGAGGACTGGCGCACCTGATCCTTGGGCACGAGATAGACGTGAAAGGCCGGGCCGGGCCCCACCGCAAAATCACTGTCGAGATGGACGACCCTCGCATAGACGGTGACGTTGCCCTTGCCGTGGTGGATCGGGTCGGAAGGATTGGCGTGGATGAAGCGCCCGCTAGCCACGAGCCCGGTCCGTTCCTCGGCGGTCAGCGTCTCCATGGCCTCCGGCGGCGGGAAGAGGAAGGGATAGACGAAGATCGCGGCAGCAAAGCCGAAGGCCGTGCCGAACACGCCACCGATCAGGAAAATCGCAATCGCCCGCCACACGTCCCGATATCTCCGCCGCATCCGTTCATCCTTCCCGCGGCATTGCAACCCAACCAACCGGGCGCATCAAGTCCCACCGGCGTGACCCAGTTCCGTCGGGCCAGGAGCACGAGCCTTTCCTCCCCGGGTGGCAGGGCATTTCGCACATGGCCCAGAGGGCAGCAGTGGTGACGTGCGTCACCGGCGATTGCCCCTGCCAGGTACGGCGATCCGGAACCGCTCTGCGGTTCACTCCACGATGGAGCATTTCGCGTTCGAAGTGCCAATTTCTTTCACGCCCCTCGCGGCCGGATCGCGTTCGCTTGCCGCGGAATGCGTTGACTGCGGGCAATCGAACAAGCGTGTGGGGTTGTCGGATGTCCGCCAAGGTTTTTCGTGTCTCCCCCGGGTATGAGGTCGTGAAGGGATACGTGACATATGGGCCCGGCCTCGTTCTCGACGTGGAGCACGGCGAAAACATCCGGGTGTTCGCGGCAATGCAAGCCGGCCCCGCGCCCTGTGTCGGGCAATACGCCTACGACGACCTCGCGCCGGCGGCGCCACCGCGCGGCCTGGCCGGCGTCGACTGACCGCGCCGCCATGCGCCGACGATCTTGACGCTGGGTCCGATGGCCGGGAATGTCGCGCTGCGACCCGCCGGCGAAGCCGCGTGCGGGGCGCCGGAGGAAGGCCCATGGATATCGATACCGGCACGACCGAGCTGCTCTGCTCCGTGCGCGACGGGGTGGCGCTGATCACGCTCAACCGGCCGGAAGCGCGCAACGCCCTGTCGGACCGGTTGACGCCGGCATTGCGCACCCAGATCAAGGAGCGCGGTGCGGATCCCGATGTCGGGGCACTGCTCATCACCGGTGCCGGCACCGCGTTCTGCAGCGGTGGCGACGTCAAGGGCATGGGCGATCGCAGTGCCAGGAAGGACATGAGCGTCGAGGAACGCGTCGCCGACCTGAAGTGGCGGCAGGCCAACCTCACCGGTGCCCTGGTGGGCGTGCGCAAGCCGACCGTTGCCGCACTGCCCGGCGCGGCCGCCGGCGCCGGGCTGGCCATCGCGCTGGCCTGCGACATCCGCATCGCCGCCCGTTCGGGCTTCGTCAGCACCGGCTACGCCCGCGTCGGCCTGTCGGGCGACTATGGCATCGCCTGGCTACTGACCCGTGCCGTGGGCTCGGTGAGGGCCCGCGAGCTGATGTTCACTGCCGAGCGCGTGGACGCCGAGCACTGCGAGCGCATCGGCCTGGTGAACCGTGTCGTGCCCGATGACAGGCTGCGGGAAGAGGCCTTCGCCTTCGCGAAATCGCTGGCCGAGGGACCGCGCGTCGCCCTGCGCAGCATGAAAGACAATCTCGACGACGCCCTGCACGTAGAGTACGCGACCGCGCTCGACCGCGAGGCCGAGCGGCTGGTGCAATCGTCACGCACCGACGACCACAGGGAAGCGGTGCGCGCGTTCGTCGAAAAGAGAAAGCCCGTGTTCACCGGACGTTGATCGTCTCGACGACGCAGGGCGCTGACGCCATGCGAGCCGAGCGCCCCGAGCGTCAAACTGCCGGGGCTCTTTCGTTCCGCGAAGGTGCCGTCCTTCAGAGCGCCAGCCGGAGAAGCGCGGCGGTCCAGGCTTGCGCACAGGCCAACTGTTCCATCACCGAATGGTACGGACCGTGCAAGGCGTGCGGGGCTATGGACGGGCACATTCTGAGCGCTCATGCACAGAGCAGTCTGCCCATACCCAGAGCTGCCGCGGACCGCCATGCGGCTCTTGCTGCCGCAACAGGCACAACGCCGGTGCTTCGGTCTTGTCAGCGCCGGTCGGGGTGTTAGTGTTGGCGGTAAATCGAGTGTGCGTGAAACCGCGATACTGAACGAAGGGGACGTTGATGAGCCTGTTGTGGAAACGTTTCGCCGGCGCGGCCGTCATGGCCGGCGCCTTGGCGCTCGCAGCGCCGGCATCGGCGCAGACCCTCCGCGTCGTGATGCATTCGGACCTCAAGATCGTCGATCCGATCTGGACCACGGCCTACATCGTGCGCAATCACGGCTATCTCGTCTGGGATACGCTGTTCGCGATGGACGACAAGTTCGACGTCAAGCCGCAGATGGTCGACAAGTACGAGGTTTCGGCCGACAAGCTGACCTACACCTTCATGCTGCGCGACGGCCTGGAATGGCATGACGGCAAGCCGGTGACAGCCGAGGATTGCGTTGCCTCGATCAAGCGCTGGGGCGCCAAGGATTCGATGGGCCAGAAGCTCCTGGGAACGACCCAGGATTTGAAGGTCGTCGATGCCAAGACCTTCCAGCTCGTGCTCAAGGAGCCCTATGGGCTGGTGTTGCAGTCGCTGGGCAAGCCCTCGTCGAACGTGCCGTTCATGATGCCCAAGCGCGTCGCCGAGACCGACCCCAACACCCAGATCAAGGGTACCGACGTGATCGGCTCCGGCCCGTTCATCTTCAAGGCCGACGAGTGGAAGCCGGGCGAGAAGGTGGTCTACGTCAAGAACACCAGATACAAGCCGCGCAGTGAGCCGGCATCCGGCCTCGCGGGCGGCAAGGTCGTGAAGCTCGATCGCGTCGAGTGGGTCCACATCTCCGACGTGCAGACGGCGATGAACGCCCTGATCAACGGCGAGGTCGACATGGTCGAGTCGCCGGGTCACGACCTCTTGCCGGTGCTGGCCAAGGAGAAGGACATCAAGCTGTTCAACGGCAATCCGACCGGCAACCAGTTCACCTTCCGCTTCAACGTGCTGCACAAGCCGTTCGACAACCCCAAGATCCGCCACGCCGCCATCGTGGCGATGAGCCAGGAACCGTTCCTGCAGGCCGTGGTCGGCGACAAGCAGTGGTACAAGACCTGCAAGGCGATGTTCATCTGCGGCACGCCGCTGGAGACCGCTGCCGGCATGGACGGCGTGCTCAACGGCGATGCCGCCAAGGCCCAGCAGCTCCTGAAGGAAGCCGGCTACGACGGCACGCCGATCGTGCTGATGCAGTCCACCGACCTGCAGGTGCTCACCAACCTGGCGCCGGTTGCCAAGGCCCAGCTCGAGAAAGCGGGCTTCAAGGTCGACATGCAGCCGATGGACTGGCAGACGCTGGTCGCCCGCCGCACCAAGAAGGAGCCGCTCAACGCCGGCGGCTGGAGCGCCTTCCTCACGTCCTGGGTGGCTGCCGATATTCTCAATCCGGTCATGGCCGGCTTCTTCAATTCGGCATGCGACAAGGCGATGTTCGGTTGGCCCTGCGACCCCGATATCGAGAAGCTGCGCGACCAGTACTCGAAGGAAAGCGATCCGGCCAAGCAGAAGGCGATCGTCGAGGCGCTGCAGAAGCGCTGGACCGAGTACCCGACCCACGTGCATCTCGGCCAATGGTACGCGCCGATCGCGTTGCGCAAGAACATCGAGGGCAACATGGTGGCGCCGGTCACCGTATTCTGGAATGTTAGCAAGAAGTAGGACCGGGCAGATGCGGCAGGGATAGCCTCCGCCGCATCGCCGCTTTACGGAACCGACGCGGCACAGGAATTGCAGACATTCGGCGGGCTTACCGCTGGAGGCCACGCCGGCAATGAAACCCTGGGAGGAATTGATGGCAATCGTCAGCACGACCCTGAAGCGCGCCGTCGTGGCCGGCGCGATGGCCGCGCTCGTGTCCAGTGGGGCGCTGGCTCAGACCACCCTGCGGGTCGTCCAGCACGGCAACCTGACGATACTGGACCCCGTGTGGACGACTCAATACGTGACCCGGAACCATGGCTATCTGATCTACGACACGCTGTTCGCGACAGACGCGAAGTTCGAGATCAAGCCGCAGATGGTCGACACCTGGAAGGCGAGCGACGACAAGCTGACGTGGACCTTCACCCTGCGCGATGGCCTGGAGTGGCACGACGGCAAGCCGGTCACCAGCGAGGACTGCATCGCCTCCCTGCAGCGCTGGGGCAAGCGCGACGCCATGGGCATCAAGCTCATGGACTTCGTGAAGGAGTTCAAGGCGGTCGATGCCAAGACCTTCCAGATGGTGCTCAAGGAGCCCTACGGCCTGGTGCTGGACACGCTGGGCAAGCCGTCCTCGAACGTGCCGTTCATGATGCCCAAGCGCATCGCCGAAACCGACGCGCTCCAGCAGTTCAAGGAGTACGTCGGCTCCGGTCCGTTCATCTACCAGGTCAACGAATCCAAGCCAGGCGAGAAGCACGTCTACCTCAAGAACCCGAAATACAAGCCGCGCGCCGAGCCGGCTTCCGGCCTGGCCGGCGGCAAGGTGGCGAAGGTCGACCGCGTCGAACTGGTCGAGATGCCCGACACCCAGACGCAGGTGAACGCGCTGCTGCAGGGCGAGATCGACATCATCGAGGCGCCGCCGCATGACCTGCTGCCGGTGCTGACGGCGGACAAGAACGTGGCGCTGGAGGACTGGAACCCGCTGGGCCACGTCTTCGTTATCCGCTTCAATCACCTGGTGAAGCCGTTCGACAACCCGAAGATCCGGCTGGCGGCGCTCTATGCCATCAACCAGGCGGACTACCTCAAGGCGACCGTGGGCGACCCGAAGTACTATAAGGTCTGCGGCGCCGCCTTCATCTGCGGCACCCCCTTCGGCACCGAGAAGGGTTCCGAGATCCTGATCAAGTCGGACTTCGAGAAGTCGAAGGCGTTGCTGAAGGAGGCCGGCTACGACGGCACGCCGATCGTGCTGATGCAATCGACCACGCTGCCGATCCTCACCAACACCGCGCCGGTGACCAAGGCGCTGCTCGAGAAGGGCGGCTTCAAGGTCGACATGCAGTCGATGGACTGGGGGACCCTGGGCACGCGCCGCACCAAGAAGGATCCGGCCGACAAGGGTGGCTGGAACGTGTTCCACACCTACTCGGTGTCGGCCGACGCGGTGAACCCGATCTCCAACGCCTACTTCGTGGCGGCGCCCGACAAGCAGTGGTTCGGCTGGCCGGTCGATCCGGAGATGGAGAAACTGCGCGACGCGTTCTCGCGCGAGACCGATCCGGCCAAGCAGAAGGCGCTTGCCGAGCAGGTCCAGCTGCGGGCATTGGAGACGGCCCAGTTCGGCTGGATCGGCCAGTGGTACGGGCCGGGCGCGCGGCGTGCCAACGTCACGGGCTGGCTCGAGGCGCCGATCCCGGTGTTCTGGAACATCGAGAAGAAGGGGAAGTAGGTGCTCGGCTGTCGCATGGCGGTGTTCTCCTCATGCCGGGCGCCCTTCGGCTTCGCTCAGGGCAGGCAGCAAGGCAGCTCCCGCGAGGGGAGACCCCGTTTCGAGGAGATGCCTCGCTGCGCTCGACATGACAGACTGGTCGCTCGACGCAATGGACTGATGGGGAAGCCCTGATGCTTGCGTTCATTGCCCGGCGCCTGATCGCCACCATCCCGGTGCTGCTGTTCGTGGCGGTGTTCGCCTTCGCGCTGCTGCGCCTGCCTGGCGGAGACCCGTGCGCCATCATCGCCGGCGACAACGCCACCAGCGAACAGGTCGATGCCATCTGCGAGAAGCTCGGGCTGAAGAAGCCGTTGCTGGTCCAGTTCTACATCTGGACCGCCAGCATGCTGTCTGGCGACTTCGGCGAATCCTTCTTCTTCAAGAAGACGGTCGCCGAGCTGATCGCCCAGCGCATCGAGCCGACCCTGATGCTGTCGCTGTGCACCATCGTCCTGGCGGTGTCGATCGCCGTGCCGCTGGGCGTCTGGGCGGCGGCGCGCCAGGGCGGCTGGGTCGACCGCAGCGTCATGGGCTTCTCGGTGATGGGCTTCTCGGTACCGACGTTCGTGATCGGCTACCTGCTGATCTACGTCTTCGCGATCCTGCTGGGTGTGCTGCCGGTGCAGGGATACAGGCGCCTCTCGGAGGGACTGGACGAGTTCATCATCCGGATGATCCTGCCCAGCATCACCTTGTCTACGGTCTTTATCGCGCTGGTTTCGCGCATCACCCGCGCCAGCGTCATCGAGACGCTGAGCGAGGACTACATCCGCACGGCGCGCGCCAAGGGGCTGCCCAACCGTGTCGTGCTGCTGCGCCACGCGCTGCGCAACGCGGCGGTGCCCATCATCACGGTGATCGGCATCGGCATCGCGGCCCTGATCGGCGGCGCGATCATCACCGAGAGCGTCTACAACATCCCCGGCATCGGCCGGCTGACCGTGGACGCGGTGCTGGCGCGGGACTTCCCGGTGATCCAGATCGTGATCATGATGTTCAGCTTCGTCTACGTGCTGATCAACCTGGTGATCGATCTCGCCTACAGCCTGCTCGATCCGAGGATCCGCTATTGAGCATCGTTCTCGAAAACGAAGTCGACGCAGCGGCCGCACGGGCCGCCGCGGTCGCCCGTCCGAGCATCTGGATCCGTCTGCTGCGTCACCCCAGCGTGCTGATCGGCGGCGCCATCGTGCTGGCGATGATCCTGATCGGCCTGTGCGCGCCGCTGCTGGGCACCATCCCGCCGGCGCAGATCGACCCGACGACCCGCAACAAGAAGCCGGGCGTCGAGATCACGGTGCGCCAGGACGACGGCTCGACGACGCAGCGCACGGTGCTGATGGGCACCGACAGCCTGGGCCGCGACATCTACAGCCGCGTGCTCTACGGCGCGCGCGTGTCGCTGATCGTCGGCTTTTCCGTGGCGACGCTGAGCATCGCCATCGGCGTGCTGATCGGCCTGCTGTCCGGCTACATCCGGTGGCTCGACGGCATCGTCATGCGCATCATGGACGGGCTGATGGCCATACCGGGCATATTGCTCGCCATCGGCCTGGTATCCCTGTTCAGGGCCGGGCTCGCCACCGTGATCTTCGCCATCGTCGTGCCCGAGATTCCCCGCGTCGTGCGCCTCGTGCGCTCGGTCGTGCTGACCATCCGCGAGGAGCCCTATGTCGAGGCGGCGATCTCGGTCGGCACGCCGCTGCACAAGATCCTGTGGCGGCACGTGCTGCCCAACACGGTGGCGCCGGTGATCGTGCAGGGCACGTTCATCTGCGCCTCGGCGGTGCTGGCCGAGGCGGCGCTGAGCTTCCTCGGCATCGGCATCCCGACCGACACGCCGACCTGGGGCAACATCATGGCCGAGGGCCGGCAGTTCTTCCGCGTGTATCCGCACAACATCTTCTTCCCGGCGATCTTCCTCACAATCACGGTGCTGGCGGTGAACATGCTGGGCGACGGCCTGCGCGACACGCTCGACCCGAAGATGAGCAAGCGCGTCTGATCATGGCTGTCACGAACACGAATCGACCCGTCCTCGATGTCCGCAATCTCTCCATCGCCCTGCCCAAGGGCGGCGACCGGCCCTTCGCGGCCGAGAAGGTGAACTTCACCGTCAGCCCCGGCGAGATCGTCTGCCTGGTGGGCGAGTCCGGTTCCGGCAAGTCGGTGATCGCCCAGGCGGTGATGGGGCTGCTCCCCAGGGCGCTGCCCGTGGTCGGTGGCGACATCGTCCTCGAGGGCGAGAACATCGCCAACGCCAGCGAGAACCGGCTGCGCGATCTGCGCTGCGTGCGCATGTCGATGATCTTCCAGGAGCCGATGACGGCGCTGAATCCGGTCATGACCTGCGGCGACCAGATCGACGAGGTGCTGCGCACCCACACCCGGCTCGAGCCGCAGAAGCGCAAGGACAAGATCATCGGCGTCTTCGAGCAGGTCAGCATGCCCGACCCGACGCGCATCTACGACTCCTACCCGCACCAGCTGTCGGGCGGCCAGCGCCAGCGGGTCATGATCGCCATGGCGCTGGTGCTCGAGCCGGCGCTGCTGATCGCCGACGAGCCGACGACGGCGCTCGACGTCACGACCCAGGCCCAGATCCTCGAGCTGATCAAGGAGATCCAGCGCCAGGAAGGCATGGGCGTGCTGTTCATCACGCACGACTTCGGCGTCGTCTGCGACATCGCTCACCGTGTCGCCGTGCTGCGCCTGGGCGAACTGGTCGAGGCCGGGCCGACACGCGATATCCTGTCGCGGCCGCGCCATCCCTACTCGCGCATGTTGATCTCGTCGGTGCCCAGCATGCTGCCGGCCAAGCGGACCCGGCACGACGGCGCGCGCATGGTGCTGCGTACAGAGAAGCTGACCAAGGTCTATGGCGGCGGCGGGCTGTTCCAGAAAGCCCGTCCCGTGCGGGCCGCCGACGACGTCAACATCGTCGTGCGTCAGGGCGAGGCCCTGGGCATCGTCGGCGAGTCCGGGTCGGGCAAGTCCACGGTCGCGCGCTGCATTGCCCGGCTGATCGATCCGACGGAAGGCCGCGTGCGGCTGGGCGAGGACGACGTCGCGCTGCTGTCGCAGCGGCTGCTCCGCAAGCACCGGCGGCGTATCCAGATCGTTTTCCAGGACCCTTACCGCTCGCTCAACCCCCGACGCACGGTGGGCGATTCGATCGTCGAGGGGCCGATGAATTTCGGCGCCTCGCGCGCCGAAGCGATCAAGCGGGCGCGCACGCTGATGGAGACCGTGCGGCTCGACCCCGAGTCGCTCGACCGCTATCCGCACCAGTTTTCCGGCGGCCAGCGCCAGCGCATCTGCATCGCCCGCGCGCTCGCCATGGAGCCGGAGGTGCTGATCGCCGACGAGGCGGTGTCGGCGCTGGACGTGTCGGTGCAGGCCCAGGTGCTGAAACTGCTCGACGAGATCCGCGAGCGCATGAACCTCGCCATGCTGTTCATCACCCACGACCTGCGCGTCGCCGCCCAGGTCTGCGACGAAGTGGCGGTGATGGAGAAGGGCAAGGTGGTCGAGTACGGTCCTGTCGCCGATGTCTTCCTGCGCCCCAGGCATGCCTATACGCAGGCCCTGCTCGCCGCCGCTCCCGGCCGCGACTGGGAGTTCGGCAAGTTCGAGGCGGCGTAGCCTCCTTCCCCACGCGAAGCGTGGGGAAGGTGCCCGAAGGGCGGATGGGGAGCCGACGTGGTCTTCGCTACGGAGACGCGGTCCCCGCTACAGACACCACGTGAGCTCCCCTCCGCCCCCATAAGCGCTAACTTTGGGTGTTCATCCTCCTCCTCACCCTGAGGAGGCCGCGCAGCTGCCGTCTCGAAGGGTCGGCAACAGTCGCGATGGTTCGTGCCAAGGGTTTTCGGACCACCTGTACGGTTCCCCACCCTTCGAGACGGCCGCTGCGCGGCCTCCTCAGGGTGAGGAGCAGTGTGAAGCAGCCAAAGTTAGCGCTGATGCCTCCGCCCCTTCGGGGCACCTCCCCACGCTTCGCGTGGGGAGGAGTTGGGGCACTGGAGCACCGCGCGGCGAGCGACTATATCCATCGGATGCAAGGCCCCGCCGGGGACGGTGGGACTGCCAGTCCGAGGTCGTTTCATGGCGCAACCGATCGCTCCCCGCCCCGTGGTGCTCTGTGTGCTGGACGGCTGGGGCCACCGGCCCGACCCACGCGACAACGCCATC
>Ga0187894_10006321_pt1 | contig 11667 bp, 7 predicted proteins | sample GBC1701081metaG_FD_136650 | JGI IMG/M metagenome (GOLD analysis project Ga0187894, IMG submission 136650) | White microbial mat communities from a lava cave in the Kipuka Kanohina Cave System on the Island of Hawaii, USA - GBC170108-1 metaG ...
CGATGACAGAAAAAGGGCTGGGGTGGTATTGAAAGATTTTCGCCTTAATATGAGATTTTTAGCAAATTATGTGCTGTCTTTTCATAACTCACACTACGTGTGTGATTTTTGCTTCTTTTCATCCCTGTCCTGAACTTGTTTCAGGAAAGGAAAAGAAGAAATTTATTTAGTTTTCTCTACTTAGCTTCAGTCTCGACCGCTGCTTCCCTGAAATCCTGTCCCCGAATTACCTGACATCTACAGGGCGGAGCCTGCGAAGGGGGGCGGGATAGAGGGCCGGGGGAGGGGGAACAAGGATCGGGTAGCGGGAGGATGCCGTCAGGAGCCTCTTCCGGGCGCACCGCGCCTCTCCGGGGGCTATGACCGCGTTTGCGCACGGCCTGACGAGGGGTTTTCGGGTTGACAACGGGTTTTTTTCGTGCGAAAGTGTTAAATAAAGGCATCTTACCCGGGCCTCTTACCCCTTGGCCCGGGCTTCCGGCCCGTCCCGCCGGGGTGTTGTATCGTAATGCGGTACTAGCTCCCCCGGTATCGTGGTTTGGCGGGCGGCGCCTGAATTAATTGTCCGGCCAAAATGTCTTGACAAGGGGTATAATTTGTGATGTAATTGCTTTAATTTTAAAGGAGGAAGGAGTGTGGTGTCATATCTCCGGAAAGTTCATATTTCTGCGGGAGAAAAGGACTTGACAACAACTTCATTCTATGTTGTAATTCTGAGCAGTTGTGAGTTTCCTCGGGTTTTTGTTTGTAGTAAGGAGATGGAGGTTGCCTGAATAAACCGATTCCCGTACATCTTTTGTCATCTTGAAAATTAATAAGGAGGATGTTTATGACTAGAAATTTGAATGACAATACCAAAACAAGGAGGAAAGGTTCAATGCTACAGGATAGTTTATCCAAAATTAAGTACTTTTTAGTGCTTGCTTTTCTTTTAGTGCTACCGATGCAGGCAATGGCTGGTGACGGCTTCGGCTTCGACCCCATAGATCAGACGGATACCGGTGTTGACAGGCTCATCTACTACTATGATACGACCGGTAGACAGACCTATGTACAGGTCACCAACACGTCGGACTCGTTCGTCGGGATCCACGTGCAGGTCTTCAGGGCCGACGAATCATGCGCTGAGGACAATTTCGACTGGTGCCTCACCCCCGGCGATACCGAGATCTGGAACGTAGAAGAGTTTCCGGGCGGTTTCGACGTGTCCGATAGCAACGGGTTCGTCGCCATTTCTGTTAATGATGAAATCAGCTGCGGTTTCGAGAACAACGCCCTTATAGGCATGTTCAGGATAATCGACGACCTCGGCTATGAGTACAGGACGAACGCGGCCTCGAGCGAAGACTTCACGGCCTTTAGCGCTGACTATAACGTGCTTAACTTCAACGACGTGAACGGAAACAACCTGTCGGACGTTGTGGGCATCACCTACCTGGCTCTCGATATAGACCAGGTATTCGCTTCTCCGCTTCTCGGGTCCCTCTTCGGCTTCATCGACGATCCTCAAGTCCTTATATTCGACGACGTCGAGAATCCCAACTCCTGCAGCCCCACGGTGTTTACCTGCAGCAACACACCCGGGCTTGAAATCAACAAAGGTATAGACAACTCGATTCCGAACTCTCAGGGCTTCTCCCAGATATGCAACACGAGCAAGCTCGACGGTCCGGTTATAGGCGCGGTTGATTCCGGATGGCTCTTCCTTCCGTTCATAGACTTCATTTGTTTCGAAGGGGACGGAGATTTGGATGAGTGCCCGTCTGATCTGTTCTTCGTTGGGTTCCTCGGCATTAACAACGGCGACGGCACGGGTTCGATGGATTCCTGGATTTCCCACAGCTTCGGAGACTTCCAGACTTTAATACCGACGCTTCTTTCTGAATAAGTGAGGAATGACGATGATGAATATAGGATGCATAACAAATTTAAAAAAGGAGGATAAATAAATGATAAGCAAGTTAAGGTTTTCATTGATCGCTGTAATATTGCTTGTCCTCTTGGGTTTCGGTTTCCAGAACCAGGCTAATGGACAAGCCGGAGAGAACGCTCAGTTCTGTCCGTTCGTCGAAATTTCCGACGGATGGCTTAAAATTGACGACATTATTCCCACCACGCCAATCAACTTTACGGCCGGCTTGATCGGCACGGTTGAGGGCGTTAATGGTAACGTGGTCGGCGGTATGGATTGGATGCACGTGGATTTTACGCACTTCGATGCGCCGACGCCGACTAATCAGGACGGTGCTCAGATCGTAACCTGGTGGACGCAGAAGGAAGGAAGGAATACCTTCGTTCAGCTGACCAACGACGGGTTCGATTTTCAATGGGTGCATGCTCGTATACTGGATGAAAACTGCGTAGAGATCAGGAACTTCTGCGATTTCTACACCCCTGGCGACACCCACGTATATGACTTCGGCGACCTTATCACCAATGAAGGCGGTACGCCGGACGATAACGTGCTCCAGGGTAAAGAGGGTTTCCTCACCATCACTGCGGTTGACGAATGCCCCTCGCCCGACCAGGCGGTTGACTACAACTTCCTGGCCGCGACGGTTCAGATAGTAGACGAGCTCGACTATGCGTACGGCTATAACGCCTATCACAGAAGGGCCGTCTGCTTCGACGAGTTTTTTGAATTTGACGTGAACCTCATCGAAAACGGCAGCTTCCAGGATGGAGTGCTCGGCTCGTGGTTGATACAGCAGGGTAATTCCGGTGTGATAAACTCTTCGGGAATAGCCCCGGCCGTCAACCCTCCACCGTGCCAGGGTCCTGACTGTGATGACCCGGACGCCGACCTTTGGATGGCGTTTGCGGCTTCGAGTGATATCGCACCTTCTGGATTTTATGGCGAAGATTCACCGATTGGTTCTGCGGCTGACCTTCTGCAAGATTCTACTCTGATCTCGGCTGGTATTGAAACCAACGTTACAGTCGTTCAGAGCAATGTCTTCACACCTTTTGCCGATCCGGATGCGGTAGCGAATACGCTGGTAGTTAGATACGACCTATCATTTTTGGCGCAATCTGATTTAAGTTGCGATAACTATGCCATGGTTTGCGTTATAGACGTCACGGATCCTCTTATTCCGGCGTTTGAAGACTGTACTTGTTATAACACGACGGGTGGAGGTACTGACCCTGCCAATGGTGTTGCTTGTACGGATGTTGGTGCGGTCGGCGGTGGTCCTCACAACATCTCGCCGTTTGACTTCGAGGGCGGCAGGTCCAGCTTTATCGGCACTGACGTGTTAAATGCGCCATTTGGCGGCTCGTACGTTGTCCAGTACATAACCGGACAAATTGCCGGTTCATGTTCCAGCGATGATGATCCAAACAACACAAACGGTGCGCTTGTCGATAACTTCAGGAATATTGAGACGCTCAGAGAATTCATCGATTGCGACGGGATATTAACCGGCGCTTTCAACGCGTTCCTGACCTCTTTCACTCCGACCCAGTTGGCCGGTCAGTTTAACGTGATTGACGACAACGAGGCGGGCGGCGATGCTATCATGATCAACTTCGTCGACGAGTACCTGCCTGAATACAGGACGCTCGCTGCGTTCGTAACGGCCGAAGTCGGCATATTCGACGACCTTGAAGAGTTCCAGAGCTGCGGTGATGTTCTGGTTTGCTTCGTAAGGTTGGGAATAGACGCTAATATACCGATCAGCGAGGACTTCTCCTCACCGACCCCGACTCCAGGCACGCCGACCCCGACGATGACTGTTGGACCGTCTACGACTCCTCCGACGACCACGCCGACCAACGGTGGTGGTGGCGGAAGCTGCGCGATAGCCGGCAACCCGGTTCAGCTCGGGACAGCGTTTGCTAACGTGCTTATACCTCTGGTACCGGTAGCCATCGCGTTCGGTGTTAGGGCTGTAAGAAGAAGAAAGAAGTAAGATAAGGAATTCAAACTGCGGGGAGGCGGGCTTCATGTCCGCCCCCTTGCTTTGATACTGGTTATTAAGCCGGGAGTGCTGGGAAACTAGCCCTCCCGGCTTTTTTATTTGATCGCCGTGATTTCCCCTGACTTTGCAGGAGCGGCATCTTGCCGCGTTACATTTTTCCTGTCATTGCTGTAGATGTTAACTAATTCGAGGCTGAAATTCATAATTTTTTGTCATGCTGAACTACGGTTCTTAGCACGCGCAAGAACCGGACGCCATAGGCAGAATGCAACAATGCCATTATTCCATGGTAATTCTTTGAAGAAACCACAATATTCAGCATCTCATACTTAAAAACCGTAGGAGCGGCTTCAAGCCGCGATTCCTCCAGTATGTCATTGCGAGCAACGATTTCGACCGAGGGAGGAATCGGTCGCTCTCTCCTAAAAACCGGATTGCAACTTCCTTGGCTCCGATATTTCCTACCGGCAAATCGTCGGCCCAACACAAATATTGCCCGCTGCGAAAACAGCGGGCAAAAGGGACATTACGGGATTTGCGTCAAGAAAATCGCGTGTTTAAGCGTTAAAATCTTTCAGCCTCCCATTCGAAAGATTTTCGCTTAAACATAAGATTTTTAGCAAACTTCCCGTAGTCCCCAAAAGATTTTTGCTACTTTTGATCTCTCAAAAGTAGAAAGCATATGCCCTTTCATAGAAAACACTACGTGTTAATCAAGGAAAAGAAGGATAAAAAAACAGCTTTTCTCCTTTCTGCAAATGCATCCCGCATCCTGCTTGGGAGGGCGAAGCCCCCCATCCTGCATCCTGCCCGGGAGGGCGAAGCCAGAGGCGTAGCCCCCATCTGCACCTTGCATCCTGTATCATGTATCATGTATGGCAATGAAAAAAAATAAATGCACCTTGATACATTACGGCGAGCTGTCGCTTAAGGGCAGGAACAGGGCCGATTTCGAGCTCAAGCTCAAGGAGAATATCGAAAGGATAGCCGGCGGAGAGGTCGGCAGGCACAGGGGCTATTTCGTGATGCACGGGGGTGATCCCGGGCTCCTCGGTAGAGTGCCGGGCATATCGTGGTATGCCGACGCAGTCGTTACTGGGAGCGATCCGGAGTCGATCACCGGGCTCGTGAGGGACGAGGTCGCCCGGATGTCCACGGGCGCCCCTCTCAGCTTCGGCGTCTTCGCCCGGAGGCCCAACAAGAAATTCCCCTATACCTCTATGGAGCTTGCCGGGATCGTAGGAGACGCGATAACAAAGGATTACGGTTTCACGGCTAATCTGCGCTCCCCGGACATAAGCGTCTTTATCGAGGTTGCCGACAGAGCTTACATATTCTTTAAAAAGAAAGAAGGACTGAGGGGGTTTCCCGTCGGCGTCAGCGGACGCGTCCTTTCTTTGATATCAGGCGGCATAGACTCGCCCGTCTCATCGTACCTGATGATGAAGAGGGGCTGCAGGGTCGATCTGGTTCATTTCCATGTTTATACGGACAACAGCTTGGTCGAGCGTTCTAAAATGGACGGGATTTTCAGGCGTCTGAACGAATACCAGCTTGACACCCGCGTATTCCTCGTCCCGTACTACCCTTTTGAATCTTCGCTCCTGAGGCTTACTGACATAGAGGGTCTCGAGCTAGTCCTGTTCAGAAGGTTTATGGCCGGCGTGTCGGAAAGAATCGCGGTCGGGAACGGGTGCGCGGCTCTCGTAACCGGGGACAGTCTCGGACAGGTCGCGTCTCAAACAATCGGGAACATGGCCCTCGTGAGGGAGGCGGTTTCGCTTCCTTTATTCCAGCCGCTTATAACATATGATAAGCAGGAGATTGTGGATTATGCTAAAAAGATGGGCACGTACGACTTATCCATAGAGCCTTATAAGGACTGCTGCTCGATAGTTTCCGCGAACCCGAGAACGAGAGCGCGGATAGACCGGGTTTTAGAGATAGAAAAAATCATGAAAATACGGGAGGTTATCGAAGAAACGCTTGAGCTGGTCACGATGCGTCAGCTATGACGGCGAAGCCGGGAAGCCGGAAGCAAACGCGGCAATCCCGCCTTTGTCTTTCTCCCGACATTACAGAATCCGCGGCGGGTAAGCACCCGCACATTAATTTCCCTCTCCCCAGCGTGGGAGAGGGTGTAGGGTGAGGGGGTACTTTAAAAATCTTTTAGTGTTGTGGGTGGAATTAAAACATATTAGTTTTAACGCATGATTTTTAGCAAATTATGTTCAGTCTTTTCATAGAACACACTACGTGTGTGATTTTTGCTTCTTTCCAGGCTACGGCAGGAGCCTTCGCCCTGACGAGTCATCAAGGAAAAGAAGAAAGAATCATTCTTTTTTGTCATTCCCGAAAAACGGTTCTGAACAAGTAACAATTGCGAGCAAGTAAGCAATTGGTCGCTATAAGCCGATTGCAATATGCCCGTATTATCTATAGAGGCCAAGGAAACCAAAATAAACCGGTCGCCCTCCGCTGATTGCAAATACGCTTCATTTTCTCGGCACATGGCATCACTAGCCAAAATAAATCGGGAATCTCATCTTTAAGATTTAACTAATTGCACCAAGCCTGTCCTGAACAGAGTCGAAGGGATGGTGCTCCTACAATTAGACCATCAATCCCGTAGGAGCGGCTTCCAGCCGCGATCTAATTTTATTTGTCGTTGCGAGGAACGGTTCTGGCGGTAAGGAGAGGCGTGATAACCTATTTGGCTTTTTTTGCGAGCACGGGAGCTTCGGTGTAATCCATAAACCCCCTGGGTTGGGGCGGACCGTCGTAAGAGAGCTTCTTCCATACCTTCGGGTCGGTATAGTAAAATTGAACTACCAGCTTCTTAAAGCTTACGAAGAATCCCCTGTTGTTGATGCTTATATATTTGACTATCGTATATATGTCTTGCTTGTTTTCGAGAGAATAAAAAGGGACCTTGAATTTTTTCCTGCATACGGCGTCTATGTTCCAGAAGCCGGCGTCGAAAAAGCTGGCCGTGCCCTTGCTGCCGTAGAGATACTTCATTAGCTTGTCCTTCATCCCGAAGTTTCCGCATCCGGGGATTATGGTCTCTGCCAGCTTCATCATATTCTTCTGCGTGGTTTGCTCGAAAACCTTAAAGCCCTTTGCGACGTCGAACCCGTCCGCGTACGGCTCGGATTTGGCGAAAGCCGGGCCGGCGGAGGCGGAAATTATTTCCCCTCCGATAACGCCCGCTGCTATGGTCTTTAAAAATTTTCTTCTCGTGCTCTTCATATCCGTATCAATTGCGGCTGGTCTTATCCACAATCTCCACTGTAAATCCGTTTTCTTTCGCTATTTCCTGGGCAGCCTGGTCGTAAGCCGCTCCCTTGCGCTTGGCTTCGATGACGGATTTGATTGTATTTTTAACGTTGTTGTACGGAGTTTCTTTGATCTCCGTTATCTTCAGCACGCTGAATGCTCCGTCCTTTTTGGGGACGACCTTTGATATGGAGCCGACTTCCTTGGCATCGAAGTGAATTCTCAGATTTTTATTATATCCCAGGTCCTTTGCCGTTACCTGGGATTTGGCGTTAGACAGGCTGTCCGCTATGTCCCGGAAGCTCTTCCCTTCCTTAGCCATTTCTATTATTTGCTCGCCCTGGCTCTCGTTTTGAAAATTTATTTCCTCGATGCGGTAATTCGTGTATTTTGAATCCTTCACGGAATTGTAATAATCGAGGAGTTCTTTGTCCGTAATTTTTTCCTCCGTGGGCATTTTCTCGATTACCCCGTTCTTGATTTCCCTTACCACCAGGGTCATCTGGTAATCTCTTATTTTCTTCTGGAATTTCTTATCAAGACCCTCTTTAAGCCCCTCCTGGTAAAGGATCTCATCCGTGACGAGCGAATCCACGGGCAATCCGTTGAGTTCGTCCTCATATATCGGTACTCCGTTCACCCGTGCGACTACTTTTGAGCTGCTTTCGGGCTTGTAGCTGGCCGGTACCTGGTTTCCGTACTGCTCCTGATCCGTATTCCCGGATTTGTCCGCCTGCTCCTTGGTTCCCGTCTGTCCGCAGGCCGATAACGTTAAAAGCACCGTCAGCAGAACCGGTATGGTTTTCTTCATTCTATTCTCCTTTTTTTCAATACGGCGGGTAAACAAAATGTATAACTTATAAATTGACATAAAGCAATAGTTTCATTATATTATCAACCGCTCACTGCCATGCCCTCTAAAAAGGAAAATTACGATTGCATTGTCATAGGGTCCGGTCCCGGCGGATCGCCGTTCGGATGGAAACTGGCGTCCAAAGGCATGAACGTGCTTATACTCGAGGCGGGCCCCCGTTACGATCCCTACAAGAGCTATGCGCTCGATGAAGACGACTGGGAAATTAAGGGGTTCCCCGAAATTAAACGGATTAAATATACCTTCGGCAAAAAACAGCCCCTCGATTCGAAGTATGAGAACCTGAAGTCCTGGAACAAAGCCTCCGGGAAGTTGAACCCCACCAAGGAAAGGAGATATTTAAAGTACCATCAGGTCTCGGGGATAGGCGGTACGACGCTCCATTTCCAGGGTGAGGCTCACAGGCTCAACGAGAATGCGTTCCGCATGAAGAGCCTTTACGGTGTGGCCGTGGACTGGCCGATCGGGTACAAAGACCTTGAGCCGTACTACGCCGAGGCGGAAGATATTCTGGGGGTCGCGGGTCCTGCAAAAACACCCGGCCGCCCCCGGAGCAAGCCCTACCCGTTGAAACCCCACAAGTTGAGTTACGCGAGTAAGCTGATCGGGAAAGCCTGCAGCAAGCATGGGATCGACCTCATACCGAATTCTGTCGCCATACTGTCCGGGCCTTACCGCGGCTCGCCCCCGTGTAATTATTGCAACGGCTGTGTCTGGGGTTGTCCCCGAAAGGACAAAGGCAGCGTGGACGTGACTTTTATCCCCCTGGCTGAGAAGACCGGAACCTGCGAGATACGCGACAACGTCTACGTTACCCGTATACAGACCGAGAATAAGGGCGGTAAAAAAAGAGCGAAGGGAGTCGTGTATTACGATAGGAGCGGGAAGGAGCAATTCGTCAGCGGCGATTATATCGCGGTAGCCTGCGGAGCCGTCGAGACTCCGAGGCTCCTGTTGAATTCCGAGATCAACGTTAACGGGCTAGTCGGGAAGAATTTTATGGAGACGACTTTTTATGAAGCCGTGGCGATGCATCCCGAAAGGACGGATTCTTACCGTGGCATACCGATGGACAGTATTGTATGGAAATGGAACACGCCCGACCCCAAGAGGGGTTTCCCCGGCGGACTCAGAATGTTCCCTACTGCCGGCAGCGCGTTAGGCCCGGTGAATTATTCCCTGCGCTATTTCGAGGGCTGGGGTGAAAATTACGTCAAAGAGATCGAGAAATGGTTCGGGCATGCGATCGCGGTGGGCGGGATCGCGGAGTTCTTCCCTAACAAAGACACCTTCGTAACCTTGGACCCTAACGTAAAAGATCAATACAAGACTCCGGTGGCCAGAATACAATCGTTTTTGGGAGATCCGGAATTAAAAACGCTCGAATTCATTTCAAAAAAGTCGAAAGAGATTTTAGAGTCCAGCGGCGCCAAAGAGATAGTCGAAGAAATCTCATCGTACGATTTCTTTTCAGCCACCCACGTCTTCGGGACATGCCGTATGGGAAATGACGATGAGACCTCCGTCGTGAATTCTTCTCTGAGGGTCCACGGCATTCCCAATCTGCTTGTGACCGATGCCAGCGTATTCCCCACATCGGGAGGAGGGGAAGCACCCTCTCTCACGATAGAGGCTTTGAGTTTACGAGCAGCCGACCTTCTGTTGAAAGACATCAAGAAAGGTTGAATATCTTTTGATTCGATTCGGATCCTGGCTATATTCCATCGTACTCCTCAGCATAACGGCTCTGGCCGCGGTCAATCCGGGGGTAGCTGCCGGGGACATCCCGGAATTTGTCGATTCACGGAAGGAGACGGGGATATATATCGGGAGCCCGCTCGGGCAAGCCGCGGTTTGGGGCGACTATAACGGCGACGGCTGGCAGGACCTCCTCCTCTCGAGCTTCAGTATGAGGGGCCAGGCGAAATCCAAGAGTAACAAAAAGAGCGGGGACGCCGGGGATAAGGCGAAGGCGGAGCCGAATGATAACTTACTGCTTTTCACGAGCGCTCGGGGCGAGTCGTTTAGCGAGACCTCGGGGGAGGCGGTGCTTCCGGATCTGAAAGCGAGAGCGGCTTCCTGGGCGGATTACGATAACGATGGATATCTGGACCTGGCCTTGATAACGATCATGGCCGGTCAGCCGCCGGTACTATTAAAGAATTCAAAGAAATTTTCATTCACGGATGTCTCGGAAAAGTCCGGGCTGACTATAACGGGTCCGAACCCTCGTCAGGTTCTATGGGTCGATTTCGATAATGACGGTTCGGTCGACCTGTTCCAGGCCGGCACAGGGGGGTCGCTCCTCTACCGGAATGACGGCAAGGGACGCTTTAAGGAAGTCTCGGAGCCGGCTGGGTTGGGTGCTAAGTTCAAAACGAGCGGGGCCGTTTGGTTCGATTCCAATAACGACGGTTTCCAGGACCTCTTTTTGGCGAATTCCGGTCCCAATGCGTTTTATGTAAACGACGGGGACGGCACTTTTACCGATTACACGGAAAAATCCGGACTGTCGGGTGACCCTTCCTGGAGGTCTACCTCGGCTTGCACTGGTGATTATAACGGTGACGGATTTATCGACCTCTATGTTACGAATATGGGACGCTCGAGCAGGAACGCGCTTTACAGGAACAATGGAGACGGAACCTTTACGGACGTTACTGCCGATACCGGGACAGCGGACGCGGGGGACGGCAGGACCTGTGCCTGGGTTGACTTCGATGCGGACGGCAGGTTGGACCTCTTCACCACTAACCATATCCGTCCTAACAAGTTGTTCCGCAATTCGGGCAAGGGGGTCTTCGTGGATGTTGCGCCTGCAGCGGGCCTCGATTCTCCGATAGACGTATTTTCCGCAACATGGGCGGATTACAACCGTGACGGTTATGTCGATGTAGCTCTTAACGGCCACGCGGGTGTAGTGCTTATGAAAAATAAAGGGAGCTCCAATAACTCTATTACGCTCAAGCTCGAAGGCGACGGTAAAAAAAGCAACAGGTCGGCGATCGGGACCCGGGTAAAGGTCTCAGGCCCGGCGGGTGATCAGATAAGAGAGGTATCCGGCGGCAGGGGGTGCTGTGAGCAGGACATGCTGCCCCTCTATTTCGGCCTGGGCAAGAGCGATACCGTTGATATAGAAATTACATGGCCCAGCGGCGAGGTTTGCTCGTTCAAAGGGATCGCAGCCGATAAGGTCAGAGAGTATACGATCAGTGAAAAAAAATGCGGAATCGACCCGTCGAGCTGATGTCCGGCCCGGCGTTTATATGAACATATGAAAGTAGAAGCGAAAGCAGGATTTTCCCTTACTGTGGTGCTTCCCGCTCATAACGAGGAGGGCAACATCAGGAATACTGTGGACAGCTGCGTTTCTTACCTCGAGAAGAATCTCGGCGATTATGAAGTCGTAGTGGTGAACGACGGCTCATCGGATAGGACACGGGAGATAGTAGCGGGCATTTCTTCGACCAATCCGAATGTAGTGCTCGTCAATCACGAAATCAACATGGGATACGGGTCCGCGCTCAGGAGCGGTTTTGATAAGGCATCTAAGGACTATATTTTCTTTATGGACAGCGACGGGCAGTTCGA
>Ga0187894_10006323_pt1 | contig 11663 bp, 20 predicted proteins | sample GBC1701081metaG_FD_136650 | JGI IMG/M metagenome (GOLD analysis project Ga0187894, IMG submission 136650) | White microbial mat communities from a lava cave in the Kipuka Kanohina Cave System on the Island of Hawaii, USA - GBC170108-1 metaG ...
AAATAGTTTCCCCTGCGGCTCCAACGGCATGGATTGTTCCAGGGCGTGTTGACGCTCAAGGATTGCAAGTCCCCGCATTTTCAGTTCGGCGATGCCGTGTTCGAGTTCGGCTTGATACCTGGCGACATAGTAGCCATCCGCCGAAGTCGGGCAGACCGGCAGATGGAATTGCAGCACGAGGTCGCTGACGATCTGGCGGAAATGCCGGTCGCTGAGCTTCACAACGTGAAACGTGTTATAGCTCTCCAGCAAGGTCGCGCGCGGCTGGGCGTTGACTTTGCCCGCGCACTTAGCGACCAGCCAGTCCCACACCAGGCGGTGGTCGTCGGTGAGGTCACTCAGTTCGTAGGGCATGGCAGTCCCTCAGTCTGACCGTCTGACTGTCCGACAGTCTGACCGTCTTCTAAAAAGTCTTCGTCATCATCGCACTCACACTGCTCGATCGGCATCTCACAAAATATGCAGATGTCGTCCATGTTATTCCTCCTGACCGTCTGACGGTCCGTAACACCGCGCCTTCTCCGCTTGCAGCTTCTCCCGCCAGCGCTCGGCGTGCAGATAATCCTCGCTGCTCAACCCCGGCGTCTCCAGCAGCCGCTCGGCTTGCACCAAGCGACCACTCACCCCGATGCAGTAGTCACGCGAGGGCAGCCAGCGGTCGAACGCCGCCAGGCCCGCGACCACCGCGGCCACACAGAAGATTGCCCAGAGTGGTGCCATTTCAGTCTCTCCGTTTGACAGTCCGACTGTCAGACGGTCCGACCGTCAGACTGTCCGCGAAAAGTTTTCTGAGAATCGTCTTCACGCTGTTGAGATCCCCGTGCTTGTAGCCCTGGCTCTCGGCCTGTAGCTCCATCGTGCGGATCTTCCGCAGTGCGGCGTTGAGCCACGGCCACCAAGCGTCCACCGGCGCGCCCGCTGCCTCTCTCTTCTCCAGCGCCAGCAGGGCTTGGTAGATCCGTGCGTCGGTCCAATTGGATTTGCGGCTGCTGAGTATCCAGACCAGCAGCTTGCGGAAGCGGTCGCGATCGCGCTGATAGAGGCGGTCGGCCACGGCCATCATCCGCTCGTGGACTGTCTGACCGTCCGACTGTCTGACCGTCTGACTGTCTGACCGTTTGACCGTCATTGGAGAAACGCCAGCGCCGCGATCACGCCGCCGAGGAGGGAGGCGCAGACCAACGCCACGGTCTCGATTGCCGAGGTCCGCTCCCGCTGAAAACCTTCTTCCAGCGTGCTCACCCAGCGCCGATCGACGTGCAGCACCTGGCCCGTGGCTGTGATTTCGATGCACACCGTGCCGTCGCAATACTCTTGCAGCACCAACGCGGGCGCGCCGTGACGAGTGAAAACGAGTTCGCCTTTGAAGAGAGGGATCATCGTTGCACCTCCGTAACCGTCTGACTGTCCCTTGCTTACCGCTCCAATGCGCCTTGGATTTCCTTCACCGTGTCCGCCGTGACGTCTTTCTGCCCCAGGTCCCACGCCGCCCACATCGACGCGGCGGCCAGGTTGTTGACGGAGAGCGGCGTGTCCGCGCGGTCGGCAATCATCTTGATCGCGCCGGTCGTGAAGATCTCGCGGTCCCCCCCGCCCGCGCGTTGCAGTTTGTGGCGAATATACGGGCCGGTGTGGCCGTTCATGGCGCCGATCTCGTAGAGGTCCACTCGCTGGGAGACCTCTGAAATGAAGAAGTTCGTCCGCAACTGTCGGGCCAGGATCGGCTGCCCGATCATCACGATCGCTAACACCTTCTTCATGTTGACTTCCAGTTCGTAGAGGTATTTGATCGACTTCAGAGTCTCGGCCTTGACCAGGTGGGCTTCGTCGATGATCAGCACCGAGCGCAGGCCGTCCCTATGCGCTTCTTCGAGCACCTCTTTGATGTGCCGGATCTTGCTCTCCAGATTGCGGGGCGCCAGCTTGGGGTCGCTCAAGTCGGCAATCAAGGCCGAGATAATGTGATTGCCGACGAGGTGCTGTTTCTCCAGGAGCTGGGGCTTGCAGACCTTCACGTCGCGACGCGCGGCCAGGCGCGCTTCCACCCGCTTGAGCAGCGTCGTCTTGCCGCTGCCCACCTTGCCGGTCACCGCCACCCACCCGGCCTTGTCCACCGCAGCCATGATCTTCTTCTCCGCGCGCTTGGCGTCGGTGAGATCGAAGATGTCCTCGACGCTGCTCATCTCGTTGGTGAATGGATCATAGGTGAGACCGAAATACTTAATGGTGTCCTCGGGCAAGCCGATTTTGGTGAGCATACGGGCCTCCTGTAGGCGTAAGACTTTAGTGATGGGCGAGATGGGATCGAGCCGCTTGCGTTCGACAAACGCCGCGAAGCGTTCCGGCAGATCCGGGCGCGACAGTGGAATTTTGTTGTCATCGAGCCAAAAACACAAAGTCGGATGCGTCGTGCCCAGCTCGCGCGCCAACTCGCGCAAGCTCAGGCGCATCTCTCTAAAGACTTTCATCTGTGGCGTGGGTTCATTCATTGGTTATCCCTCCGTGCCAGTTTTTTCATTTCTCAACCGCTCTTTGGCGAGCGTCAGTTCGTCTTCATTGATCTGCGTCCGCCCGTTCATGATCCCCTCCACGAAGAGGAGGCGTTGCCTTTTCCCTTCTTCGGTGTCGGCAAAAAAGGCGCGCACGTCATTGTTCACGTAGAATTGATTGACCCAGCGCGCGGGCGCGAAGCGCGGGCGCTCCCTCCCCTCTTTCGTCGTGACCGTTTTCTCCGCGATTTTCGTGTCGTCGAAGGCTGCGCCCTTCCTCGGCAGATAGGCGGCTTTGGACGGGGTACTGTCGGCCCAGAGCGCCATCGTCGCGTGGTCTTCCTCCGCGCTCTTCGCGCGCGCCTGTTGCCCCGCCGTGTGTGGAAAATTGCGGTACTCGAAGGCCGGGCGCACGAGGTTCTCTGTGTGTTCTGGTACTTCAATTTCCACACTGCCCAGCACGAGGATGACGCGGTCGTACTCGCCCGGCTTGCGGTAGATGTCCACCCGCCGATCCACCCAATCCACGAACGGCCGTTTGGCGGGCAAGAGATATTCATGGCGGTCGATGGAGACCGTGAGAAACTTGCTGACCGTGCGTTGTTCGTGCTCGTAGTAGAGCGCGGCGTAGAGGTCGGCATTCGGCATGTGTTGCGGCAGGCGGATCGTCAGCCACCGCTGAAACGGCGGCTGCCGGGTCCCCGAGTGGACCCGGCGGTTGAGGTGCAAGACAAATTGATAGAGGGATGCCTGCGCTTCCTCCCAGGTGTGCGGGCGAATCTGGAAGGTCTTCAGCCATTCGTTGTAGTCCTGAAAGACGCGCTCGATCTTGCCGTGTTTGCGCGCGCCGTGCGGCTCCCAGGTTGAGGGCGTGGTCTCCACGTCGTGCACCCCGAGCTTCGTCAGCGCCTGGCTGACCTTCTGGGCTTGGTTCGCGCCGCCGCGATCCATGTAGAGATGCTGGGGGATGCCAAAGAAAGGGAACTCCGTAGGGTTCTCTTTGCGCGTCCAGGCGCGGTAGAAGAAGTCGAGATGGTTGTATTGATTGAGCGAGGGATAGAGGTACGCGAACTTGCTCCGCGAGTGATCGTCCACCAGAGAATAGAGCCAGATCGCGGCGGGCTTCTCGCCGCGGCTGTTCTTGCGGTTCGCTGCGTGATCCCAGGTCAGGATGCCCTCGCGGAGGTGGAGTTGTTCGAGCTTGGTCGTGTCGAAGTGATGGAGGACGTTGGGGGCCTCGGCCTCGAAGCGGCGGGCCGGCGCGGTGTCGCGCTTGAGGCGCGTGCGCGTCGTGTGTTGCGCGCGCAGCCAGGTGTTGTAGCGCGCCTCGGTGAGCAGGCCCGGGGGAATCAGGCCGTTCTGCTCGGCCATCCGGATGCCGTGCCACGCCGCGAGATCGTAGTTCACCGTCAAGCCCTGCACGGCGAGATAATGCGCCTCCTCCAGCCGCAGCCGCGGCTGCCCGGCGTCTTGCCGGCGGGCGCGCCCCGTAGCCCGCGCCTCCGCGCTCAGTTGATAGATGTAGGGCTCCGAGAGCCCCGTGTGCGCGGCCAGGTCGCGCACGATGGTCCGCGCCTCCAGCCCCCGCTTACCCCACAATGCCGCGGCGATCTCGCGCCGCGTCTCCTCCCCCACGCGCATTATCCTCGCTCCTTGGCAAACCGCGGGCGGGGCACGATCGTGGCCCGCTTCTCGACTTCTTCGATCGGATGGAGATAGCCGATCAGCTCGTCGTATTGCCGCCCGACCTTCCCCAGCATGTCGATGTCCCACACCCGGTCGAACCATTCCAGCGGGAACGGCGTCTTCTCCAGCCTGGCGTTGAGTGCGGCGAGGGCGGCGATAGCCGCGACCCAGAGCCTGTTGATCTCGTTCCAGTCTGCCTCGGGATAGATCGGCACCGGCGGCGCAACCCGGGCGGGCTTGCCGCTCTGCTTTTCTTGCTGGATCTTGATGTACTCGGCTTCGATCTCGTCTTCCGCAACTTTCTTCGCTTCTTCCGCGGGGACGCCGGTGCAGAGTTCCGCGATCTCGTAGGCTTTCTCGTCGGTGAGGAAGAGGAGGTGGCGGACGGTGCTTTGGGAAATATATTTCGCTACCTCTCGGCACCGCTGATAGGCCCGTGCGCGACACATCCAGTTCCACACCGTCATGTATTTTTTGCCTTGACTCTGCACGAAGTTCTTGAAGTCTCCGTGGCCGCGTTTGCGTTTGATAAGAATCCAAACGAAACCGCGCTGAATCCTGACCGCGTTGTCGATGACTTCACCGAGCGCGTCGATATGGAGCAGGTCCTCGACCGACATATCGCCGAACTTCTCTTCCACATCTTTCGGCAGAGGGGCGGTTTCGATGTCTAGATAGGAGGCCAGGACTTCTCCAATGACCTCATGGTCTGCTCGCTTTGGTGGTTTGCCTCTCATTCCCTGCTCTCCTTCAAAAATTGCTCCGAGCAATTTTTGCCTTCTAAGTCCGTGATTTTGCTGAGGTCGGTTTTTTGGCTGTGGCGGGCGGATCGGGGAACCGGGTCTCGTTATGGATGATCCGCCAGCCGTGTGTCTCGACCAGGCGCATGATCTGATCGACCAGTCGCATGGCCTCGCGCTGGCTGAGGTCTCGGTTCGTCGTAGCTTCGAGCCGCATAAAGAAGTTCACAGCGCCCTCCTGGGCCGCTTCTGCGCGCCGACCTCGCGCCGGGTCCGGCCCATCGGCTCCGCCCCAGCGCGGATGCCTTTGGTGAGGTAATAGTCCGAGGTCGGGATGCGCGTGGGTCCGTGCTCGCCCAGGCGGTGTTTGCGGTAGGCTCCGCGCGTGGCCGGCTGGCGCGAGCTGTCGCACTGCCGCGCGACCGTCGTCGCAGTATCAAGCAGCTTATCGCGCAGCCAGTCCGCGTTGATGTCCAGATGGTCACAAACGAAAACGAAGCTCCCCCAGTAGACCTCTTCAGAAGCGAACCACGCCTCTTCCTCTTGCGCTCTTTCTTTCGCGCACTGCGCCCCATAGGCGCGGACGTCTTCCCGCCGGGCGGTGGCGGTCCTACGCATCGTCATGAGTAGATGGACCGCGTCGTCGAGGATCGCCAGCAGCAAGCGCCGCGGCCCGGTGTTGGCGTACACCGGGCCGTAGAATTGCGCGGGGGTGATTTGGACAGGATCGAACATAGCAAGCGCCTCCGTATCAAAGGGTGAGTAGTGCACGAGCGCGGTCATACGAGCCCCCGTTTTTCCGCCCACCATTCGCTGACGATGAGGGTGCCTTCTTGGTGCGCGAGCCAGACTTCAGAGTCGTCGTCGATCTGGCTCTTCGGCACCCAGTAGGCGTTGCCGTCGACTTCGACGTGCAGCGCTTTTTCGGTTTCGCCGACGGAGATTACGTCTTCAAATCGCGCTTTGTGAGGGAAGTCTGGCATTGTCTTGTCTCCTCAAAGGGTGAGTAGTGCAGCAGTGCGGTCATGGCTCAGTCCTCTGTCTGACTGTCAGACAGTCCGACGGTCGGACCGTCCGACTGGATGTGGTGCGGTTGCAGCGTGCGCCTGGTGATGTCCTTACAGTGCGCGGTCTCCAGGGTGAGCCCGGCGAACTCACACGCCGTGCGCGCGTCGGGCGCGGTGATGATGCGCGGTTGACGGTCTGACTGTCGTTTGCGTTGGACGAGGTAGAGGCTCATCACTTCCCCCTCACGAGGGCGGTGCTGAGGAGACGCCGGCGCGACGAGAGCGAGAGGAAGCGCCAGTCGATCTCGATGCCCTCGCGCCGGGGGTTGAAGTGCCGTAGCCAGATGACCAGGCGTTGCGAGTAGGGCAACGGACGGCGGCGATTGTCTTGACTGTCCGACCGTCTGACTGTCCGACTGTCTGACTGTCTCATCTTCACGCCCTCCCTTTCTGAATCGCGTCCAACAACTCGCTCGCCTGGCGCACGAGCTTGACCGCCACGGGCATGAGGCGTTCGCGTTCGTCGTCGTCGATCCGGCCATCGGCCAGGCAATCGTTGAGCAGTTGCGCGACCTGGCCCAGCGCCGTGTTGACATCAAGCACTTCGCGCGTGGCGGAGTTCTTGTCGGAACGGATGTGACGCGCCTCCACGCGATAGCCCAGCGGCTCGGCGAGCAGATCGAGCGCCCCTTCGACCAGGTCGCTCCGCCCGATCTCCTCCAGGCGGCTCAGGGTAATCTGCAAGAGATCGAGCGGATTGCGGCCCGTGTCGTCGCAGGTGTCGGGGTTTGCGCCCCACCTATAGATGGTGGCAACCCCGCGCTTCCAGAGCGACGCCAAGTATTCCTCGCCCAGCAGCCGCTGGGCGGCGGCGAAGAAGTGAAAAGACCTGGTGATGTGACCAGGAATTGGTCTCATAATTCCCCCTTGTTTTTCTCATGTGGTGAGTAAACGAATGCGCGAGGCGATACCGAGTGCATGTGGTGGTTCCTGAGTTAGGCGGCGCGCCGTTTGAGAACGGCGCCAGATTTGAGGATGATCTTCTCTAAGGAGACGCCGAGCGCCTCGGCGATGGCCTGCTGAACTTTAGGGTTGCGCCCGTGGCCTTGGATGTGGCGGGAGACATCGACGGGGTTGATGCCTTTGGCTTTGGCGATGTCGATGTTGCGTAAGTCCTGCTGGAAAAGGAGCATCTTGACTTTACGCCGGTCTAACCTGTAAGGACTTAAAAGTTTGTAATTCGATAGAACATCGAAATTTGCCATGAGGTCTAATTAGACGAAAATTAAAAAATAATCAAGATTATTTTCGCCGGAAATTAAAAAAAGGAACAAATAATTCTGTCTGGGCTCTTCAGGAAGATGTCAAACAAGGGAAGAAAGAAGACCCCGCTCTCCTCGGATGCCCCTCTTTATGCGCATAAGATGCGGGATCTGTTGTCTTATTTTGGCCTTAGCGATCAAAAGCTCGGCGATATTATGGGGCTGGATTCCGGGGGGCCTGTTAGAGCATGGGCGAATGGAGATCGCGAACTTGGGTTATGGGCAAAAAAGATCATTGCCCATGAGCTTGATGTTCCTGAATCTTGGTGGGATCAGGAAGGGATTCCTATAGAAGCGGTTATAGGCAAAGGATTAGGGAAAGATGAAGGGACGGAGGATGAAGGTATCCCTATTGTAAAGACAAGCCTCGTCCCAATGATTGAAGGAGCCTTACGCGCGGGCGAGCACGGCTACGAATTCACGGTGGAGGATCTCACCCTGCACTACGCAGAGCAGGTGCCTGTGCCGATCGAGCACATCAAAAAGGCCGGGCCGCATTGCCTCATTCGCGTCGAAGGCGATTCGATGGAGCCGATGTATTACGACGGAGACGTAGTGCTGGTCAACCTGCGACAACAAAACCTGGAGACCCTTGTCGGCAAACCGGTCGCGGCCTGGGTGCCGGATCTCGGCGGCGGGCTCATCAAAATTCTCAAAGGCTGTTACCGGCAAGACCAATGGATACTACACTCCGTCAACAACCGCCGCCCGGACATTCCGGTGGCCAAAGACCAGCCGCATTTCCGGGTCTTTGAAATAGAGGCGTTGGTGTACCAGCCGCGGAAGGTCGCGGCGTAAGAAATAGGAAAGGAAGGGAGCAGCGGAGGAGGGGTACTATTGGCATAAGGAATCTGTCTTCAAGAAGAGAGGGGCACTATGGTTTCTATTCCTAAAAAAGTGGAGATTCGCTTTAGCGACGGGCTCAAACGGTTTCAACCGATTCTCTCATCTGCCAAAGCGCGCGACGTCAATGAAGGAGACACCGTCGTCATCGTGACCGATCTCCTGGCCGATCTGTTCGGCTATGACAAATACGCCGAGATCACGCGCGAATATGCGATACGAGGCACGTATTGTGACCTGGCGTTGAAACTCGATGATCGCCCCCATCTCCTCCTCGAAGTGAAAGCGATCGGCCTGGACCTGAAAGAGCTGCACAGCAAACAGGCCATCGACTATGCGGCAAACCTTGGCGTCGAGTGGGTTGCCTTAACCAACGGTGCGCAGTGGAAGGTTTACCGCGTAGTCTTTGCAAAGCCCATTGACCAGGAATTGGTAATCGACTTCGATCTCCTGACGCTTAATCCCCGGACTCCTTCCGCTCTCGATCTGCTATTCCCGCTTGCGCGGGAAGGGATGGTGAAATCCGCGTTGCAGGACTATCACGCCCAGCGGCAAGCGATGAGTCGTTTCTCGCTGGCTGCGCTGCTGTTGAGCGAGCCGATGTTGAAGATTATTCGGCGCGAGCTGCGCCGCCTCTCCCCGGAAGCCTCCATTGAGATTGACGGGCTCCAGACGGTCTTATCGGAAGAGGTATTGAAACGAGAGGTTGTAGAAGGAGAAAAAGCGGACGAAGCGCGCAAGAAAATCCAAAGGATCTTGCGGCGGCAACAGCGGCAAACGCAAGCACGAGAAGAATCAGAGGCAGCCCCCTCAGAGGAAGAAGAGCCAGAATCCCCGAGCGAGCCAGATATTGAGGGCATAGCCGTGGAACCCCCAGGGCGTGACGCCAGCACTCCTGAGACAAGAGCAGCCGGCGATACGCCAGGAGAAGAACAGTAATTATGAGGAAGAGGGAGAGCAAAAATTTTCCCGTTTTGACTGCGGCCTGTTCACCTTAATAAGGCTCGCGTCGTCTCGAAGCGGGAGGAGGGGTTTCAGGTGGCGGCGGTGGAGGCGACGTTTGTGGAGTGAGGGGAGCATAAAGGGGAGAAGAGGAAGGGCACAACTCAGCGGGGTGGTCGGGCGGCAGGTGGGGCTCACAAGCGCACAGCACCTCTCAGTAAAAGGAAGGGAAGAGGGTATGAAAAAGGCACTCATCGTCAGTCTATTCTTATGTCTTCGGGCATCATTGGCCCATGCGGGACTGGAAGTCCCCACCAATGGGTCTAATCAAAGCGGCATCGGGGACATCTCCGGCTGGTTCTGCAACAACGGCACCTACACCTACACCATCGACAACGGCCCGGCGAGCCCGCTGGTGTACGGCACGAATCGTAACGACACGATCGGCCCGTGCGGCGACGCCAACAACGGCATCATCCAGCAATTCAACTGGAACCTCATCCCGAGCGGGCAGCACACCATCCGCATCTTTTTTAATGGCCAGTTGATAGACCAGGCGACATTCACCTCGACCAATATAGGGGCAGAGTTTTTAACGGGGGCGGCGGGGTCGGTCTCGACTATCCTAGCCGGGCGCGACGTGACGCTGACCTGGCAGCAGAGTCAACAAAACTATGTCATCACGAGTGTCAGTGCTGGCGGCGGCGGCTTGAACGATCTCTCCTCGTTGATCGGCACGTGGCTCTTTTCCTACACCATCATTTCCACCTTCACTAACACGTACGATCTGCAAACGCTGACCACAATAGACGGTGTTCCTACGCTGATTGGAGAAGATGAATTTGGCGGCGGCGTTATCGCGAACAAAGTTCAAGACCTCTCTCCAGGCTCATCGCTCCCTTATACCTTTGCGCTGCTTGATCCGGGCAGCATCATCTGTCGGTTTTTCGTTTTCAATCATACGTCCACAAATGTTGTGAACGGCGTCTATGCCCAATTTGACGCAGATAACTTCGGGAACTGCACGAACAAAACCAGCGGAAACACCTACGCAATGACCGGATCGCGTATCAGTGCGATCGTGCAAGTAAAATCGCAGGTTGACCAGAACACCCTTGAGCAGCAATCCCTGAGTGAGGATATGCAGATACATGCACTAACGACAGGAGAGAACGAGCTGGACGAAATGACCGAGCTGATGTCGCGGATGCAGCAGAGAATGGCACGATAAGGGCAGCACACGAGGGTCAGTGTTTTCTGAGCCTTGCCTCGATCATCGGCACTTTGGAGTGAGGTGGGGGAGAAATGACAAAAGAAAGGGAGGGAGAGTATGGCAGACGAGAGACTGACACAGATCGAGCTGGAAGTGCTCAAGCTCCGCTGGCGCGTTGCGACGTTCGAGAAACTTTTCGGGAAGTATTGCGCGATCGCGATTCGAGAGCTGGGGAAGTTGAAACTGTCGTCCTCGGTTCAAGTATTAACCCAAGCTGTGGATGAGGCACATACAGATGAGCGAACGCGGATTCAGAAAGCACAACTCCCCGACGAGCAGAAGGCGTTGCAGTTGCGGGCCGTGGACGAGGCCGCTGAGGAACTACGGCAGTCCTTTGCGTACTTTTCTTTTGATGAGCCAGAGTAGGCATGGGGTGCTCCTTTTGGGCGTGAGGGAAAAGAGAGGGAACGCATGACGGCAGAGGAGAAATTCGCCAAGCTCGAACTGGAAATCATGACGTTGCGCGTGCGCGCTGAGTTGTTCGAGAAGTTTTTCGGGAGGATGTGCGTGCTAACGTTTCGGGAGGCGTTGGGGCTGCGTCCCGAGAGACTAAAGAGCGCGCTACTGCATGCCCTATCCCTCGCGCAAGCCACTGCGCAAGCTGAGATTCGGTCATCGCCAGAATCCGATGAGGAGCAGGCGCGGCAACTGCGTGCCGTGGACGCGGCGGTGAAGGAGTTACAGCAATCGTTTGCATATTTTTCCGACGAGCCGGAGTAGACATGGTGTGCTCCTTTCCTGGGGGTAATATACCAGAAGGTGAGGGCACACAAGGAAGCCCCATGTCCGAGACAGAAAAAGTCCGATACGCGGTGAGGACAAAGCTAGGGGTATGGTCCGATCGGGAAGAGCCGCCGTCGATGTTTGACCCGATCATCCGGGAAGAACTCATGCGGCGATTTTGGCTGGACAGAAAAAGTCCACTTTCGCTTGGTCTTCAGCTCTATCAGAAGGGGGTGCTAACGGCAGCCGAAGCGTGCTGGTTAGACGACCTCGACTAGGGTAAATCATCTCTCCTTTTGCTCTCAAAATCCCGCCTCTTTTTTCACTTTCAAACATCGTCTACTTTTCGTCGTCTTTCCGTCGTCAAAAAGTCTCTTTAACTCTACCTAAGTAGTGGGAATTAAAAGTTATCGGAAATAATCCCCCCTCTGTTATGATTTCCCGACAAATAAAAAATAATCGCGCAAAAGTTATCGTCGTTTTTCGCAAATCTGTTCAACTTTCGCAACACACAATGTTGCGAAATCCGAACAGACTGCACAAAAAAGACGATAACTTTTCGCTAACAATAAGCAAAAGTAGTTTTCTGAAAGAAACGTGAGTTGAATTGCACTTTTTGTATGCGAAGTTTAAGGAGT
>Ga0187894_10006325_pt1 | contig 11662 bp, 6 predicted proteins | sample GBC1701081metaG_FD_136650 | JGI IMG/M metagenome (GOLD analysis project Ga0187894, IMG submission 136650) | White microbial mat communities from a lava cave in the Kipuka Kanohina Cave System on the Island of Hawaii, USA - GBC170108-1 metaG ...
GTATTTCGGCGCGGTGCCGTGCGTGGCCTCGAAGACCGCCGCGTTGTCGCCGATGTTCGCGCCGGGCGCCATTCCAAGGCCGCCGACCTGCGCCGCGCAAGCGTCTGACAGGTAATCGCCGTTCAGGTTCGGCGTGGCGATGACCGAATATTCATCGGGACGCAGCAGCACTTGCTGGAACATCGCGTCGGCGATGCGGTCGTTGATCAGCACTTTGCCGTCGGGCAGTTTGCCGCCGAGGTCTTTCCACAACTCATCTTCGGTCACGATCCGGTCGCGGAATTCTTCTTTGGCCAGTTGATAGCCCCAGTCGCGGAACGCGCCTTCGGTGAACTTCATGATGTTGCCTTTGTGGACGAGCGTGACGACCCTGCGGTTGTGTTCAATCGCGTAGCGGATCGCGCGCCGCACGAGGTTCTTCGTGCCTGTGATCGAGATCGGTTTGACGCCGATGCCGGAATCTTTGTTGATCTCGTACCCGAAGCTGCCCAGGAATTCGATCAACTTCCTCGCCTTGTCCGAGCCTTCCTGAAACTCAATGCCCGCGTAAACATCCTCGGTGTTCTCGCGGAAGATCACGACATCCAACTTCTCAGGGTCCTTCACCGGGCAGGGCACGCCGTCGAAATAACGCACCGGGCGCACACAGGCGTAAAGATTGAGCGCCTGGCGCAACGTCACGTTGAGCGAGCGGATGCCGCCGCCGACGGGCGTGGTCAACGGTCCTTTGATCGCGACGACGAAATGCTGAATCGCGTCGAGCGTGCCTTTCGGCAGCCATTCGCTGAATTTATTGTAGGCTTTTTCGCCCGCGAAGATTTCGTACCACACGATGCGGCGTTTGCCGCCGTAGGCCTTCCCGACCGCCGCGTCGAAGACGCGCTCCGAGGCTTTCCAAATATCGCGCCCCGTGCCGTCACCTTCGATGAAGGGGATTACCGGATTGTCGGGAACATTCAACCGGCCGTCTTCGACCTTGATGGCCCGGCCATCAGCGGGGGTTTCGATTCCGTTAAAAACAGGCATAAAGGACATATCTCCTGGTCTGGTCTGTGATTGAATTCGCAGGCGAATTCGCGTTGATCTTTTGAGATGTCGAGAGCAATGCTTAAAGCAGGGAGCCTAAAGGCGCCGCAGTCTAACAACCACCCTATATGCTGTCAAGCACGCGCCAAATCGGGCGTTTACGCGTTTGAACGCGCTTTTCTCCCGGCCCCTGTTTCGTTATTTCCGTTTGTCTCGTATCCTCCAGATTACTTTTAGTAGACTACTTTTAGATTACTTTACCGCTCGCGGTACCGACTCGATTATCAAGACAAAACATCGTATGACACAACCCCTGGAAGCCGCCGGATTGCTGGCCGATTTCAGAAAGCAGAGAGAGAAAGCATCGCTGAACGCCGAACATGTCGAGCGCCAGGCCATGCGCGCCGCCGATCTAATCATCAGCTCTTATCGGGAACAAGGCGCTTACCTGCGCGACGCCGTGACCTTACTGTGCGAAATCACGTCGGACGAGAATCAGGAGGTCGCGCGCGCGGGCGTCCGGACCTTGTTTCCAGCCTTGATTGAACGACTGAACGATTCTTTCGACCCGGCGGCCTGCGAACTCTACGACCGAATCTTCACTCAGGTAATGGATTTCTACCGCCGCCTGCCGCAAGCAAAAGAGTTTGACGAAGCCTTGCGCGGATTCGGTCTAATAACCGAAGACGACCTGCTCGCGCGCAAATCTCAAATCTCCTCAAATCTCAAATCTCAAATCTCGAATCTCAACCCCCAAATCTCCAAAGTCCTTCTCCTCTCCCGCGTCACCATCGGCGCCGACGTAGCCGTCACGAGCGTGATCATCGCGAAATTGCGAGAACTGCTGCCCGATGCGGAATTCGTCCTGCTAGGCTCAGCCAAACTGCGTGAGCTGTTCGGAGGCGACGAGCGCGTGCGAATCCGCGAGATCAAATATGAGCGCGGCGCCGGCGTGTTGTCGCGATTGACAAGCTGGATCGATGTGGTTGAAGCCGTGAATGATGAGGTCAGAGGTTTGAACGCGGACGAATACTGGTTGATCGACCCGGATTCACGGCTGACTCAACTGGGACTGTTGCCGCTCCTCAAAGATGAGCGCAACTACTTCTTCTTTGAAAGCCGCAGCTATCAAGGCCCGACGACCGCCGTCGAACGCAATCCGCAATCAATCGGCCAGTTGGCTTCGTGTTGGCTGAATGAGGTTTTCGGCATAACCGGAGAGACTTTTCCATACGTCGCATTGCCGGCCGAACACCAAGACTTCGGCCGCCGCGTCGCCCGTGTCGTTCGCCGCGCCGGAGCCGCGCGCATCACCGTCATCAGCCTGGGTGTGGGCGGCAATCCGAACAAACGAATTTCGGACGAATTTGAAATCGGGATGATCAACGATCTGATCGTCAATTCCGCGCTCATCCTGGACAAAGGCGCGACCGCCGAAGAGCGCGATCAGATCGACCGCATTGTCGCGACGCTCAAAGCCTCGGGCCGCGCCGTCGTCGAAATCAACGAGCGGAATCGCGTCGATGTAATTTCGCGGGAAAAGATTGAAGCGGACGCCATCACCTGGGATGGAGGGATCGGAGCCTTCGCCGGATTGATCGCCGCCAGCGACCGGTACGTAGGCTACGATTCGGCGGGGCAGCACATCGCCGCCGCGCTCCGAGTCCCGACGCGGACAATCTTCGTCAATTCAGGCTCGGCGACGTTTGCCGAACGCTGGCGGCCTTATGGCCCCGGCGTTATCGAAGTCTTCAACGTCAAGTGATCAGTAATGACCAATGCCAAATCTCAAATGGCGAATGGAAAATGAAAAACGGTTACGCCTCGGAATTTTTGCCTATACGTTTGGCATCCCGCCGCATCGCGATCAGGGTTTGCAGCAAAAAAATCATCGCGCAGTTGAAAATGACCACTCCCAGGCCGGCCTCGATTGAACGTGTCTGAGCGATGTTTCCCACCAGCCAGGGCGCCGTCATCCCCCCGCTGAGCGCGACTACGAAAATGACGCTGAAAGCCGTGCCGGAAAACTGCGCGAAAGTCTCGCCCGCCTGCGCCAGTGTGGTCGGGAAGATGGCGGCGAAGCCCAAACCGGTCAGGGCGACTGCGGCAATCGCCATCGCTTGCGACGGGGCGAGCCGCAGACCCGCGACGGACACCAATGCCAGCAGCGCGCTCGCGCACACCAGCGTTTCAGCTTTGATCCTGTGCGACAACGCGCCGCAGATCGCGCGCCCCGCCATCATCGCCGCCCAATATCCGGCGAGCACGAAGGCGGCTTGCCCGGAGTCAATGCCGAAACGCTCCGCCAGATAAGTCGAAAGCCAGCCGCCCAACGCGAATTCATTGCCGCTTTGAAAGAAGAGCAGCAAGGCGAAGAGGTAAAGCAGCGGATTGAGCAGCACGGTCAGCAATTCGCGGCGCGGCAAACCGCCACGATGTTTCGGGGCCGGGAACGCGACAACGGTGTACAACGCCAGCGGCGCCAGCGTGAAGAGCGCGAAAAGATAGATGATCGGCTCCAATCCCAGACGCGCTTTGAGCGCGCCGATCAGGAAAGGCGTGATGAGCGCGCCCAGTCCGAAACAGATGCCCAACCGGTTCAACGCCGCGCCGCGCCGTTCCGGGCTGATGTCGTTGACCAGCGCATTGGTCGCGCCGTTGAGCGCTCCGCCGCCCACGCCCAACGCCACCAGCGACAGCGCGATCGCCGTGTATCCATAAGCCAACGTCAGGCCCGCCAACGCCAGACTCGTGTAGGCCGCGCCCACCAGCAAGATCGAAACCAGCAGCAACCGGCGGAAACCAAAACGATCACAGACCGGACCGAAGACGAGCGAACCGATCAGCATCGCGAAGTTCATCGCCAGAAAGAGCCGCCCCGCGCTCTCTCTGTCGAATCCGACCTTCTCCACCAACCCCGGCAACAACGCGCCCAACGAGGACATCACTACGCCGAAGACGAAAGCTCCGGCGAAGATGGCCAGACTGAGGCCACGATAATGCGGGAAGCTGACGGCGTCGCTGACCGCCGCCTGAGACATTGGCTGCATTGCGTCTTCAGTCTTCATTCTGTCGCTCCCACGGAAAGCGTTTGTAGTCCCGCCTTCAGGCGGTTGGCGCCGGATCATCGAGCGCCGCCGCCTGAAGGCGGGACTACAAACTTTTTCATCTTTCTTTCCCCACTGCCGTCCGCGCGTAGTAAAAGTCGGTGAACGCTTGATAGACGTGTTCGAGGTGGCCGGGTTTGACGCCCTCGACATTGGGCGAAACGAAGGTCGGCGGCACGGCGCCTTTCTCGGCCAACTGCGCCGCCGTTTCCGCCACCAACGACATTGCGACCGCCACCGCCGCGACGGTCGAGCCGGCGGCCACTTTTTCGACCTGACCCACGTCCACCAATGCGTCTTCTGGCGGCGTGCAGTTATCAATGGCGAAGTGCGCGACATCCGAAAGCTTTTGTTCGGATGAATGCGTGGCCTCGCGGCCGCGCGCGTTCTCCAGCGAAGAGACGGTGATCACCGTCAAGCCGAGCCGGCGCGCCTCTTGCGCCACCTCGATCGGCGCGGCGTTCAACCCGCCGTGCGAGAAGACGATCATGCAATCGCGGCTTTCGAGTGGAAAGCTTTGCAAAAAGACCCGCGCGTAACCTTCCTGCCGTTCCAGCCACAACAGCTCGCGCGCGCCGCCCGGCCCGATCACGTTCGACCACATCAACCTCGGGTCGTAGAGCGGAAAGAAGCCGACAAAGCTGCCATAGCGCGGAAAGACATCCATCACCGGAATCACGCTGTGACCGCTGCCGAAGAGATAGACGCGTCCGCCGGCGCGGATCGAATCGGCCATCTTCGCCGCCGCCGCTTGGATCGCGGGCAGTTGTGTTGTTTGAATCTCGTTCAAAATCCGCCCCACGCGCGTGAGGTAGGTTTCTGCAGACATGTTGTATGTACACCTTTCGTTATTGTTCGGTAGCTGACGCTCCCGATATCGTTTCATCCCAGGCGATGCGCGCCGCGCCGTATAGGCCGGCGTGTTCCCCCAGCGCGCTGCGTTCGATGCGGGCGCGCTTGACCGCCATCGGCTGCGCCCAGCGCTGGCATTCGCGCCGCGTCGCCGCGAGCAAGTATTCGCCCTGTTGCAAGAGGCCGCCGCCCAGCGCGACCATCTCCGGATTGAGCGCGCTGATCAGGTTGGCGACGCCCATCCCCAAAAAACGCGCGGCTTCGTCGAGCAGCGCCCGCGCCGCCGCGTCGCCGAGTTCAGCGGCCGTAATGACGGCGCGCGCGCCGTGCGCGAGTTCCGTTTCCCGCCCGGCGAAAAAGCCACGCTCTTCAGCCTTGCGTCCGAGCGATTTGCCCGACGCTTCGGCTTCAAAGCATCCGATCTGCGCGTACAGTTCCTGAAAGTCCGGTTGCAGCGCGAACCATCCGGCGCAGCCCGCCAGATCATTGTGGCCGCGAATGAGGCGCCCGCCGCTGATGATCCCGGCGCCGATGCCAGTGCCGACGGCCACGAAGATCACGTCTTCCAATCCGGCGGCCGCGCCGCGCCACGCCTCTCCCGTCACGTAAGCGTTGCGATCCGAATCCACGATCAATGGCCACGGCGCGCGCTGTCGCAACTCGCGCTCCAACGGGATGTGATCCCAGCCCGCGATGTTCGGCGCCCAGACCGTGCCCGCGCGCCGGTTGACCCACCCAGGCACGGCCAGCCCGACCCCAACCACGTCACAACCCGATGGAGCGGCGCTGGCGGCTTCCTGTATCAGCCGCGTGATCTGATCGAGCGAATCGGCGAGCGATATTTGTCCGGTGGCTTCCGCGCGCTGCCAGAGCGTCTCGCCCGCGCGCGAAATCAGCCCGGCGGAGATTTTGGTGCCGCCGATGTCCAGTGCGACGACGGCGCGGCCATTCGTCATGGTTTGTCCTCGAAAAGAGTAGGGCAAACTGTCCAGTTTGCCTGGTGTTCTTGAAAGAGGCCTTTAAAGGAAGCAAGGCAAACTAGACAGTTTGCCCTACCTTCGCGCGGCGATTTTATTGTTTCAAGGCAGCGAATCGAGCACGCGCTTCTTGGCCATCGGATCGACTTCAAAAGCGACGGCGTAACGCTTCCGCGCTTCGGCCCCGCGCACTCTCGCCAACGCTTCGTAGTAATCGAGATAAGGAAACGACGAGACGCCGCCGCGAATGAACTCGTATTGCGTGACGAGTTCTTTCCATTGCGCCAACGTCTCGCTCACATCAATGTACAGATATGGCTTGAAGCCCTCGGCGTCTTCCCAGTTCTCGGCGTAATAGACCGCGCGGACGCCGCGATGTGGCGGATGCTCGGTCACGACGCCCGCGAGCGAAGCCAGCAGCACGGCGTCTTTGACGACGGCGTGCGTGGCGGCATGATCCTTATGAATGCTTTTTTCCCAGTGCGTGAAGATGTAAGCCGGTTTGACCTGCCGGATCACATCGGCGACGTAACGTCGCGCCGCTTCGTCGTTCGGAAGCTGGCCGTCCTGATACGGGCCGAAGACGGCTTCCGCCTTGATGACTTTGGCGGCGGCCAGCGCCTCGCGCCGTTTCTGGTCGCCATACTCTTTCGGCGAAAGCTTCGGATTGCCGCCTTCGCCCAGCGTGAGGTGAAGCAACACAACGCGGTCGCCCTTCTGTCGCTGCCGCGCCAACACCGCGCCGCAGGTGACTTCCATATCGCCGCTGTGCGCGCCGATGGCGAGGATCGTGCGCTCCGCGCTTTGGCTCGCCGACTGCCCAACGGGATGAGCGGTGAGCAGCGCCAGACAAGCCAGCGCCGCCATCGTTTTCAATTCAAATCGACAGTTGAGCATCGCCGATAACGTTTGTAGTCCTTCGCCGAGGCGGAAGATCTCGCCACCAGGCAATTTCGTTGTAGCGGATGCTTCCGCCTCGGCGAGGGACTACGAACTCCTCTTCAGAAGACCAGCCGCAACGCCAACTGCCCGGTGCGCGCGCCGCTGCCGCGACCGGAGTTGACGTAATTGGACTGGTTGCGCAGCGCGGTTATACGTCCAAGGGTTGAGCCGTCCGTGATCAAGCGCGAGCTGGGAATATCGAAATCCACAGAGTTGAAGGCGTTGTAAAACTCGAAGCGGAGGATGAATTTCATCCCTTCGCGGATCTTGAACTCCTTGAACGCCGAAAGATCAGTGTAGTTAAGCCCGTCCGTAAAGAACGTGTTGCGTCCGATGGCGCCCTCACCGACCGAGCCTGGCAGGAAGATGCGTCCGGCTAGCGGCGTGCCGGCCGCTGGGATGAAGGCGCTGCCCGGCAATTGTCCTTGCGAAGCAGTGTCGTTGAAGGCGCCGCCGGGCAGTTGCCGGCCGTTGTCAATCGAGCGTCCCAACAAGCTCAGATCGGCCAGTTGCGGACGGTCGCCGGCCAGCCCGTCGCCGTTAACGTCATAATTGGCGAGGATGCTGAACGGATTGCCTGATTGCAGCGTTGTCATACCCGACAGGTTCCAGCCGCCTAGCGCGCGTCCTATCACGCCCTGCTGCTTGCGGAAGAACGGCAGCAGATACGAATAGCTGAAGCTGAAGCGATGGGCCGCGTGGAACGCGCTCAAAGCGCGCAAAGAAGCTGCCGCATTGCCCTTCCTGCCCGCCGGTTGATTGACGTCGGTGCCGGTGAAGGTCGCCTCCGAGCCGGTGTCAATCGCCTTGCTGAATGTATAGAACGCGGTGAAACTCAGCCCATTCGAGTACCGCTTGCTCAGCTTGGTCACCAGTGAGTGATAGTAAGTCCAACTGAAGTTGCGCAGGTTGAAGAAGGTGGTGCGTGTCGGATCGGGCCGCCGCTCTTCCACCCGCAGCGAATTGAGCGAGATATAACCGTGCGGCACGCCGTTTTCGATGACGATGCCTTTCTGTTGAAGCGTGGCCGTCGCGCTCGAAAGCGCGCTGAAGGACGTCGCCACGCCGTTGGGACACATCGGATCGGTCGTGCCCTGTGTGCAGGCGCGGTCGAAGACGATGGGTCTGAAATTTCCGCCACCTATATCGACCGAGACCGAAGGCGAAGCGAAGGGAAATTGCGCCGCGTTGACCGCCGTGTCGAAGAACGGCAGCCCGATGCCGCGATTGCCGTTGTAACCGACTTGCAGGGCCAAGTTGCCCGGCAGTTGGCGTTCCAGCGTCAGGTTCCACTGCTGGACGTAAGGCATCTGCATCTTCGGATCGGGGGTCAGGATCGTAGCCAGCGAACGCCCGCCGATATCCTTCACGCCGTTGGCGTTGACGAAGCCCGCCGTGCGCGAGTCCTGCCCGGGCGTAAAGGTGAAGCCGCAAGTCGGGTCCGCGACCTGGGTCGGACATGGCACATTTGTAACGCCGAACTGGTGGAAGAACCCATTGGGCGGCTGCGCGCGCAGACTCAGCCCGCTCTGCGAGTAGACCGATTGGAAGAGGCGGCTGTGGAAGATACCGTAGCCGGCGCGAATGACGAACTCGCCTTCATTGCCCGTCAGCCCGTGCAGCCAGCCTTTGGCCGACGGCGACCAGGCGATGCCGATGCGTGGCTGGATGTTGTTGCGGTCGTCCTCGAAGCCGTAGGAGAAACGGTCCTTGTCCTCGCGCGGCGCTTTCACATATTCGTAACGCGCGCCCAGATGCAGCGTCAGGTTGCGGCGCAGGGTGTATTTGTCTTCGATGTAAAGGTTCGATTCGCCCAGATTGTTTTCAGCCAGCGACGGGCCGTAACCGCGCTGGTAGCCCGTCACCACGCCACGCAAGAAGTTCTCCCAGCCGGTGAAGGCCCGCAGTGACCGGGCGTCATCCACTGTCACGCCCGAAAATGAGCCGAACGTCCAGAAGCCTCGTAGCGCGCTCAGCGTCAGGTCGTCGAGAATCTGAAAGCGGTGGTCAACGCCCGCTTTCAGCGTGTGCTTCGAGAGCGTCAGTGTGTGGTTGTAGACAAGCTGATGATCGTGCTGGCGGCGGTTGATCGGGACGTTGATTGAAGTGCCGATGATCGTGCCGTTGCAGAAGCTGGTGGTGCAGAGCGACGTGTTGAAGCGCAGCGTCGGGATGTCGTTGCCGTCCACCACGTCCTGCAGCGTCGAGCGATTGCCAAAGCCGTAGCGGAACTCTCCCACCTGCCGGTTCGAAAAGACGTGCGTCGCCGTCAGACCGAGGTTGTATTGCCGGTTGTTGTTGATGCCGAAGTTGTCGCCCTTGATCAAACGGCCGGATTCTCGGATTTGGCGGCTGTACTGATAGCGGAAGGTAATGTTGTCTCGCGAGGTCGCCTTGAAATCCAGACGGCCCGAATAGTCGGAGTCGGGAAACGTGTTGAAGACGGATTTGGTGACGCAGCGATTGCCGCGCCCGCTCCTGATCATGTCATCGCAGGCCAGCGGATCGTTGGGCTGCGCGCCTTCCAGCTCGGGCGTCTTGTAGAGGCTCTGAACGGAGCGCAGGAATTTCAGGTCGGCTTCAAGATTGGGATGTGTCGCCGGATCGACACACATGGTTCCGCCGGGCCTGACAGCGGCGGCTTCCGCCGCGTCACGGCAGGGACGAATCTCGTCCTGCGGCAGAAAGATGAAACTGGTTCTGGAGCTGAAGCCTTGGTTGCGTACGCGCTCGCCGCTGATGAAGAAGAAGAGCCGGTCGCGGCCGTCATAACTCGCCGGCCCGAAAGCCTTCTCCGGCAGCCAGATTGGGCCGCCCAACGTCCAACCGTATTGATGGCGGCGGACGGTTGACCGTGGCAATCTTTGGCGATTGTTGAAGAAGCCGTTGGCGTTGAACGCTTCGTTCTGCATGAAGTTGTAAGCGTCGCCGTGAAATTGATTCGTGCCCGATTTTGTCTGCACCAGCACAACCGCGCCGCCCGCGCGTCCGAACTCCGCCGAGTAGGCGTTGGTGAGCACCTGAAATTCTTTAATCGCGCTGATGTTGACGCCCTGCCGGTTCTGGTTTTCGGACGAGTCGTCGTTGTTGACGCCGTCAATCTGGAAAGTGGCCGAGCGGCTGCCCTGCCCGCTGAAAGCGGCGTAAGAGCCGGTCGAATTGGTTGGGTTGTTCGACGAGCCGATGAACGGCGCGTTCTGAAAGCCTGGAATTTGCTCGACCAGCGAGATGAAGTTGCGGCCGGCGAGCGGAGTATCTTCAATCTGCTTCGATGTCAGCGAGTGTTTGATCTCGCCCGTGGTCGTCTCGATTTGCGGCGTCTCGCCGACGATCCGCACTTCAGCGCCGACGGACGAGATTTCCAGCTTGAAGTTCGAGACCGTGTTTTTGTTCAGCTCGATCGAGACGCTGGTCTTGACGATCTTCTGAAAACCCTGCGCCTCGGCGGTCACGTCGTAAACGCCGAGCGGCAGGAATGGCATTTGGAAATAGCCTTCGGCGTTGGTCGCGCCCTCGCGCGCGAAACCGGTTTCGGTGTTTTTGGCCGTCACCTTAGCGCCGGAGATGACGGCGCCCGACGCGTCGGCGACCGTGCCGCTGAGCGTGCCCGTCACGGTCTGCGCCGCGGCGGCCCCTGTGAAAAGATATAGGCCACACGTCAGACAGATGGCGGCCAGGAGAGTGGCTAAACGTGGACGTAACATAGGTACCTCCCTACGGGATGTTTGAGTTGTGTGGATGTTGCTTAATGTGCGGCGAACTGACGGTTCGCCGCGGGACTCATACAACGAGTCTTTTGAAAATCAAGGCGACCAAATTGCGAAATGCTGGCGAAATGGTCAATTCGCCGCGAGCCGTTATCTCGTCGCGACCTTCTTCTCGCGCGCTTCGAGCACGCGGACGGCCTGCGGCGCCAGCGTCTGGGTGATCGTCAGGCGTCCGCCGGTTATCTGCGGCGGCGCCTGTTGTCCTGTGACCAAATCACGAATGGTGAAATCCGGGTATGGCGATCGGAGTTTGACTTCGGCCGCCGTCTCTTTCTCGCTGTTATTGAAGATGAAGTAGAGCGTGTAACCGTCGCCGACCATTGAGCGGACTTCGATCTTGTTGTCCGCCGCCAGGGCCGGGCGCTCGACACCGGCCCATTCGATCAGTCCCTGGAAAAATTCTTCGAGATTGCGTTCCCGCGTGCGCTCGAAGGCCACGCTCAGGAACGAGCCGATGAAGAGCGTCTTTCCACGTCCGTGGGTCGAAGCGATCATCGCCGACGAGCCGTCGGCGAATTTGGCCACCACCTGCGCCGCCGGATTGATCGTTTCGAGCGCTTCCTGATAGACGTTGCCCGTCAATGTCGCGCCCGCGGCCAGACGCGGCGCGGCGGCGTGCGCGGCCGAAATGGTCAGTGTATGTTTGGCCGCCGGAGTCACCGAAGCTTCGCGCGCGCCGAAGACCTGGTCGAGACCGAAGCCGGGAATGGTTGGCGTCGAAAAGCCGCGCTCGTCGTTCCAGGCCGCGCGCGCTTCCATCACCAGCGCGCCGCCTGACTCGGCAAACCGCGTGAGCGCGCGCACCGTCTCACCGCGCAGCATGATCGGATAGGGCGCGTAGATCAACTTGTAGCCGCTCAGGTCCTGCCGCGCAAGATCGTCGGCGTGAATGAAATCGACCTGCACGTTCGTCGGGAAGAGCGCGCGATAAACGCCCATCCACGAATCGCGCTCGACGCCGCCGTATTCATCCTGCGCGCCGGGGAAGGGA
>Ga0187894_10006326_pt1 | contig 11661 bp, 6 predicted proteins | sample GBC1701081metaG_FD_136650 | JGI IMG/M metagenome (GOLD analysis project Ga0187894, IMG submission 136650) | White microbial mat communities from a lava cave in the Kipuka Kanohina Cave System on the Island of Hawaii, USA - GBC170108-1 metaG ...
GTCTGCTCAAGTAATCTTGAAACGGGCTGGGCAAACCCGTAAAGACATAACGTATGTGGCTGCACAAAGCGTGTCTTTAGAATCTCCATCTATAACCGCTTAGGTTTAGATGCAGAGCGTCAATCTTACTTTTTACGGGAACTTGTTGACGGCAGAACCGATACCTTCTTTTGTCATTCCCGAACCACCTTGAGTCTGTCTTTCTATCTCTCCGTAAATGTAAAACTTAGGTGTTTCATAACTCTTCAACTTCTTGCTTTCCGTTGCTCTCGCTGTTGCTGCTGTTGCTGCTGCTATTGGAGTTGTTTCATTTTTATTCATGGCTGTTGGGGCTTCTCCTCTTTATTAAATTCATCTTCATATGACAGATTTTCAATGAGCGAAGTACCTTTTCTTACCTTAGATTCTCCGCTCATTTAACTTCTCTACACATTCATCAATGCGAGTTGTAGTAAGCGACAGGATAATCGTTCACTCCTCCTAAATTGAAGGTAGTTGTTCCCGAATCCGATGAACGAAAGACTTGGAATTGGGATGTCGCTGATGGTCGCCAGATTGCATAATCAATCTTCTGGTCTCCGTCATAATCTCCCTGAACCGTGTAATCCGTTGCTACTACTCCGAATGATTGTGTTACTGTGTTAGTGTTTCCTGTACTGCTTTGCAACACTCTCCACACTATGTTCGTTCCGCTCAGATTCACCTGTGCGATGTCTGTCTTTCCATCTCCGTCGTAATCTCCCGGAACCAATCCGAACACAAACATCCCTTGCGTTATCATCAAATCAGGTGTCGTATCCGTCGAGGCTGTCCCATCATTGTAAGCTACAACAAATCTTGCCATCGAAGGATCTGCCATCGCTCTGCGTTGAACACTGAAATCCCATTTTCCGTCTCCGTTGAAATCTCCCGGATTCGGATAATCTCCGGTTTGTCCGAACGAGATTGTCACAAGTGTTGTGTGTGTTGCACCACCCAAATATCTCCATGTTCCTGTTAGTTCATTAAAGACAGCAGGGTCAGCACGTCCGTCACCGTCGTAATCACCTATCACTGACGGGTCACTTCCGTTATCACCCAAAGTGTAAGTGGCATTTGTGTTCGTAGTGCTTTGATGAACTGTGAATACATGAGTCACAGGATTCCAGATTGCAGCATCACACATTCCGTCTCCGTCATAATCGAAAGGAACAAAGTAATCATCATATGTTCCGAGATTTATCGAAGTATCGAGTGTGTTTGTACTGCTGCGGAAGATTCTCCAGTTGACAATCGGAGAGCCGCCATCGGCAGTCGGTCTGTCGTTTGTTGGTTTCTTACCACCTGTTCGGATAAGACTCAGACTTTCCTGAGTCTTTTGCCATCTATCATCACGTTTTTGTGTTTGATTGTAATTCAATGGTGCGATTTCATTGAGGTTCGGTCTCGGTCCGGATTCGGTAACAATAACAAAGTCACTCTTTCCATCACCATCAAAATCAACAGGTGGATGATATGTACTGACACTGTCATCATTTGTAATGGTTAGAATCGCTGAGTTTGGCGTTCCAAGTGACGCGCCGCCTGTCGGTGTATTTAGGGAGAAGTTGACAGTTTCGTCTGGTTCATTTGTCGTATCACCTTTGACAGTAATAGTGACGTTTCTGGGTGTAGCATCTCCATTACCCCAATTTAGCGTTCCGGTAGCAGAGGCAACTGTATAATCATTGCCAACAACAGTTGCCGTTCCGTCTGTCACCTGATAATTAACAGAGACAGAACCAAAAGAACCACCTACACGATTAACCACTGCGTTAAAGGTATGGTCACTGTTTGTCTCACTGTCGGTGTATGTTGCGTTGGAGAACTGAAGCGAGCCGTTTACAGCCGATCCTTCGGCAAGCGTCCAGTCAGAGAATGTTGTTACGCCGGTAATAGTGGCTGTGTTGGCAGCAGGTGTGACCGTACCACCGGGAAACGTAAACGTACCATCATATTTCAATATATTGAAATTTCCTTCGGTAGCAGTAACCGGAATATCAGTCGGGTCAAGATAGTTAAATGTTAAATCGGCGGTAACGCCCGTACCCGTCAGAGTCCAATATCTCTGTAAAGCAAATGACGGATTACCAATGTTTGGCTGTGGACCTTGCACTGCCTTTGCCGTAAAGGTAGCCGGGAATGTTCCCGCTGTGACATTGACGGTGACAGGCGAAAAGCCATTTGCCGTTCCGACCTCGAATGACTTGCTTGCCGCTGCCGAATAGGTCTTGCGGAAATTGCCGTCAACATAACCGTTCGTTCGTGTAACTGTCGCTGTTCCTGAACTAAGAATTAAGGTATTCGCGCCTGTGACGATTCTACCGTTGGTCATGGTCAGTGCCGTCGCCGCACTATTCATTGTCAGGTCGCCGCCTGAAATAGCCAATGTGTGTGTCGAGTCGTTGTCGTCATATGTCATGCTTGTGACTGTACGAGTCGGGTTGATTTCGGGTCCGGTGGTTCTGGTATTTGTTGTTCTCAAATAAGAGATTGTTTGACCACCAGTTCCAAGATTGAAGGTAAAGGCGGTATCAAAAGTTCCGGCATTAGTTGCCGTTGTCGTATTACCGATTTGAACGACACCTGTGGTCGCCCCACCGTTACCGAGCGTTATCTTGTTGGAATTAATCAGACTTCCGCTAAATAATCTTATCGCTCCGACAGTGATGTTCGATACAGCCGGATCAATGGTTAAGCCCATGTCCGCCTGTATTGCGAAATTGGTCACCGGAGCGGTAACAACGCCGGTGCCTGTGTACAATTGCGGAGCAGTCGTCAAAAACCAGACGAAATTGGAACTTGCTCCATTGGCAGTCAACGTACCGTTGTTGGTTAGTGTTGTACCATTCATCAGGAAGACATTGTTACCGATGTTCAACGTAGTTCCAGTGTTGATTGTTATGTTGCGCGTAACATTGTTAAAGACAGCAGGAGCAAGAAACGTCGCAGAATGGTTGGCGGATGTGTTGCTGATAACCAGGTTTGGAAAAACACCTGCTATGCTGAACGCCTTCGCTGTACCTGAAGCCGCGTTTCCAAGCTGAACAGTGCCGCCCGTAACAGTTGTAGTACCTGCAAGACCGGATTGATTACGGAAATCGCGCGGACCCGAAGCAGCAGTGCTGGCGAGTTGAATAATAATCGTTCCGCCACTGATGTTGGTGGTTCCGACACCGGTTCCAAGGTCAAAGCTACCGAGCGTGGTAGAGGTATTACCGATGGTGCAGACGGTGATAGTGCCGCCGGTTTGATTATATGTAATGGCATTACCCGAAGCCGCTATACCAAATCGTCCGGTTGCGTTTATGGAACCACCCTCTACATTGATGTTTGCACCCGCCGCAAACCCCATAGAGTTACCCGAAAGTGTACCGATATTGAATGTACCCTGCGACATTCTGAACAAACCTGTAAGAGTTGGACTTCCGTTTTGCCCGGCGACCGTTGCGTTCGGATTGTTCATCCAGAAACCGCCCGTAGCAGGTATAGGATAAGCCGCAAGGTTAAATACGGGATTGCTGAATGTGTTTGTCCCATCCAGTTTGAAAGTGCCGTTGGTTATAGTCAAAAACCCAACCGCGTTCGCACCTAAGACGGTAATCGTGCCGCCGGGAGTGAACGTCAGAACGGGTGTGTTGTTTGTGCCTTTATTAAGAGTAAGACCAGCCGTCTGCTTAAAGTCAGTTGTACTACCGGCATTGAGCGTCATGGAAGCATCTGCTGCATCCGTGAAGGTGATTCCTGCACCCGCCGTGTTAGCATTGGTACTGAAATCAATCGTGCCGTTATTGGTCAAATTCCCCCCGATAGACAGAACGTGACCAGTCTGTGTGCCGGTCGTGGCAGATTGGAAGACGCCGCCACTGTTTACGGTTGCCGATTGTCCGACCGTCAATGTTCTTGCTGTTGTTGCTTCATATTGTAAAGTCGCACCCGTTTGAACTGTCAGATTCAAGCAGTTGCTTGAATCAATCGTCACTGTTGCGCCCGTAACGATTGTAGCGTTATCACCTGCACCCGGTACGACGCCGCCGACCCAAGTTGACGTCTGACTCCACAATCCACCTGCGACGGTGGAAGAGATATTGCCCGCGGCATTAGTAGCCTGACTACCTGACAGAGCAGTACTCAATGCACCTTCTGAAATAGCGAAAACTCGCCAGAAATATGTTGTTGCCGGGGAAAGACCTGTCGCGTTATAAGAAGTTGCGTTCTGAGCCGCCGTACCGTCGAAAGTGAAATTTGTACCGTCTGTCGAGCGATAGATTCCGTACAGAGTTTCATTCGCCGAATCAGTCCAGTTAAGCGTCATTGCAAGTTGCGTGACGCCTGTAAAATTTAACGCAGTCGGGGCGTTTGGTGTAGGAGGTGTAAAAGAGAATGTTCTCCTTGCCCCATCCGTGGCAGAATTCAAGGCTGTAATTACTCCTGCCGTGTAAAGATTTTCAACCGGGTCGTTTGACGCTCCGTTAAAGGTCGGTGCGGGTGTACCTGATTGTGCGGCTGTAACAGAACCGACATTGTTCGCCGTATTGGTTGACGAGAAACCTATGTGCGGGTCTCTTGAATTTGTATCAGCCGCACCGAGCGTGCTCATTGTCATGCCGCCATATACAAACTCTATGACGCCCGTGTTCTCGTTGAGCCTGACCTGGTAAGTTAAATCCGCTGTACCACCTGTATTGAAATTCGATTGATTGTTGAGCCATTCAATAATCAATACGCGATTCGGAGAAGAACCTGTGACTTTATAATGTATCTTTCCATCTCCGGCGTGTGTACGTTGATCAGCACCGTAAGCAGTGATAATTGAGATGCCTGCTTGTGCCAGCGGTTTATAGGGCGTACTTGTCTGTGCTGTGGCACCCAGACGAAGCACACCATTAGCGTTAATGCTGAACTCTGTAAACCTCGCTCCCTGAAAATAAAAATCAAAGCCGATACTCGTAAGTGCCGAAGCAGTATCGTCAATGTTAGCGGCGAGCAACTGTGTTGTGCCGGTACTCATATCGGTCAAAGAACCGGTTGTTGTGGTAGCAAAACTGTAGTTGCTTGCAACTTCAATAGTTGGTCTATCCGAAGGCGTTTCTGAAGGCGTTTCCGAAGGTGTTTTGGTTTCGCTTTCATCTGTTCTATTGTCCTTCTCATATGGATTCAATCTTTCTTCCGCTCGTGGAAGCACTCTTGGAGTTTCAGGAGATTTTCCATCTTTTTGTGCAAGGCTTGGCGTAAACACTAAAGAAGCAATCATTGTCAAAACTGCACCTGTAATGACAAGACATATACTTATTTTGTTGCCGGTAATAAATCTTAAAATTTTGTTTTGTTTCCCTTTGGGGGAATTGGAAGATTTTCTATTCAAATGTTTCAAGCTTGCTTTTGTGGACATATTTTCACTCCTGACTTTTACAAAGGGTCTATAGTAAAGCTAATCAAAGCTTAGGGGTTTCAATAATTTCCTGAGTGTTTGCCGAACAAGTTAATTGCAAAAAATTCTTGGTCGGTAAATTTAGGGCTTAGGTTATTGATTAACGCTAAATACAAGATTCATAACGAATATTGTATCTAAACGATGTTAACTTTGAGAAAAAAATACGGACGTTTGTCGCTACACGGATTAACTCTTATTCAGATTAGAATGCTATAACTCAAATAGTCGGATTGTCTTATTTGCTAATTGTTTCGGGAGTTCGGTTAGGAACTTTGTTTCCATTATTAAATTGTTCGGATTGCAGGTTATAGTTAAAGCATGACAAGTTAAATCCTGGACAAACTTAATGTCAAGAGATTTTTAGTGGCGACGAGGTAATTTGGTCAGTTACTTTGGGATAAAGTAGAACCGCACTGCCAGGCTGTTATCCGTAGTATTGATTTTGTTAAGAAAATCAGCAACAGGCTGGCAGCCTGTTTTACTTTCAGCAACAGGCTGGCAGCCTGTTTTACTTTCAGCAACAGGCTGGCAGCCTGTTTTACTTTCAGCAACAGGCTGGCAGCCTGTTATACAAATTCTTATCAGCTCAATCAGATTGTTAAGATTGTAAAATCTCCAAATAGATAAACCATCGCGCACTTTTTTCATGGTAGTATTTGCGTCGGGTTTTATCTTTCGGAGTTTTTAGCCGTGAATAGTTGGAAAAAGAAATTATCTTTACCTGTTGTGCTTGTGGTTGTGATGCTTGTGTTGTTGTGTGTGCTTGCGACGTTGCAATATCGCTGGCTAGGACAAATCAGTTCATCCGAAAAAGAGCGTATGCATCGCAACCTGCAAGCGAGTGCAACAAGTTTCAGTCGTGATTTTGATCGTGAAATCACACGTGCTTATACTATTTTTCAATTGGAAAAACGTGATGACAAGAATTTTTCAGAGCAACTTGTCGAAAGATTTACCCTCTGGAAATCAACCGCACCGTATTCACAACTTGTCAGCGATGTTTTTGTTGTAGAAAAAGATAAGACAAACAATTTGGTACTCTCCAGGTTCAATACACAAAACTCAGTGTTGGAAAAAACGGATTGGTCTGATGATTTGAAACCCCTTTACAAAATAATTGAAAAAAATCTTACCAATCAAAACAATAATCAAGAATCCGCAATGCCACCGCCTGCGCCACCGATGGCTAAATCCGATTCGATTGAACCGAACATTCCGGCACTGATTACTCCGGTAATGCCGGGCTTACACATTTTTACACAAAGCGGCGATATGCCACAGAGAATTCCCTTTCAGGATATTTCGGAATTCACTATCATAAAACTGAACCGCGATTTCATAACAACGGAGTTTATTCCGACTCTTGCGCGGAACTATTTTTCGGGAACAAACGGGTTGGAATATAACGTCACGATTCTTAACACGGACAACCAAAACATCATATTTAACTCCTCGCAAAATTCCGTATCACAGATTCAAAACGGCGATGCAAACACCAATTTCTTACGTTTGAGAATTGATGAGGTCTCGCCCGTTCTCATGTTCAAAAGAAGAAACTCACAAAAAGGTGATAACAGTTCTGCGGTTTGGGAAAGCCGATATGAACAAACCGACATTCAAGGCAAGAGCGATTTTATTGTTAAAGATGAAACTGCAAACAGGATTCCACGTAACGCTGAACAGCAAGGAACGGTTTCTGTAAAAGTTATCAACCGCAGCGGTGTTGAAGAAATAACCGAAGGTACAATTATCAACGGCGTAGGCACGGGCTATTGGCGTCTTGTCGTTCAACATCGAACGGGTTCGCTTGAAACATTTATTGCGAATACGCGGTTTAGGAATCTTGGTATCAGTTTCGGCATTCTGATTTTATTGGCAGCAAGCGTGACTATGATTTTTCTTGCGACAAGACGTTCACAAATTTTAGCGCAAAGACAACTTGAATTTGTATCATCGGTTTCTCACGAATTTCGCACACCACTCGCAGTTATCTGTTCTGCCGGCGAAAACCTGGCGGACGGAATCGTTGAATCAAAACCACAGGTTCAAAAGTACGGCAAGTTGGTTTTAGGCGAAGGGCGAAGGCTAACCGATATGATTGAACAGGTTTTGGAATTTGCCGGAGCGCAAGCTAAACGCAAGCCCTTGGAGTTTCACCTTGTAAATGTCGAACTCCCAATCAACGATGCGCTTCAAGCCTGTAAGCCTTTGCTTGATGAAAAGGATTTCACTCTTGAAGTTGAAACTGAAACACAGTTACCTTTTATCAAAGCCGACGAAAGATACCTGAGCCGCGCAGTTCAAAACCTTATAAACAACGCGATTAAATACGACACTAAAAATCGTCACATTCGCGTAAAAACTTTTGTTGAAAATGAGAGAGTCGTGATTACCGTCGCGGACAAAGGACGGGGAATTTCACCTGATGAGCTAAAAGAGATTTTCGAGCCGTTTTATCGCGGACGTGATGTTGTATCCGAACAGATTCACGGAAATGGTTTGGGATTGAGCCTCGTAAAAAAGACCGTTGAAGCACACAAAGGAAATATCAGAGTTGAAAGCAGGTTAGGATATGGTGCAGAGTTTTTTATATCCCTTCCGATTGCAAAAAAAGCAACTGTTGAAGAAACTTTAACGGAGCTAAAAACGGCATGAACCATCGCGTCCTTTTAGTTGAAGATGAACCAGGTCTTGTTTTGACTTTAAGTGACCGTCTGAGAAGCGAAGGCTATGATGTAGCGGTCGCAGAAGACGGAGAAAGCGGACAAATGGCGGCTGTTTCTAATAAGTTTGACGTAATAATCATGGATGTGATGCTGCCACGAAAGAACGGCTTTGATGTTTGCAGAGACTTACGCTCGCAAGGAATTCAAACTCCGATTCTAATGCTCACGGCACGTGGGCAAGTCGTTGATAAAGTCGTCGGGTTAAAACTTGGTGCGGACGATTACCTTACAAAACCTTTTGAAGTTTTAGAACTCCTTGCAAGAATCGAGGCACTTCTTCGACGTTCCCCAAACACACAAAACACTATCAAGGATAATTATTCTTTTGGTGATGTTCGCGTTGATTTTCGTCGGGCTGAAACCTTGCGCGAAGGCAACAATGTCGAACTTTCCGCACTTGAATTCAAGCTTCTGCAATACTTCATAGCACATCGCGGCGTCACGCTTTCACGCGATGAACTTCTTGATGAAGTATGGGGTTATGATGCGATGCCTACGACGCGAACCGTTGATGTTCACATTGCATGGCTAAGACAAAAACTAGAACAAAATCCGCGACGCCCGCAATTTATCGTTACTGTTCACGGATTAGGCTATAAATTTACGGGTTAATTGAGTTAGAATCCCCAACGGAAAATAACTTCGATTCGGGTGATTCAAATGTTTCAGTCTCCAAACAAACAAAACGCTGTACGTCTTCTGTTTTTTACAATCGTTTTCGTCATCTCTGCCCTCACATTAAAAGGGCAATCAACAAATAGCTCATATCCGACTCCTATAACTTCAAACTCAATCAGGGCCGCTATTGCCGCACGCGACATCGGAGATTCGCGTCTGACCAGACATTATTTTACTTTCATGGGAACAAACGGAGATTTGAATATCACTATCGAAAGCGAGAACCTTAACGGCGATGTTGATGTTTTTACAGCAAACGGGATGAAACCGCTTTCAAAAGTCAGTCTCTTTGATACAGGCTCAAAATTTGTTACTACTACAACAATCTTCATACGCAAACGTGAACCTTTGCTTTTAAGAGTCGAAGCCAGAAGCGCGAACGACAACGCCGGAACTTATCGCCTCTCTTTTGGCGGCGGGTTTGAAGCAATAGCAGAAACCGAAACGCAGATTGAAGACCCGATTGTAAAATCAAAAAAGACTGAAGAAGGAAGCCTGAAGGTTAGCTCATCAGGCGCAAGACTCGAAGAACCAAAACCACCTGTCAAAGAGGTCAAAGAAACAAAACCTGAAACTGTAGCCAAAGAAAAGACCACGACAAAAGGAAAAACGACTACGCCGAAAACAACCGCAACAACCACGAAACCGACAATTGTTAAGAATCAGCCTAAACCCAAACCTGCCAACACGAATAACACCAATCCGACAACTAACACGGAAACCGCAAATAACACTTCTGCCAATAAAGAAGAAACAACAACAGTAGCTAATACAACTGCCACAACAACTACAACAAAGAAGAAAACAGCCGCAGAAATAAGAGCCGAAAATCTACGTAAACGCAAAGAAGCCACAGCAAAAGCCGCAGAAGAGCGGAAGAAAAAAGAGGCTGAAGCAAAAACATCTGCCGCCGTCCCCCCCGCGCCCGACCCCATGGCAAGCGTCCGCCTCATTGTTGAAACAAAAGATGGTCAGAAAATCGAACGCACAATGAACGAAGTCCGCAGTGTTACTGTTAATAAAGGCGTGCTTGTTGTGATTTTTATTGACGGGAAAACCGAAAGAATACCAATGACAAATGTGTTGAAAATGGCTATTGAGCCTTTGCAGTAACTATACTTTCAACGGTCATAAATTGCGTTTTTGATTTGTTTTTCCACTAGCCCAACCCGTTAACGGTTGGGGGAAGCATTGACCACCGAAATTAAGAGGGCGTTGAAACGCCCTTATCCATTAGGCTTTAGCCATTGAGTGTTGAATAATACGGCTAAAGCCAATCAATTTAAGCCCCGTGAACGGGGCTAGGTTAATGTTGGTTGACATTTTTCCGAGTCCGTAAACGGCTGGGCTAGGAGAAAAGTCCAATTTATCACCGTTGAAAGTATATCTCTAAAAAAGTCGTTGCATCAACGAATCCATATCATTGACTTCATCTCTTTTTTGAGTAAATGGTAAACGATATTTATCTTTTATTTTCCCGCTATTCTCTAATCTATCAATAATCATTTGATAATAATCGGGGTGAACCTCGCACGAAATAAAATTCCGTTTTAGGTTTTTGCAAAGGATAATTTCTGAACCTGACCCACCAAATAAAACTGCAACATTGTCGTTTTCTTGTGTACAAGCTTTGATGAGTATCTCGACAAGTCCCAAAGGGATTTGGCAAGCATGAAAAGTTTTGTCTTTAGACACATTCTTTACAAGGTCATAATAAAGCCACGAGTAAGGCATTCTGCCCAAATGTCCGTTTGCGATTCGTTCTCTGATTCTTTTATCGGTAGGATTCAAATAAGGCTGGGCAACATTGTCTTTATAAAAATTATTATTCTTTGTCTTTGTCGCGTGAAGAATTGAACGGTGCGCCGTAGTAAAGTGTTTTGGGCTATGCCCTACATTTGTGTTGTAAACCCAAACGTAATCGTGAACGGAAAAAGAATATTCATCTAAATATCTCACACGAAGATATGAATTCTGCTTAGGATAGTTTATGAAAAACAGGTTTCCGGTCGGTTTCAAAACCCGCAGACTTTCTTTTGCAAGGTCAATATACCAATCAATATATTTGTTCCACTCGGTTTGATATTTCTTTCCCGCATAGTTTATTCCGACATTATAATCAGGGTCACCATAAACCATATCAAGGCAAGCATCAGGTAATTCTTTGAGAACTTTGAGAACGTCTTCATTGTAAACTTTGTTCAGATAATTTTCTGACATAATAACTCCCGATTAATTGCTAACGAGTTTGTAGCCTTTGTTTTTAAGTAAGCGAATTGAAGTTATATCAAACGGATTATCAAATGTGTATTCCCACCATAGCCCTAAGATTGATATTCCTTTTTCTTTTCGACGCACAACGTAAACGCAGCTTATCTCTTTAATTTTATCTCCGATGTTCTTCAAGCCACACGCATTATGATAATAAAGAAATGGGTGATAAATCTGATAAACACTAAAGGAATTTGGCTTTCCATTCTTAGCCTCAAAAACACCTATCTTGCCTCTATATTCAAGCGTCAAATCAATTTCAATTTGAATCTTTTTCAAACTTACTTTTGTTTCATCCCCAAATGAATATCCTAAATTGGCTTTTGTTCTGTGAGGAAAATATGTTTTAGGGCGTTGGGATATATCAACACTATCAAACTCTTTATCTTCACCAAACAAGAATGTGTGCAATCTGATGTCTGGACACTTTTGTTTTTGTCGCTGAAAGCGACTGAAAATATAGCGTAGGGTAAGGCTGTCAAGCCGCAACCCTACGTCGGATGCAGAAAGGTTTTCCGTCACCAACGGTGACAA